>Ga0308157_10000859_pt1 | contig 79970 bp, 71 predicted proteins | sample PhyBR1_FD_201035 | JGI IMG/M metagenome (GOLD analysis project Ga0308157, IMG submission 201035) | Phyllosphere microbial communities from UC Gill Tract Community Farm, Albany, California, United States - DLSLB.R1 | ecosystem: Host-associated > Plants > Phyllosphere > Unclassified | place: USA...
GCAGAATCTTTTAATGCTAAAATTAAAAACTTCAGGTTGCAGCTTCGAGGGGTAAAAGACAAAGCATTTTTCCTGTTCAGACTCGCTCAACTTTTTGCATAGTCCCCAACTTTTGTTCATGATCCAAGTTTATCTTTAAGATCCTTTTTTAAGATCGATCTACTGATCCGGAAACATTTCCACAGGCACCAATAAAAAATCCCGAAAGAATCGGGATTGAAAGTGGAGCCAACTACGGGACTTGAACCCGTGACCTCTTCCTTACCAAGGAAGCACTCTACCGCTGAGCTAAGTCGGCATTAAAACAAAAAATCACACTAAAAAAGCATGATTTTCTTTGAGCGGAAGACGAGGGTCGAACTCGCGACATTCAGCTTGGAAGGCTGACGCTCTACCAACTGAGCTACTTCCGCAATTTTGTTTCCAAAACTATTGGTAAACGCTTTGCAAATCTAAGAAAAGTATCTGAAATCTGCAAGATTTTTTTAATATAAAATGTGGGGAGAGCAGGATTCGAACCTACGAAGCCGAAGCAACTGAGTTACAGTCAGTCCCATTTAGCCACTCTGGAATCTCCCCAGATATTTTATATTAAAATGGAGCCTCCAGAGGGATTCGAACCCACGACCCCGAGATTACAAATCACGTGCTCTGGCCAGCTGAGCTATGGAGGCAATTTTAATATTCTGACTGAACGCGGTTGAGAAAAATCTACTCTACGCTTTTCAGTAGTTAAAAAAAATTACTCTTGCGAGTATTTTTTCTGAGCGGAAGACGAGGGTCGAACTCGCGACATTCAGCTTGGAAGGCTGACGCTCTACCAACTGAGCTACTTCCGCAATTTTGTTTCCAAAATCATTGGTAACGGTTTGCAAATCTAAGAAAACTTCCTGAAACCTGCAAGATTTTTTTTAATAAAAAACTGTGGGGAGAGCAGGATTCGAACCTACGAAGCCGAAGCAACTGAGTTACAGTCAGTCCCATTTAGCCACTCTGGAATCTCCCCAGGTTTTTATTTTAAATGAGCCTCCAGAGGGATTCGAACCCACGACCCCGAGATTACAAATCACGTGCTCTGGCCAGCTGAGCTATGGAGGCATTAAAATCAAAAAGAATTCAAAAGAACGCTGTTCCCTTTTTGCGAGTGCAAATATAGAACGGTTTTTTTGAATTCTCAAATATTTTATAGACTTTTTTTATCTTTTTTTACTAAGCCAGTTCTTTTTTCTTGATTAGTAGCTTTTTAGCCGTATCCACGCACATATCCAAACTTTCTTCAAAACTTGCAGAAGTCTTCTTTACAACGATATCATCGCCCGGAACGGCTAGAATAATCTCGGCAGTTTTATTCGCTTTATCTGCATTGTTTTCTACTTTTAAAAATACTTTGCAGTCCTGGATTTTGTCATAAAAAGTCTCAAGCTTGCTTACTTTTTTCTCAATGTGTGATTCTAGTGGTTCATGTGGTGTTAAACCAATTGACTGTACTGTGATCTTCATAATTCTTCTTTTTTAGACGCTCTTGGATGAGCAAGATTAAACACTTTTTTCAATTGTTCAATATTGGCATTCGTATAGACCTGAGTGCTTGCAAGACTGGAATGCCCTAATATTTTTTTTACTTTGGAGATCTCCGCCCCATTATCCAGAACGTGCGTAGCAAAGCTGTGCCGAAGGATGTGAGGACTTCTTTTTTCTTTTGAAGTTATAAGACTAAGGTACTTATTAACCACCAGATAGACAAATTTTTCCGTCAGTTTTTTACCTTTCCTGTTGACAAAAAAGTACGACTGATCTTCTGTCTGTGGTTTCCTTATTTCCCGATAACCTGCCAGCAGATCCGATAAATCTTCGGAGATGGGGATGTATCTTTCTTTATTCCCCTTCCCTATTATTTTCAGTTCGTTTCCGCCCAGGTTTACATTCTCAAAAGTCATACCACAAAGCTCGGCTTTCCGGATTCCGGTCTGATAAAGCACTTCGATGATGCATTTATCCAGCACATCGGTGACTTCATCAAAAACCTGATCATTAAGTGTTTGCATTTCCTCCTGGGACATCGGGATCTGCTTCTCGGAATAAAATTTTAATGAAGAAATAGTTTCTGCAGGCGAAATTTCTATTTCCCCGATTTTTAAAAGAAAAAGGTAAAAGCTGCGCAGCGAAGATAGTTTCCGGTTGATGCTCCGTTTGGAAATATGATGTTCACTCAGTTCGACGATAAAATTCCGGATCACTTTTTTGTCGGCCCCTGCGATGTCTTCTGAAGATTCTGTTCTGAGGTAGAAATCGGAAAAGTCTTCCAGGTCCTTTCTGTAGCTTGTTATGGTATGAGGAGAATACCTCTTTTCGTGTTCTAAATAGTCTAAAAATTTATCCAGCATCAGTTAGGTATAAAAACAAAAATTCATTCTTCAAATATAGTATTTAAAGAATGAATTATATGCGATTTAAGAAAATTCTTAAGCCTGCTCCTCTTTGCTAAGGTTTCTTTGCTTGTGAGCTGCTTTAAGTCTTGCTTGTCTCAAAGTTACAGAAGGCTTAATAAACTGTTGTCTAGCTCTCAATTGACGAACTGTACCTGTTTTATCAAATTTTCTTTTATATTTTTTTAATGCTCTGTCGATGGATTCACCATCTTTTACTGGAATTATTAACATATTTTACATCTCATTTTGGATTGCAAAACTAAACTATTTTTATGAAACAGCAAAATTTAACAGATAAAAATACTGGTTAACTTCTATAATTTACCCATTTATATGAAGGTATAGGCCCTAGGAACCACCTGTATAACACGCCGGTTATTATCATTATCCGCGAAATTTCCCTTTGGGTATAACGTATTTTTAAACAAAATATCCTATCTTTGTATCACTTTATACCATGGGGTTGACTGGTTTCGACAGCAAGGTCAGTGGGTAAGTAAGCATGCAGAGAACCGTAGCGCGATCTCTTTAATCCCTTGCTACAAAATTTTAACTGGCAACGAAGAGTTCGCTCTTGCAGCTTAATATCGAAGTATAGTAGATCAAGCGTTTTCCCGAAGATTTCAGTAGGGAAGCAAGATATTCCACAAACGCCCTGTTCTGCGGCTTTTGATTCTGGGATATAGGAATGCAGAAATAAGGCTTTAGATGCTTCGGCTAAAGCACGAAAATTCAGAAGATAAGCTGGAAGTTGGGTGTCTGCTCTCTGCCTCCAGTCGAAAACCAATAGCAGAATAAGCATGTAGAAATCTTATGTATTGCTTGTTTGGACGAGGGTTCGAATCCCTCCAACTCCACTTTTTAAGCTAAAGAGAAGATGTAACTTATTTATTTCTAAATAAGTACATTTTCTCTTTTTCTTTTTGTGTCCGAAAAATTTCCCCAAACATTTTGATCGTGAAATCTCTTAAATTAAGAACGTATCTCACAAAGACTAATTTCCTCATTTGTAGAAGGAATTTACATATTGCAAAATCGTAACTACTCAAAAGCTTTATTTTTACTTAAAATACTGATATTCAAAATACAATACATTACGAACAGCAGATTTTTTTTAGGTAAGAACATACTGCTTTTCACTCCTGAACAAAGTTTTCAGTACACTTTATAACCGATATTTTACCGCCAATGGCACACTGGCAAGTTGAACAATCTAAGAGTTCTTTTTTACCCTCAATCTCAAAATCCGAAGTATCGTTCCACTTTACGGGTAAAGGCATACAGGAAGACCCTAAAACACTGCATATCCCAAAAGATTTTATATTGATGTTAGCTTGTTTATCTTCTTCCGTAGCCTGTAGTTTACCGTCAATACTCATAAAAGATTGGCTCGTAACTGAAATAGGTGTTGCAATGCTACCTTTATCACATGTCAACAAGGTGGCATTTGTGATATACTGAGACATAATATCATTTTTTTAAAGATTTCTTTTTAGTAGCTCCTACTGTCTTTTTAACAAAACTATCCAACTCTTTTGATTCGTAAAAATCCATACAATACCAAAAGATGTAGCTAGCATTAGCATCCTCAAGATTTTCCAGAACTCCCCTTTTGTAATAATCTCCTGTAGTTTTATTTACGAAAGCATCTATAACATTAAGATTATTGTAATCAGTTTTTTAATCTGAAATATATAGGATGCTGAATAATCATGACTGACAAAGGGGCAGCTTTTTTATAGTTGTTTGATAAACATTTATGCAAACTATACTTTTTAAGATTAACTACTTCGGTTTGTGCGAATAATAATGCACTCAAAAACAAAAACGTAATTATTATTATGTTATTTATGATTCTTTCCATTAACAATCTCCTTAATGTATATATCTAATTCTTTGGATTCATAAAAGTTCAGGCAGTCTGCTGTTATAGTATTAGCTGTACCAGTTTCAGAGTGATAAGACGATTCCACACTTGCGAAATCTTTAGTTTGCTTTTCAATAAATTTTCTAATTTTAGCACTTTCTATTTCAGAAATTTCACCCAAATCAACAAATAGTTTTTCAGATTTGTCATTCAATTGAAACTTATCACTTAGATAGATAGTATCTAATTTATTATTATTTATATACACACAATTACAATAAGCATATTTCTTCATATACTTAATCTTATCTTCCTGTGTTTGACCATAAACTGTGTAACTAAAAAATGTCAAACTGATAATTATTAATTTTATTACTTTAGTTCCCATATCCTTATTCTATTTGTTTGTACAAAATCTAATTCGTTATTTCTATTTTTTGTTGCGTAGAGCATATGAAAATAATACTTTGAACTTTTAACATCATCATGTTCTACTCCACCAGGATAGATTAAATGTTGTTTATCCCATAGAGTAAAGTGCCCTGAAGCATCAGACCAACCTGAAACATCAAAAGTTACGATACCTTTAGTATTGTATATTTTCGACCATTCAGCTTGTGAAACTTTCTTTTTACTATTCCACAGTTGGGTCCATTCTGATGATGTAAGATTATTTTTCTTTTTTAAATTAGCCGGCATTTCCAGCTTATTTAGCTTTATATCAATCTCTGGCTGTCCTAGATGTTCAGATAAGTATAGTGCCAACTCCCGTACTCTATACCAATAGTTTAACTTATCATCTCCAATATGAACTCCACCTCTCCCTCCTTTTGCTCTGTATTTTGAATTATTAAATGGTAATTTGAATCCACTATAATTTAATCCTTTACTCATTCTAAATGCACAAGTATTCTCCCACGCTCTATTTGACCTCAACATACCTAATAAACCATTACCAATTTCATTGTACAATGTATTTACATCGATCGAACTATTTGGATAGTTTTTAATCATATCTCTCCAGCTTGGTCTTAAAACCTGAACGGGTCTTGTCTGTTGATTTCCACTTGTTGCAACGATACTTCTTCGTTGTTCTAACAATATAGGTAAACGGTTAATGATATTCATATTATGTGTTTTTTTATATAGTTTCTATCTCTTCATCTTTCATCAGTTCAAGAGTATAAGGTTTTAAAGGTTCTTTAAAAACCACTATTCCATCTCTATTAACAACTCCTGATAACGTCAACTCATTAAGACCTTCCGCTAAAGGTTTTCCATCATCAGACTTTATAGTAACATCAATGCTTTCCCCCTCTTCATAGTTTCTTGTTTGAACAATAAGATTCATATCTACAAAAAACTTGGAATCATCCATCAACAAAGCATTTTCCTCTTCGTAAGCCCAGTACATTGAGGCTATTTGCTTTTCTTTGGTATAATCAAACTCACCATTTTGAGGTAGCTTATTCATTTGAGGGGCTTTGTACTCAATCTTGTCTTTGGCAGTCAGTAATGAGTCAGCTCCATATATATGCATTCTGTCTTTTGCTCCGAACTCTGTCTGTCCATCGGTATAACCTATAAATTTTTCTTTGCCATAAAGGTCCAGGTGCACTTTTGCTGATATTTCGGCATTTGTTCCAGCGTTAATGATGGTTTTCTTACCACTGTCCTGGCATATCTCCTGCTTAGCAATAATCTTGATATTCTGTCCAACATGGGTATCCATGTTCTTACCTGCCTTGGTTTCGATATTTTCTTCGATATCAAATTTTAGATTCTTCGATTTTATGGTGATGGTTTCGGGAGCAGTAATTTTAATGTTACTTCCCTTTGTATCAAACCTAAGCTCATTACCACTTTTATCAGTCAGTAAAATACTTTCATCTTCTGTAAATACGAGCCTATGCCCGCTTCTGGTCTGTAAAGATTTCACACGATTATTTGTACCTCCTCCCAAGCCTACACCACCATGAAACATTCCACCCATTGCAAAAGGAAAATCCGGATGGTGGTATTCAAAACCCACCATTACCTGATCGCCAATCTCAGGAATTGCTACGAAACCTCTATTCTGCTCTATAACATCTGTACCTCCGGCATCGGGACTCATCATTCGGATAAAATGAGTGGTCTCATTTACCTGCCAATCAAACCTAACCTGTATCCTGCCCTGGTTTAAAGGGTCAGCATTAGAAATCACCGTAGCGATCTGGGGTTCTGCTGTTGGGATCTTATAATCATGTTTAGGCATATAACCCGTCCCTTCTGCAATGGCTTCAAAACGTCCAATATAATAACCTCTTGCATCAATTTCATGACTTACTTCTGTCATCATCAGCGTGGTGAAGTGTGAGGTTCGGTTACTGCCCTGATTTCTCATATTCATTTCTGCTGTACATCCTACGTGAAGAAAAGGAATGGTCGTATTTCCAGAAACAGTAAATACCTCTACAGCTTTACTTCCTCCGGCACTTTTTTGGGAATCATCTACATCCATAAACATATTAGCGTTAATGGGCGCTGGCATAAGAGACCTTGTTTTGAAAATAGATGTATTCATCTGATACGCTTTTTTGGGTAAGTCTCCTAAATGCTTAATCTCGCTGTTAGCGCTCTTCATTTTAGCATGAGTACTGCTGTTGTAACCAAAATATTCAGGTTTCATGTGTACTGCTTTTAACTCTACCTGTACATCTGTGACATTACTTCCGTAAATAAGTTGAACAGGCTTTTTGGGAGGAGGCAGCTTTCCAAAGTGTAGTATTTCACCATCATAGTAAAACTGCTCTCCGTAGGATTCTGCCAGTCTTGCAAGATAATGATAATGAGTTTCGTTATATTGTGAGCTATAATGGATATAACTTTTATTCTGGGAATCGATTCTGACATCAAAGTCATGGGTACCCAATGTCTCCCTGATAATTTCACCTGCAATGATCGAAGTATTTACAGATTGTGCTCCTCCAAAACTCTGAGTATGAGGAGCAGAATCCATTAAAATTGTAGGACTATGACCTTTAAGAACAATGTTTCCTAAACTCATCTTTTCCTGGCTGAATGCTACCTTTGTCACCACTCCCACGAATGTCATTTCCGGACTCTCTGTCTCAGCCTCTTTGTATGTAAATATTACGGTTATGCGTTTTCCTAAAAAACTGTTGAGCCTGCTCCAAATGATGATCCTGCACCTCATTAAGAAAGTCGTGTGGCAGAATTAATTCAAAGCGATGATGTGTTTTGGCACTCTGATGCAAACGGAAATGTATGAAACTGCTTATCCGTACTCCATTAACGATAATTTCAAGTTTCACGGTACGGTTAATCCCGGTAATGTGGTTCTGTGAAATCTTATCAGCATTCGAGATATTTTTGTTCATTTTTGTGTTTTTGTGTTTTATATCACCTAATATAGATAAAAAAACATTACTAAAAGATATATTTCTAATGAATTAATGGGAATGGTAACAGAACTACGTTTCAGCAGAAGTTGAAATCTTACTTCTGATATTATAATTCTGAGACTGCCAATCGATTCTTTTTGCATCTATTCTACAAACATCTGTTCTGCGGCTTTTGATTCCGGGATATAGGAATGTAGAAATAAGGCTTTAGGTGCTTCGGCTAAAGCACGAAAATTCAGAAGATAAGCTGGAAGTTGGGTGTCTACTCTCTGCCTCCAGTCGAAAACCAATAGCAGAATAAGCATGTAGAAATCTTATGTATTGCTTGTTTGGACGAGGGTTCGAATCCCTCCAACTTAACTTAAAAACTTATAAACCGTTGATTTGCAATGTCTTTAATTTACAGGTGCTAATTTCGGAGCTAGTCAATTATTAAATATTACTATTTATGAATGATTTATTACTAACTAGCCTACCTACTTAATTTACCAAATCAAACTTTTTGATGTGATCTTTCATTGTTAACCTCTTAAGGCTTTTTTCATTTACAAACCTTCGTTCAGCTTAAACTTATTTAAGTAACAAATTAAAGAAATCACCAAATATGCTAACACTATAAGAAAAGATGCTACTTTGAAAACATTTAAAAATATTATAACACTTGCAGTTAGAATAGGTACAAACCACAACAACAACTGCATTTGCATAATTCTTCGTAACTGTTTATCTCTTTCTTTGTAAACTTTTTTGAATGACTTTTGCAACTCACTGGCATCGTTGCTGTAAGAAAGTTTATAGTAGTTAATATTTTCTTCGATAAAAGCAATAGCTGACTTTTGATTATTAATAAAAATTTGAATGAAAACACTGAATAAAATAAGTCCAACTAGTGTTAAATAGTTTTTAAGTGAGTTAATATCATCATAATCAAAAGTTGATAAAACGAAAACTAAGGCTGTAGGAATTGCTATTAGTTTTGCTTGAGAATCATTTATAACCGCTTGTAATTTTAGGTAAAATTCTAAAGCTTTTGCATCAAGCTCAACTTTCAATTTGTTAAAAGAAAAATTTCTCAGATAGAAATTAAAAGTGGAAGCAGATTTAGAAATATAACTTTTAAAGTTTTTAAGTAGAAAAGAAAACCTTTCAGATTCTTCTTTCACTATCAAAAACTCTATTAATTCATTGAGATAAATATTCTTTTTATCTGTTGTATTATCGTTTTTAAGGACTTCACTAAAACTATTAACCAAATTAAGTGATTCCTCATCAATACTATTCAAATCTTCATTGGAATATTTCAATGATAAAAATAGTGATCTGTCTTCTCTTACAATAATTGAATTTAAAATCTCTTCTTCTTGATAAGAATATTTAGAAGCAGTATTAATTTCAGAGATTAGTTGAATAACTGAAGAATATTTTCTTTTAAAAATAATAGAATCATGTAAATAACTTTCTAATTCGTAAATGTAAATTTCCCTACTAGGAAATTCGTAATAATTCCACTTTAAAAATAAATCTACAGTGACATAAAAACCTTGGGACAATAAGCTTGCTATAGAAAACTCTATATTTACTTTCTCACTAATTTTATAATCATCTACGAATGAATTCTCAATAACATTCCCATCATAGAGATCTTTTATTATTTGTAAATCAACTATCTCGTATGCACAAAGTATGATATTTTCTTCAATTTTCACTGAAGAACTGTTTGTTATTATACCAACTATTCTATTCAGCATTGTTATTCAACTCTAATATTTTTTGCTGTAATTGTTCCGGAATATTTTTAATGGTAAGTTTCTTTGTTCTGGGGTCTAAGTGAATAGTTTTATCAACCAACAACTTTGTATCAAACTCTATTTTAAAATCATTATTAGAATACGAAATTGTTTTTAAGAACCTCATTCTAGACTTATCTCCACTGATAATTGCACTAACTTTATAGTCTTCTTCAGAAGCGAAATCTAAAAAGTCTTCTGGATTTTCTGGATCTAAGATATTAGATATTCGTGATAATAAAATTTCTTTTTTTTGATCTATGCATTCGTGGCAATATGCATAAACTTTATTACGCTGACTTATTTTTACATCTCTTTCCCATTTTTGAAAAACAGCAAAATCATCTATTGCTTTAATAAGTCTGTTTGTAGATTCTGTTGTTGTGTTTTTATTATCTACGTCAATAAACTGCATAAAATAATAACTCACATTCTTCATTCCTTTTACGAACGACAAATATGTTTTTCTATCTGTGGGGTTATCATTTTCAATATTATTCCATTCAGTTATATTGATTAGGCATGCAATATCAACCTTACTCAGATCTAAATTTTTGATATTATCTAAAGTGAGATTATCTTCATTCACAACAAACCCTTCTTTATTATTGGTCATCAATACTAACAACAGGTCATTTTCAGTAGTAGTATTTGTATATTCACAGAGAATCATAAAACCTCCAGTTGCTTGTATGGTTCCCTCTAACACCTTTTTATAATGACCCATAACATTTATCGAAAAATCATAAAATTCTACTTCTCCATTTACATAATCAACTAAAAAATCTCTGAATTTTGGAAATTCTTCGGCAAAAATACCATAAATAGGGCTCGATTTTTTGTGATATGATCTATCTAAATTACCTAAGAAGGTTTTTTCTTTATCTCCTATAGTTAATAATTCTGATGCCGCTTTATAATTAACCAACCTATTACCAGCTTCTTTTAAAAGCTGATGAATAACAATATTTTTAACCTCTAAATTCTCTCCTATCTTTTTAATTTTTTTTGCCATTTGTTTGGGATTCAATCATTATTAGTTTAGTTTCTACTTTGATATTTTGAGTAGAATTACAATTTGCATTATTATAACCTCTATTACTAAAGTCTTCTTATCTCTATATGTGAATTATTATTCGACTCAAGTTAATGCAATCAATTTATCAAAAGCTTCTCTAATTTTAATCGGAATATGATCAGATTGATTCACTACTTTCAAAATGAAGTCTGCGGACTCATTGCCTTTGTCAGGAATAGGACAAAAGTGATCTGTATCATTTCCATCTTCTCTCCATTTCGATTTTAATGACGTTGCAAGTTTTTTAAAGAATTTTTTATTACTCTGAATTCTTGCACCTTCTGGAACAGAATCAAAAACCTCTTGTATAAATACTTCATCTATTACTAAAGTTCCATTATAAAATTGATTGACAATTTCAGTCCATAAGCTAATTTCAATTGAATCTTCAATGTCTTGCTTTCCAACAAAAAACACATTTTCAGTTTTATCAACGGCATCCATTTCGTAATTCATATCATTATCAAATAGAAGTATCATTGAATTCTCAATTTTATTAAAGCCTTCCGATATAGCCTTCAATACTCCTTTATTCAATCTCCATTTATCCTTACCTTCTATATTAATTAATTGAATGTTATCTTCAATAAATGTTCTTCCAGTGTAAATTTTATAAAATGCAGGTATTAAAAATTGTTCTGTATCTCCCTCGACTATCAAAAATTTATCGTGAAATAAAAAATCTGAATTTTTGACTTTCAAACTTTCGAAAATACTTTCTACATCTTCACACGAAGATAATTTTGTATAACCACTCTCAAGTTTGTATGTATTGAAAATATCGTTGATATTAGCCTTATCTATAAATATAGTTGAGTGTGTGCTAATTAAAGTTTGAACATTCCCTTGAGATAAAACTTTCAAAATATCAAAAAATTCCCTTTGTGCTCCAGGATAAAGATGCGTTTCCGGTTCATCAAATGCCCATATATATTTTTTAAATCCAGTTTGCTCTATATTATCAGCTTTCGCTTTTATTAGCGAAAACCATATTTTTCTTTTTAAACCTTCTCCCTGATTGTCCAAATGTATTAATCCATCACTCTGAAGTTTTTGAACCATAATATCGGAAACTCTTTCCCTTACTTCAAAATGTATTTTAGATTTAATAGATTGTATTTCGGGAGCGACAGAAAAAATTATTTCCTGAATTCTATTAAACTCTTCATTTATTGCTTCCTCTGCTAATTGTGCTTTTTCAAGAGCCGTTTCTTTAATGGGCTGGATAAACTCATCAATTTTATCTTTCATAAGGCCGGTTGCAATGGAAGTTATTTCTTCCATCGAACAATTCCAATCAAAATATTTAAACTCAGGGATTAAATCAGAATCCCTTTTTGCAGGTTTGTATTCTATCCACAATCTTTCTAATTCTAATTTGCTATTTATCGCTCTAATTAATTCTAAATTAGAAAATCTTCCAACCGCGTTGGAATTTGTAATATCGTCAGGTGAAATATTTAATTCTCTTTTGATTCTATTTAAATTGGTTGCGGTATCAGTATAAATTTGTTTGTATTCGTGATGTACATTTTGAGCTAAATATCCCACCGTATTATCTGAATTAATTTTTTTGATAAGCCAAACAGAATTATCAATTAAGTTTTCGAGCATCCAACTTAAACTATTTGATAATTCTATTTCTAAAAATGTATCTAATTCATCATTGTCTATTTTCAATTTACCTAACGCATAAATACTATGTTCATCATAATGTTCAAAAATAGGCAACCCTCTTTCTTCGAAAATATTATTAAACTCTTCGTGGCTTAATGTAGAATTTGACAAATCACTTTTATTATTCCCTTCTTTATTAAAGGAACAGTTTACCTTATTAAATAGTAATTCGACACCTTTCAAAATGGTTGATTTACCACAATCATTTAATCCAATAAAAATATTTGGATTGTCAGATTTTAATTTAAAATCAACAAGGTTGCAACTTTTATAGTTTACAATAATAAGTTCTTCTAAATACATTACAACTCTTTATATTTAAAATTATTGACAATATTAGCTGCTAAATATTGGCCGTGTGAAGAAGCAGACATTAATGAAGAATATACAGATTCCGACACATTGTAGTATTGATAAATTCTCCCATTAATAAACTCTACTTCCAAGGTTAAAGTCGAATTATCATATCCGATGCTACGAATATTACTTGATGAAACCCTTTGTCTTTCCATAATATTTTAGTTTTATAGTTATTATCTTTTAGTTTTTATTTTAAGCACTCACTTCCTCCCCAATTGACCTATTAAAATAGTGTCTTGATTGAATATTCTGCAATTTTTTTAACGTTTAAATATAGTAAAAGGAAAGTACAGGAAAAAACGGAAAACCGTAAAGCTTAAAAATTTTAACAATGATTAAAAAATCAAATAATTTATATGATATGAGAATAGTTAAATATATCCACTAAAATTATCTACAAACAATCTTTTCTTCTACAAAAAAATCCTAACTACTGTCAGGATTTTTTACTCTTAATTTCTTTAATATCGTATTTAATATCTCGTACCGGTTCATCAGGAAGAAAATCCTTAATGGAGCATCCTAATGCTATTGCAATTAAATTTAGGTGGATTAAATTATATTTTGCTTTTTTCGATGGAGCTTCTATCTGTGAAATAAATCCAATATTCTTACCAATAGAAAGAGACAGCTCTTCTTGAGTAATACCCTTTGATTCCCGTATTTCCTTAACACGTTTTATAACATATCTTTCTATTTCATCTAATGATTCATTCATAAATCAAAGTGAATGAAAAACATCAAAAAATATTATGTACTATAGTACATAATTTATAAATTTTTTTTATATTTGTAAGATAAGTTATTGAAATGTAACTTTGCGATACTTCAAAGAAATATAGAAGCTATTGCTTAGAATCTCGAACTGAAAACTGGTAATTTTTAATATGCGAGAGGATAAGTAAAGTAGCTCACGACCTAGGCGTGAGCTCACTTATCTGCATATAAGGTATACCAGTGCCCCAGTTCGGATATGTTGAGTTTCACGCCATTTATTTGGAAGCAAGATGTAGTGAGATAGTGTATAAAGTGGTATAGATAATTCATGTAGATATCTAAGCAATTTCTTTTAGCAATTATTAAGCTGAAAAAATACCGCTTATGAAAAGAACAAACGCACTGCCCGGAATATTGAACGATCATCAGCTCTATGACCTGCTGAAAAAAGGTGATCCGGCCTCTTTAGAACATATCCATGTACGGTACAAAAGACTTCTTTTCTGGCTCGGAAAACAAATGCTGAAGGATGATTTTGTGGTGGAAACGCTTGTGCAGGATACCTTCCTCAAACTTTGGCTGCACCGCAATTCGATTGAAAGTCCGGGGCACATTCCCGGTTTTTTGCGGTTTGTTCTGAAAAGAGACTGCATAACGTATTTCCATGCTCCTAAAAATAAATTCAGCCGCCTGATCGATTCCCTGGAACGCTTTGAGAATTACCAGGATTATCTTGCCGCCTATGATCCCCTGCAGGATACAGAGCATCTTCTCGGTCAGGAATCCGATGAAAGAAACTTTGAAGAAGTTAAAAGGGTTCTAAACGTACTGGATCCTAAAAGAAGACACCTGATCGGGCTTTGCCTTGAATATGGCTTTCAGTACAAACCTATTGCAGAGGGCATGGGAAGCAGCGTGAAAAACATCAGCAATGAAGTGGGCAGCGCTATAGATGATCTTCGGAAAATCATTAAAGGAAGTTCTTTTGAACCATCTAAGAAAGTTTACAATAATGACAAAACTTCGGAAAAGATGAGTTGCCTGCAACTTGAGATTATAAAGAGGAGGTTTGAGGAAAAATCTTCTTTCACGGCCATTGCCCGAGAACTCAAACTGTCTGAAAAGGAAGTCCACAGGGAATTTCTAAAGGCCTATTCTTATTTACAGAAGGAAAACAGATTTTTAACCTCTTTTTAAAATGAAAAAATCCACAATGACCCTGACCCGGAAAATCCAGCTGCTGATCGATGTGCCTCCTGACGAGAAAAACGGAATGTGGGAAAAGCTCTACCGGTACCAGAACCGGTGTTTCCGGGCGGCAAATTTCATCGTTTCCCATCTGTATGTCCAGGAAATGATCAAGGATTTCTTTTACCTCACCGAAGAAATAAAATACAAGCTGGCCGATGCAAACAAAGATGAGATGGGAATCTTTAACCGTTCGAAAACCAACACAACGGCACGCCTGGTTTTTGACCGTTTCAAAGGGGAGATTCCCACCGATATCCTGGGAAGCCTGAACAATACGATTCAGTCTGCTTTTTCTAAGAATAAAACCGACTATTGGCAGGGCTTACAGTCTTTACGGAATTTTAAAAAGGATATTCCCATCCCACTTCCGGTGAAATGCATCAGCAAGATGAGGTATGATCCTGGAAAGAAAGCGTTTTGCTTCAATATGTTTGCGATTCCGGTTAACACGTATTTAGGCAAAGACTTTTCGGATAAGCGACTGATCCTGGAACGACTGTTAAGAGGAGAAATACAAGTCTGCACCTCACAGATTCAGCTGAAAGCCGGGAAAATATTCTGGCTCGCCGCATTCGAATTTGAAAAAGAAGAACATGCTTTAAAACCCGAAATCATCGCGGAAGCTTCCCTGTCTCTGGAACATCCTATCGTCGCAAAAGCCAACCATGTGCGCATCCATATTGGCTCGAAAGAAGAGTTTTTATACCGCAGACTTGCCATCCAAGCCCGTGAAAAGAGAGTTCAAGCCGGTATTGCCTATGCGCGGTCCGGAAAAGGAGCGAAACGGAAACAAAAGGCACTGTTTAAGACCCAAAATCTGGAAAGCCGGTACATCAGCCACCGGCTTCATCTGTACAGCCGCAAGCTTATTGATTTCTGTATCCGGCAGCAGGCAGGCACATTGGTCCTCAAAGATCAGGAAGACAAGACCGGCATTGCCAAAGAACAGGAATTTGTCCTGCGCAACTGGAGTTATTACGAACTGCAGACCAAAATAAAATACAAAGCCGAAAAAGCTGGTATCGAACTGATCGTCGGATAGCTGAAAAAATAACGAGGGTGCCTGTACACCCGCAGGGTGAGGTCCTGAACGCTCACTGAATACTTAAAGTATATACAGCGGCGTGGGTTCTTTTACTTGTGGTATAGAAATGCGTCAGGGAAGAAATATAGACGCTTAAAGAAATGTTGGGAGTAGAATTCGATTTTTATATAAAGCTCATTATTTTATAATTAAAAGGATCGTCTAAATTTTAAACGATCCTTTAATTATGTTAAATATTTTTGATGCTACTCGTCACTTAGCTCAATTGGGTTATATTCATTTTCTTTTCCACTGGTTTTTGGTCTTTGATCTTCTGAGAAGACAGTACCCATTCTTTCTAATTCATATTTTGCATTTTCTTTGGCATTTATTATCGCTTGAGTTAATTCCTCCTTTGTAACTAATTTAGCATTGCGGTACCGCACCTTATTTATCCTTATCAGTTGTCCTTTTAGACTAGAGCTTGGTACTGATTTTATCAATTCAAAATCATAATCGCCTGTTTTATCTGTTATCTTCACAATTAAACCTGGCAGGCCGCTAAACTTGTAAGGACCATAAGGAAGAGGAATTTCGGATGAGTACCAGGCTGTCCAGTCTCTTGCTTTAAAATGTACCTCTGCTTTTTTACAAACTATAGAATTAATTACTTTCGTTTCATTAATCAGTTTCCAATTGCTAATTACAGGGGTATTATATGATAGAAGTGTCATGCCTGCCGCCTCGTAAAATTGTGAATTATCATTTGTCTGGATAATTAGAAATTTAAATTTCGATGGTGGCAATCCTCTCATATCAATATTAAAAAAAATATTCTTTCTATTATTAAATTGTTCCGTAAAAATAGAGTCGAATTTCAGTCTATTTTCACTGATAAAAAAAGCGCGGCTATCACTTATCTGTAATGAAAAGGACTCCTTATAAACATGATCCCTATTTAGAGTACTGGGCCTGTGCTGGAGCAAATAAGTAAATTCACCCCGTAGCGAATCATTCGCAGCTGTTTGAGACGATGATAAAGAGAAAAAGAATAAAAATATAATTGTTAAAATTTGATTTTTTATGAAGCTCATCACTTTATGATTAAAAGAATCTTTTAAAATTTAAACGATTCTTTAATTATGTTAATATTTCTTTCAATGCTACTCCTCACTTAGCTCAATAGGGTTATATCCATTTTCTTTTCCAGTGGTTTTTGGTCTTTGATCTTCTGAGAATACAGTACCCATTCTTTCTAATTGGTGTCTGATATTTTCCCTGTAATTTCTTTTTGCTTTCACAAATTCTCTCTCCGTAACTATTTTAGGATTTTGATAATATCTTTTACTCACTGTTATAACTTTTCCTGTCAGGTCTGAACTGGGTACAGATTTTACCAATTCGAAATCATAATCTCCCGTTCTGTCTGTTATTTTTACAATTAAACCTGGCAGACCACTAAACTTGTACGGACCATAAGGAAGAGGAATTTCAGGTGAATACCAGGCTGTCCAGTCTCTTCCTTTGAAGAAGACTTCGGCTTTATGACAAACGATAGAATTAATGATCTTCGTTTCATTAATAAGTTTCCAGTCGTCAATAACGGGACTATGATATGATAACAGAGTCATGGCCAGCGACTGATAAAATTGTACCGTACCCTCCATATTTTGAATAATCAGAAAGTTGAATTTTGAGGATGGCATATTCCTCAGATCAATATTAAAATTATTCCTGCTCTTATTAATCTGTGACCTAGCGAGGGAATCAAATTTCAGTCTATTTTCACTGATAAAAAAAGAGCGGTGATCACTTACTTTTAAAGAGAAAAGCTCTTTATAGATATAATCCCGACTTTCAGTATTTGGTTTACATTGAAGTAAATAAGTAAATTCTCCCCGTAATGAATCATTTGTAGCAGTCTGAGAAAATGAAACAGAGAAAATTAATAAAAATATAAGGGTTAAAATACTGTTTTTTATAAAGCTCATTATTTTTATGATTAAAAGAATCGTTTAAAATTTAAACGATTCTTTGATTATGTTGAAATATTTTTGCTTACAATTGACAATAATTATTTTGAATTTGTTCCGCCCATTCTGTAAACTCAGCATCAGACCAATCCTGACATGTATATGCAGACGTACAGGTTGCCTGTACTATACCGCATCGTACTGCTAATGCAGCTTTTGCTTTCTTCCCTTTTTTTAAAACGGATTCTTTCTTAGATGTTATTTCTTGTCCTTTAGAATTTCCCTTTTCAACATTGTCTTTAGCACTCACTAACCCGGCAACTCCGAAAGCTGCCAATACAATTAATTTTGTCATCACTTTTAATTTTTTTTAGTTACTGTTTATTTGAGATTGCAATCTGATACAATTATAAGAATAATTATTTATTCACCACAAAGGGAGTATTAACTTACTAAAAGTTTTCATTTTTATATAAAAAGAGTAATTGGAAAATTATTTTGGATACAAATATTTACACAAATAATGTCGTTTTGTATTATGTTTTACGCTTGGCTTTCTGATTTACAGTAATAAACTATTGTTATGACATTTATGGAAGATTGTATACTGGCAGTATTAGGATAAGAAATTATAGAAAAACCTTAAAGTTCTACAGTTGAATCGCAGCGTTCAATGGCTGTATCATTAATCAGAATTGTTTTAGAGAAAAACAAATAAAGAGATCATCTTGTATCATTATTTAAAACGACTATTGCAGTCGCGCGGTTGTTTTAAGCATATAGACCATACTCAGGTCAGGACAGCTTCTTTTTATTAATATAATCCTGCAAAAGATTTTTAAGTTTTTTTTCGATTTCAAAAGTATTAAAATTATTAAAATATTTTTCTGAAAATTTATAGGTTTGATCCAGATAGAGCAGATAAGAATCGAAATCAGACTCATCTATTCCCTTTCTTATAAAATAATCTCCATAAAAAGAATCTTTGAGTTTACGGTGAAAAGTCTGAATTTCGGAATAGTTTGGTCTGTGTTTATCTTTTTTCAGGACCTGTTGGGCCACCAATCCTAATATTCCCCCGGAACCTCCGGTACCAACACTGAGAATGCTGACCTGTCCCCGGGACATATCGGGAATGCCAAAGTTGGGTGTACTGCTTCCCTGGGCTTTTTGTTCTTCAGGATGTGTCTTGATATAATCGCGTATTTCTTCGTTCAGCAGTTTCTTTTTGGTGGCATTTCTGAAACTCAGATCTTTTTTGAAATCACCGGTCGGGTTAAAGCCTATATCTACTTCTTCAATTTCGACAGGTGACTGAATGAGAGATACCGGGATCGTCTGAGAAAAATCCTGAGAAATTACTTTTTTTGTAGTCCTGTCATACTTTTCTTTACTAAACCTCAATTCATCATTAATCTCAGCAGGAATGCTGAAGAAACCCTGAAGATCAGAGATCACTTTATGATGGGTTCTCATATTAATGACCGTCACGTTTTGTATGATATACCCCTGTTCTGAAACCGTAGTTCCGGAAACGGTTTGTTGGGCATAGGTAAAGATGCTGAGCAAAAGAAAAAATAAATATTTCATGGAGCCTGTGGAGCTTATTAGTTATCCAAATATAGCAAAAGTAAATGCGCCGGCAATTTATATGACCTTCGGTATTTAGATCTGTTGAAATTCTCAGCATCTTAATAGTAAATAAAGTGCTATCATATGTCCCGGCAAAACCGAATAGTATAGACAAAGGGAAACGTTCTTATAAACAGGTACAAGTCTTTTTCTTGATAACTCAATCACAAATGGTAAAAAACACTAAATTTACCGCGACAATTACCGCAAAGTAACAATGGAGATTTTCCCGTTTCAATACATCATCAGCAATAAGAAAGTTGATTCCCTCATGAAGAACGGGGAAATAGTCTATCACAACAACCTGAACATTCAGATACACACTTCGAACAGGGATCATCTCATCTGTAAAGAGGATGTTATATTTTTCGGCGAATGTTTTGATTTTGGGAATCCTAAATTCTGTAATAAAGAGGTCGTAGATTCTTTACTCCATCTAAACATTGAACAGAAAATTGAAAAACTCAATAAACTCACGGGTTTTTTCACTTTTCTCTTTTTCAGCAATGACGATATATATGTATTTAATGACACAGCCGGGCAGCTGGAAACGTACATCTCCAATGAAAATGATGAACTGTTTATTGCCGCGCAACCCACGCTTATTAAAAACGGTAAAAATATCGCTGATAAAAAGGCACCGCCATATATTACCGACCGCAAAATAAATATATTCAGCAAAACACCTTTTAAACACATTATTAAACTGATTCCGAATTTCTACTATGATGTAAAAGAGAAAAAGCTGACCCGGTTTTACCCTGAAAATCCGTTACCCATTTTAGACAATGTACAAGTGGCCAAAGAAGCACTTTCTGTTCTGGAAACTTCGGTGGAAAGCATGTCTTACCGGAAAAATATGAGTCTTGCCGTTACGGCAGGCTGGGATTCAAGAATTTTATTTGCCGCTTCACTCAAAAGTGCCGACAGGATACATTATTTTGTGCTAAATCATAAAACGGAAGACGGAAAACAGGATGTTAAAATTGCAGGAGAGATCACAGATGCTTTCTCAAAAGAATTAAGAGTAATTGACTATGATTTATCATCCATACAAACAGAGGAAAACGATGTCAACCTATGGAAAGATGATGTAAAAGGCCGGAAAATGGCGCATCTCATGAATATTCATTTCCCGGATCGATACCTGATCAACGGAAATATCAGCGAGGTCGCCAGAAATTTTTACGATCCCCTTCCCCACCATCTTTCATTAAAAGATCTCTGCTGTATTTTGGGACTCCGGGACGGAACCTACGAAAGAGAAGCGGTCAACGAATGGAAAAACACACTGCCCCACAACATACACCTGCTTGACGCTCTTTACTGGGAACACAAAATGCCTAACTGGGCCGGAAGCTCAAAATCAGTCTCCAATATTCATAATATGGTGATGTCACCTTTTAACAACAGATATTTACTCAATCTGCTTCTTTCTACAAAAAGAAAAGACCGCGATAAGTATTTTCATAAGATCTACGAACTAATGCTGAAAAATGTGGGTGAAAATTTAGCGAAGATCCCGATCAACCCGACGAGAAAACACCACCAGATTGAGATAATGAAAAAAGCCGGTGTTTATAAGATATACAGAACTGTTTTTTTCAGGTTACGTAAACTTAAATTTTAAAGAAGTCTTTCAAAATAAAATCCAGAAAGATAAATGGATTTTGTGTGAATGAACATTTTTTATTTGTTGATTGGTATGAAGGCAACAATTTCTTTACCAACTAAGGTTACTCATAGTTTATGTCTTCCTATTACAGTTTACCCGGCTGAATTTTAATTTTTTTACCGGGACACCGATCAGGAAATTTTCTTTTTCCTCATGGACTTCCGGAAATCCCATGGTGATATCGCCTTTTTATCGCTCCACAAGCCAAGCTTTTTTGATCTGGCCTCGGATTCATAAGTTTGAAGAGCGGTATTTTTAGAATACTGATAATACCACCATCCGAATCCGGCTTTTATGATTTCGGCAGATAAATATTTCCCGTTATCATAGTAAATTTTAGCCACCGTTCTTTTATAACGATCTTTCTTACTTCTGTAAAAAGTGATTTTTTTTCCAAAAACCTGGGAGCTTGTAAACTGCTTGGCATTTTTTCCGAAGGCCTGCTTATTTTCAGGACAGTCCACATCTGCCAGTCTTAAAGTCTCCTGCTTATTATTGGCCAGTAAAGCCACCACGGTGTCTCCATCTTTTACGGCTATGATTTTAGCTTTGGTCTGAGAAAAAATAACTACTGAAGAAAAAAGAAGGCCTGCGCAAAGAATTTTTATCATTATAAATTAAGAGTCGGGATTATTTTACCGGTGACAACGGTACTGTTTTAAAGAACTGAAATAGAAAAAGTTTAAATAAAAAACAAGTCATTTTCCGCTTCCGGCAGATTTTGAATGGCAGAAGTTCTTTTCCACTAGCCATCTCCGGGAACCACTTATTTAAATACAAAGATAATAAATGAACGGCATTTGTTGCTTCCCTGATTCTTAAAAAAGCAAATGAAGGACATCTTCAGAATTTAAAAATTGAGACGTAATCCTGACCGAAAATGCTAAACCTATTTTTATTTCAACATATTTCAACAAAATCTATAAAAAAATACAGAATCAGCTGCCAGACATTCAATGCAGTTCTTTTTAACAGAACGTAGTGACTTTAAAATCCCAACTTAAAGTATTGCAACCTAACCGACTGAATATGAAAACACTAAATACATCCAGCTTAAAATAAGAATAGTCTACCCACAAAAAAGACTAAAAAAATGTTTTATCGTAAAGAATTTTATATATTTGCACCATCTAACAATTAAAAAAAATAATTTACTATGTCAGACATTGCATCAAGAGTAAAAGCTATCATCGCTGATAAGCTTGACGTTGAAGAAACAGAAGTAACTCCTGAAGCTAGCTTCACTAACGATTTAGGAGCTGATTCACTGGATACCGTTGAACTCATTATGGAATTTGAAAAAGAATTCAACATTCAAATCCCTGATGATCAGGCTGAAAAAATTACTACTGTAGGGCACGCTATCGCTTATATCGAAGAAGTAGTAAATAAATAATATTCTTCAACAAAAAAGAAATTAAAAAAAGTTTATGGAATTAAAAAGAGTAGTTGTAACCGGTTTTGGAGCAATAACACCGATTGGAAATAATGCAAAAGAATACTGGGAAAATCTTCTTAAAGGTGAGAGCGGTGCTGCTCCGATTACTCTTTTTGATGCCACAAACTTTAAAACAAAGTTCGCTTGCGAAGTAAAGGGCTTCAATCCGTTAGACCATTTCGATAAGAAAGAAGCTAAAAAAATGGATAGAAATACCCAACTTGGGATGGTGGCTGCCAGAGAAGCAGTAACCCACTCAAGAATTATGGAAGATCAGGTTGACAAAAACAGAGTCGGCGTAATCTGGGGTTCAGGAATCGGAGGTCTGGAGACTTTTGAAACCGAAGTTCTGGGATGGGCAAATACGGATATTCCCAGGTTTAACCCTTTCTTTATTCCGAAAATGATTGCGGACATTACTCCGGGACATATTTCTATTGAGTATGGTTTCCACGGTCCGAATTATACGACTGTTTCTGCATGTGCGTCTTCAGCAAATGCTATAATCGATTCCAAAATGCTGATCCAGTTAGGAAAAGCAGATGTGATTGTATGCGGAGGCTCGGAAGCAGCCGTTACAGCAAGTGGTGTCGGTGGATTCAATGCAATGATGGCACTTTCTACAAGAAACGATGATCCTAAAACCGCTTCAAGACCTTTTGACAAAGACCGGGATGGCTTTGTACTGGGCGAAGGGGCAGGATGTATCATTCTTGAAGAGTATGAGCACGCCGTAAAACGCGGGGCTACCATTTATGCAGAATTAAAAGGGGGTGGTATGAGTGCCGATGCACATCATATGACAGCACCTCATCCTGAAGGACTGGGAGCTTACCTGGTAATGAAAAACTGTCTGGAAGATGCAGGGTTAACTGCTGATGAAGTAGACCATATCAACATGCATGGTACCTCTACTCCATTAGGAGACATTGCAGAATCTAACGCAATTTCGAAATTATTAGGAGAGCATGCTTACGACATTCAGATTAATTCTACAAAATCGATGACCGGTCACCTTCTAGGTGCAGCCGGAGTTATTGAGGCTATTGCTGCGTTGGGAACGATTATTCATGGTATTGTTCCTCCTACCATCAACCATTTTACTGATGACGAAAATATCGACAGCCGACTGAATTTTACATTCAACGATGCTGTGAAGAAAGATGTGAAAGTAGCCATGAGCAATACTTTTGGGTTTGGTGGGCATAACGCTTGTGTTCTATTTACGAAAATCTAAATTCAATGAATGGAGTTACAGAAATACTTTTCTAAATTCCTTCTCAAAAACAGAAAAAGAAAATTAACGGAAAGAGATCTCTTCCTTAGTACAAGACTTAACACGATACTTGGAACTGAGGTACAGAACATGGCACTTTACCGTGAAGCTTTTTCATTAAAAAGTTCTTCTAAAAATCAGGACAGTAATTACGAAAGACTTGAATTTTTAGGCGATTCTGTTTTGGGTACAATTATATCTTGTCATTTGTTTCAGACCTATCCTCAGGCTAACGAGGGATACCTTACACAAATGAAATCTAAGATTGTTAATAGGAAAAATCTTAATAAATTAGGGGAAGATCTTAAACTTACTGATCTTTTACAAAAATCAGGCACCGCAATAGCGCTGGGTGAGAATATCTCCGGCAATTTGTTTGAGGCATTAATCGGTGCGGTATACCTGGACTTCCATTATGACGCTTGCAAAAGAATCATTTTGGAAAGACTTTTAACGCCTGGTGAGATTAACAAACTTGAAAACAAAATTGTAAGCTACAAAGGTCTTCTGCTCGAATGGAGCCAGAAGAAAAAAATTGGCATAAAGTATGAAACCTGTGAAGAGATCCAGGTAAATAAGGCGATCGTATTCCGGTGCCATGTATGGCTGGGAGAAGAAAAAATTGCCAACGCTACGGAAACTTCCAAGAAAAAAGCAGAAGAAAAAGCAGCACAGAGGGCATTTTATATTTTAAACAAAAAAGAAAACATACTTGGAAATCCAAAAACTTTATGATCTTGACGATATAGAATTTGAAGATATTGCCATAGGACTGGTAAGATTAGCAAAGCATATCCCTGACCATGAATTTTTTTTCAGGGTGAATCAAAATAACAATCTTATATTTTACAGAAAAAAAGACCTGATTCTTCAAGGAGATTATTTTGATCATTATTTTCCAAGATTCGAAGCGTATCACAAGTCCACAAAGACCTGTTTTACCTTCATTTCAAATAAATCTTCTGAAAGTAAACAAAAAAAACTACAGACTGAGTTATTCACGGGAGAAGATAACATTAAATTTTTATTAAATAATCAGGTTGAAGTGCAATATATTTTGCACAGTTCGGAACAGTTTCCTGATTTTTCCGTAATTTTGCTCCCTGAAAATCTTGTGTTTCCGATTCAAGATTATACATTGAGCTCCGAAGAGGAACTCTATCAAATTATCCAGTATTATGAATAAGTATTTAAAGAAAACAAAAATTATCGCAACACTTGGACCGGCTTCATCGTCGAAGGAAGTGATGTTAGGGTTGATGAGAGCAGGTGTTGATGTTTTTAGAATAAATTTTTCACACGCAGATTACGACTTGGTTCGTACAAATATTGAAATCATCAGAGAACTTAATAAAGAATATGGGTACTCGGTAGGTATTCTTGGAGATTTACAAGGTCCTAAGCTGAGAGTAGGCGTTGTGAAAGAAGGTTCTTATCTGAATCCTGGAGATATCCTAACCTTTACCAACGAAAAGATCGAAGGTGATTCTACAAAAGTTTTTATGACTTACCAACAGTTTCCACAGGATGTGAAAGTTGGAGAAAGAATCCTTATTGATGATGGTAAACTGGTTTTAGAAGTTACAGAAACGAATGAAATCGATACCGTAAAGGCTAAAACCATTCAAGGGGGACCTTTAAGCTCAAAAAAAGGAGTAAATCTTCCTAATACAAACGTTTCTCTTCCTGCTCTTACAGAAAAAGATATTCAAGATGCGAATTTCATGCTTGACCAGGAAGTAGACTGGATTGCCCTTTCTTTCGTGCGTCACGCTCAGGATATTATCGACTTAAAAGAATTAATCAAACAGCATCCGAACGGTAAAATCAAAACGCCGATTATCGCGAAGATTGAAAAACCTGAAGGGGTAAAAAATATCGACGAAATTCTAATGGAATGCGACGGACTGATGGTTGCCCGTGGTGACCTGGGTGTGGAAGTTCCTATGGAAGAAGTTCCTGCTATTCAGAAAACTTTGGTTGAGAAGGCAAGATATTATTCCAAGCCGGTAATTATCGCTACCCAGATGATGGAAACGATGATCAATAGTTTAACACCCACAAGGGCGGAAGTAAATGACGTAGCCAACTCTGTACTGGACGGGGCTGACGCGGTAATGCTTTCCGGAGAAACCTCTGTAGGAAGATATCCTGTTCAGGTGGTGGAAAATATGGCGAAAATCGTAAAGAATATCGAAATGACCCATTTTTACCAGCATAAAAATGAGCCTATCGAAAAAGATTTCGACTGTATCGATGAGAGATTCATTACCAACCGCGTATGTCTTGCTGCGGTAAGAATTGCCAAGACAACGAATGTTTCTGCGATCGTTACCCTTACTCATTCCGGATATACCGCTTTCCAGCTGGCCGCTCACAGACCGGATTCTCATATCATCGTCTATAGCGGTAACAGGAGAGTAATTACCATGTTAAATCTTCTTTGGGGGGTTCATGCATACTATTATGATATGAAAAAACCTACTGACGAAACCATTATCCAGGTGAATATGCTGACTCATAATCACGGATATATTGAAGCCGGAGACTTTGTTATCAATATCAATGCAACTCCATCTTATGAAGGCGGAAAAACAAATACATTGAGACTGACTACGGTTTAATCATAAGTAAATAAAATATGCTAAATTCCTTAATTTAGCTTTTGATAAAGTAAAACTCCCGAAAAAATTCGGGAGTTTTTCATATCCATATTGTTTGATCTGTTAATTTCCAACAATTGTTTTCGCTGTTACGAATTCTTTTAGTGCCAATAAGGAAAGCTCCGTACCGTATCCTGAAGCTTTTGACCCTCCAAAGGGAAAACGCGGGTCAGAACTGGTCATCCTGTTGATATTGACAGTTCCGGATTCCAGATTTTCTATAAAAAATTTCTGACGCTCTCTGGTGCTGGTCCATAGGGAGTTTGAAAGCCCGAAAGGAATATCATTGGCAATCTGTAAGGCATCTTCATCATCTTTGGCAATCATGACCATTCCCAGCGGTCCGAACAATTCTTCCTGCAGAATAGGATTTCCTTTTTCCACCCTGATCAGTCCCGGGTTAAACGCTGTATCTGAAATTCTTTCGAGGGGAATAATAATTTCCGCCCCGTTTTCCAGTGCCCTGTCAAACTGAGCCTCCAGCTCATCAGCTAAATCAGCTCTTGCCATTCCGGCCAGTACCGTTTCTTTATTCAGAGGATCACCCACCTGGTATTTTTTATATTCTTCAATAAATTTCGGTAAGAATTCTTCTTCAATTTTTTCATGAATAATAAATCTCTTTGCCGCCGTACAGGTCTGCCCGCAATTCTGAAGCCTGGATTTTGCGCCTGACTTTGCCGCCTCATCCAAATCTGCATCCTCAAAAATGATAAAAGCATCACTTCCTCCTAATTCAAGCAGGGACTTTTTGATATTTAAACCAGCTATGGAGGCTACTTCTCCTCCTGCTTTCCCGCTACCGGTAAGACTCACACCTTTTACGATATGATGCTCAAGAACTTCTTTTACATCTTTATGCCCGATTTCCAGATTCTGAAAAATTCCTTCCGGAAAGCCGGCCTCTAAAAGAACTTCTGCAATAGCATTTCCGCTTCCGAAACAAATGGAAGCATGTTTCAGAACAATTGTATTTCCTGCTAAAATAGCAGGAACCGCAAATCTCAGTACCTGCCAGAACGGAAAGTTCCATGGCATCACGCCTAAGATTACTCCTTTCGGAACATAATGAACTTCAGAATAAGCAAACTCGGAATCTACTTTTTCAGGTTTTAAGATATTCTCCGCATCTGCATAATAATTCATCATTAAAGCACACTTTTCCACCTCGGCAATAGATTCCGATATCGGTTTATTCATTTCTGTTGTAATGATCCTGCCGAATTTTTCTGAATTGTTTTTTAAAATTTGAGCCGCTTTCCGTATTAATACCTGTTTTTCTGCGAATGACACTTTTTTCCATTCTGCAAAGGCCAGATCAGCTTTAACCAGCTTATTTTCAATTGATTGTTCCATAATGTAATTTTCAGTTTAAATTCAAATAATGAATTTACAGATGCTCTCTGCGAAAGCATCATCAAAGCAACAAAATTAGTTCCTTTCCTCTAATTAACATAATGATTTTCTCTATCGGAAAAATATGTTTTTCCGTTATACCATAAACCATTCGTTCACAAGAGATGCCGCCAGTCTTGCCGTACGGTCCTGTATATCGAATGACGGATTTACCTCTGCTACATCCAGGGCAATAAGCTTCTCACTTTTTAAGATATGCCTGTAGAAATGCATAAAAGCAGCATCTGCAAAGATCCCGTTATAGGCAGCAGCTGAAACCCCGGGCGCAATAGAAGCATTAAAAACATCCATGCAGATTGTTACATAAGCGAAATCCACTTCTTCCAGAAGATCATCAATCCGCTGATAAACAGAGGGCAGATTTTCAAAGAACAATTCGTCCGCCAAAATATATTTCATCCCATACTGATGAGCAGTATCAAATAATTTCAGGGTGTTCGAATTTCGTTGAATCCCGATATGTAAAGAATGTATTTTTCCTTCCTGAGCGATCTGCCAGAATCCTGTTCCTGAGCTCACTCCTACTCCATCTTCAGGCTGCCTGTTGTCAAAATGGGCATCTATATTGATAATTCCTATTTTCTGCTCCGGAAAAGCGGTCTTTACGCCTAAGTAATGTCCGTAGGTTACTTCATGCCCTCCACTCAGGACCACAGATTTTCCGCCTTTTAACAGAACTTTAGAAACATTCTTGGCGAGGTTGCTTTGGGCATTTTCCAGGTTTCCGTCCTCACAGGTTACGTTTCCAAAATCCAGCAGTGAAAAATCCGGAAGAATAACCGGGAAATTAACCATGTTTTTACGGATGACATCGGGTGCATCTTGTGCTCCTGTTCTCCCTTTATTTCTGCGGACGCCCTCATCTACGGCAAATCCGTGCAAAACGAAATCATTCACTGAAACGGAATCGTAATTATTTTCTTCTTTTACTCTCTGAAATATTCTGTGGTGAAGAAGTTCTTCACCGTCTAATCTTCCCTGCCAGATGTTGTTCATCATTAATTATTTTAATTGGTGTGTGATCGTCATGCCGGAGCATTTACATATTATGGAAAACAATAAGGATATTTGTACGGTTCAGATTAAATGTCCTTAAGTGCAATACATGACCATTCGCATGTTCCAATATCGGGCCATAATGGTCATACTGAAAATCCGAATTATTTTATCCTGTAAAGCATTTATTATTTAATATTTTTCTCCGTTGATATATACATTTTCCGCTTTTAAACTTCCCTGGTTGTAAAGCACATTCTGAAAATTATCTGTTTTAAAAGTGACAAAATCAGCCTTCATATTTTTTTCCAGTCTTCCCCTGTCTTCCAATCCGAGAGCAAATGCAGAACGGAATGTTATGCCTGCCCACACTTCCGCTGTGGATAACTTTTCGAAGGCTGCCAAAACGGATGCCTGGGTAATTAAATTTCCCATCGGTGCAGAACCGGGATTCCAGTCACTTGCGATGGCTACGATGGCACCTGCATCCAATAGTTTCCGTGCTGGGGTAAATTTTTCACCTAATCCTAAACTCGCTCCCGGAAGTGCAGTCGCTACCGTATCAGACTGTGCTAAAAATGCAATATCCTCATCTATCGTTGCTTCTAAATGGTCTGCAGACTGTGCACCGGCCTCAACCGCAATTCTCGAGCTTCCCGGGGTAAACTGGTCGGCATGAACGGTAAGTCTGAAGCCCAGCGCTTTCGCCTTAAGCAGGAAATTTTTACTTTCTTCAGGCTGAAATGCTGATTTCTCAATAAAAATATCCACACGGTCGGCAAGATTCTCCTCTTTTACTTTAGGTAAAATTTCAGATATAATATACTGCAGATAGTCTTCATTGCTTCCATCGAAATCCCTTGGCTTTAAGTGGGCAGAAAGACAGGTCGGAACCAAAGCTGCTTTTGTGTGTTGCTGCGCTTTTTTAATCATCCGAAGCATCTTAAGCTCATTCTCAAGATCCAGACCATAACCGCTTTTAACTTCAATCGTTGTGATTCCGAGAGAAATTAAAAAATCAATTCTTTCCAGCAGGGTTTTTAAGAGTTCTTCTTCAGAAGCCTCCCGTGTATGCTGAACAGAGCTCCAGATTCCGCCCCCGCTTTCGGCAATCTCAAGATATGTTTTTCCTGCATTACGCATTGCAAAATCATTGGCACGGTTTCCGCCAAAGCAGATGTGGGTGTGGGAATCTACGAAGGCAGGAAGAACAATCTGCTCCCCCTCTATGGTCTCGATCTCAATGTTCTGATGTTCTGATTTTAATACTTCATAATTTCCGACCTGCTGAATTCTATCATTGTGAACTAAGATTCCTCCATCCACAATTATTTCAAGCTGTTCGTCTGAAAGTTTTCCTCTTAACGGAAGATCGGCAAGTGTCACCACCTGTCTGAAAGGGCCAATTAATTTCATGTATTGTTACGTTGAGATGAAGAGGCTGAACATTAGTCAGCTTGTGATTTATTTAAATCGTGTACAACCTCTTTATCATTTGTTATTACTATTTCCCTCTCAAAAATACTTAAAATTTATTAATCCTGTAAATGATAAACAGTGCAGCTTATACTTGTATTATAAACCTTAACTTCGATACGAAATTTATCTGATTTCCATCTTTCGCCTTAACCTCAATTTTGTTATCTTTACAGTAAATGAAATAGAATTAATGCCCGATTTTTTACATCCAGATAAAGACAATTATTCCCGCGAAGAGCTCATGCAGGAAGAACAGATCCGCCCCCAGAGTTTTAAGGATTTTGCAGGACAGAGGAAAACATTGGAGAATCTCGAAGTTTTCGTGACTGCCGCAAAAAAACGTGGCGGTGCTCTTGACCATGTTTTATTACACGGACCTCCGGGTCTGGGTAAAACAACTCTAGCCAATATTATAGCCAATGAACTCGGCGTAAACTGCAAGATTACTTCGGGACCTGTTCTGGATAAACCCGGCAGTCTGGCCGGTTTATTAACGAATCTGGAAGAAAATGACGTGCTTTTCATTGATGAAATTCATCGCCTATCGCCTGTTGTGGAAGAATACCTGTATTCTGCGATGGAAGATTATAAGATCGACATTATGCTGGAAACCGGTCCTAATGCAAGAAGCGTACAGATCGGATTAAATCCTTTTACCCTGGTAGGAGCTACCACCAGGAGCGGAATGCTGACAAAACCGATGCTGGCAAGATTCGGGATCCAAAGCAGGCTTGAATATTATACGATAGAATTGTTATCGATGATTATCATCAGAAGTGCACGGGTTTTAGGCGTTAAAATTTATGAAGATGCAGCGATAGAAATTGCCCGGAGAAGCCGTGGAACTCCCAGAATAGCAAATGCCCTTTTAAGAAGAGTCCGTGATTTTGCGGAAATTAAAGGAAATGGTGAAATTGAGATCAACATCACCAAATACGCTTTAAATTCTCTGAATGTAGATGAGTTCGGATTGGATGAAATGGATAATAAAATCATGCGTGTCATGATCGAAAATTTCAAAGGCAAGCCTGTTGGAATCTCTGCTTTGGCAACATCTATTGCCGAAAATCCGGAAACACTGGAAGAGGTGTATGAACCATTCCTTATTCAGGAAGGATTTATCATCAGAACCCCAAGAGGAAGAGAAGTGACTGATAAAGCATATAAACATCTCAATATCGCGATACCCCGAAATCCGGGAGAGCTTTTTTAATAAATAATTAAAATGAACAGCTACTATTGGAAGCAAAGTAATTTTTAAGAAAAAGACAATGTCATTCGAAATACATCTTTCGATTTTTCAATCAGGATAGTCTACTTGTAGAAAGTTGTTTGCAATGGAAAGACTTTTAGGAAAAAGAATTCATTACTGACTTAGAATTACATTCTTAAAAATAAATATCGAAGAAATTGTAAACTATTAACTACGATTTTGAAACTTCCAGACAAAATTATTAATTTACTTTTAATTATAAATGTTTATACCTAAATTATACAAGAGCGAAGATGATCAGCTGATGAGAGAAATCATCAGGGAAAATTCTTTTGCGCTACTGATTTCTTCTGTGGATAAAGTAAGAGCCACGCATTCGATGATGATGCTTAATGAAGACGATACAGAAAATATTTATATCGAAAGTCATATTTCGAGAGCCAACCCGCAGGCGAAAGCTTTAAAAAACGGTGATGAAGTTCTCTGTGATTTTCTGGGTGCTCATGCTTATGTTTCGAGCAGCTGGTATGATCATATGAATGTCTCTACCTGGAATTATGAAGCAGTACAGATTTATGGAAAAGTGAAATTGATGAATCAGGAAGAATTATACAGTCATCTGGAAAAACTGACTTCCCAATACGAAAGATTTCAAAAATGTCCTGTAATGACAAAAGACATGGGAAGAGATTTTGTGGAAAAGGAAATGAAGGGCGCATTCGGACTGAAGATCATTCCGACTGAGATTTTTATTAAACAGAAACTGTCCCAGAACAGAAAAGCAGATGATTTCCGAAACATTATTTTCCATCTTGAAAATGGTGATGAAAACGGAAAAAAAATTGCTGAGAAAATGAAACAGTTAAAGAAATAATACATTATAAACTTAATATTATATGAAACTATATCCAATACAATGTGGAAAATTTAAACTGGATGGCGGCGCCATGTTCGGAGTCGTCCCAAAGAGTCTGTGGGAAAAAACAAACCCGGCAGACGAAAGAAACCTGATCGAACTGGGGACGCGTTCCCTTCTTGTAGAGGACGGAAAAAAACTGATATTGATCGACTGTGGTCTAGGAAATAAACAAGATGACAAATTCTTCGGTCACTATTCTCTTTGGGGCGATGATACTCTGGACAAAAATCTAAAAAAGTACGGTTTTGTGAAGGAAGATATCACGGATGTATTCTTAACACACCTCCACTTCGACCACTGCGGCGGAGCTATCGAATGGAACGATGACAGAACCGGCTACAGGCCTGCATTTAAGAACGCACAGTTCTGGACCAATGAAAACCACTGGCAGTGGGCCACGGAGCCTAATCCGAGAGAGAAAGCAAGCTTTTTGAAGGAAAATATCATCCCGATTCAGGAAAGTGGGCAACTGAACTTTCTACCCCTTCCTGCTACCGGAAATTATGGTTTTGCACCTGATCTAAAGATGGATGTCATCTTTGTTGACGGACATACTGAAAAGCAAATGCTCCCGGTTCTTCAATATCAGGATAAGACAATTGTTTTCGCAGCAGACCTCATTCCTACGTCAGGTCATATCAACCAGGTGTATGTAATGGGATATGATACCAGACCTCTTCTGACCATGGAAGAAAAAGGAAAATTTCTGAAACAGTGTATCGATAATGAATATCTTTTATTCTTTGAGCATGATGCCCATCACGAGCTGGCCAGTCTGAAAATGACTGAAAAAGGGGTGAGACTGGACGAGACCTTTAGTTTTAATGATGTTTTTGGATATTAATTTTTAAGTATGGAAGAATTAAATTCAGAAGCACAAAAACCGGAGCCTGATCCGTTATCGAATTCCAAGATCATTGGATTAACGGGGGGAATTGGTTCGGGAAAAACAACAGTAGCCCAATTTATCGAAGACTGTGGATTTCCGGTTTATTACTCGGATGAAAGAGCCAAAGATATCGTGAATGAAGACCCAATATTAAAAGGGAAAATCAGGGATCTTTTAGGGGAAAATGCATATGATGAAAATGGTTTGTATAACCGGAAATTTGTTGCTGAAAAAGTTTTTACCGATAAGGATCTGCTTCAGCAATTAAACGAAATCATTCACCCTGCCGTGCGGGTTGATTTTGAAAAATGGGTGAAGGAACAAACCAAATATTTAGTTTTTAAAGAGACAGCGTTGTTATTTGAACTGAAGCTCCACAAAGAATGTTACAAATCTCTTCTGGTAACCGCTGAAGATAATATAAGAACTAAAAGGGTAATGGACAGAGACGGGAAAACCTACCGTGAAGTAGAGGCCATCATGGAGAAGCAAATGCCCGAAAAAGATAAAATAAAGCTTGCCGACTGCATCATCTATAACAACACCAATTTAGAGGATCTGAAGGAACAAACCGAAAAGATAATTTTCGACATCGAATAAAATAAACTCGCCGGAATCCTCCGGCGAGTTTATTTTTTTAAATCCAGACAGCAGATAAAAAAATTAGCTCTCATTTCTGAGAGCTAATTCTATTTAATAAGTAATTATTATTCTTTAATGAATTTCTTCTGAACCGTAATTTGTTCTCCATCCTGGATGTCTATTACATAAACTCCGTTGATCAATGCATGAACGTCAATCTTATTATTCAGAATAATTCCGTTAGACACTAATTGTCCTGCAGAATTGTAGATCTTATAATTAGCTCTCGGGCTGATATTTTTCACATACAATACTGAGCTTACCGGGTTAGGATAAATTACAATATCCGTCTGGCTAATCGCGTTTGGTACAGGATTTTTAGAAATCCTTACCGTGTAATCTTCAACTTCGCCATCCTGGAAGCTGGTACAGTTTACCGGAATTCCATCTTTCTGTAATGCTACTCTCATGACAACATATTTATAATCTGTCATACTGATGAAGGCGTCTGCCGGAACATTGAAGGTTCCTGTAAGAGGCGTTGTAGAGTTAGCAGAAGAAGTATAGACTCTTTCATTGATATCGAAATAGCCATTCCTGTTAAAGTCTATCCAGACTGCAATTGCTGCATTGGTTCCTGAAGTTAATTTTTTCTCAATCGTAATTTCATTTCCTGCAGACCCCTGAATCATCTCTATAAACTTAGCCGGATCCCCTGTGTAATCTGTATATGTAGAAGCTCCGGAAGCATTTTCCATTACGGGTTTTCCTGTAGGTTTTACAGTAACTTTTGCGATGGATGCGTTGGCGGCACTTGTTGAAGACATCTGACAGTAGATTACAGTAGGCGTTGTAAAGAAATACGGTTGTGTAAAGGTACCTGTTGTATTTCCGCTACAAACGTTTGCTACCATCATTTCGTATTTCGTCAATTCCAGGAGACCTGTAAGCGTCAATGTATTGGTATTTACCGCTACTGTTGTCCAGCTCGGAATCCCCACTTTTCTGTATCTCAACAGGTAAGTAGCTCCCGGGAAAGGATCCCAGACTACTACCGCAGAGGTAGGTGTAAGGTTGGTAATGGTTAATCCCGGAGGTGGCAATTCACAAGTTCTTTCCGTAGTAAATACTTTTGGATTCGAGTATGGATTAATTACGGTATCTCCGGTACATCTGTTCGCTACCTGTACTTCATACGTGGTATAAGGTGTTAAATTTGTTAAAGTAAATGTATTCCCCGGTGCAGGCACAGGATCAATTACCGTCCACGGTAAAGTAGACCCTACGATTCTGTATCTTAAAATATAGTTTGAGCTTGCCGCAATCGGACCCCACGAAACTACTGCAGAGTTCGTCGTCACATTGGTGATGGTTACTGTAGGAGGCGTAGGATCACATTTTGTCGTGAATGTTCTCACTGCTGTAAATGTACCTGCAGTGGCACCACAAACAGCGGCAATCTGAACCTCGTAAGTTGTAGCAGGCGTTAATCCTGAAACATTAAGAGGAATATTACCCAATTGTGTCGAAGCATATACCTCGGTCCATGGTCCTGCCGGAGGTCCCTGTACTCTGTATCTTACCAGATAGCTAAGGTTATTTGTGGCTCCGGTCCAGTTAATGACTGCAGAGTTATGAGTAACGGTAAATGTCGGCAGGTTGGGTGTAACATTGCTACAAGGTCTCAGCCTTACTGCATAATCTTCCACTTCTCCGTTGATGGCGTTCTGACATAATACAGGAGCACTTGTGCGTTTGAGCACAACTCTCATTGTTGTCGTCAGCGGTCCGGTATACACTCCGGCAGCCGGTATAGCGAAAGTATTGGTGACCGGAGTTGTGGTATTGGCCGGAGAATTTAAAATTTGCTCGCTCGCTTCAAAAACTCCGTTTCGGTTATAATCTATCCAGGCACTGACGGCCTCATTATAAGTAGCACCGGACCAGCCTTTCGCTACGGAAATTGTATTTCCTGTAGAACCGATATCCAGATTAATCAGAGTAGCAGGCGCTGTGTAGCTGATGTAATTGGTCTGAACGGACGTATTATTCATTGACAGTACTCCAGGGTTAGATGAGGTAACCGTTACATTGGAGATATAATCGGTTGTTCCTGTCCCGGTCATATTACAATAAGACAATGCCGGTGTTGTAAATGTCGTAGTGGCAGAGAATGCCCCCTGTGCTCCACCACACACTGTTGCCACCTGAACGTCATATGTTGTCTGCTCTGTAAGACCTGTAATATTATAAAGGTTGATCGGCGGTGTTGTTACATTCACCGTAGTCCATGTCCCGGCTGGAGAAAGTCTGTATCTTACAACATAAGTAGCCCCGGTAGTCGGAATCCATGATACAGTAGCGGTAGTAGCTGCAAGGTTAGAAATCGTAATGTTGGTAGGCGGAGCGCTTGAACATGGCTGAAGATCTATTAATTTCACAGCGTAATCTTCCACTTCACCCCAGGTAAATGTACCACAGGCAGTAGCTGCGGCAGATTCTCTCAAGACAACACGCATACGTGTGGTAAAGTTTCCGGAGTAAGCACCTGTAGGAACAGTAAATGTTGCCGTCACAGGAGAAGTTGTATTGCTTGGTGAAGTTAATACCTGCTCGCTTGCCTCAAACGTTCCGTTTCTGTTAAAATCGATCCAAACTCCTGTTCCGAATGAATATTGAGTTCCCGGCCAGGTTTTGGTTACAGAGATCTGATTTCCTGTAGATCCTCTCACCAAAGTAAGTAATCTTGAAGCATCCGTGCTGTAATCGGTATAGTTACTGAAGTTTGAATTACTTGACATTACAATAGAGTTCGTAGGAACTACAGTAACATTGCTGATATATCCGTCAACAGTAGTACTTGTAGAGGCCGCCGAACAATATGAAATCGCAGGGGTTGTAAAGTTTACACTTGAAGAGAATGCTCCTTGCGTACCTCCGCAAATCGTCGCTACCTGAACTTCATAAGTCGTCTGTTCTAATAGGTTGATTAATGTCGTATTATTAACAAGAGGTGTTGTGATATTAATCGTATTCCATGCTCCGCTTGGAGCCACTCTATATCTTACTACATACGTAGCACCCAAAGCCGGTGTCCAGGATACAAAAGCGCTCGTAGCCGTAACATTGCTCACAGCAACGTTTGCAGGAGGTGCTGATGAACAGGGCTGCAGCTGTTCTGCTACAAACTGAACTCTCGGAATAGCTGCATATCTGCTGCTCGCCGTAGGAGGTGTAGCAGGATCCGGATTGGTGCTGTCACTATAGTACAGGATGCCACGGTTTGTCCCTGCATTATAGCTTCCCCAATTGGCAGTACACGAATAGTCAGGAGCATTTTCATCAACTGCAATTACAATATTACCCGTTCCGTTCCATGTGAATGGCGTCGTTAAAGGAATTTCCACCCAGGTACCTGCTGTCATAGTCGGCAGAGTCCCTGAATAGACCTGTGTTAAGGTTGTTGACGGTACCCAACTGGTCGTAGTAGCGTAATTGGCCTGAGTTGTGTTGCCCATGTAAACCACCCACTGGTTGTAATTAGCCTGCGTGGTCGCCGGAGAATCTACATAAAATTTAATTTTTGTGATATAATTATTCGGTCCAACAGCAGCTCCGACTTCGGCAGCCGTATAAATCTGCTGAGAATAACTATATCCGTAGCAGGAATACACAGGCAGGTTCCCTGTTGTTGTCGTTCCTGTTCCAATCTGTCCCGGTGTAAATGCCGGACCCGGTACCCAGGTACTTTTATCTGTTCCTGAACATACAGACCGCACCCACCAATAATGAGTAATTCCGCCAGGTAAACCTCCGACAGTTGCTGTAGGCGTAGCAGTAGGCGTTCCTACAGTTGTAGGGCCAGGTACTGTATTTGTGGTTGAAACATAATACTCATACCCATTGGCAGGAGCCGTAGTCGGGGCCGTCCATCCCAGTGTTGCCCCATTATATGTAACCGCAGAAACTACAGGAGCAGAGGGTACAAAACAGGTTGGGATGAATAATGAAATATTATCAATGGCAATCGGCGGATTCGTTCCTACGATATCGTCATTTCTCCATTCGAAGACAAGACGCATCGGTCCTCCTGCAAATGTGCTAATATTCATGGCTGGTGAACTGTAGGACTGCCATGAGTTCTGCTGGTTAAATTGTCCGACCTGTATTCTGCCTGCTCCGGCAGCAATCTGTACTCCGGGAGTGGGCGTAAAAGTGGCAGGAACTAACCAGACTCTTAAATAATCATAAGTACTTTCCCCAAAACCTTTCCAATCAAATGAAAAGCTTGCTGAGGTCGTACCCGCAGGAATCGTGATATCTCTATAGGCCTGTACTACACTTTCGTCATTAATACTATAGCTGTTAGAGACTCCATTATCATTAGAGATGTAAAGGGAGCCACCGGGATTTCCTGTTACAGATCCATAGAACCATTGGTTGGTCTGGCCTGTGTTCAAAAGTGTCAAATCATTACCTGTAGAAAAATTTTGACTATACGGTAATGTTGCTGGTGTCTGTCCGTAAAGCTTGTTGAGCAGCCCTACACTTAACAAACACAAAAGAAATAATAAAGAAGTAGAGTTTTTCTTCATAATGTTCTCAAATATTATATTAATTACACAAATCTAATCATTTTTTATTATTAATTTAATAAATAAGCGTGTTTTTTTTGCTAAAAATTAACGAAAGTAACCTTATGGTTTAAAATAAAAAAAATCCCCAGGCAAAGCCTGAGGATTCATTACTATTTAAAGTATTCTATTACTTTTTGATAAATTTAGATCTGAACAGATCCTGTCCTTTTTCGTCTATAGTAATCACATATGCTCCTTTGATTAATGAAGAAACATTTATTTTTCCATCATTGATATTTCCGCTTCCAATCAATTGACCAGCAGCGCTGTAGATTTTATACGAAGCTTTATCTGTAACCTTAGTAACATTTAATACGTCAGTCGCAGGGTTCGGATAGATTTGGATCCCGTCTTTAGGGTTGGCAAGGTCACTTGTTCCCAGAGAGCTCGCTACTACAACATTGTAGTCTTCGATCTCACCATCGTTAAAGTTAACTCCGCATACCCAAGTCGCTGGTGCAGCTAATCCTGCATTTCCTGCTCCGGCAAATCCAAGTAAAACTCTCATTCTTAATGGTTGGTTTTCAACCACACCTGTTGTTGGAACTGTAAATGAACCTGTGTAAGTTGCAACATTTGCTACAGGGAAATTGAGAACTCTTTCCGATGCATCGAAAGTACCGTCTCTGTTATAATCAATAAATACCATGGCAGCATCATAAGCAGCGATATTACTGTTAATCGTCATTGAATAGTTTGTTCCTTTTACAAGATTAACCTGAAGAGCAGAGTTAGTCGTATAATTGGTGTATGTATTTCCTAATGAAGTATTATTGATATTTGCAACCTGTACTTTTGAAATATAAAGGTTTGCTGCTGTAACAGTTGTTGAAGTACAGTAGTTTAATCCTGCAGTGGTAAAGTTTACAGATGCAGAGTAAGTACCAGGCGTTCCTGAACACACAGCGGCAACCTGAACTTCATAAGTAGTAGCATCAGCAAGACCGGCCAGAGTCACAGAAGGTGAAGTTGAGGTAGTCTGTTGCCAGGTCGTTTCAGTAGTTTTCTTATATCTGATAATATAAGTAGCTCCTGAAATTGGTGCCCAGCTTACCGTAGCACCACTTACAGTAATATTACTTGTTGCAATTCCCGTTGGGGCAGAACCGTCGCAAACTGCAAATGTAGTTACGTTCACACTCTTGATAGCGTAGAATACATTACCAACAGCAGAAATTCTAACTTTGATCGTCTGATTATTCAATGCAGCCGGTAAGGTAAAGTTTTCAGTTCCGTCATTTGCTGTAGAAGCAGAAAGAACCGTCCATGTTGTACCGTTATCAGTTGTATAATCTATTTTTACATTAGCCACATTATAAGGTGCTGCTGTAGTACCTGCAACATCCCATTCAATAGCAGTCGGAACAGAGTGTGATGCATATTGAGTATTTACTTTGAACGGACCGTTGTTTCCAACTACAATTGTCTGCTCTGCAAACTGAGATTGCTGCTGGGCAGTATTGGCATTATTATCTCTTACGGTAACGGCAAATTTAGTTGTTCTCGGAACCATAGAAACCGATTCCCAACCGTTGTTTGTATTGTCCAGAACGCCATTCATCACTGAAGCCAGCTTAGGGAAATACCTTGTAGGACTTGCAGTAGGAGCGAAAGATCTGAATGAAGCACCCGTACTTGTAGTTCCTAAGTTCGTTTTATTAATAGTTACACTTGCGTTATCTACCTCTTCCCATGTATAGGTTAAAGGATCATTCTCCGGATCAGTCGCAGAAGCGGTCAATACGAAAGCGGTTCCTTTAGGGATATTATAAGTGGGCAAAGCCGCAATTACAGGAGGATTATTGGTCATTGCAGTTTCTACGTCACACGTTTTAGCAATAAGGTTAGTCTGAACCTGTCTGATACTTTCTTTGTGGAAATAAGCATCAGAATGTGGCTGAACATCAGTAGTAGTTCCTGTAATCCCCGCGTATCCCATAATTGTAGATCCGGAACCCGGTTCTACATTTACAAGTGCACTCTCAAGACCGTGAGAGAAAGTATGATTAGCTCCAAGCTGGTGACCCAATTCGTGAGCAACATAATCGATATCAAAATTATCTCCCGCAGGAATTCCGTCAGCCGGAGAAGTGTATCCCGAGCCTTTTCCTTTAGGGACAGCAGTGGTAGGGTTGATACAAACACAACCGATACATCCTGCATTACCTCCACCTCCGGAAGCCCCGAATAAGTGGCCAATATCGTAGTTATCGTTACCTACGTTAGCCGTAAGGGTCTGCTGTAACTCAAGATTCCATGCTCCTCCCGCACCTGTATTAGCATTTGAATAAGGGTCAGTGGCTGCATTAGTATAAATTACATTCTGGAAATCCTGTAAAATTAACTTTAATGCAAAGTCTTTTTCGAATACCCCGTTTACTCTGGTCATGGTAGCATTAATACCTGCTAATGCTCCGGCTACCGTACCTCCGTGATACGTTGTATATTCACCGGTTACAGACATTACGAGTCTCATTGTTCTGTATTTCTTATCAGACATTTTTGAGAAGTCTGTCGGCTGGTTTGCAAAAGACTGACCGTTCTGGAATAACTGATCAATCTGGCTTACTGCTGCAGGACTTTCTGATGTGCTGCATAAAAAACCTTTTCCTTCAGTTTTCTTTGCTTTAGGGTGGATACCGTAAATTGTTTTATCTGCAGACTGAGGCTCTATAAATTCATAATTTCCGTCTTTGATGACCATAGACTGGAAATCGTTAGGCGCTACCGAGAATCTTACATATTTACCCGGATCATCAATACCCACTCCAACATAAGAGCCCAGTTGGTATTGATCAGCCAATGATTTTACAACAACAGGAGAACTGTATACCGCAAATTTTTCTATTTTACCGTTTAAAGTAGGTAAGGAAATCTCCACAGCTTTTGCATTAGCACCTGTTTCCTGAGCATTCTTAAGCTGCTCTTTTATCTTGTTAAGATCTAACTTGTAATAGCCGCCATGCACCGATGAGAGTTCTGTACCTCTCTTTGGCGCCTGCGTAGGTGACCACTGCGCAATGGCAGAAGTACCGATCAAACTACAAAATAAAGTAGTAATGAGTTTTTTCATAAAAGGACTATTTTTTAACTTCTCAAAAATAACTACAGATTATCATAAAAACCAAAAAAAAACCATACTATTTTCTTTTTTTTAGAAAAAAAAGAAACAATACACCATTAAATGGATATTTTTTTCAAAAACCAAGCCCTGAATAATCTCAGAGCTTTTATTATTTCTAATGAAAAATTTACGTGAAAGCATTTCTTTTTTTATCAATTTAACAGTCAAATGTTTTTTATATTTAGCAGTAATCCTGTATAAAATACGAAGTATGGGAATTAATAGCCTCCTCTGTACAATGACAGAAATTCATGCCGGACTAACGAAACGTACAGGAATTTTCATTTGAATTCAGTTGTTTTTAGCAATACATATTCGATATTTACCTAAATTATTAACTTATATTTTTAATAAAGAAACGATATAATGCTTAAAGAAATAATAAATAAAAGCTCTGGGTTTAGATTGCCCAGAGCTTTTGTTATATTCAATGAAAATGGAGGGATGTAATGTTTATTTCTTTATAAATTTTATTGTTTTAGATATTCCGTTATCTTTAATAGTAATCATATACACACCTGTAACTAAACTCTCTACCTGTACCCGGTCATTATTAATCACTCCACTTTTAATGAGTTGTCCTGCCGTATTATGAATCTCGAAATCCGCTTTATCTGATACTTTTGTGATATATAGGATATCTGAAGCCGGATTAGGATATATCTGGATGTCATTTTTAAGATTATTTTGATCTGCTGTACCTAATGTCAGGGGACCTGAAACAATGACATTATAATCTTCCACTTCTCCAAATGCATACGAAGTACACGCCTCAGGTGAAATATTATACCGAAGTGCCACTCTCATTTTAAGTTTTTGATTCAGTACTGCATTGGCAGGAACAGAAAATGTTGAACTCACGGTAGGATTGCTACTGGATTGCGCATCCATAACCATTTCACTGCCTTCAAATATCCCGTTTCTATTAAAATCTATCCAAGTCCTCACTGCTTCGGGATTGACGCCGGCAGTCCAGGTTATCGTGACGGAGATTGTATTATTTGTTCCGCTTATAAGGTTTATAGTTTTCGCGGGGTCTGTACCGTAGTCGGTATAATTCCCTGCTCCTGAATTATTATTAATGTTTCCTAAGGTCACATTTGAAATATATTCATCGTTGGAAGATGACGTTTTTATAGCACAGTAAGTAAGGTTACTAAGAGTTGTAAATTGCTTGGTTGTACTATAGGTTCCCACGGTTCCTGAACAGACGGCTGCCACTTCTACATCGTACTTACTGTCAGACGCTAAACCATTTAAAGTTATATTATTAGTTGCAGAAGTCACTTGTTGCCATGACACATCGACAGTCTTTTTATATCTGATCTGATAAGCAGCTCCCAACATACTATTCCAATTTATCTTAGCTGCAGATGCGGTAATATTTTCTACTGCTATATTGGTAGGTGCACTTCCGTCACAAACAGGAGCAGTACTTACTGATATTTGTTTTACTGCATAAAAAATATTCTCAATAGAGGATATCCTTAATTTAATATTCTGTCCGTTTAAGGCTGCGGGAAAAGTAAGGGTTTCAGATCCGTCATTAGCTGTAGATGCAGCCAGAACAGTCCATGTTGATCCATTATCTGTGGTGTAATCTATCTTAACATTCGGAGAATTATAAGGTGCGGTGTTGGTATTGGCTACATCCCATGATATTACAGACGGAATATTATGATAAACCTGTGTTGTAATAACCTTAAACGGTCCGTTGTTACCCACAATAATTTTTTGCTCTCTAGAGGCCGTTTGCTGTTGATTAGCTATAGGACTATTATCTCTTACTGTTACAGTAAAATTAGTAATTCTGGGAACTGTTGACACAGATTCCCATGTATTTCCACTATTGTTCAATATGCCATTCAATACATATGACAGGTTTGGAAAATATCTTACCGGGCTTATGGAAGGAGCTATAGATCTGAAGCTGGCACCTGACGTTGTGGTTCCCAGATTATTTTTATTAATTGTAGTAAAGGCATTGTCCACTTCTTCCCAGGTATAGGTAAGTGGATCACCTTCTGCATCAGTAGCAGAAGCCGTTAATACAAAAGCTGTTCCTTTGGGAATATTGTATGTTGGTAAAACAGATATTACAGGAGGAGTATTAACAATATTGGTTTCAACATCACAGGTCTTACTGATTAAGTTAGCTTGAATCTGTTTGATGCTTTCGATGTGAAAATAGGCATCAGAATGAGCCTGAACATCATTATCAAATGTTATTCCCGCATATCCCATAATTGTTGATCCTGAGCCGGGTTCCATATTTACTCCTGTTCCTTCAAGGTTATATGAAAACGTATGATTGGCACCTAACTGATGTCCCATCTCGTGAGCTACGAAATCGATATCAAAGTTATCTCCTACAGGGCTTGCAGTCTGGGTATAAGCAGAACCTTTTCCTTTAGGTACGAAAATGTTCGGATCTGTACAGATACAACCTAAACATCCAGCATCTCCGTCTTTTTCGGCTGCGTTAAATACATGCCCGATATCATAATTTATATCTCCTATATCATTCGTAAGAATCTGTTGTAATGTCAGCCCTATATTTGTTGTGTAAGGATCTGAAGTAGCATCTGTATAGATGATATCCGGAAAATTCTGCACATTAAGATGCAGTGCCAAATCTTTTTCGAAAATCCCGTTTACTCTTGTCATAGTAGCATTAATTGCAGCAAAAGCCCCATTAACCGTACCTCCGTGGTAGGCTGTATATTCTCCGGTTGCAGATATTGCTAATCTTAAAGTCCGATATTTTCGGTCTGATGACTTGCCAAAATCCCCAGGCTGATGAGCAAATGATTTCCCTTTTTCATACAGGTCGTCAATCTCTTTTTTAGAAAGTTGAGGTTCATTGATGGAACACATGAAACCATTTTTATCTTTATTGGTTTTCGGATGTACTCTGTATATTGTCTTATCTTTATTTTGAGGATCTATAAATTCATAATTTCCATCTTTAATAATCATAGATTGAAAGTCATTCGGATCAACAGAAAATCTTAGGTATTTTGAAGGATCATCTATCCCTACCCCGACATAGGAACCTAATTGGTACTTTTCTGCCAGTTCTTTCACGACAACAGGAAAACTGTACACTGCAAATCTTTCAATTTTCCCGCTCAAGGTAGGTAATAGGATCTCTACCGGTCGAGCATTTTTCCCTGTTTCCTGCGCTGCTGAAAGCTGAGTTTTGATCTTTCCAAGATCAAGTTTATAATAGCTGCGGGCATCATAAGTTTTTTGTGAATCATCATTCAATGTAATAGGGGCCCATTGGGCACATGCGTTACCTCCGATCATACTCAATAATAAGGAGATAAATATTTTTTTCATATAAGTGTTATTTATTCAAGCTCAAAAATATTACATCAAAAAACAAAAAGCTAAAAAATATATAAAAATTTAAAACTAGCCATTAAATCTCTGTTAATAAAAATATTTTAATTGAAAATAATAATGATAAAATGAAAAAGCCTTAAGAATTTTCTTAAGGCTTCACGGGATATATTTTTTACAACAATGCTGGATTCTAAAATTTATAGGCAATACTCCATGCAAATCCCATATTGAACTTGGAAGAACTTTTCCCGAATCCCGGAATGATCATTGGCTGAATGTCATCCTGTTTCGTTGTGAATATCATATATTTTGGCTGAAGATTTACATCTATATAAAAATTGGATTCGAAAAGCTGAACTCGTCCTCCAAGAGTACCTTCCAGCCAGTATGATGACTGTGATGAAGAAGGAAAAGCTACAGAAGAACTGCTTCCCCCATATCCACGAACCGGCACGGCCATATATTCCTGGGTGTAGAAAGACCCTCCCGCTTTACCTCCTGCATAAAAACCATTAAAGGCGTTTTCTGCATCTTTGGCCAGCATATAAAATGCACCTAACTTTAAAAATGGGCCATTCGCTTTTACATCATAGCCATTTTTCTGATATATATTTTTATCAAAACCGGCCTCTGCCACAGCATGCAGATCCCCTTTTATTCGTGAAGAGATAAATCCCTGAAACAGTTGTCTGTCTGAAAAGAAAGAAGCACCTAAATTAAGAACATCGAAACCTACCATGAAATTCGGTTCATATTTCCATTTCTCTTTTACCACTTCCTTATTATCCTGCGCAAAACTCAGCAGGCTCATACAACTAAAAAAGAAGGTAAAGATTAGTCTTGTCTTCATTCTCTATTTGATTTAATCCTAATTCCAGTTTCTGAACCGGGCTAGGCGTTACTAATTCTGAACTTAAATTTTCGTATGATTTCTTAATTCCACATCCGGGTGATACGTAGGTATTTTTAGTAGAATAGTTAACCCTTACTTTAGATTCCGAACCATTGAGTCGTGTTTTAAAATAAAGATCTGTAAAAGGGGAATCGTCAACACGCAGTGGAATTAACCGGGATTCATTATTAGCCGTTTTCCCCAAAGCCACCTTACCAGACCCGTAATCTACAGATACATATAAAGAATCTACGATAAGCGTTTTGCCCGTTTCTGCATTTTTAAATGATACTTTCAATCTTGGAGTTCCTTCTCCGCTTTCACAGATATCATCATCTCCCCCACATGAAACCATGGTTCCAATGGCACAGATCAATAAAAGAAATTTAAAATACTTCATATGAATAATCAGGAATTTCAAATTTAAATAATTATTTTTTTATCAGTAATGCAATATTCTCTACGTGATGCGTTTGCGGAAACATATCTACCGGTAAGATTTTGACCAGTGTATAATGATCTTTCATTAAAGCAAGATCTCTCGCCTGAGTGGCAGAATTACAGCTTACATACACTACTTTTTCAGGAGCAAGCTTCAGGATCTGCTCTACTACCTTCTGATGCATCCCATCTCTTGGTGGATCTGTGATTAATACATCTGCTTTCGGATGATTCTCTAGAAACTCGTCATTAAAGACATTTTTCATATCTCCACAGTAGAATGTAGTATTGGTAAGACCGTTAAGTTCGGCATGTTCGATAGCGGCATCGATGGCTTCCTGCACAGATTCGATTCCGATAACCTGTTTTGCATTTCTTGCTACATATTGCGCAATAGTTCCTGTTCCAGTATACAAGTCATAAACTACTTCATCACCTTTTAAATCTGCAAATTCAAGGGTCTTTCTATACAATTCCAGTGCCTGCTTATAGTTGGTCTGAAAAAATGACTTCGGACCTATTTTAAACTTCAGCCCGTCCATTTCTTCCATTAGAAATCCTTCTCCGGAATAAATATTCACCTGCAGATCATAGATCGAATCATTGGGTTTCGGATTGATCGCATAGACTAACGTTTTAATCTGTGGAAACTGGGCCAAAAGAAAATTGAAAAGGTTTTCTCTGTTTTCTTTTTCTTCTCTGTACAGCTGGAAAAGAACCATCCATTCTCCTTTCGAATTCTGTCTCATCATTAATGTCCTCAGAAATCCTTCCTGATTTTTAACATCAAAGAAATCCAGACCTTGATCTACAGCGTATTTTTTAACCGCTAAACGGATCGCATTAGAAGGATCTTCCTGGAGATAACATTCTTTAAGGTCCAGGATCTTGCTCCACATTCCCGGAATATGAAATCCTAAAGCATCCTTACTACCGAAATTCTCCTCAGAACTGATCTCATATTGAGTGAGCCAACGAGCGTTCGAAAATGAAAACTCCATTTTATTTCTGTAAAAATACTGTTCTTCAGACCCTAAAATCGGAATAGTTTCAAAATCATCAATTCCTCCGATTCTTTTAATATTGTTATAAACTTCCTCCTGCTTGAAATCCAGTTGCTTTTCATAACTCATATTCTGCCATTTGCAGCCCCCGCAAACTCCGAAATGAATACATCTAGGTTCTACTCTGTAAGGTGATCTTTCAAGGACTTCAACAGCTTCTCCCTCATAGTATTTCGACTTTGCCTTTTTCACTCTTACATTCACAATGTCGCCTGGAATGGCTCCTGAAACAATAACTGTTTTTCCTTCTTCCGTTCTTCCAACCGCTACCCCTTTAGCTCCTGCATTCAAAAGCTTTATATTTTCAAGAACTAAATTATTCTTTTTTCTCTTACTCATTCTAAAATTTTCTATTTCCCAATAAAATCTTACGATTTCAATTTGCAAAAATACAACAAAAAAAACCTTATCCGTAGATAAGGTTTCTATATATAATGAATTTAAATTATTTTGTCTGAGCCGGTTGAGGATTCCCCTGCTGAGGAGCCTGCGCCGGAGGTACTGGCTGAACCGCAGACGGATCCATACCCTGCTGCTGTAACTGAGCTGAAGGATCTACTTTCGGGGCGGAAAGCCCTGTCTGCTTGTCTAGTACTGTAACCAATTCCGGATCACCAAGATTTACAAATGATCTCGCTGCAATTTTTCCGTCTTTATCTACAATAACAAAACAAGGAAGTTTAAATCCGTATACTCCGTATTTTTTTGCAATATCAGAATTCAAGCCTCCGTCAGCATAAACATTAGTTCCTGGAATTCCTTTTAATAAAGAACTGCTGGTTTTTGTGAATTGTTCTTTTGTATCATCTACGTTTACAAAAATAAAATTCATTTTAGATTTGTAGAAGTTAACAACCTCTTTCAAAACCGGAATAGTAGCTTCTCCTATATAAGGATTCCACGATGCATAAAATACCAACATATAGGGTTTTCCTTTGTTCTCTGAAAGCTTATATGTTTTTCCATCCTGTTTAAGTAATGATGCATCCTGAGCCGGTTCCCCAACTTTAGGACCGCTTACAGCAATCTGAATTTTTTCTAAATCGCTTTTAATGGTAGCATCCTTAATATCATCAGAAATAATTTTTTTGAGTTTATCGGTAGTTTTAGCCGGAGTTCCGGGATGAATATCCGATTGAGCCATCACAAAAGCCAGGAGATAATCCTTCGTTGTCTGGGAAAGATCTTTTTTACCTTTCAAAAATTCATTGAATAATTCTGAAGTCGTGATGTCTGTTTTTCCTTTGCTTTTTGCTTCAGCATATTTCTGGAAGTCAGGACTCATTTTTGATAAAAGGTAGCTTCTGTATGCAGGATTTTCTTTTACCATCTGATCTTTATTTTCCTGTAACTTATTTTCGTAATCGGTAAAAACTTTAGATACCTTGAAAGAAGGGTTTCCCGACATCTGCCCTTTCGTCATTTCGTATTGACTCATAATGGAAAGGATGGTGCTTGCAATATCATTTTTCTTCCAGGCAACCACTTCATTATCCGGACTGAATTTTTTAACATTTTCGTCAATGTTTTTTTCAACATCGGTTTGTACTTTCTGTACACCCTGAATAAAAGTTTTCTCATCTTTGGTCATCAGCTCTCTCATATTAACAGTTTGAGCATAGTTACCCAGATATTTCTGAGTGGCTGTAAAGAAATCATTATTCTTTTTAGCATCACCTGTGATCACATATTCAGTAGGGAAAGTCAGTCCGTTTCCTGAAATTTCAAGCGTCTGACCGCCTTTTAAATATACCAAATTCTGTTTTCCCCCATAAGAAATTACGTACATCCCATTTTTAGGAGCCTCAAAGCTTCCTGTAAATGTTCCGTCATTCTTCATTCCGATATTGGCCAACGGTAAAGTGGCAACACCTGACGCTTCAATAAATTCGATTCTTTCTAATGGAGATCCTCCGGTGATTTTTCCTTTTACTTCAACTTTTTTAGAGCAAGACATCGCAAAAACAGCGATGATAAACAATAAAAGATATTTTTTCATTTTGAATTTTATAATTACGCAAAAATAAGTTTTTAGATATACTAAATGCAATTAAATAGTACTTTTATGAAAGATTTAACTAAAAAAAATCGCCATCCGGTGAGGAGACGATTTTTTATGATATCTTAAAGCAGATTATCCTCTGTCAGCAAGCGCTGCCATGTATTCTCTGTTCATTCTGGCAATATTTTCCAAAGAGATTCCTTTTGGACATTCCACTTCACAAGCACCCGTGTTTGAGCAGTTACCGAAACCTTCTTCATCCATCGCTTTCACCATATTCAGAACTCTTCTTTTGGCTTCTACCCTACCTTGAGGTAAAAGAGCATACTGAGAAACCTTAGCTCCTACGAATAGCATCGCAGATCCGTTTTTACACGAAGCGACACAGGCTCCGCATGAGATACAGGCAGCAGAATCCATCGCTTTGTCTGCATCTTCTTTAGGTACCGGAATAGCATTGGCATCCAAAGTATTTCCTGAGGTATTCACTGAAATGAACCCACCGGCAGCCATAATCCGGTCAAATGCACTTCTGTCTACTATTAAATCTTTAATAACCGGGAAAGCAGCACTTCTCCAAGGTTCAATAACGATGGTTTCACCGTCTTTGAACATTCTCATGTGAAGCTGACAGGTTGTGATTCCTGTATCCGGACCATGTGCTCTACCGTTGATGTAAAGAGAACACATCCCGCAGATTCCTTCACGACAGTCGTGATCGAAAGCGATAGGCTCTTTTCCTTCGTTAATAAGATTTTCGTTCAGGATGTCCAACATTTCTAAGAATGAAGAATCTGTAGAAACATCCGATATTTTATAAGTCTCAAACTGACCTTTAGATTTGTTATTTTTTTGTCTCCAAATTTTCAGCGTAAGATGTAAGCCTTTTTTTGCACTCATAATGTTATATTTATTGGATTGGAGATTATTTGTAACTTCTTGCTTTAACTTCAATATTTTCGTAGATCAGATCTTCTTTATGCAGAACTTCCGTTGTGATATCATCTGTCTGATATTCCCAAGCGCCTACGTATTTGAAGTTAACATCATCTCTTTCTGCTTCACCTTCAGGAGTAGCATGATCTTCTCTGAAATGCCCTCCACAAGATTCGTTTCTGTGTAATGCATCGATTGCCATTAATTGTCCCAATTCAATGAAGTCTGCGACTCTGAAAGCTTTTTCAAGTTCAGTATTCATTCCATCAGCATCACCAGGAACCTTTACATCTGCCCAGAATTCTTTTTTCACCTGTGCAATTTCAGCAATAGCTTCTTTTAATCCTTCAGGAGTTCTTCCCATTCCTACTTTATTCCACATAATGTGTCCTAATTTTTTGTGGAAGTGATCTACTGAATACTTTCCTTTATTATTTAAGAAGAAATTGATCTTATCTTTAATTTCTTTTTCAGCCTGATCAAATTCACCGGAAGTCGTAGGGATCGTTCCTGTTCTGATGTCTGCTGAAAGATAATCTGCAATGGTGTAAGGAAGAACGAAATATCCGTCTGCTAAACCTTGCATCAAAGCAGAAGCTCCCAATCTGTTCGCTCCGTGATCCGAGAAGTTAGCTTCACCGATTACGAAACATCCGGGAATGGTAGACTGTAAATTATAATCAACCCAAACACCACCCATTGTGTAGTGTACTGCAGGATAGATTTTCATTGGGGTTTTGTAAGGATCATCAGCAGTAATTTTTTCGTACATGACGAATAAGTTACCGTATTTTTCCTCAATCCAAGCTTTTCCTAAATCATAGATCTGCTGATCTGTAGGATTATGGATATGTTTTTCGATAGCGGCTTCTTTACCTTTTTTAATGATTTCGGTAGAGAAATCCAAGTAAACACCTTCCTTAGTATCATTATTTTCGATCCCGAAACCAGCATCGCATCTTTCTTTACCGGCTCTCGACGCAACGTCTCTTGGTACCAGGTTTCCGAATGCAGGATATCTTCTCTCCAGATAATAATCTCTATCTTCTTCTTTAATATTTTCAGGTCTCAATTTACCCTCTCTGATCGCTACGGAATCTTCAATTTTCTTAGGAACCCAGATTCTTCCGGAGTTTCTTAGTGACTCAGACATCAAAGTCAGTTTAGACTGCTGTGTTCCATGAACAGGAATACAGGTCGGGTGAATCTGTACATAGCAAGGATTTGCAAAATACGCTCCCTTTTTATGAATTTTCCAGGCTGCAGAGACATTTGATCCCATGGCATTGGTAGAAAGGAAATATACATTTCCATAACCTCCCGAAGCGATAACAACAGCGTGAGCAGAATGTCTTTCAATCTCCCCTGTTACTAAATTTCTTGCGATGATTCCTCTGGCTTTCCCGTCTACGATTACAAGATCTAACATCTCGTGACGGTTGTACATTTTGATTCTGCCTTTACCGATCTGACGGCTCATCGCAGAATACGCTCCTAACAATAGCTGTTGGCCCGTCTGTCCTTTTGCATAGAACGTTCTTTTTACCTGAACCCCGCCGAATGAACGGTTATCCAGCTGGCCGCCATAATCTCTTCCGAAAGGAACTCCCTGAGAAACACACTGGTCGATAATATTTGCAGAAACTTCAGCCAATCTGTAAACGTTGGCCTCTCTCGCTCTGTAGTCACCCCCTTTAATGGTATCATAGAACAATCTGTAGGTAGAGTCACCGTCACCCTGATAGTTTTTAGCAGCGTTAATTCCCCCTTGAGCGGCAATAGAGTGTGCTCTTCTCGGAGAATCCTGATAACAGAATGCCTTCACATTATACCCCTGCTCAGCCAGAGTAGCTGCAGCAGAACCTCCTGCCAAACCTGTACCTACAACAATAATATCAATTTTGTCTCTGTTGTTGGGTGCAACAAGGTTCATATGGTCTTTATGATTTTTCCATTTATCCTTTAACGGACCTGCTGGAATTTTTGAATCTAATTTACTCATAAGTATATTGATATTATTATTGAGTTATAAAATGAAAAATTGCGATAAATACAAAACCAGCTGGAATAAGGATCGAATACCATTTTCCGAAAGCCATTATTACAGGTGTATATTTTGGATGTCTCGCTCCGATGGACTGAAAAGACGATTGGAAGCCATGTCCCAAATGCAGTCCCAATAAAATGAAGGAAATGATATACAGAACCACTCTCCAGATATCTGCAAATTTCGCATGAAGATCTCCCCAGAAACGTGTTTCTTCAACAGGCAGTCCGTCCACATATTTATAATTCATTTCATGTAACCAGAAATCATATAAATGAAGAAAGATAAAAGCCAGAACCACCGCCCCTGAAATAATCATATTTCGTGACATCCATGTAGAGTTGTTAGACGGATTGTTTGATTCATATCTTACCGGACGCGCCTTTTGGTTTTTAATTTCCAGCACAAAGCCCATTACAAAGTGAAAAATTACAGCAAACATTAAAACCGGCTGCATTATAAATTGAATAAGAGGATTATACCCCATAAATTGCGAAGCATTGTTGTAAGCATCTTCACCGAAAACCGATAAAAGGTTTACAGAAAGGTGCATCACCAGAAATATCAGCAAAAATAGTGCTGACAATGCCATAGCATATTTTCTACCTATTGTAGAACTCGTTAAACCTGCCATATAAGTTTAAATTTGATTTTCCACAAAATTAAGAAATGTTAACTACATCAAAAAGTGAGAAATCTCACAATTATACAGTTTGTAATCTTTCTAAATAAGAAGCTTACGGTGATCCATAAATAAAATACAAAAAACCATCATTTATCTTAAATTATACATTTTCCCTTCATAGACCACACTTTCTGCCGAATCCGGAAAATTTCTGATTTCAATGCCACTGATCCGTCTCGATGAACAATAGGGAGCAACAATAAACTGAATAATTTTCTCTTGATCTGCATGAACATCCACCCAAAAACAAACCTTACTTCTTTTCTTAATGGACAACACTTTATATTTTTTAAAATCATAAAACAGGACTTCAGCTTTTTGAGCTTCATAAAAATTCAAACCCATTCTCAAAATAAAAAAGCCGAAAGCAGCCAAGATGATTTTTGTAGAATTTTTAATGTTGGGTTTTAATATAGTAAACCTCATCAGATAAATAATCCAATATAGTGAAATCATCTCAATCAGATGCATTGCTATATTGTCGAAAAACGGGATTTGAAAACCGGAAAACCAGTGGATAGCATCTAATAAAATATGAATGACAACATCATACGCTTTATTTATTAGCATAAAATCCAGTTCAAAAGCAATCAGGCCTGTCATTAAAAACGAAAAGATAATAATGAGTTCAGAAAATGGAACAATGATGAAATTGGCCACGATAGAAATCAATGAAAACTGATGGAAATAATATAAAACCAGCGGTAGCGTAAATACCTGTGCAGAGATCGAAATCGAAATGGTATTAAAAATTATTTTTTTAAACCAATGATCCTGTTTCGGAAAATATTTTAAGATAGGCTGATTTAACCAGAAAATTCCTAAGACAGCTAAAAAGCTTAACTGAAAGCCAACATCAAAAATCTGCCGGGTATCCATCATCAAAATAATAAGAGCCGATAGTGCCAGAGAATGCAGCAGATCCGGTTTTCTCTGCAACAGAATATAAATAAAGTATACACTCAACATAATACATGATCTGACTACAGAATTTCCAAATCCTATAAATGCAGCAAAAAGCCATATAAAGATCAAACTGAGAATAATGGTATACTTTCTCAATGTAAACGGAAAAATTCTGACGAGTAAGGAGTGAAGCAACCCGAAAATTACAATGATATGAGTCCCCGAAATAGCAAGGAAATGTACCAATCCGGACCTGTTAAAATCCTCCACAGTCTGTGGATCTGTTTCGGTACGGTCGGCAAGGATGATTCCTTTAAGAAATTCGCGACTTTGTGAAGACATGGCCGTACTATCGATATTTTGGAGAACATTTAACCTTTTCTGAGAAAACTGTTCTCTCAGATTCACATTAGGTTTTGGAGCAGCGAAGATCTCATCACGAATATAGCACTGGTATCCGATATCTTTTCTGCTAAGATATTTTGAATAGTCAAACTGGAAATCATATTGCGGAAGTTTCGGCTCAGAAAGGTAGGCGTCAGCTCTATAATAGTGTATAAAATCCAATTCCCCGTGTTCCTTCGGAATATACAGTACCGCATTGAATTGTTGATGTCCTGCCTGGATTACTGCTTCATATTTTTTATTCTTCTCGTTGGTGTTGAGTTTTTTAGAAATTTTAAATTTAATATTTTCATTTCGGGGAACGGAAATATTTTCAGATGAAAAAGTATTCTGTCTATGAATAAAAATCCCCATTGAAAAAAACATAAAACCCAACAGATAAGGCCGGATTTTAAAAAAGAAGTAGGACGTTAAAAAAGAAAAAATTATAATAACTGCAGCAAATCCAACGATCAAAAAACAGATATCTTCATCCAGACAAAAATAATCCTGAAAAAAAATTCCGGAGATAAAGCAGATAACGAGACTGAAAAGCGGCTGTTTATTCAAGCATATGATTTTCGGTATCCAAAACTATTGATAGAATTGAATAATCACAAATCAAAACTTCGGAACTTCCAAAGTCAGACTATTTCCGGTGTATTAAATAAAAATCACAGAAAAAACTTCTACGATATGGATAAATAATTCAATAATTTAAACTTTTAAAATGACCTCAGCAGCTTTTTCACTTGCTCCGCTGCCGCCCAGTTTCTGTCGTAAAAGTTCGTATTCCTTTAGAATCCCGATTCTCTTTTCGCCGTCTATAATTTTTCTAAGTTCCTCCACAAGATTTTTCGTATTGAGATCGTTCTGAATGAGTTCTTTTACCACTTCCCGATCCATAATCAGATTAACTAAAGAGATGTAACTGATATTTTTGACCAATCGTTTGGCAATGGCGTAGGAAATTTTACTTCCTCTGTAGCAGACCACTTCCGGAATATTTAATAAGGCTGTTTCCAGGGTTGCGGTTCCGGAGGTTACGAGCGCTGCCTTCGAGCATCTTAATAAGTCATAGGTTCTGTTCGAAACAAAGTGTACATTTTCATCTGTATATTTCTGATAAAATTCTTTCGGAAGACTTGGCGCTCCGGCGATGACAAACTGATATTCTTTAAAATAGGGTCTTACGGAAAGCATAATGTCCAGCATCTTTTCCACTTCCTGCTTCCTGGACCCCGGTAAAAGGGCAATGATTTCTTTTTCGTTTAACCTGTTTTCCAATCTGAAATTTTCTATATCGATGTCCTTGAGGTCGGAAATGGCATCTAATAAAGGGTGCCCGACAAAGTGAGAATGAACACCGTGCTTTTTATAAAAATCTTCTTCAAAGGGAAGAATCACCATCATCTCATCTACATATTTTCTGATCACTTCTACCCTTCCTTCTTTCCAGGCCCATAGCTGAGGGGAAATATAATAGATTACTTTTATTCCGAGTTCTTTTGCAAATTTTGCGATCCTTAAATTAAATCCGGGATAATCTACCAGAATTAAAATGTCCGGTTGGTTTTTTCTGATATCTTCTTTGCAGAATTTAATATTATTCAGAATCGTACGCAGGTTTTTAGCCACTTCCAAAAAGCCCATAAAAGCCAGATCTTTATAATGCTTTACCATTATGCCGCCCTGTGCCGCCATCAGATCACCACCCCAAAAACGAAATTCTGCATGGGAATCTTTTTGTTTAAGCGCTTTTATTAGATTACTTCCGTGTAAATCTCCGGAAGCTTCACCTGCGATAATGTAATACTTCATCTTATGAAATCTCTTATTATTATAGTTTCCTGAAAACTCCTTTCATCTTTCTTTAAGGTCATCTGAATTATGGGAGGCTTCTATGATAGGAATAGAGAACAAAATAAGCCGTTATAAAATCTTAATTTGTAAATTTGTTCAAAGATAATGATAAAAATGTCAGAAGAATTTGAAATCCGAAATAAAGTTGCGGAAAGCGGTTTAATCAATTTTGATCTTACCGATCTTGTTCCGAAGGGCCCGAGAAAAGGAATAGATCTTAAAGATTTTCTTTTCATGGAAATGATTTTAAAAGAAAAAGACTTCCGCGAAAAAGTAGCAGCTATTAATACTGAAGAATATCAGGATGCTTACGTCTACATTTATAATTCTGCCGATGCGATTGTTCCCCTTTGGGCTTATTTTTTAATCACGGCAAAGCTTACAGGGGTAACTAAAAAAATAGTTTTCGGAAATCGTGAAGATCTGGAAGTTCTTTTAATGCATAACGCCGTTCAGACCTATGATTTTGAAGAAATGAGAGGGAAACGGGTCTTGGTTAAAGGGTGTTCTGATAAAGAAATTCCAGAAAATGCATACATAGAGTTAGTGGAGCAACTGCAGCCTCTTGTCAAGTCTTTAATGTTCGGAGAAGCATGTTCAAATGTTCCGATCTTAAAAAATTAATCTGAAAATCAGTAATTTAGAGAATATCTTAAAATTTGGTTATAATTTTTGTTAAAAAAAGGGGTTAGGGAATATTTTTTGATCACTTTGATTTTCTTAACAATTAAAATAAACACAATTATGAGTTTAATCGATCTACTGACAGGCAATACCGGAACCCAGGTTGCCGAAAAGGCTGAAAATAAATTCGGGATCAGCAGAAACCAGATTCTGGCTTTATTAGCCGTAGCTGCCCCACTTATTATTTCTTACCTCAGAAACAAATCTCAGGATGCTAAAGAAGCTGAAGCGCTGAATAATGCATTGGACAAGGACCATGACGGAAGTATTTTAAATGATGTTTCACAGGCAGAATCAAGAGAAGGAGAAGGAAGTTCCATCTTGAATCATATTTTTGGAGGCGATAAACAAAACGTAGAAAACAGGTTATCTCAGAATACGGGAATTTCCATTGATAAAATCGGACCTGTATTAGCGATGCTGGCTCCTGTAATCATGGGTTACATCGGTAAAGAAAAACAGCAGAACAATGTCGGAGCCGGAGGTTTGGGAGATCTGTTGGGAGGAATTCTAGGAAACGCCTCTAACCAGGCTCAGGGTCAACAATCCAGCCCGCTGAATGATATTTTAGGCAGCGTACTTGGCGGGAACTCATCTCAATCTTCAGGAAACCCGCTGAATGACATTTTGGGAAGTGTTCTTGGAGGTAACAACAATAACCAGGATAAAAAGCAGAACGGAGGTGGATTGGGAGATCTTCTTGGCGGACTATTCGGAAAATAATTTAATTTTGTAATATCAAAAAAGACCAGAGAGAAATCTTTGGTCTTTTTTATTTTTTTGATTACTTCGCTTTTTCCTCTGAAGCTGTGTGAGATTTTGAAGCTTTCCTAGGTCTTCTTTTACCATAACTTCCATTGTTGATTTTTCCTCTTTTGGATTTCTTATCTCCTTTTCCCATAATATTTAAGTATTTTGTTGATGAATACGAATTTAAAAAACATGTCTTAGAATTCAAAGCATCAGGCTGTTAAAATTTTTATAAAATATTTGATTAAGGTTCTTACGACTGAAAGTCCAAAACTAAAAATACATATGAAGATATAACGTGATGCGCTCTTTACTGGATCCCCATTTATACTTTTACCGTTTTCCATCGTCCTTTTTTGAACAGCATAAAAGCGAGAACCGTGATTAGGGTTTCTGCTGCCGGGATCGATATAAAAACACCCTTAGGTCCCATTTCATAATGCCGCGAAAGAAAATAAGCTAAAGGAATCTGAAAAAGCCAGAACCCGAGAACATTTACCCACGTCGGCGTCCAGGTATCTCCGGCTCCGTTGAAGGCATTGATCATTACCATCCCGATTCCATAGAACACAAAACCGGTACTCATGATATGCAGGGCATTTTTAGCAAAACTCTTGATCTCTGCTTCTTTTGTAAAGAAGCTTACAAGAAAATCTCCTAAAAAGAAAAATATAAGACTTACCGTAAGCATAAAGAATACGTTATACTTTACTGTTTTCAACACCGACTGTTCGGCACGCAACATTTCACCGGCTCCCATATTCTGCCCGACCAGTGTGGACGCTGCATTACTCAGTCCCCAGGCAGGAAGCATAAAAAACATCATCAACCGAAGAGCCGTCTGGTATCCTGCCGAAGCGTTTTCGCCACCTGTAGTAGCTACAAGCTGCGCTAAAAATATCCAGCTGCACGAAGCAATGACGAACTGAAAAATTCCCGGCGTAGCAATTTTGACAATGGATTGTATCATTTTAAAATCCGGAGTGAAATAGGCCTTTCTGATCCTTATCTGAGAATCGGCAATGAGGAGGTGATACAGCTGATATAAAACTCCGATACTTCTTCCGATTGTTGTCGCTACAGCCGCGCCGGTGAGTCCCATCGCAGGTACCGGCCCGAAACCCTTTATCAGAACCGGGCAAAGGATAATGTTGGCAATATTGGCGATCCACAGGCTTTTCATGGCAACAGCAGCATTTCCCGCGCCCCTGAAGATTCCGTTAATTAAAAACAAAAGCATAATGATCACACTGCTTCCCATCATAATTCTTGTGAAATCTTTTCCGAATGCGGCCGCTTCCGGTTTTGAACCCATCATCACTAAAATCTCTTCAGCATATATCACTCCGACTACACTCAGAATAGAGGTGATCGCCAGCGAAACCAATATGACCTGCGCAGCACTTTTTGAAGCCTGTTCGGGATTTTTCTCTCCTACCCGTCTTGATACCAGAGCGGTCGCCGCCATACTCATTCCGATCGCAATAGAATACATAACAGAAAGTACAGATTCGGTTAACCCAACAGTCTGTATGGCATACCCGCTTTCTTTTAAATGCCCTACAAAATAAAGATCTACCAAAGCAAAGACAGATTCCATGGCCATTTCCAGCATCATCGGAATAGCCAGTAAAAGAACGGCATTTCTGATACTCACTTTGGTATAATCCACTTCTTCTCCACTTAAAGATTTCCGTATAAAATCAAAATATTTTTTCATTTTGCATCCGTTTCTCACCGTTTCAAAAGTACAAATTCAAATCTTATTAAAACTTAGTATGTTGAATCAAAAATTTACTTTAGTTTTGTATATTCATTAAAAATAGGTCATGAAGAAAACAGTATCTACAATATTAGTCTTTGGTATTTCAATTTTTGCTAATCTGTTATGGGCACAGGAAATTACAAAAGAACAAATGCAGGCCTTCCAGACCGATCAGGTTGAAGCTTTTAAGAAGAATTTTTCAAAGGATGATTTCAATAAATGTTTTGCTGTAAAAGAAAACTCCTTCAGCTTATTAAACTTAAGTGTGAAATACGACCGGAAGAATATTTTCAGTTATTTAGTGGACAACAATGCCGATGTTAATAAAATTTGTGGCGGACAAAGCCCATTAATGATTGCCGGAAGATATGGAAAAGCAGATCTTGCCAAAACACTTCTTAAAAAAGGAGCCCAAAAAAATCTGAAAAATGAAAAGGGGGAAACAGCAAAAGACATTGCTGTGAAATATAAACAAGAATCTCTGACCTCAGTTTTGAAATAAAAATGCTTAAAATACCATTTAAAAACTTCCGAAAGGGAGTTTTTTTGTTTTTAAAACCTTCAAAAATCTTATCTTTGCAGTCGGAAAATTCAATGGTTCTGTTTTTATTTTTCAGGTTTGATATTCAAAACTTTAAACTGTAAAAACGGAAACCCTGAACTTTATATACTGAACTTTAAACAAATATTTATGTTTCGATCGCACACAAACGGAGAATTATCTCTTCAACATCTTAATGAAAAAGTTACACTATCGGGATGGGTACAGACCATCCGCGATAAAGGATTTATGATTTGGATAGATCTCCGGGATCGTTACGGAATTACCCAGCTTGTTTTTGACCAGGACCGTTCTACAGCGGAATTAATGGAAAACGCAAAAAAGTTGGGACGTGAATTTGTCATTCAGGTGACAGGACGTGTTATCGAAAGAGTAAGCAAAAACCCCAATATTCCAACCGGAGAGATTGAAATTCTGGTTGAAAAATTAGAAGTTCTTAACGAATCTCAGCTTCCCCCTTTCACGATTGAGGATGAAACGGATGGCGGTGAAGAATTAAGAATGAAATACCGATATCTGGATATCAGAAGAGCTCCGGTGAGAGATAAACTGATCTTCCGTCACAAGATGGCGCAAAAGGTAAGAAATTATCTTTCAGATGAAGGATTTATTGAAGTTGAAACTCCTGTTTTAATTAAGTCCACTCCGGAAGGTGCGAGAGACTTCGTTGTGCCGAGCAGGATGAATCCGGGACAGTTTTATGCCCTTCCCCAATCTCCACAGACCTTCAAACAATTGTTGATGGTAGGTGGAATGGATAAATATTTCCAGATCGTGAAATGTTTCCGTGATGAGGACCTGAGAGCAGACAGGCAGCCGGAATTTACACAAATCGACTGTGAAATGGCTTTCGTAGAGCAGGAAGATGTCATGAATGTCTTTGAAGGGATGACGAAAACGCTGATTAAAGATATTACAGGTCAGGAATTCGGAGCATTCCCAAGAATGACTTTCGCAGATGCGATGCAGAAATACGGAAATGACAAACCGGATATCCGTTTCGGAATGGAGTTTGTGGAATTGAACGACCTGGTAAAGGGAAAAGATTTCAAAATATTTGATGAAGCTGAACTGGTAGTCGGAATCAATGTAGAAGGATGTGCGGATTACACAAGAAAACAGATCGATGAGCTCGTGGATTGGGTAAAAAGGCCGCAGATCGGAGCTTCAGGAATGATTTGGGCGAAGTTCCAGAATGATGGGGTAAAGACTTCTTCGGTGAATAAATTTTACAACGAAGAAGATCTATCGAAAATCATCGACAGATTCGGAGCAAAAGAAGGCGATCTGATGTTGATCCTTTCCGGAAACGAGCACAAAGTGAGAACTCAGCTTTCGGCATTGAGAATGGAGCTTGGAAACCGTTTAGGCTTAAGAAAAGGAGATGTATTTGCTCCACTATGGGTAGTAGATTTTCCATTATTGGAGTTTGATGAGGAAAGCGGACGTTATCACGCGATGCACCACCCTTTCACTTCTCCGAAGCCTGAAGATATCCACTTACTGGAAACTGATCCCGGAAAAGCAAGGGCCAACGCATACGATATGGTATTGAACGGAAACGAAATCGGAGGAGGTTCTATCAGAATCTTTGATAAAGAATTACAGTCAAGAATGTTTGATCTTTTGGGATTCTCGAAAGAAGAAGCAGAAGCGCAGTTCGGATTTTTAATGAACGCCTTCAAATACGGAGCACCGCCTCACGGGGGTCTGGCATTCGGATTTGACCGTCTGGTAGCTATTCTTGACGGCAATGAAGTCATCAGAGACTATATCGCGTTCCCTAAGAATAATTCCGGACGAGATGTGATGATCGATGCGCCTGCAGCCATTGCTGATGAACAGCTCGACGAATTGGAATTACGATTGAATTTAAAAGCATAAATCAGAAGCGGAGATTTTTTCTCCGCTTTTTTTATTATGAGTACACTTATCTTAATACTTTCTGCCTTCGGATATATTTCGGCCATTATCGGAATTATATTCTGCCTTTTAGCGTTCGCAAAGAAAATGCTTTACTATCCTTCTAATGTACAAGAGAACGTTTCAGAGAATTTATATGTTGCAGGAACTCTGATTGCCGTTAGTTTCATTTGTTTTTTGGGTGGAAAACAACTTATAAAATCCGATTTCCAGAATAGTTTACAGAACAGTAAAATTACCTCTGCTGAAATTAATGGTATTTTTTTCAGTCAGGATGATCTGAAAGATGTTTTCAATAATTTTCAGGGTACAGAAGGTCGTTATAGGTGTGATCATTTTACAGGATTTATCAATTTTGATAATAATGAAAGTATTCCTATTGAAGTAATCAGGCACTGTTATGAAAAGAACAGGTACATTATTATTTCTAAAAAATATGATATGGATGCCGACATTGGAGATATAAAAACATCAAAATTCAATTATATTCAAAACGATACAATAAAGACCTACTGATATGAACACATCAGAAGAAAAGGAAAATTCGCCAGGCCTGAAAAGTGAAAAATGGAGTACCTGGAAAGTTGTGATAACGGTTCTTTGGTTTACCGGTTTGTTTATCCTCTTTCACGGAATCGGGTATTCAAGAGACAAAGACAGCCTTGATTTTAAGGGTGGTTATTTTGTGATTGGAATTCTCATTGTTGCTCCCATTTACCTTTATATCAGATCAATTATTGACAACGAGAAAGGATTTCCTCTGGAAAATTTTAACCGAGATATTGTTGTTCAGGATATAAAACGGTATAAGATTTTTGAGGATATTGATCTGACTGACGCTATGATAGAAGATTATGTTTTTGGTATGGGGAAAGATCAAAATGAGTATGTGAATATTTTCTATAACAAAAGTGATATCGAATTTGTAAAAACTAGAATTACCATTAAATATTATAATAAATCCTTACCGATACTCACCGCATTTACCAATATCGACAAAGCTACATTAAATGAAATCTTTCAGAAGAAAGCCTCAACAAAAGTATATCATGATAAATATATTTCAACAAATTATTATCTTGATCTGGAATTTTTGAACAATTCCGATATAAAATCTAAAAACAGAAATTAATTTAATAAAATCCGATATGCTATGCAATAGATGACTGGAGCAGTTTATTTATAAATTTGAAACTACAATAAAGACACAAAAAAAGCGGAGAAATCTCCGCCTGTGTATTTAAGTTGTATTTTATAAATAATTATTCTGTACCAGCCACGCGGTAATTCTTTTAAGGGTAAGCAAATTAGGATCAATGCTGGAAGAAACAGAGCCTATTTTATCTTTCTGTGGAATCTGAACCACTTTTCTTACACTGTCACGGGCTGTAAACAGCTCAAAATTTTGCGCATTGTTGCCACCTGCAAAACTTACTTTAGCGACCATCACGCCATCCGGAACAAAAAACTCATACGTATCCTGCCCACCGATGCTTCCTGTATAGTTGAAGAAACCGATGGTCTCTCCCTGCTCAATAGATCGGTCCTGCTTCAACTCCACCGGCCAGTTTTTGTTTCGGGAAACCAATGTATAATTAACAGCCGTTCTTGGTGATACTCCTTTTGAAGCAATCAACTCTGTTACTTTATTGGCGTTTAAAGTGTTTCCGTCAATAATTCCTCCCTTACCAATTAAATTAACAAACCCTTTTTCCATTCCTAAGGTTGATAATTTAAAAATTCCAACCTGGTTTGTCGGTAAAAAAGTAAAACGGTAGTACATGGTGGTATTGTCATTCCTGTCGCCTTCAAATTCAGTACTTAAAACAGCGATGATTAATTTTTCGCCGTCCATGGAGTAGAGATTAAAATTTTTCGTCAGGCCCAGATTCTGTTTCTGAACTTCAACCTTTCCGATTTTATTGCCATCTACCGCGATGATATTATTTTTATAATCTACTTTTTGTGCAAATGTCAAGATATTGATTCCCAGGACCAATAAAAGAGTAACAACAGTTTTCATTATGTACTATATTTTCGGCGCAAATTACAATAATAAGTTTATCAATGATCACTTTGTTGTAATATTTTCATTATTTTTCTCTATTTAAGTTTAATTCAACGCTTTGATACCATATTTAATATAAATTTATCACTCGGCACAATGATTGCACGCTTTTAACCAAATGTAAGACAATGAAAGCAATTTGGAACGGTGCCATCGGCTTTGGTTTGGTTAATATTCCGGTGAAAATTTATTCTGCTACAGAAACCAGCAAGCTGGATCTGGATATGCTTGATAAATCTGATTTTTCGAATATCAAATTCAAAAGGGTAAACGAAAAAACCGGAAAGGAAGTCAAGTGGGAAAATATTGTTAAGGGTTATCTCATGGAGGATAAATACATTATTCTTGATGAGGAAGATTATGAAGCCGCTAGTCCTGAAAAATCTAAAATCCTCTCCATTGATCAGTTTGTGAAAGAAGCAGAAGTAGATTCCGTTTATTTTGAAAACCCCTATTTTCTGGAACCTCAGAAGAATGGTGAAAATGCTTACAGACTCTTGTTAAATGCTCTCGCTAAAACAAAAATGGTAGGGGTTGGAACTTTCGTTCTCAGGGAAAGTGAAGCAATTGGAATGATCCGTCCCTATAATGATGACGTATTAGTCTTAAACAGATTACGGTTTGCCCAGGAGATCAGAGATTACAAAGATTTAAAAATTCCTGCCAAAAAAGCGCCCAAACCTGCTGAGCTGAAAATGGCAGTGAGCCTTATAGAACAACTATCGCAGGAATTCGATCCTGAAATGTATAAAGATACGTACACTGAATCCCTAATGAAAATCATTAAGCAGAAAGCCAAAGGAAAAGGGGTAAAAGCTAAAAAAGCCGAACCTGCAAAAGAAGGTAAAGTGATCGATCTTATGGCTCAGTTGAAAGCCAGCTTACAAACTCCCAAATCTAAAAATGCATCGTAATGGCTCTTAAAGATTATAATGAAAAACGCAGGTTCGACGAAACCAGTGAACCCAAAGGAAAGACAAAAAAAAGTAAAGACAAGCTTATTTTTGTTATCCAGAGACATGCCGCCTCACGTCTCCACTATGATTTCAGGCTGGAGATGGAAGGGGTTCTGAAGAGTTGGGCTGTACCGAAAGGCCCTTCCTTAAATCCGGATGATAAACGCCTGGCTATGATGGTGGAAGATCACCCTTATGATTACAAAGATTTTGAAGGAAATATTCCGGAGGGAAATTATGGTGCAGGACAGGTCGAAGTCTGGGACAGCGGGACTTACGAGCCTTTAGATCAAAACAGCACTTTATCTGATGAAAAAGAATTGCTTAAAGAACTGAAATCCGGATCTTTAAAGTTTATCCTACACGGTAAAAAGCTTAAAGGGGAATTTGCATTGGTTAAAATGAAAAATGCCGAAAATAATGCTTGGCTTTTAATTAAACATAAGGATGATTATGCAGAGGAAAAATACGATGCTGAAGAAAATACGGCCAAAAATTCCCTGGTCACTCAATTTTTAGAGGAAAAAAAAAGCCTAAAAAGCAGCAAAAAGAAGTCATAACTGCTGAAACAAAGCCAAAATTCCAACGCTTCAATTCTTTGGTAGATGAGAAAAAGCTGGAGAACTTTATTAAACCGATGCTGGCCAAGCCTTATGAAAAAGCATTTGATGATGAAGACTGGATTTTTGAAATCAAGTGGGACGGCTACCGTTCCATTGCCGATCTCAGCAAAAAACAACCCTTATTTTATTCCCGGAACGGAATCTCCTTCTTATCAAAATTTCAAAAGGTTTCAAAGGATTTCAAAAATCAGAAATATAAAATGATTCTTGACGGAGAAATCGTTGCCTACGATGAAAACGGAAAACCTAATTTTCAATTGCTGCAGCAGATCGGAGATAATCCTGATCTTGCTCTGACATACCAGGTTTTCGATTTACTATGGCTTAATGGCCATTCCACTGAAGAATTACCGCTGATCCAACGTAAAGAGCTTTTAAAAGAAGCGCTTATAGAAACGGATGTTATTAAATACTGTGATCATATCCCGGAAAATGGGATCGACTTTTTCAGTAAAATGAAAGAAATGAAACTGGAAGGAATGATTGCCAAGAAATGCGACAGTCTGTATGTCGAAAATCTGAGAAGTTCCGACTGGCTAAAGATAAAATTTACCAATACTGAAGAAGCAATCATCTGTGGATTTACAGAACCCAGAGGTTCAAGAGAAGGCTTTGGAGCATTGATTTTGGGAAAATATATCGACGGTCAGCTTATTTATGCGGGCCACACCGGAACCGGATTTAATAAGGAATCCATACACGAACTTCATGACAGGCTTAAAAATTTAGTAATAAAATCATCACCCTTTGAAACGGTTCCAAAAACCAATATGCCAGTAACCTGGACAAAACCCGAATTTGTTTGTGAAATAAAATATTCTGAAATCACGAAAGACGGAATTTTCAGACATCCTGTTTTTATAGCTATTCGCGAAGATAAAAACCCAGAAGATATTAATATAATACCCAAAGAAATGAAAGCCAAAACATCTCCAAAGACAACAAAAACTTCTGAAAAAGAGAAAGAAGTTATTTTAAATAAACATAAAGTAAAATTAACGAATCAGGACAAAATTTATTTTCCGAAAGATGATGTCACCAAAGGGGACGTGATAGAGTATTATCAATCTGTGGCAAGTTATATTTTGCCCCATTTAAAAAATCGCCCCTTATCATTAAACCGGTTTCCGAATGGTATAGAAGAACAAGGTTTTTATCAGAAAGATGCCAGTGACAACATTCCGGAATGGATAAAAACCACACAGGTGTATTCGGAATCCAATGATAAATACATCGACTATATTTATTGCAATGACAAAGCAACGCTGGCGTATCTGAATAACCTGGGCTGTATTGACCTTAACCCATGGAATGCTGCCCTTCCCGACCTGGACCATCCGGATTTTATGGTTTTGGATCTTGATCCTTCAAAGAAAAACAGTTTCGATGATGTGATTGAGACTGCACTGCAGGTGAATGAAGTTTTAAAGTCAGTTAAAGTAAAAGGATACTGTAAAACTTCAGGTAGTACAGGAATTCACATTTACATCCCGATGGGAGCACAGTATGATTTTGACCAGGTCAAAGATTTTGCCCACATTTTGATGAAGCAGGTGAATGATAAACTACCGAAGATAACTACATTAGAGAGAAGTCTTCAGAAACGCGATGATAAAAAAATTTATCTGGATTATCTTCAGAACAGAACAGGGCAGACTTTGGCAAGCGTATACAGTATAAGGCCCAAAGAGGGAGCTTCTGTTTCTATGCCTCTGGAATGGGAAGAACTGAAACCCGGGTTAAGACCTACAGATTTTAATATTCATAATGCATTGGAAAGAATTAAAGAGAAAGGAGATCTTTTCAAACCGGTTTTAGGGAAAGGAATTGATATAATGAAGGTGTTGGAATTGCTGGAAGGTACCAAATAGAAAAAGCGAGAAAATTCTCGCTTTTGACTATTAATTTTTTATGAATTTATCTGTTATATTATTGGTTTTCAGTAGATAATTTCCTTTTTCCAATTGCCTGACATCTATTTTGTCGTTTATAATTTCCGTCTTCAATATTATTCGTCCATTCAGATCTAGTATTAGTGCTTCTGTAAATTTATCATTTGCAGAATTATGTATATTAATAAAATTTTCTACCGGATTCGGATAAATTTTAAAAGATCTTTTAATGGTATTATCAACAGCCAGAACATCAGTATTATTTAAAATACGCGTGATCAATCCTTTGTTAGGGTTTTGATGAAACCCGAAAGTCATTATTTTATTATCATTAGTAATGAGAGCAGATCTTATATACTCAGAATAATTCAGTTCAATATCAATGACTCCGTTATTTCCAAAATTCTGATCTACCATACCATTTGATTTAAATTTTTTTATAAAATGGTTATAATTTACTGGAGAGGCAGTAGGACTTACATTACATGCCAATAAGATATTATCATTTTTGTCTAATAATAACTGAGGGAAAAGGATGTTACTATCAATTACATAATTATTATTGTTATTATAAAAAGTCTCATTTACAATTCCCGCATTTCCAAAAGCAGTATCTAATTCTCCATTTTGATTAAGTTTAAACAAAGTAATGAGCGTTGGCCCTGTGGCACTGGATGAAAACCCATATAAGTATATACTATTGTTATTTGCTATTGCCTTAACAAAATAAGTTCCATATCCAGATAAGGGTGTATACTGTAATGTTGTATTATTATAGGTTGAATCCGGCAGCCCGTTTTCTGAATATTTCATTTTTATAAATGTAACATATTGTTTCTGCCCAATCAGGACTATTTTATTATCATTTTGAATTACCACATTTCCATCATTGCCCTCTTCTAAAATCACGCCATTATTCCCAAAAGTAGTATCAAAACTTCCATTTTCATTTAAACGGATCACACCTATCCTATCTTCCTGATTTTCCAAACCAAAAAAGCAAATCAGAAGCTTATTAGATGTAGTCAAAATAATATTTTTAACACTAAAGGCAGATATATTTCTGTTGTCGAAAAATGAATTAAGAGCATTTTGATCAATACTTCCATTATTTCCAAATGTCGTATCATACGTTCCATTTTCATTTAAACGGATTACTTTATTAAATAACATATCACAGAGTATGATCTTCTGATCCGTTTGGATACACATTTTAGTAAATTGTGAATAGGGATGCATGTTGTTGGGTGGCATCACCAATGTATTAAAGGAATTGTCCAATGTACCGTCAGCATTCAATCTCTGGACTACATTTGTTCTATAATTAATCGGATAGCCTGGACTTGTATAATTCCCACTGACAATAATTTTCTGCTGGGAAGTGAGTGATCCTGCATCATACACAAATCCGTACGTATTATTTGGAGTGTAAGTAAAAACTCCATTCGTTCCAAAACCCGGATCTAAAAATTGATTTTGTGCCGCTGTAAATATCGTGACACAGGTCATTAAACAAAGTAGAAATCTGTTTATCATAGTTATTAATTTGTATGCAAATATAGTTTAATAATTTTCTAAGGCAGCTTCGCCACCACACTCTCAGGCAGTATTTTTAAAATCCAATAAATGAGTTTCCATTTAAAATTCGGAACAATGGTAAAAGAGTTTCCGGCATTGACAATATGCCCGGCTACATAATCCGGCTCCATCATTAATGATTCATTCAATTGTAAACCTTCATTGATCTTCGTTCTGATATACCCTATCACCAAAGCGTTGACTGTAATATTCCTGACGGACAATTCCTGTCTCAATCCGGCCAGATAGGTGGTAAAAGCCGCCTTTGTACTTCCGTAAACGAAATTGCTTTTCCGTCCCCGAACACCTGATAGCGATGATAATCCAACGATTCTTTCTAAATTTCTATTATTGGCATCTGTAGCAATGATATTTAGAATGGAGACCGCTCCCATATAATTCACCAACATCATCTGCTGAGCGCCTCTGAAATCTTTCACGGCTTTTTCATTATCCACCAAAAATCCTGCAGCATAAACAACAATATGTGGTTTTACCGGAAGCTGGTTATAAAATGGCTGATGAGAATCAAAATCAACCGCATCAAAAGACAAAACTTTAACTTTCGAATTCAGATGATTTTCCTGAACAAAATGATCCAACGACCTTGTATTTCTGGAGGCGGCTATCACTGAAAATCCTTTTTGAACGTATTGCCTGATGCATTGTTTGGCTACGTCGGAATTGGCCCCCAGAATAAGAACGGTTTTAGCAGTGTTTTGATTCATAGAACAAAGATATTTTTTAAACGCAAGTTTCACAACTGTTTTCAGGAATAACCTAAAACCTATCCTTTAACATTAAAAATAAATTGTAATGATTACGAATTCCGGATTCTACACTTTACTCCGAATCACAGCTTTTCACGAGTTTGAATTCAGACATTTCTGTAAAAGAATCGGCGCGGTGAGCTTTGCTCACCGCGCCGAAACGTACTGTTTTAAAACAGAAATTATTTCTTTTCAGTTTCTATTTCTTTTTTGTCTGCTGTGGTTTTTTCAGCAGCTTTTGCTTTATCCCCGAAACGGTTTTCTGTAAACTCTCTTGATACAGCAGCTTTCTCAAATTTTAATTTTCCCGATAATGTTTCGATCACGAAGCCATCATCCTGGATCTGGGCAATTCTCCCGTGAAGACCTGAAGTAAGAACTACCCTGGTTCCGACTTTCAACGTCTCCTGAAAGTTTTTTTCCTGCTTCTGCTTCTTCATCTGAGGTCTTATCATTAAAAAATAAAAACCTACAAACATCACCCCCATCATGATAAGCATCATCGGAGATGAAGAACCCCCGCCCGGAGCTGCCTGTAATAATATTGATAACATATTCATTGAATTAAGGTTGAATATTTGCAGTAAATGTTAATTTGATAGGTGCTTTTTCTACATTGGCAAATACATCAGCATACTTGCTCACGTTTCCGTCAAAGTTTGAAGAGTCAAAATGTAAGGTGATTTTTCCTTTCTTACCCGGTAAAATCGGATCTTTTGTAAAATCCGGAGCCGTACATCCGCATCCAGGCTTTACTTCAGAGATCACTAAAGGATTAGTTCCTGTATTGGTCACTTCGTACACGTGCTCCACTTTATCTCCCTTTTTGATATTTCCAAAATCAAAATTATTTTCTGATAAAGCAACAGATGTTGTAGGCTGGTTAGAAACCGGTGCAACGGCAGCTTCTGTCGTAGCAGAGGCAGCTGATGAATCGGCAGGAGCCATATTATCAGTTTGAACAGCAGTAGAATCTGCATTAGCAGTAACTTCTGTTCCTGTAGCTTCTTTTTTACAAGAAACTAAACCAAGGCCTATGATCGACAAGGCGATAATTGATAACGTCTTTTTCATGTTAAATTCTATTTTGATCTTTACAATATTTATCTAAAATTCCATTAATGAAGATATTCGACCGGTCTGTGGCAAATACCTTTGCAATCTCGATATATTCATTAATAACTACTCTTGAAGGCGTAAAAGGAAAATTATCAAGCTCCGTTATAGAAGTGGATAATATTACTTTATCCATTAATGAAACTCTTTCCAGATCCCAGTTCTCCAGTCTTTCTGAAAGTTTCTTTTCATTTGCTTCCCAATTGTTCAGTGTATCTCTTAATAATTTGGCTGCAAATGTTTTATCCTCCTCATCTTTAATCATTTTAATTAAAGTTCTGCTTTCCTCCTCTTCTTTCAGAAACCCGATCGTTTTTTGTACCATTGAATTGGCAATATGAATATCATCATACCATGATAATTCTTTATCTCCAAGATATTCATGGAAATCATCGTTTTCAGCAATATAACGCAAAAATAATTTTCCGATAAATTTCTGATCTTCTTCAAAAGAATATTCATCTTCTTTCATAAAATCCTGATAACGCTTTCCGGCAGTGATTCTCTGAAAGGTTTTCACCAATAAATCATCATGCAGATCCCATTTCAATTGCTTGTGCTGACTTGTAAAGAATAATCTTTCAGGGTTTTCTTCCAGTTTGCGTAACACCTGATTGTTAATGAATTTTTGATTAGGGTTAATATCAGCATCAGTCTTCAGGTATTTGTTTTTCCCGATTTCGATCTGATTTTCGGCTAAATCTTTTAGCGCTACCAAAAAATTAAGCTGGTAGATGTATAAATAATAGATTTTGTCTATTCCGGAGAACAGATTTTTCTCTAAAACATCAAACTTTAAGGGATTCTGGTAATAAGAATACACAGTTTGTACTACTTTTTCACGGATTTGTCGTCTTCCTAACATTCAAAGAGCTTTTTATGGCTGCAAAGATATGAAATTTAAAATTGATGAAATTCTTAGTTTACTTGTATTTTCGTAATTTTGTAAACTTTATGAAAGCTTTAAAAACTCTGAACCCTTACTTCTGGAAGCACAAAATATTATTGTTTTGGGGGTTGTTATTCATTATTGCCAGTAATTTTTTCAATATATATAAAGTTCAGTTTGTAGGAAAATCGGTGGACGAACTTACAAAAGGAGGCCACCTTGGTTTTAACCGACAGGTATTGATTTACGTTGCTATTATCGTAGGATGTTCTCTTCTTACAGGATTTTTCACTTTTATGATGCGCCAGACGATTATTGTGGCTTCAAGAAGAATTGAATATGAACTTAAAAATAAAATTTACAGGCACTATCAGGATTTGTCTCTGACCGATTACAAACAAACAACAATCGGAGATTTGATGAACAGGCTGAGTGAAGACGTTGTCGCCGTAAGAATGTATCTGGGACCTGGGGTGATGTATGTGGTGAATTTAATTGTTCTTTTGCTGATCACCAGCATTTATATGGTGAAAACAGATGTTTCGATGACCGTGTGGACGTTGCTACCCTTACCCGTACTATCTTTTATCATATTTAAAGTGAGTTCGATTATCAATAAAAAATCGAAGATCATGCAGAAAAGCCAGTCTGCTATCTCCACTTTTGTACAGGATAGTTTTTCCGGAATCCGGGTAGTGAAATTTTTTGCAAAAGAAAAATACATTAAAAATAATTACGGTATTAAAGTAACCGACTATCAGGACAAAGCTCTGGATTTAGCAAAAACTGAAGCCTACTTCTTTACGATTATTCTATTTGTCATCGGATTGCTGAACGTCGCGGTTATTTTGATAGGAGGACAGAAATATATCGCCGGAGAATTGAGTGTCGGAAAAATCGCTGATTTTTTCATGTATATTAATATCCTGATCTGGCCGTTTTCCATGGTCGGATGGGTAACTTCTGTCAATCAGAGAGCGGAAGCTTCCATGCAGAGGATTAATGAATTTATGGATAAGCAATCAGAGATTTTTAATAAAAACTTTGACAAATACCCTATTAAAGGAAATATTGAGTTTAGAAATGTATCTTATACCTATCCTAATACCGGAATTAAAGCCCTTGATAATTTAAGTTTTACCTTGAAGGCGGGTGAATCCCTGGCTATTATGGGCAAGACCGGAAGCGGAAAGTCTACCATTGCTTTATTGCTCTGCAGGTTAATAGATCCTACTGAAGGTGAAATTTTAATTGACGGTAAAAATCTTAAAGAACATAATTTAGAAAATTACCGAAACTTCATCGGATACATTCCACAGGAAAGCTACCTATTTTCAGATACCATTGAAAATAACATTGGTTTCGCCATCGATGATCCTACTCATGAAAAGGTAGTTGAATATGCTAAGATTGCAGATGTAGATAAGAATATCATTGAGTTCAAAGAACAGTATAAAACACTCGTTGGTGAACGTGGCGTCATGCTTTCGGGAGGTCAGAAACAGAGAATCTGTATCGCCAGAGCCCTGATTAAAGACCCGAAAATCATTATTTTCGACGATTCACTTTCTGCGCTGGATACTGAGACCGAACAGAACATCCTTGAGAATATAGATGCTAAAATTCACAATGCAACATCTATAATCATCACACACAGAGAGTCTAGCGCTCAGAGAGCCGATAAAATTATCAATCTTACCGAAATTACCAATTCTGTAACTGCATAGCTTATTTGTTCACAAATGTTAAATAAATCATAAAAAAAATTTTGTGATTAAAAGAAAACTTTTATATTTGTTCTTAACAAGATTAAAAAATATCTAACAATGAGTGAATACAAGGAACGCCATGAAAATGAAATTTTCACGAAGGTGTTAAAAGCAGGGAGAAGAACTTATTTCTTTGATGTGCGTGAGACGAAAGCAGGAGATTATTATCTTACGATTACCGAAAGTAAAAAGAACTTCGGAGAGAATGGAGAGGCTACATTCGAGAAACACAAAATTTATCTTTATAAAGAAGATTTTAAAAGTTTTCAGGAGATGTTTAATGAATCCACAGATTTCATCATTAACGAGAAGGGTGAGGATGTAATATCAGAAAAGCATGACAAAGACTTCAAAAGCAAATCTTTCACTATAGATTCTGACGACGAAGTCTAAGCCAAACAATACTTAAAAACACAAGCATCTGAAAAAAGATGCTTTTTTTATGTTAAACAAGATTCACTTATAATAACAAAACGGTACACTTTTCAGCAGTGTACCGTTTTTATTTAAAACTGAGTACAGGAACTTGAGGCAGAGAAGATAATCGTGCTTATCATCAGAGTTTAGCGGTCTTACCCTTATAACCGGAATAACTTCCGGCTTCCATCCTGAGTTCCAGTCCTCAGACAAATTCTCTTTTAATCTGAGAAAGTATAGTGGGATCCTGTATTTCGTTGTCTTTGGCCAGGAGTAAGACTTTAGACAAAACCTCAGCAGATTTCGGATCATCGTCCGCAAAAGGCAGGAACAATCTTCCCCGATGCTGGGAATGAACAGGCAGAACAGATAAATATCTGCCCGGTACCTGATGTACAACAGCACTTCCCAAATGAACGCTGTATTCCGCCAACTGTCCTTTCACCAATACATGAGAACCTTCAATTTTCACATTATCCAGTTTAAACAGCCTGGCCGTTTCTTTCATCAGTACAGCTCTCATTTCGACCGATGAATGACTGGCTTCAGGATCCACGGCTCCCACATGCGCAACGGAAACCACCAAATCGATATCACGCATTACTTCTGAAAATAATCTCGGATTAATATCTTCAAACGGAATATTTTTATAATCTTTCAGCGAATGGAACTCTATTGTTTCCAAGGTTGGACTTTCCACATCAGCTGGTGAAAACCAATCCGCCAACGCATATAGCTTGACCTGAAAGCCTTCTTTGTGATACACTTTTTGTAATCCCTCTTCATAATCCACTTTCCAGCCTCTTGTTTTCAGCAAGGCTAAAGTCTGCTTCGGATGCACCTGATGGCCGGCATACCGGCGTGAAACCGATTTCTCCTGCAATTCGTCCGGAGTAGGAACATACAATTCCCTGAAAATCTGTTTAAATGGCTGAATCAGTTTTTCTGTGAAGCAGTAATGCTGAAAATCACTCCATACCGATTGATTATGCAAATCAACACAGTGTGCAATTCTGAGGGTACTGTCTTCATTTAATTCATGAACTTCACCCTGAGCGTCTACCAGATTTCCATCATGGAAAAATCCAGTCTTACCTTCATCAGAAATAAATACCAGCTTCTCAAGATGCTTTACAATAACCGGATGTTCAAAAAGGTTCTTAATTTCGGCATACAGAAACTCATCACCTCTTATCATCGCTTCTTCCAGCCCTTTTCGTGAACGCACCCATTGTTCACGCATAATTTTGCGGTTATTGCCCAATTCGATAACGGCTTTGTCTTTTTTAATTTTCGGAGGAATAGATTTTAACGGTTTATCATCCCTGAAAACAACCAGATTGGCTTTTCCGTCATCTTCGATCATTAAACCTACGGTAACGCCATCAACGGTTACCTGAGTATCTTTAGACAGGAGATTCTGAATCTGTCTGGTCTCCATAGCCCAGGTTAAGCGGATCGGATCAGGATATCCTGCATTCCGGGCTAGGTTTTCCAATGCGACCCGGATTGCCAGTGCCTCACTCGCCTGCTTCATGGAGCCGAATTCCTTGCTTTCTTTTTTGAACTGCTGGATATATTCGTACCGGTTCAGCACATCTTTTTCAGGATTGGTTTTACTTAAAGGAACCAGTCCGTATACCCGAAGATAATCTTGGTCGCGTTTATCTTTTACTTTTGCAGTCACTTCTTTTATTTTCAGACTGCCAGTTAAGGTATCAGAATATAATCGTGCTCTTCGGTGGCCATTCCCGTCGGAGATGTATTTTGCCGAATCGTACAGCATTTCCCATCGTGCTTTTCCTAATTCTTTATATGCCCGGGTAAACCATTCTTTGTCTACAGCACCATCCTGAAAATCCTGAACATCTACCGAAGAGTATTTTGCCACTTCACTTTCAAGACCCGAATTCTGTGCCTGGTAAGACCCTGTTTTGGTATGGGCATGCATCCACCAGATTGCCGAATCCAAACCTTTCCAGCCTAAATAATTACTGATCAGCTTCTGCCATTGCGGAGCATATACAGCAGCCTGAATTAAGCGAAGCTCTGAGATCTTCTCTTTTTTCACCATTTCATTAAATAATTCCTGAGTATCACTTTCTAAAGGATAACAGTTGGACAGCAGATAGGAAAACAGTTTCTGCTTGGTCATACTGTCACCACTGTAACTGTATATATAATTTGCATAAAGATTAGCTTTACCTAGGCCTTTTAAAATCTGTACAAAACGGTCAGCTCCGTACACAGACTGGAATTCCTGTACAAAATGAGAAACTGAAGTATTAGAATCACCCCGAATCAGTTCGACATCCAGAAACTTATCCCGGATCCCATCTATAACGGGTTTCAGGAAAGGGAAAGTTTCAAGGTATTTTTCGCTGTGATGATAAAATTTGGTAGTTGTGAGTTCCTGAATTGCTCTTTCGGCTGTGAAAATCCCTTCGTACAGCTCATCTCTGGTGATGATTCCAAGTTCATAAGCCTTACAGAATAAATAGAAGGGCGGGACCGTATACTGGATATTCTCTTCCAGCCCGTTGAACTGCATCCATCGGTAAAGATTCCATACCTTTACGAATTGCTCATGAGTAAGTTTTCTATAAGCAATCCCCTGTAAAAACACATTGAAAAAACCTACGTGCTGCCATCCGTCTCCACGGTTTCCATAATAATATTCACTCTGTTTTGCCTTATAGCTGATGACATCGTCAGGAAGATGAGCAAACAAATTGCTGCAGGCATCAATCAGGAAATCATTTTTTTCCTGGAATATAAATTTATATTCCAGTGATTCAAGGATGCTCTTAACGGGATTGTTCCAGTAATAATTATCTTTGAGAGGATTAGGGATCATATCTTTATGATAGAACACATAATTCTCCAGAAAATCTCTGAATTTTTTGCGATCACAGTTATCCACAAATGTTAATAAAAATAAGTCCCGCGGCTGCAGTCCTGATTCATGATACCATTGTTCCCAGACTTCATGCAGAGGATAATTGGCAGCCAGTTCCTCCCCTGTAAGCCCATCAGTATTTCTTTTGATCTGGCGGAAACTGTTTCCCAGTAATTCCTTTGTTAAAGAACCATTCCAGTCTTCGGTTTCATATTCATAATGTTGATGGCTGAGGAAAAGATCATTCAGTTTTTTCAGTTCTTTTCTGATATGATCCTGCGATTGGGTAAAACCGTACTTATTCTTTTTTATGGCCTGTCGGTAAACTGAGCCATCTTCTACTACAGGCAATGCCACCACTGACTTTACGGCGGGATCATAAAATCCGAACCCGTTTTCAGCACTGAGAATTTCTTTATCTCCGGAAGGATCAAGCTGATCCAGCATACTTTGTTCTCTCTCGGAAATTTTTGTCCTCTCCGTGTATTGCTGAAGCCACTGATTGATCTGAGCAGGAATCCTTTTATCTTTTTGAAGCTGAAGCATGATATCCAGCGACGCCTTTCTCTGCTCCACATCTCCTTTCAGGATCAGTTCATTTACCAATGGTATCAAGACAGTATCTTCCTGTTTCATCATCAGCTCTATAAGTTTTTTACGAAGGTTTCCACCCTTTCGTTTGAATAAATCGTAGAAAAGCAATACTTCCTCCTGCTGTAAAGGATTCTGTTGTAAAACGTTGATTCCTGATGCCACTAAAGATTCTCCCCGGTCTCTGATAATCCTGAAAGCAAATTCCTTCTGGAAGGGAGTCACTGCTTTTTTCTTTTTCTCAAAATTATAGGAATAAGAATAACAGTAGAATTCGTCAAGAATAGTTCTTGTCAGCTGTTCTCTCAAGCCAAGTTCAAACTGATCGAAGTAGGAAAGAACCAGATCCAGTTTTTTACGATCCTCGCCAACCAGATAAAACATGGAAGCATACAGACTGCTTTTGCTGAATATGGCATTTTGCCAGGAAAAAATAATGCTTTCAAATTTCTTTTCTTTAACCTGTATTTTTTGTGTTAATTCGTGAAGTTTTTCAAAGAAGTCAGGATAATCCGGATTGTCAACGTAGAATTTTGATTTTACATTGGCGCTTAACAATCCTGCCAATGGCTGTCCCGCAAATGCAAGGACCTGCAGATCGCCATTAAGCACTGCTTTATACAGGATAGGCATCTGAATATAAGGATCGCCGGTTTCTATCGCAAATTTTACCGCCAGGCACTTCTTCTCAACATTTCCTCTGTCAAACAACTGATGCAGATACGGTACCGTAAGCTCGACATCCCATACACCCTGTACCCAAAGTGCCATGTAAACTTCATTGTTATTTTTACTCTGTACCGCTTCTGCAATTTGTTCAGGATTATTGAAATACCTGTTCGCTAACGACACTATGTTTTTTACAACCGACTCTTTTTCTGATTCCCATCCCAGCCCGGTCCATGTTCCGACAGACCTGACAACGGAAGAAAAACGTGTTAGTTTATTTTCTTCAATGACATTGACCATATATTGTAACGCCTCGGTCCCGGATTCGTCTAAAGATTCGAGAACGGTCTGGCGTAAACCCTCCTGGCGTTGTGCGGCAAGCAGAAGCTTTTCCACGAGCTCCCAACAGTGTTTCTGGTCACTGTTCAACAAAGCTTTGATTATATTCCGTGAAACTTTCCCTTCGGCGTGTTTATTAAAAATAATATCTTCTATCAACTGATAAATTTCTTTATTTCCAGTATCAATAGCTGCCGACCAGATGTAAAACTGACCGGGATTGTTAGATATCTCATTATCGTAAATAATCTGCTCCTGCAGAGACAGGTCATAAGACTGGTAACCTGATCCATACGAATAGATGCTTGGAAGCTGCAGAAGGGTTCTAAGGAAATTGCATTGGTTAAGCAGAATGAACCGTTCATTATTCGGTGCCCGGAAAGAACGGCGATCGTAGCCCGTCTGGTACATTTTGAAGGGCATTTTATTCCATGCATGTTTTACCAGTTCTGCCTGATCATTAAAAAAATAAACTAACAGTTCATAATAGTCTTTGTCTTCCCAAAGATTACTTTTGATATGTTTCTTCAGTTCTTCAGCTTCAGGAGACCCTAAGGTAAGATAATCATAGTAATCATTTTTACCCAGGAGCAACAATCCGAATTCCGCAACTTCCTTTTTTAGTTTCGTTTTAGAAAAAAGTTTGGAAAGCAATCCTTTTTCCGCCTGTTCTTTTAAATCTTTTTTTAAATTTTTGTGATAATCGACGATTTTTTTCGATTTAAGTTTTTCACTGATTTCCATTGATATTGTGATTTAGTGTTATTAAATAGTTTGAGATGATCCGAATAAGAAAGGCTCATCAGAATACCTAAATTATAATGGTGGCCATTGGCGTCCCGATCCTACTACCAGTAGCTTCCGGCAAGGAAAGTAAGCCTGATAAAGGTAAAAGGATACTTCAGACTTAAATCTATGGTTTGGGTGAGGCTTTCGAGTTGTTCATCATTGTAAAAAACAGCAAACAGCCCATCTTCGTACGCCTGCAGCACATTTACCTTGGCTTTTTCCGGGTCGGCTTTTTTTTCATTATAGATACTTCCGAAGCCTGATTTCCCAGTATCCGTAAGAATATTCAGATAGTTTTCCTGAGGTGTTTTGGTTATATCTTTATCTTCCAGTTCAAATGATTTTGAGTTGAATGCCTCTACCTGTTGTTCAACGATCCGTTGTAAAAGATTTTCCAGGGAAATGGTATTTTCCTGATGAGTAATATCAAGAATGTGCTCCGAAAGAACAGGATGCTTCCTGCCCAGCTGCTTTACGCTAACTTTTATTTCCATATTTTGTTGATTGTGATTAAAAATAAGGAAATATTTTTTTAAGTCCAGTTGATATTTTTCGCGTTTTTATAATAAAAAATAAATATCATAGCCCCGATTGCAGTGAAAATCCTTTTTGGAAAAAAAGATTGTAACGAAAAGCGGGAAATAGCTTCAAAAATAAAATATAAATAACACATCATGTTCCTGAAAAGGCGTATGCAAAATGCGTCATGATCTGGGATCAGTATCAAAAGTTGGGGAGAAAAATTAATAATTGTAATTTTACCAGATGTCATCTGAGAAAGAATTATTAAAATTACTGTTACCGGAGTATCTGGTTGAATACTTTGATATAACCCATTTTG
>Ga0308157_10000860_pt1 | contig 79956 bp, 55 predicted proteins | sample PhyBR1_FD_201035 | JGI IMG/M metagenome (GOLD analysis project Ga0308157, IMG submission 201035) | Phyllosphere microbial communities from UC Gill Tract Community Farm, Albany, California, United States - DLSLB.R1 | ecosystem: Host-associated > Plants > Phyllosphere > Unclassified | place: USA...
TTGCGCAGCTGCGTGAGGGATGGCAGCGGCATCCTTTTGTGAAGCATGAACAAAAGATAAAGCGCACAGCCCGACGGCGTGAGGAAGTTTTAAATCAGGTTCGTGGTTTAAATACGCCGGCACGCCAAAAAGAAATTGTCAACATTCGTCAGGATTGTGTTTCCGGCAGTATTCGCAATGCTTGCTTACCACACATTCGCTATGTTTTGGATTCGTCGGGCGGCAGGTTTCCCTTCCTAAAAATGAGATTGCCATGCCGACTTCACTCCACATATCGTGTGGAATCACAGCCATCATGTCTTTTTCCATTTTGTCACCCGTTTTTGCATGTGAGATTCCGAGCCTGTCAACGACGCGCAATACATGAAGATCAACCATAATGCCTTCGGCTTTGACTTCGGCTTCGCGCATGATGACATTTGCCGATTTCCTGCCGATACCTTTAAGCGCGGTGAGGTCTTTCATCGTGGTTGGAATATTTTTATCGTCTTTTACTTCATTTGCAATTCCGATGAGCCAATCGGCTTTTTTGTCGAAGCCGCGCACCTTTCCAACAAACGGTTCGAGATCATCTTTTTCAGCTTTTGCAAGTGCTTTTATGTTGGGAAATTTCTCGAACAATGCAGGAGCCAATTTGTTGATGTGCGCGTCGGAATCCTGCGCCGACAATACCACCATCACCAACAGTTGGTATAAATTCTGGTAATCGAGCGGGTGTTTTTTGTTTTTGTATTTTGCGATGAGCGGTTTTAATGCTGCGCCCCAGTCGGTATTTTCCATAAATAAATCCATTTGATATAAAGTTAGCGATTATTTCTTAAAATCGACTGAAAGCGAATTGACGCAATACCGTTGTCCGGTTTCTGTTGGACCGTCGTCAAAAACGTGTCCAAGATGGCTGCCGCACGTTGCGCACACAATTTCTGTACGCATCATTCCGTGTGAAATGTCTTTAAGATATTCGACTTTTCCCGGAATCGATTCGTCAAAAGAAGGCCATCCGCAATGCGAATTGAATTTGGAACTGCTTTCAAACAATGGCTCGCCGCACGCGCCGCAGCAATAGGTTCCTTTTTCGAAATGGAGGTTGTATTGTCCTGAATGTGCAAATTCAGTTCCTTTCTGACGCAGAATCCTGTAACGCTCCAGACCGAGCGCTGTTTTCCATTCATCTTCGGTTTTTTCAATTGGATAAGGCATTGGCTGTGATTTTTGGTTTTATGAAATCGGTTACTGTATGGATAACGGAATTGTCCCCGAGAATTTTACGGTGACCGAGGTTTTTCGTGATTAATAGTTTACTGTCAGCGAGGCTTTCGTGAATGTGTATTGCACAACCGACGGGAACCTCGGGGTCATTTTGATCATGGACAATCAAAACCGGAATTGCAACGTCTTTGGCAACGACCGATGAGGAAAAACTGTGCATGCTCTGTGTTGATTGTTTTTCGAAATGAAGCCTTAGTAAGTTGCTGATTTTCGGATCGAGTTGTAATTTTTTGACAAAATCATCCATGATGTCTTCGATAATATCTGCGCTTCCTATAATTGATAAATTTTTGATCCGCAGGCCCTGCTTCGCCGCATTCAGTAATGCCATGCCACCGAGGGAATGTCCGATTGCCGATTCGAAAGGGCCGAATTGTTTTTCAAGTTCTAAAACCGTTTCGATAAATTCGGGCAGAAGTGTTGTTTTTCCAAGGGATTTTCCGTGTGCGGGCGCGTCGAAGCTGATTGTTGAAAAACCCAATTTCCGCAATTCATCGGCAAATTTTACCAATTGCGTTCCGCGTCCTGACCAGCCGTGTACCAGCAGGACTTTCTTCTGGCTTTCACCAAAATGATATACGACAATGTTTTTTTTAATGGCTGGGATTAAGAGGCTCTCCTTACGACTTTCGCGATCCATGTCATGTTCGCGTTTCGGAATGCGGTGCTTTATCGGACTCGTAAAAAGACGCGCAGCAAACAATACAGTGAGATTGGTAGAAATAAGCGATAAAAATTTCGCCGCAATCAGAATTACCTTAGGAATTTGTAAGGACTGATTCGGTTTCCGGGATTTCTTTGCCATTTCCGTAAATTTTTATGCAAGTTATTATATTATGTAATTTTTAGTAAATTTAGAAACATAAAAAAAACATAAAATGCAGCAGCAGACGCGTATTGTAATTGAAAATGTCCTGCCACAACTCGATAGTGGCGCTTTTGCGATCAAGAGAATTATTGGCCAAAAAGTAGTTGTTTCAGCAGATGTTTTTTCGGATGGGCATGACGTTATTGCGTGTGTTGTAAAATATCGGAATGAAAGCGATAAAAATTGGCGGGAAGTTCGAATGCGTCCAATGGAAAACGATTCTTGGGTTGCCGAATTTACAGTTGAAAAACAAGGCTTTTATACCTATTATGTTGAAGGGTGGGTCGATTATGCACTCAATTGGCAACATGGTACTGAGCGAAAAATCCAGGACAACCAATATGTAAAATCGGAATTGCTTGAAGGTGTAGAATATCTCAACGAAATCATTAAATCTGTCGATAAGGCGGAAGCCGTTTTTTTGAAAAATACCGCAAAACATTTTGCTTCAGAAGATGATTACGACAAAGCCATCGAAACCGCAATGTCGCATGAACTCACGGCGATTTTTACAAAATACCCTACACGACAGCTCGCCAACAAATCAGTAGAATTGCAGGTTTATGTCGATCGCAAAAAAGCATTGTTCAGTACGTGGTATGAATTTTTTCCGCGCTCGGCCTCCGAAACCGAGGGCAAGCATGGCACTTTTAAAGATTGTGAAAAGCTATTGCCGCGCGTGGCCGAAATGGGTTTCGATACTTTATATTTTCCGCCAATCCATCCAATTGGGGAAATCAACCGCAAAGGCAAAAATAACGCAACCAATGCGCAGCCTGGAGATGTCGGTTCGCCGTGGGGAATCGGTTCACAATATGGCGGGCATAAATCTACGCATCCTGAACTCGGAACGATTGATGATTTTAAATCGCTTGTCAAAAAAGCACAGGATTTAGGGATTGAAATTGCTATGGATTACGCACTTCAAGCCGCTCCTGACCATCCGTACGTAAAAGAATTTCCGCAATGGTTCAAATGGCGTCCCGACGGAACCGTGCAATATGCCGAAAATCCACCCAAGAAATATCAGGACATCCAGCCGATTTATTTTGAAAGCGCCGATTGGAAAAACCTTTGGAACGAATTGCTCGACGTAGCGCTATTCTGGATCGAAGAGTGTGGGATCAAAGTTTACCGCGTCGATAATCCACACACGAAACCTTTTTATTTCTGGGGCTGGCTTATCGCCGAAATCAAGAAAAAACATCCCGATGTTTTGTTTCTCGCCGAAGCATTTACGCGTCCCAAAATCATGAACGAATTGGCCAAACAAGGCTTCAGTCAGTCCTACACCTATTTCACGTGGCGTGATTCAAAACAGGAATTGACCGATTATGTCACCGAACTCACGCAAACCAATCAAAAGGAATTTTACCGTCCGAACTTCTGGCCCAATACGCCCGACATCAATCCGTTTGCCTTGCAGAGCGGAAATGAAAATGTGTACCTTCAAAAGTATTTCCTTGCCGCAACTTTGAGTTCCAATATCGGGATTTACGGACCCGTTTTCGAATACCTCGTTTGCGCGCCGATGGATGCGGGCAAAGAAGAATACCTGCATTCAGAGAAATATGAAGTGGTGAAGTGGGATTGGAGCATACGCAACAAACTCACAACGTTGATCACAAAAGTCAATGCCATCCGAAAAGAACAGCCTTCGTTACAGCAAACCAACAACATCGTGTTTTGCGAAACAAACAACGATAACCTGATGGCCTATTACAAATTTGATGATGCCCGACAAGATGAAACTTTAATGGTCGTGAGCCTCGACGCGTTTAATAGAAACTCCGGAATGGTGCGGTTGCCGATTGCCGAAATTGGAAACCAGCCCATTCAAATCACCGATCTCATCACAGGAAACAGCTACTTTTGGGACAAAGAATACAATTATGTTGAATTGCCGCCCGAACTTCCCTTTCATCTATTTAAAATCCGACGATCATGAGTCCGCATAAAATAAATGAGGATGTATTCAAAAACCCGTTCGTGTTCAAAGCCGATTGGAAGACTGCGTTTGAAGATGAAGAATTCGTAAAGGTTTTTTCTTCCGATATCTTAGAGCAATACATCGTAAACAAACGCTGGTATGGCGGAAAGGCGAGCACTTTAAAATACATCGAGGTTGTTGATTATTTCAAAATTACCTCCGAAAAAAATACCTATTTCGGTGTTTTGCTCGAAGTCAATTTCAAGGAAGCATTTTACCAGCATTATTTTATGCCAATCGCGTTTATCTCGGAAGAAGAACTCGACACCAATACGATTATCGCGCCCGTAAAACTCAACGGACAGGACGGATTTCTCGTAGATGCGCTGCACCAGGAAGATTTCAGGAAATTATTGTTTGATAATATCGTAACATCGGGCGGAAAGGGCGATAACAAAGTCAAATTCCACAAAGGCAAAAAGCTCAAACAAAACGAATACAAGACTTCGAAATTTATGGGCGTCGAGCAAAGCAACACGTCGATAATTTACAACGGAAATCTGGTGCTCAAAATTTTCCGCCGCATCTACATCAGCATGAATCCCGATTACGAAATCAGCCGTTTCCTTACCGAGCGCATGGATTTCAAAAGTTCACCGGCTTATACCGGAAGCATCAGCGTCGTACTTTCCGAAGGCAATATTACGCTCGGGCTCATGCAGGAACTCGTTCCAAACCAAGGCGATGCCTGGCAGTTTATGCTCGAAGAAACCGATCGTATTTTCGCGAACCTCGAAACAAAAAAAATCAAGATTTCAAAACTTCCCGATGTCGAATTGTTCAAGCGGCTAAAAATAAACGATGTTCCGCATGAGATTATCGATTGGGCCGGACTCAGTATCTTTCTGCGCATCCATACACTTGCAACCCGAACGGCTGAAATGCACATCGCACTCGGCAGCGACATCCATGACACGGCGTTTACACCAACGACATACAATGGTGATTATACCGTTTGGCTCAAAAACCGATTGACGTACCAATTTCAAAACCGACTCAATATTTTAGAGAATAATTTGCATAAACTCGACGGACTCGCATTGGAACTTGCCAATCGATTCCTCGACAATAAAAAGGAAATCCGTAAACTATTCCTCGATTTCGACTGGACAAAAATGAAATCCGAACGCATCCGCATCCACGGCGATTACCATCTTGGGCAGGTGCTTGTGAACGGCGAGGATTTTTACCTGCTCGATTTTGAAGGCGAACCCGAAAGCACGATTCGCGACCGCAAAGTAAAACAACCGCCACTGAAAGATGTCGCCGGAATGTTCCGCTCCTTTCACTATGCGATCTATGCGACGATTTTCAATAACAAAGAAAAATATCCGTACGAATTAAACGAACTGTTCGACGCAGGAGAAATCTTGTTCAAATATTTTGTAGGCGTGTTTTTGCAGACTTATACCGAAGTCGCGCAAGGCGGAAATTTAAACATCGGTTACCGCAAGGAAATCGATTTTCTGCTCAAATATTGCCTGCTCGAAAAAGCGGTTTATGAATTGGGATATGAACTCAACTCACGTCCACGCTGGGCCGTCATTCCGCTAACGGGAATCGCGAGCATCATGGGATTTAATAAAACCGCCTGATGGAAAAAATCGCCGCGACGCCAAAAACCAACCAACTCAAAAAAGTTTTAGGTGTAGCCTTCGGGCTTGCAGTGGTCACCGGAAGCACAATCGGTGTCGGAATCCTGCGCACGCCGGGAACTATTGCAGCGCTCATTCCGAATGCCATTTTAATCATGTGTTGTTGGATTGCGATTGGGTTGTATATCATGCTCGCGGCGAGTTCGTATGCCGAGCTCACGACAATGTTTCCAAAAGCGGGAGGCGCTTATAATTACATCAAACGCGCTTTTGGAAACTATGCAGGATTTATCAATGGCTGGTTCGATTTTTTGACGAATGCGATTGCCCCGGCCTATTTTTGCATTGTGCTGAGTGAATATTGGATGCTTTTATTTCCGAAGTTCACCAGTTCCAAAACAATAATTGCTGTTTCATTCCTTACTTTTTTTACAGCAATTAATTTTCCCGGAATCCGAACAGGCAGCGCCATCCAGAAATTGACAAGCGCAATTAAGGTTATATTGTTCCTGATATTGATTGTTGGTTGTTTTACATTCAACGGAACCGTAACGCCGCCCATGCAAAATACGATGGCAACAGGCGGTTTGTTACTCGGACTTTTTAAATCACTCCAACTCATCATGGGCACTTACGATGGCTGGATGTCGGTTTCATTTTTCGCCGAAGAAGACAGCGATCCCAATAAAAATATCCCCAAATCGTACTTGCTTGGCGCCATGACAATTGCAGTTCTTTACATATTGATCAACGCCGCAATGTTGTATGTTTTGCCGGTTTCCGTGATTGCAAAATCGCCGCTCGCCGCTTCAGACGCAGCCACCGCAGCATTGGGGGAGTGGAGTGGCACGTTAATGACCGCCGTTGCAATTTTTTCATTGATCAGCATTCTCAATGCTTACCTGATGATTCCGTCACGCATTTTATTCGGGCTCGGCCGCGATGGTTTTTTTATTCCACAAAGCACGGTCGTCAATAAAGGCGGCACACCCTATTATTCATTATTGATGTGTTACATTTTCGCGCTGGTGCTGACAGTTTACAGTTCGTTTGAGCAGCTTTTCGGACTCGCGACGCTGATGATGACAATTGTAACTGCATTCGCTTTTGCGTCACTGATTAAATTGCGAAAATCCGAGCCTGATTTTCCAAGGCCATATAAAGCGTTTGGCTATCCGTTTACCACATGGTTTGCGCTGATTGTCACAACATGCCTTTTTATCGCTTTTGCCATCAGCGATCCGTTTAGCCTCGCCGTGATGGTCGTTTTTACCGCCATTTCCTATCCTGCGTACCGCGTGTTTGTCAAACCCAATAATAATGATAATTTTGATTAGAAGCCATTCCCGCTTTCGCCTTTATCTTTTGCAGTTCTCGTACCTCGCACTACAAAAGGATACCGGCTCTATCGGGGCTAGGGCTGCCATAATTCAACAAAATATAAAATGAACAAAGTACAACCATACTCGCTTTTCACTGATTTCGACATCGATTTATTCAAAGCAGGGAAACACTTCCGTCTCTATGAGAAACTCGGTGCGCACCTGATGGAAGTCGATGGTGTCAAAGGTGTTTATTTCGCCGTTTGGGCGCCGTCGGCACGTTCGGTTTCTGTCGTTGGCGATTTCAATTTCTGGATTCAGGGCGAACACCAGTTGCTCGTGCGCTGGGATGCTTCGGGGATTTGGGAAGGGTTTATTCCGGGTGTCGAGAAAGGCTCGGTCTACAAATACAAAATTCAGTCGAATAATGGCGGCATCATTACCGAAAAAGCCGATCCATTTGCATTGTATTGTGAACATCCGCCACACACCGCGTCAATTGTCTGGGACCTCGATTACAAATGGAAAGACAAATCCTGGATGGAGACGCGTGCAGTTACCAACGCGCTCGATAAGCCATACTCTGTTTATGAAGTGCACCTGGGATCGTGGCGCAGAAATGCCGAAGGTAAATTCCTGACGTATCTCGAACTTGCCGACGAACTCGTCAGTTATGTAAAGGAAACCGGTTTCACCCATGTCGAATTTATGCCCGTCATGGAATATCCGTACGATCCTTCTTGGGGCTACCAGTTGGTTGGCTATTTTGCACCGACTTCGCGTTTCGGGAAACCACAGGATTTTATGCACCTCGTTGATAAATTCCACCAGGCCGGAATTGGCGTGATCCTCGATTGGGTGCCTTCGCACTTTCCTGATGATGCGCATGGCCTCGGGTTTTTCGACGGATCGAATTTATTTGAGCATCCCGACAGGCGAAAAGGCTACCATCCCGATTGGAAAAGTCTTGTTTTCAATTATGGCCGCAATGAAGTGCGTTCGTTTTTAATCAGCAACGCGATTTTCTGGCTGCAACATTATCACGTTGATGGTTTGCGTGTTGATGCCGTCGCTTCAATGCTTTACCTGGATTATTCAAGAAAGGAAGGCGAATGGGAACCCAATATTTATGGCGGCCGTGAAAACCTTGACACCATCAGTTTTCTAAAAGATTTCAATGAAGCTGTTTACTTGGCATTTGAAGGCGTGCAGACCATCGCCGAAGAAAGCACCTCATTTCCTATGGTGTCGCGCCCTACGTTTGCGGGCGGACTCGGTTTCGGGATGAAATGGATGATGGGCTGGATGCATGATACGCTGCAATATTTTCAGAAAGAACCGGTGTACCGCAAATACCACCAGAACGACCTTACTTTTTCGATGACCTATGCGTTCAGCGAAAATTTTATGCTGCCGCTTTCGCACGATGAAGTGGTGTATGGTAAAAAATCAATTGCGGGCAGAATGCCTGGGGATGAATGGCAGAAATTCGCGAATTTGCGACTGCTATATGGTTATATGTTTACGCATCCGGGAACCAAATTATTGTTCATGGGCGCCGAGTTCGGACAAAGCGGCGAGTGGAATTTTGAATCAAGTCTTGACTGGCATCTGCTGCAGTTTAATTATCATGATGGCATCAGAAAATTAATTATAAAACTGAATTCACTTTATAAAAACTGTCCGGCTTTGCACGAGCGGCAATTTTCGGGCGAAGGCTTCGAATGGATCAGTTACTCCGACCACCAGAATGCCGTAATGTCTTATATCCGCAAAGGCAATGATCCTAAAGACGATATTGTTGTCATTTGTAATTTTACACCTGTTGTCCGCGAAAATTACCGTATTGGTTTGCCACGAAAGGGGAAGCTCACGCAAGTTTTTAACAGTGATGAAAAAGAGTATGGCGGAAGCGGCGTCAGCAATTCAAAGACGCTAAAAATCGACTCTGAACCATGGGATGGACGCGCGTTTTCGGTTACTTTGGTTTTGCCTCCTTTAGGGCTTATGGCTTTTAAAATGGACTGATCACAGTTCATAAGGCTTTTTTTTGCATCAGGCCATTGGTTATAAATCTATCAAATATTTTCAAAACCTTACGACAACGTTTGCGTGAAAATCTAAATAATTCGCCGCCAAAAAGCAACTAATTTTGTAAGTTTGAAACCTTTGCAGCTTCCCAAATCGGCTGCAATGAACTTAATCAAAAACTATGATTACAAACACAGAATTAGAGTACAAAGGCGATTTGTATCCATCCAAAATAGCATCATTTAAAAAAGAAAACGACAGCGTTTATTTTTACACCGACAACAGTGTCATTCTCAAAATTACCGTTTTACGCGACAGCCTTTTGCGCTTTCGATATACTACAAAAGGTTATTTCAGCAAAGACTTTTCATACGCCATCGATAAAAGCCAATCGCACGGCTACAATTTCCTTGAAGTCACCGAAGCCGAAACATTTTATTCGGTAAAAACAAGCAAAGTGATTTGCACGATCCAAAAGGAAGACCTGCGCATCATTATCACCGATCTTGAAGAAAACATCATCCTTGAAGATGAGAAAGGTTTCCACTGGGAAGAGAATTATTTCTTTGGCGGAAACATCGTCAAAATGAGCAAGGCTTCCAAAGACGGTGAAAGTTTTTACGGGCTTGGCGATAAAGCCTCGCATTCAAACCTCAAAGGCAAACGCGTTGAGAATTGGGCAACCGACCAATATGCATTCCATAAAGATCAGGAACCGCTTTATAAGGTAGTACCGTTTTATATTGGGCTGCATAACAAACAGTCGTACGGGATTTTCTTCGATAATACTTTTAAGACATCTTTTGATTTTTGCCACGAGCGCCGAAATGTAACGAGTTTTTGGGCCGATGGAGGGGAAATGAACTATTATTTTATTTATGGCCCGAAAATGCAAGATGTCGTCACAACTTATACGCATCTGACCGGAAAGCCCGAATTGCCGCCGCTTTGGGCGCTGGGTTACCACCAATGCAAATGGAGTTATTTTCCCGAAAGCAAAGTAAAAGAAGTAACCAGCAAATTCAGGGAACTGCGGATTCCGTGCGATGCAATTTATCTCGATATTGATTATATGGATGGATTCCGATGTTTTACTTGGAATACCGAATATTTTCCCGATCCGAAAAAGATGGTCGCCGAACTTGCCGAAGACGGATTCAAAACCGTCGTGATCATTGATCCCGGGATCAAAATCGACAAGGAATATTGGGTTTATAACGAAGCGCTTGAAAAAGATTATTTCTGCAAACGCGCCGACGGCCCGTATATGAAAGGCAAAGTCTGGCCCGGAGAATGCAACTTTCCCGATTATACTAATCCGGTGGTGCGTGAATGGTGGGCGGGATTATTCAAAGAATTGATTTCTGAAATCGGCGTCAAAGGCGTATGGAACGACATGAACGAACCTGCGGTAATGGAGGTTCCCGGAAAGACTTTCCCAATGGATGTGCGCCATGATTTCGATGGGAATCCATGCAGCCATCGCAAAGCGCACAACATTTACGGAACACAGATGGCACGCGCAACTTATGAAGGCGTAAAGCAATTCGCTTATCCGAAACGACCATTTATCATTACGCGGTCAGCCTATTCCGGCGCCCAGCGTTACACATCGTCGTGGACAGGAGATAATGTCGCGAGTTGGGAACATTTGTGGATTGCCAACATTCAGATGCAAAGGATGTCGATTTCTGGAATGGGATTTACCGGTTCAGATATCGGGGGGTTTGCCGAGCAGCCTTCGGGCGAATTGTATGCGAGATGGATTCAGCTTGGCGTTTTCCATCCGTTTTGCCGGACGCATTCATCGGGAGACCATGGCGACCAGGAACCGTGGTCGTTTGATGTTGACGTGATTGACATCACACGTAAATTTGTCGAATTGCGCTACCAGTTGCTGCCGTATCTTTACACAATGTTTTGGGAATATATCAATGGTGGTGTTCCGATGCTCAAACCGTTGGTTTATTTCGATCAGGAAGACACACAAACACATTACCGAACCGATGAATTTATTTTCGGAAACCAGATTTTGGTTTGCCCGATTCTCGAACCCAATGCGCAAGGCAGGAGAATGTATTTGCCTGTCGGTAATTGGTATAATTTCTGGACCGATGAAGTAGTTTCGGGACGCAAGGAGCTTTGGGTCAAAACTGATTATGACCAGATTCCGATTTTCATCAAAGAAGGTGCGATCATTCCCAAATATCCAGTGCAGCAATACGTGGGCGAACTCGAATTTGAGGAAATTACGCTCGACGTTTACTTTAAAATAGGCAAAGAAAAATCGATGTTGTACGAAGATGCCCAGGACGGCTATGATTATAACAAAGGTCGATTCAGTCTTGCCACTTTTACATTAAACGGAAAGGAAAACGAGCTCATCATCCAGCAACATAAAGAAGGGAAATTTGATACCCATTATACAAAATTCAGGATCAACCTCCACGGACTTCCGTTTAAAGTTGAAACCATAGAATTTGACAATGAAGAAGTTGGTTTTGAAAGCGTTTCCTTCGACGGAAAAAACACGCTGATCGTTGACAAAGAATTTTCGGAACTTCATATCATTGGCGGATAGTCGATCAAAATTGAAACAATTGCACACAATATTATAAGATTCGTCCGATAGATTATTGTATTTTTGTTTGTATTTTAAACACAAAAAAATGAAACGAAGCAATTTATTTATCGGAATAGGAGTGGCATTGATTGCGTTGGCATGCGCTACAAATCCATTCACGGGCAAGAGCACTTTGGCGCTTGTTCCGGATTCACAAATATTACCATCGGCGTTTGCGCAATACAATTCTTTTCTAAAGGAAAATAAAGTCATTAGTGGTACTGCCGATGCCCAAAGGGTGCGGACTGTCGGAATGAAAATTAAAGGTGCTGCCGAACGATACCTTGCTGCGAATGGCCAGGGAAGTTATCTTAATAATTACCAGTGGGAGTATAACTTGGTTGACAGCAAAGAAGTGAATGCGTGGTGTATGCCAGGCGGAAAAATTGTTTTTTACACGGGAATTTTACCGATAACGCAGGATGAAGCCGGAATGGCAGTCGTGATGGGACATGAAGTTTCACACGCATTGCTAAATCACGGACAGCAGCGAATGAGTCAGGACGTGCTCACACAATTGGGCGCCGTAGGAGTTAGTGCTGCCGTAGGAAACCAAAGCGAGTCAACGCAGCAGATTGCGATGCAGGCTTATGGCGTGGGTACACAATTCGGAGTGGCATTGCCTTTTAGCCGCAGCCATGAATCTGAAGCAGATAAACTCGGATTGACATTGATGGCACTAGCAGGGTATAATCCTGAAACTGCATTGTCATTCTGGCAAAGGATGGCAGCAAAATCTGGTGGTCAGTCTCCTCCTGAATTTATGAGCACACACCCTTCTGATGCCACAAGAATCGCAAACATCAAAAAGTTGATTCCGGAAGCCAAAGCCACCGCGGCGCAATTTGGTGTCAAGTTCACACACTAAAAATAGTAACCCATTCAACCGAATGGGTTTTTTTATACTATGAAGTTGTGTCAGGAAAGTATTAAATTTTTTGTGATTTGTTGCCACTCACGTAAATCGTGCTGAAAAATGGATAATTTAGCCGTAAAAAATTGATATGGCAGACTTACCAAAGGGCAGTGCAAAACTTTTGAACGCATGGGCATTTTACGATTGGGCCAATTCGGTTTATCCGTTGGTCATCTCATCTGCGATTTTTCCGATATTTTACGAGGCATTGTTCGCTGATCGCAACCATTACATCCATGTCTTTGGTACTGAAATCAAGAATTCGGCACTTATTAGTTTTGTAACTGCGGGCGCTTTTTTGGTCGTGGCATTTATTTCACCGTTATTGTCTGGGATCGCCGATTACGTGGGTAATAAAAAGGCGTTTATGCGTTTTTTTTGTTATCTCGGCGCCGCATCATGCATCTGCCTGAATTGGTTTAGCCTTGACAATCTTTATCCCGGATTGCTGTTTTACTTCTTAGGATTGATCGGATTCTGGGGAAGCCTCGTTTTTTATAATTCCTATCTTCCCGACATCGCATTCCCCGAACAGCAGGATAAAGTGAGTGCCAAAGGGTATTCGCTGGGCTATATTGGGAGTGTAATCCTGCTCATCGTAAACCTCGCCATGGTAATGCAACCAAAGCTTTTCGGCATAACAGGCACTGAAGGCGAAGCAGCAATGAAAGCAATGCGATATTCTTTTATCACGGTCGGCATCTGGTGGATTCTTTTCAGCCAATACACGTATTTTTATTTGCCCAAAGGAAATCATAATAGCGACAGGCAGGTTACTAAAGCGGTTGTACTCAATGGCTTTCGCGAACTTAAAAAAGTGTGGAAACTGCTTGAGGACAATCTCGCTTTGAAACGATACCTCACGAGTTTTTTTGTTTACAGTATGGCGGTGCAAACCGTTATGTTGATCGCAACCTATTTTGGTTCACAAGAAATTGCATGGGAGTCGAAAAGCCAAAGCACTATCGGACTTATTATTTGCATTCTTGTCATTCAGTTAGTGGCCATCGTAGGAGCAATTTTAACGTCGCGTGCTTCGGCTAAATTCGGGAACATTCCCACACTCATTGTCATCAATTGCTTTTGGGTCGTACTTTGCGCGGTGGCGTATTTCATTACGTTGCCGATACATTTTTACATCATGGCTGGACTTGTTGGTTTGGTGATGGGAGGAATCCAGGCGCTTTCACGCTCAACGTATTCAAAATTACTTCCCGAAACCGAAGACACTGCCTCATTCTTCAGCTTCTATGATGTCTCTGAAAAAATAGGAATTGTGATCGGAATGTGTGTTTATGGAATCATCGATCAAATTACGGGGAGCCCAAGGTTTGCAATCGTATTCCTCGGCGTTTTCTTCATTACGGGCGTTTTGCTGTTGCGAAGGGTACCAAAAAAAAGTGCCTTACAACAGTAAAGCACTCCTAACTAATTCGAATTAATAAGATTTACGCTTTCGAAATGCTTCCCGAGCCACTGACTTTCGTGTCTTTCTTCTTTGGGTCGCCTTTATAATTGATATCGCCCGATCCGGTAACGCGTGCCTGAAGAGACCCAGTACAATTTACTTTGCAATTTCCTGATCCCGCTACTTTTGAAATAACATCCATGCTTTCGAGCGCGCCGGCATCTAAATCGCCCGATCCTGTAACTTCGCAAGCAAATGAGGACGTTTTTCCTTTAAGGATCAAATTTCCAGAACCGGTAACTTCGGCTTCAACGTCTTTTGCATCGATATTAAGTTTAACGTCGCCCGAGCCTGTCAACTTAGCGGAAAAGTGAGATGCTTTGATTGTGCCTTTCGATGTGACATCGCCTGATCCAGAAAGATTGACTGCATTGAGGCTTTCGTAAGGCACGGTGATAACCACTTTTTTTCCCATACTTGGATTTAGTCTTTTCCCTTTTTCGGTCGAGATCCGCAGCTTTTTGTCGGAAACTTCAAATGTGATGTGGTCGATGAGGTTTTCTTCTCCTTCCATGATAATTTTTCCTTCGGTGCCGGAGACGAGATCCACATCGAAAAAGCCTGCAACAGAAACGGCGTCATAATCGGAGGTTGTAACATTTTTTTTAATGACTTTTCCGTTGCCTTTGATTTTTTCTGATTGTGCGTTGATTGTTGTGATTGAAACTACTGCAAATAAAAGCGTGATTAATTTTTTCATGATTTTCGTTTTTGATTATTTTTTCGAAAGGCTTACGTTGCCATATTCTGACCGCACTACAATTTTGGCTGTCCCACTTTTTCTGTAAAAACCTTGATAAGATTTTGAAGTGCCGGATTCCTGTTTGGCGTTTATTTCTAGGTTTTCAGAATGGAAATTCGCGTATTTCACGCTGATATCAAAGTCGAATGCCGCCGCGGGGTTGTAAGCCATGTCAACCGATGTGTATTCGGCATTGATCGTCACTAAATTCGCTTTTGCATCAATTTCGCCAATGGCCACTTTTCCATAGGAAGTTGTAATTTTTAATTGGTCAGTGATTTCATCAACGAATACCGACAGATAATCGCCATCGCCTTCAAGCGTTCCGATTTTGCCAAGACGCAGCTTGCCGTAACTGCATTTGTATTTTAATTCATTGCCGTTGATCAGCGAAAGATCGGTATAGTCGGCACTAAGGTTGATTTTACCAAATTCGTTAATCGTAAGCCCTGAATAATCGGCATCTATTGTCGCATTCCTGACAAACTCAATAGTTGATTTGCTACAGTAATCCATGTGGATAATGTTTGTCGTCCCGTTTAATTTCGCGGCAGTAATCTTTCCGTAATCGCAATTGAGATTTGCATTTGCAAACAAGTCTGCCGTCACGATCGAACCATATTTATTGTTGATTTTTACGCTTCCTTTTTTTGGGATTTTGATGGTGTAATTGATTTCGATGCTGCTTTTCTTACCATTTCCTGAACCTGATTTAATATTGGTTTGTGCCGAGACCATGTTTTTAAGCGCCTGAATGTCAACATCGATATCTTCAAGGCGTTTGTCAACCCATGATTCGCTGTCACCACTGACTTTGATGAGAATATCGAGTTCAATTTTGTCTTCATCCCATGTTGAAACCGAAACCGTTCCGTAAGCGTTTTTAATATCAATCCCAGCGTCAGAATTGACCACATACGCTTTCTTTATAGTTTTCTGCTTCGAATATTTGCCCGGATCGATTTCGTTTGAAAACACGATTAAAGGCAAAAAGAGCAGCGCGAATAATATGTTATATTGTTTTTTCATCGGTAATATTTTGTAATTTTTCATTATTTTCAATATGTTTTAATACCTCTTCAAGAAAGGAAATCCGGGTTTGGAGATTGCGTATCATTGCACGGATAATTTGTTCGCTTTCGCCATTTTTGACCAGTTCTTTTTTTATTTTCTCATAATCATTGTCGAGAATTTTCATTTGCTGCAACGCATCGGCAATAATCTTTTCGTTGAGTGGCGATTTCTTTTGTTTAACTTTTTGGAGTTCCAACTTTATCATGGCAGTAAAAATCGAATCTGTCTGGCGGGTCTCCTTTGAGGCGAATACCATTTTGTCATCGGTTTTTCTCGTCACATTAAAAAAGGTAAAAAAACCTGCGATCAATAGTATTGAAGCTGCGATGGATAGCGGTTTCCAATAACTTCCGGCTGATTTTTTCCGGGTTTGTTTTGCGAGAAAACGATCGAAATGATTTTCATCGGGCTCGTAAATATCCCATTGATTACTGTGTTTTTTAAACAGAGTTTCCAGATTGTCATGTGTCTTTTTCATATCTATTTAATTTCTGCGGGCTTAAATGCCTCTAATTTTGTCCTCAAATTTTCTTTTGCGCGGCTCATCATTGTGCGGCAGTTGGCATAACTGATGTTGAGGATTTCCGTGATTTCCTCCTGATCATATCCTTCAATAAAAAATAAAGTCAGAATCATGCGGTAATTGTCTTTGAGGCCTTGGATTGCGTGAAGCACTTGTTCTGCTTTCAAATGTGTGAAATCGGTGTCGGGATTGCTTTCTGAGTCATCATCCACCTTATAAACCACCCTTTCTATATCATCGGTGGCGTATCGGTTGTTCTTTTTATAAAAATCGATACTGTAATTGATAATGATTCTTTTAAGCCACGCACCGAAGGCGACTTCCTGCCGGTAGTCATCAATTTTGAGAAAAGCCTTGAGAAATCCTTCCTGCATTACATCCTCTGCAAAATGCGCATCTTTCACGATTCGCAATGCCACATTGTACATCGCTTTGCTGTAACGGCGGTAAATCTCAAATTGCGCTTTTTGATTTTTCTGCCGGCAGAGCGATATTAATTCCTCGATATTGTGTTTAGCTAAACTCAAACGGATAATTATGATTTATTTCAATGACAGCGTGTTTTTTGGATTGTTACACTTCGGATAAAAATAATCTAATTTTTTTTTATCGAAAGCAAACAGGAATTAATTATATTTGGAACGATTTCAATGAAAAGGAGCTAATTACAACTTATAAACCTCAAATTATAATGAACAAATCGAAGGTCTTAATAGCACTTCTGCTGGTTTTTCTCAACTTTAATTTTACATCATGTGAAGACGAACCTGTTGACCCGGCCCTCCTTATCGTGCATGAGCCTGAAACCTGTGCGAAGCCAGGCGCACTGACTGTCAGTAATTTTGTGGGAACAAGCGTAAACCTGACATGGACAGCCGTCGAAGGTGCTTCGTGGGAAATTCAATACGGGCCACAAGGCTTTGCAATCGGAAGCGGAACAACCATAACTGCCACCGCAGCCCATGCGACAATTAATGGTTTGGTAACTACAAATAATTACGACTTTTACGTGAGAACCAATTGCGACAACGATGTTGACAGCGGATGGATCGGACCCGTTTCTGTGGGCGCTACGATTACGGCTTGTTCAACGCCAACAGCGCTCACCGCGGTGAGATCGACAACCGTTCCGCAAAATGCTACTATAACCTGGGCGGCACATGGCGACGAATCATCATGGCAGATACAATATGGGCAAACAGGATTTGCACTCAATTCAGGAACTACAGTTTCATCTGCCGGACCAACGACAATCATTACAGGTCTTTCGGAAGCCAGCGGTTATGATTTTTATGTGAGATCTACATGTTCGGCGACCGAACGAAGCAGTTGGGCCGGACCGGTACATATCGGGGCCAGCGCCGTCGTAGATACCACGCCTGCATTGATGACCGCTAATATTGATGGAACACAATTCAACGTTTTACGGCCTTATCTGTATTCTGTTACCGGAACCGATGTAATTGTTACGGGATCCGCCAGTTCAGGAGATGTCCGCTATTTAAAAATTCAGGGGACTGACAATGATACATCGATAAATTTAAGCAATTCGCGAGAAATTGATTTGCATATTCCAATGAGCAAATGGGCACCGGGTACCTATGTTCTTCATAATGACAGCGTCAATACGACTGAGGAATGTTGGGTGAGTTTGTTGTTGTTTACCACGCCCGATGTTGACGCAAACGTTGTCACCGGAACGCTTACTGTTACTGAATTCAATACCGGTACCAAACGCATTAAAGGAACGTTTTCTTTTTCTTACGATAAAATAGATTCTGTTACCGGCGCTTCACTTGGTACTTTCCAGGTAACTAACGGCACTTTTAACTACGGACTCGACGATCCGTACTTTCCATAATCAGCACAAAATATTTCGATAATAGTGGCCCGGATGATTTATTCGGGCTTTTTTATGGCATAAAAGTTGACTAAAAGCGCGCCTAACGAATTAATGCGTAATACATCGATTTTACGTTTTATTTAATAATAACTTATAGTACATTTGATATACTTATTGTAAATCTAATGTCATTTTGACCCAAATATAAAGATGCCAAATCCTAAAATCATACGTTTTGACAATTTGTCACTACAAGAATTCGATACTGAAGCAGATTTAATTCCACTATTGACTCCGGAAGATGAAGAAGAAATGAACAACGAAGAGTTACCCGCTTCGTTACCCATTCTGCCATTACGAAATACAGTGCTTTTTCCAGGAGTTGTTATTCCGATATCAGCAGGTCGCGACAAATCGATCAAGCTGATTAATGATGCACATGCCGGAAATAAAATTATTGGGGTTGTTGCCCAAAAAAATGAGGAGGACGAAGATCCGACTAAAAACGATATCAATAAAATTGGGACGGTTGCCCAAATTTTAAGAGTGCTCAAAATGCCCGATGGCAATATCACGGTGATACTTCAGGGAAAAAAACGTTTTGAAATCGATGCAGTGACTGCCGAAAAGCCTTATTTAATGGCGAGCATCAAGGAAGTTGAAGAAAAGAGACCCGGGAAACATGATACTGAATTTCTGGCTATCCTCGATTCCATCAAAGAACTCGCTATCCAAATCATTAAGGAAAGCCCGAATATCCCCACTGAAGCGACATTTGCCATAAAAAATATCGAAAGCCAGTCTTTCCTCGTAAATTTTGTTTCGTCAAACATGAATTTGTCGGTGAAAGAGAAACAGGATTTGCTTGCAATGAATGCCCTAAAAGAACGCGCCCTTGAAACGCTGCGTTTTATGAATCTGGAGTTGCAGAAACTCGAGTTGAAGAACGACATTCAGTCGAAGGTACGCTTTGATCTCGATCAGCAGCAACGTGAATACTTCCTCCACCAGCAAATGAAAACCATCCAGGAAGAATTGGGCGGTGTATCGCAAGAGGAAGAAATGGATGAAATGCGACTCAAAGCCAAATCAAAAAAGTGGGACGAAAAAACCAAAAAACATTTCGATAAAGAGCTGTCAAAAATGCAGCGCATGAATCCGCAGGCGCCCGATTTCGGAATTCAAAGAAATTACCTTGAATTGTTTTTGGAATTGCCATGGAATGAATTTTCTAAAGACAATTTCGATTTGAAACGGGCGCAGAAAATCCTTGATAAAGATCATTTCGGACTTGAAGATGTCAAGAAGAGAATGATTGAACACCTGGCTGTGTTGAAGCTCAGAAACGATATGAAATCACCGATTATTTGCCTCTCGGGTCCTCCGGGCGTCGGTAAAACCTCTATCGGGCGTTCTGTCGCCGAAGCATTGGGTAGGGAATATGTCAGGATTTCGCTTGGCGGTTTGCGCGATGAGGCCGAAATTCGCGGCCACCGAAAAACTTATATCGGCGCCATGCCGGGCAGGATTATACAAAGCCTAAAAAAGGCAGGGACGTCGAATCCGGTTTTTGTTTTGGATGAAATTGATAAATTATCTGTGAGCAATCAAGGTGATCCGTCTTCGGCTTTGCTTGAAGTTCTCGATCCAGAACAAAACAGCTCGTTTTATGATAACTTTCTTGAGATGGGTTATGACTTGTCAAAAGTCATGTTTATTGCAACATCGAACAACCTATCGGCCATCCAGCCTGCACTCAGGGACAGGATGGAGATCATAAAAATGTCGGGATACACCATCGAGGAAAAGATAGAAATTGCCCGCCAGCATTTGTTTCCAAAGCAACTTAAGGAGCATGGATTGACACCGAAAGACCTCGCCATCGGCAAAAAGCAACTCGAAAAAATCATTGAAGGTTATACTCGTGAATCTGGTGTTCGCGGGCTTGAAGCCAAAATTGCGCAGGTAATCCGCCACGCTGCCAAGTCGGTTGCAATGGATGAAGACTACAACAAAAAGATTACTGATGAAGATATTGTAAAAACACTTGGAGTTCCTCGAATGAGCCGCGACAAATACGAAAGCAATGAAGTCGCAGGCGTAGTGACCGGACTGGCCTGGACGGTGGTTGGGGGTGATATTTTATTCATCGAATCGCTGTTATCGCCCGGAAAAGGAACAATGACCATCACAGGAAACCTTGGAACAGTAATGAAAGAATCGGCGACAATTGCGCTGGAGTATATCAAAGCCAATGCGCAACATTTGGGCGTCAACCCGGAAATACTTACCAAATACAATATTCACCTGCATGTTCCTGAAGGTGCGACCCCAAAAGATGGACCGAGTGCGGGAATTGCAATGCTCACCTCGCTGGTATCGCTGTTCACCCAGAAGAGGGTTAAGAAACACATCGCTATGACAGGTGAAATTACCTTACGCGGAAAAGTATTGCCCGTTGGTGGCATCAAAGAAAAAATTCTTGCAGCCAAACGCGCCAACATCAAAGAAATCATCATGTGTGCCGAAAACAAACAGGATGTTGACGAAATCAAGAAGGAATATATTGACGGACTTACATTTCATTATGTCAGGGAAATGAGCGATGTGCTGAAGTTCGCGCTGACCGACCAGGACGTGAAAAATGCTAAAAAACTATGACAAAAAACGGCTGATTTAATTAGCCGTTTTTTATTAAAAATAATATCTTCGCACCTGCGTTATACTTTCAGAAATAACGAAATGCACATGATCCGACCATTTCTTGCCTTTTTTCTTTTCTCATTCGGAACTGTTGCATACAGTCAGGTTGGAGGCAAATCTGTGTACGAATTTCTAAATCTGGTAACCGCACCCCGCCAGGCCGCGCTAGGGGGAAAAGTCATTACGATTTACGATTACGATGTCAACCAGGCCAATTTTAATCCGGCGACAATTAATCCTGAGATGGACAATCGTCTGTCTGTGAATTATGGAAGCCTGTTTGGTGAAGTCACCTACGGAACCGCCGCTTATGCCTACACTTACGACCGCCACGTACAGACTTTTGCTGCAGGAGTAAATTACGTCAATTATGGAAAATTTGATGGATATGATGAAGATGGCAACAAGACTTCGAGCTTCACCGGAAGTGAGATTGCGTTGAATTTCGGCTATTCTTACAATGTACCGTTTAGCACGCTGTATTTGGGCGCAGGCGTAAAGTTGATTTCTTCGACACTCGAAAGCTATAACTCGTTTGGAGCCGCAGCAGATCTTGGCGGAATTTATATTGATGAAGACAACGACATCAACTATGCCGTGGTAATCCGGAACATAGGAACACAAATTACGACCTATGCCGATACGAGAGAAAAACTCCCGATGGAAATCATGGCCGGGATTTCACAACAAGTAGAAAACGTTCCGATTCGCTGGCATTTGACACTTGAAAATCTCCAGCAATGGAAGGTCAATTTTGCCAATCCTGCGCGTGCGCAGAACACAATTGACGGCGGTACGATTCCCGAAAAGACTTCATTTTTTAATAATGCCTTACGCCATATCATCATAGGGGCTGAACTTTTTCCGACCAAAGGATTCAATATTCGCCTTGGTTATAACTTTCGAAGAGGCGAGGAGTTGCGTTTGCTCGAGCAGCGTAATTTTTCGGGGATTTCGGCTGGTTTTGGTTTAAAAATGGGCCGTATTAAGTTCGATTATTCTTATTCGAGATATACCTTGGGCGCAAACACCAGTTTGTTTGGACTTTCGGTTAATTTTGGAGATGAATAATCCGCAGCCACCACGAACGGAATTTAAATAAAAAGACTTTGAAAAAAATTACAATCGCCATCGACGGCTTTTCTTCCACAGGCAAAAGTACACTTGCCAAACAGCTTGCCAAACATCTTGGTTATGTTTACGTGGATACGGGCGCAATGTATCGCGCGGTGACCTATTTCGCCATGCAGCATGGTTATATCAATTCTGAATCTTTCGACATTGAGTCGCTTATAAACAGCCTGCCTTCGATAAAGCTGGAGTTTCAGTTTAATCCGAAACTGGGCTTTGCCGAAATGTATCTTAACGGCACGAACGTCGAAACCGAAATACGTACGATAGAAGTTTCTAATTTTGTCAGCAAAATTGCCGAGGTTTCTGCAGTCCGTGCCAAACTCGTAGAGCAACAACAGCAAATGGGCAAAGGAAAGGGAATAGTAATGGACGGCCGCGATATTGGTACCGTGGTTTTTCCCGATGCGGAACTCAAAATTTTCATGACTGCAAGCGCTTCCACTCGCGCACAACGCCGTTACGACGAACTCAAACAAAAAGGCCAAAATGTTTCTTATGAAGACGTTTTAAAGAATGTTGAGGAACGCGACCATATCGATACGCACCGCGCGGATTCCCCTTTACGAAAAGCCGATGGTGCGGTGCAAATTGACAATTCTGACCTTTCGCGCGAAGAGCAATTTGATGCCGTTTTAGACCTTGTGAAATTGGTTCGCTAAAACGATGTAAATTTTTGTTTATCCCATTTTTAATATTAGATTTACAGCCTATTATTAAACCAACCCGCGTCGCACCCCGACTGTACGTAGCGTAGCGGAATAAAACAAAAATTATGAGTATCAAGTTTAGATTAACTTTGATGAGCTTCCTGCAATTCTTTGTATGGGGCGCATGGCTTATCACTGTTGGGAATTATTGGTTTGCGACCAAGCAATGGAGCGGCGCCGAGTTCGGGGCTATTTTTTCAACTTTAGGGCTTTCCTCCATTTTAATGCCGGCACTCACCGGAATCATCGCTGACAAATTTATAAATGCCGAAAGATTATACGGAATACTTCATATTTTGGGCGGTCTGGCATTGCTGTATATTCCACAGGTCGAAGACCCGATTACTTTTTACTGGGTCATTTTTGCGGCGATGTTGTGCTACATGCCCACCATTTCTTTGTCGAATTCGGTCGCTTACACCATTTTAAAAAACAATAATTTTAATGTTATAAAAGTATTCCCGCCAATTCGGGTTTGGGGAACTGTAGGGTTTATTGCCGCGATGTGGCTTACCAATTTGTCAGGAAACAAGGCGTCTGCCAACATGTTTTATATTTCTGCTATTGCCGCTTTTTTATTGGGGATTTACTCGTTTTCATTACCCAAATGTCCGCCACAGCGACTGATCTCAGAAAAGGCGACACTTGCCCAAAAGCTCGGTCTCGATGCGTTCAAACTTTTCGGGACTTATAAAATGGCTTTGTTCTTTTTGTTTTCGATGTTCCTTGGCGGTGCTTTGCAACTCACCAATATGTATGGAGACGTTTTCTTGTCGGAATTTGGAAAAATGCCCGAATATGCCAATAGTATCGTCGTCAAAAAATCAACATTGATTATGTCGATTTCGCAGATTTCCGAAACCTTATTTATCCTTGCGATTCCATTCTTTTTAAGAAGATTCGGAATCAAACAAGTCATGCTGATTTCGATGCTGGCATGGGTACTTCGTTTTGGATTGTTCGCTTATGGAGACCCTGCAGATGGTTTATGGATGATTATTATGTCGTGCATTGTTTACGGAATGGCATTCGACTTCTTCAATATTTCAGGTTCTCTTTTTGTTGAAACCACAACTGATTCATCGATCCGGTCAAGTGCACAGGGATTGTTTATGATGATGTCTAATGGGTTTGGTGCTTTTTTCGGCGGACTTATAAGCGGATTAGTTATTGATAAATTTTTCACGCATGATGGGCAACGTGACTGGCATAACATCTGGTTGTCATTTGCTGCGTATGCGCTCGTGATTGCTTTCGCATTTGCGTTTATGTTCAAACACAAGCATGTTCCTGAAGACGTGGAAAATGTTGTACACTAATAGTCAAACCCGGTATTTATATCGGGTTTTTCTTTACCGTTTCATTGCAAAATGGCCACGGTATTCCTTTCCGTTTTCACGCACCACAAGAAACCAATAGTCTGTTGACGGCATTTGCGCATCGTTGTACTTGCCGTCCCAACCGGGGCTGGTCGCGCCGAAACCGGTGAGTAGTTTTCCGTAGCGGTCGAAAATGTAAATTTTAATGTTGGGTTCCAAATTGGCAAACTGTACCTGCCAATAATCGTTGTATCCGTCACCGTTTGGCGTGAAGAATTTTGGGTAAGTCAACAGCACCACATCATGATTAGTAATGCCACAGCCATTTTCGTCTTTTACATAAACCGTATATTCTCCTGCCGCCAATCCATAAAACGTATTGCTATTTTGAAAGTGGATATTGTCTAGCGAGAAACTGTAATTTCCGGAAAGTGTATTATTAAGCACAACGCTGATCGTATTCTCATCATTTGTCCAATCGGTTGTAATTATCTGTTTAATCAATGCGGGAGCTGAAGGCGCCACTTTGATAGTATAAATCGCTGAACACAAGATTCCGTTATTGAGCTGCGTTACTTCAAGTGTGTAATTTCCGGGTTGATCAACAATAATGGATCGCGTTGTTTCCCCTGTTGACCAGAGGTAAGAATTAAATCCCGCATCCGCAACCAGCGTAACGTCTTTCCCGGCACAGACTACGGCTTGTTGGTCCATGAGCAATTGCGGATACGGATTGACAATCAGATTAAATGAAGTGATATCATAGCAACTTGGACTCGTTTTATATTCAAGCCGGCAGTAAATTGTGTTGTTGCCTGAAATGTAGGGAATAGGCAATGGATTCGCACCCGCTGCGGCGTCGGTGGCCGATAAGTGGTATGAAACATTGTAATCAGATGGGGTTTGCGTTCCCAGAATAATGGGTGTTTGTGCATCAAGGTTAAAACTGGCTTTGCCATCGTTGTCAACATCGCATTCAATCATATCATTTGCGTGATTGGCAACAACCATTGAAGGCAGCGCCGCAACATCGGTCAGGCGGTTGACGATATTGCCACAAGCATCTTTTACAAGAAGGTTATATATCGCTGGCGACAAATTTGGAAAGACAGGATTCGTCCCGTTATTTACTGAGTAAGGAAGTCCGTTTTGCGAAGTAATTTCATAAGTCAACGGCAGAATCCCGACAGCCGTTACGCTTACATCCGACGAAGTACCGTTACAGGTTGTTTTACGAATATCGGTGATGCGAACCGTGTTGGTGAACGTGAATTCCTGGATTACTTCGACACAGGTTTTGTAATCACCAATACTTCCGTTTTCGAAACTCTCAAAACGCTTAATTATTCTGAAAGTGCCGAGATACGAAATATTATAATTCATGAAGTTATTGGTAAGCGGATATCCGTTGGCAACTGAAGGCGGCGTTCCGGGTAAATTTGGCACACCTGTTTGCGGATGACCCCAGTTGCCGGTGACGGGATCGTATTTCTGCAGGTAAAAAGACTGTGCGGCAACGGTATTATTGCAAGTATGTTCAAAGTACAGATCGAACGACCCGCAATGTTCGACAATATTGTAATTATTGGTTGTTACCGTATATCCTTCAATAGTAATATTCACGGGATGAACGATGCCGCAGCTGTCGGTGACGTTGATGACATAGTCGCCGGCGGGCAATTCGGACATGTAGAAAATTCCAAGCCGAATATTCAGACTTACATCATAAGGCAATATTTGGGAATAGGTTGGTGGAGCTGAAATAATCTTTGCAGCAACAAGCATCGTGTAATTCCCACGGATCATCACGCCGCCATTGCCATAACCGCAGCCGGGCCTCGTGGATGAGGTCACCTCGGTGTGCAATCCCAAAACAAAAAAATCTACTTCGTACACATTCCCGCATTCGTCAACAAGCGTGACGTGGTAATTGCCGGTTGGCATCCCCGGAACTTCAAGTTCGCCCGCAGCATTAATAAATGAAGAAACATTTACCGGCAACACAGTTGAATAGGTTGTCGGCGCCATGGTTACATTAGCCGTGACGATAGGAAAACCCTGTATGGCAATATTGACCTTGCTTGTATCGGAATTGCAACCGTTGCCAGGTGTCATATTTACCGAAGGAATTACAGGAATATCTTCTATAGTAATATCAACGGTCACTGCCTTGCCGCACGCATCGGTAACCGTTGCTGTATAATGCCCAATGGGAAGCGGGTTGAGTGAATCGCCATACGTCACGCCGCCATCGGGAAAAGGCCCGGGATGCTGCGGATTATAGAGTACAGGGTTAAAGCCTGCCGGTGCCGAGGTAAAATTTACCGTTAAAGGCGCCTTAAAATTGGATGCAACATATTTCAAGAAGTGGCCGCCGCAACGTGCATTGAAAAGCCGCGGCAATACGAGAAAAGGTTTGGTGACGGCAGTAGATCCTGATTGATATACTTTTCCACAGGCGTCTGTAATTGTTAGTGTATATGAATAGACGCTGCCGCTATAATATGGAATGACGGTACGGATTTCGAGTTCGGAGATATCCCCACTCGCCATAGTCGAATTGGTGATGTTTGGTGCGCCGCCGCCAGGAGGGTAAACGGTATATTGTATTGAAATCGGATACGATAATGTAGTGTTCAGCGCCGGGGTAATCGTGTTGACGATGGTAACCGAATTGCAGGTGATAAGTTCTTCCTCATCAGAATCTACCGGCGTAACGGTCATGCCTCCCGCGTTGTTGAAAAGCGTATGCGCCGCCACCCATCCCTCGCCGCAATTATCGAAAACCCGGATCTGATATACACCCGCAGGCAGCGATGTAAAAATTGGTGAAGCTTGCGGCGCATGAACAACGGGTCCAGAAATGATTTCGTATAGCACTCCGGTTCCCTGATAAACAGCAATGGTGATCGTTCCGTTGTCATTGCACGTGACGTCGGTGCCAGTAGTGGTGTACGCCAGCGTAACAAGCTCATCGTTTATCGTGATGTCCTGCACCTGCGTATTGGTAGCTGTGCCGAGCGTTTGTGTTGCAATTACGCGGTATGTTCCGTGCGTGAGTCCGCCAAGGAAGTTGGTTGAAAGTACCGCAATGGCGGTCGTGGTGTCGGGCAGTTCGTAAACGGTATAAATTACTGAAGCGGCGGGATCGGTGTTTAATGAACTGAAAGTGAGCGTGCCGTTTCCGGTGCAGGTTTCTTCGGTTTTGGTAACGCTGAGCGTGAACGCGGGCAGTTGTGCGAATGCTAAACAGCAATTGCACAAAAGCATGATAACCAGCAACAGCCGTTTGTTACGGGAATTAATTCTTAGATGCTTTATTTGTGGCTCGTGGTGCACTTGCGGTAATTTTTCGCGATAAGCATTGGATTGTTTAAATGGTTTTTAAAGGTAACAAAATTTTTTTGCGCTGCAATATTGCATTATGGATTAACATTCTGGCGCTGAAGTGTTTTAGCCCCGATGGAGCCGGTATCCTCGTAGCGCAGCGAAGAGATAAAGGCGAGAGCGGGAAACAGCTTCAAAACAAAAAATGCAAAAAAAATCTACTTTTTACCTGATGTGAATTTCTGCGCGTAAAAGTTTGCATTTCAAAAAAATAGCCTTACTTTTGCACACCTTTTGGCGGAGAAACGTTTCCATCAGGTATTCAAATATTTAAACGTAAACAACTTCTGTTTTTTATCCGCGTCAGAAACCAAGGAAAGCAGAATACAAATTTTTATCAGAGCATGTCTGAATTATTAAAATCACAAACGGAGTTTTTAGAGAATTTTAACTGGCACAATTTCCAGGAAGGTATTGATGCGGTTGACGAGAAAAACCTACAGGAATTTGAGGAATTGGTATCGAAAACTTTTATCGACACCGATCAGGAAGAAGTTGTTGAAGGTACTGTAGTAAGAATCACTGACCGTGATGCTATCGTTGACATCAACGCTAAATCGGAAGGTGTTATTTCTTTGAACGAATTCCGTTACAATCCAAACCTAAAAGTTGGAGACAAAGTTGAGGTATTGATTGACGTTCGCGAGGACAAAACAGGTCAGTTGGTATTGTCACACAGAAAAGCAAGAACAATCAAATCATGGGATCGTGTTATCGCTGCAAATGAAACAGGAGAAATCGTTAACGGTTTCGTGAAATGCAGAACTAAAGGCGGTATGATCGTTGACGTTTTCGGAATCGAGGCGTTCTTACCAGGTTCACAAATCGATGTGAAGCCAATCCGTGACTACGATGTATATGTAAACAAAATGATGGAATTCAAAGTGGTGAAAATCAACCACGAATTCAAAAATGTTGTCGTATCGCACAAAGCGCTTATCGAAGCGGATATCGAAGTACAGAAAAAAGAGATCATCGGACAATTACAAAAAGGACAAGTACTCGAAGGTGTTGTGAAAAACATCACATCTTACGGCGTATTTATCGACCTTGGAGGTGTTGACGGATTGATCCACATTACTGACCTTTCATGGTCAAGAATCAACCACCCAAGTGAAGTTTTGGAACTTGACCAAAAACTAAACGTGGTAATCCTTGATTTCGATGATGAGAAAACAAGAATCCAACTTGGATTGAAACAACTCAACGCTCACCCATGGGATGCTTTGGATGCCAACTTGAAAATTGGAGACAAAGTAAAAGGTAAAGTAGTTGTAATCGCTGATTACGGTGCATTTATCGAAGTGGCTGAAGGTGTTGAAGGATTGATCCACGTATCTGAAATGTCATGGTCAACGCACTTGCGTTCGGCTCAGGACTTCGTAAAAGTTGGTGATGTTGTTGAGGCAGTTATCCTTACTTTAGACCGTGAAGACCGTAAAATGTCTTTGGGTATCAAACAGTTGACACAAGATCCTTGGACAGACATCACGGCGAAATACCCTGTTGGTTCTAAACACACAGGAATCGTGAGAAACTTTACCAACTTCGGAATCTTTGTTGAATTGGAAGAAGGTATCGACGGTTTGATCTACATCTCTGACTTGTCTTGGACGAAAAAAATCAAGCACCCATCTGAATTCGTAAACGTTGGTGAGAAACTTGACGTTGTCGTATTGGAGCTTGATGTTGAAGGACGTAAATTGTCTTTGGGCCACAAACAAACTACTGCTAACCCTTGGGACAAATATGAGGATTCATTCGCAGTTGGAACGGTACACACCGGAACCATCTCGGAAATCGTTGACAAAGGCGCTACAGTAGAATTCGGTGACGATATCGTTGCTTTCATCCCTACACGTCACCTTGAAAAAGAAGACGGTAAGAAATTGAAAAAAGGCGAAGAAGCTGAATTCAAAGTAATCGAGTTCAACAAAGAATTCAAAAGAGTCGTAGCTTCACACACGGCAATCTTCCGTGAAGAAGAAGAGAAAAACGCAAAATCGGTATCTGAATCGGTTGCTTCTAACAATGGACCTGCTGCAACATTGGGAGACAACAACGATATCCTTGCCGGATTGAAAGCGAAAATGGAAAAGAACGAGAAAAAATAATTTTTCTTCTTAGATAGCAGAAAGCCTCTCGGAAACGGGAGGCTTTTTTATTTGGAAATCAGTCGATTGTTTTTATCTATATTTACGCGCACAAATAAATAAACAAATGAAAAAACTTTACTTTTCGGTTATTGCGATTTTTCTTTTTACGGCAGTTAATGCACAGATTATTAATATTCCGGATGCGAATTTCAAGGCACGTTTACTGGCTGCCAATATAGATAACTACATTGCTACAAATTTTGCCAATGTCCGCATCAAAATTGATACCAATAATGATGGTGAAATTCAAATTAGCGAAGCGCTACAAGTTAAAAGTCTGGACTTACAATTATGTAGTATTTCTAATTTAATAGGAATAGAAAGCTTCATTAATCTTAAAGGTTTAAATTGTCTTGAAAATCAGTTGACATCTTTAGACGTCAGCAACCTGATAGGTTTAGAAAATTTAGTTTGTAACCGTAATATACTTACATCTTTAAACATCAATGGGCTTGTCAATCTTAAACTATTAATGTGTGCAGAAAATCAACTCTCGACCTTAAATGTGGCTGGTCTCACAAATTTGGAGTACTTGAACTGCTACACGAACCTGCTTCCCGAATTAAACCTGACAAATTTGCCTGCGCTAAGCACTTTAAGTTGTGGCCACAATCTGCTTACGCAATTAAACCTCACGGGTTTAACGAACCTAAATTCGTTAAGCTGTGATCACAACCAACTTACAACCTTAAATGTAAACACGGTAGATTTAACAATTTTGGACTGTGGCAGTAATCTAATAGCTGTTTTGGATGTTGGCAATTTAGTTAGTTTGCAATATTTATATTGTGAATTCAATCAAATTCAAACATTAGACGTCAGTGCCTTAACGTTGCTCATGCTTTTAGAATGCAGCGGTAATCAATTGGGAACATTGGATGTAAGTATGTTATCTAACCTTAATTCTTTATATTGTGGCTCTAATCCGCTCACTTCTTTAAATCTAAAAAACGGCCGACTCGAAAATTCGGTAAACTTTCCTGGTATTCCAAACCTCCAATATATTTGTGCAGATGAAAGCCAACTCTCTCAAATCGAAGGCTTAATTACGCAATATGGCTATGCCAATTGTGCGGTCAATAGCTACTGTTCGTTTACTCCCGGAGGAACCTATTATGCCATCCAAGGTAACAATCGTTATGACAGTAACAACAATGGCTGCGATATTTCAGATTTATCTGCTTCCAATGTAAAATTTTCGATTACTGACGGAGCAAATACCGGAAGCCTTATATCTAATACAACAGGCACCTATTTCATTCCGGTTTCTGCTGGAACGCAAACCTTAACGCCCAACCTGGAAAATCCGGGCTATTTCAATATATCTCCAGCAACCATTTCAGTTGTCTTTCCCGGAGCAACCAATCCTTTCGTTCAGGATTTTTGTATTGCCGCCAATGGCATACATCCTGATCTCGAGGTTTCCATTTTGCCTATTCTCCGAGCAAGACCAGGCTTTGACGCTATTTATAAACTCATCTATCGAAACAAAGGAACCAACACCCAATCTGGAACAGTAAACTTTACTTTTGACGATCCTGTGCTCGATTTGGTTGCAGCAAATCCATCCGCGTCCGCACAATCATCAAATAACCTCACATGGAATTTCAATCAATTAATGCCATTTGAAACCCGCGAAATTACGGTAAAGCTAAACGTAAATTCGCCAGTGGAAACGCCACCGGTTTCAGCTGGCTATGTCCTGAATTATACTGCTGCTATAAATTCTGCCGCAACCGAAGAAACACCTATTGACAATACCTTTCTTTATAGCCAAACAGTTGCAAATTCCCTAGATCCAAACGACAAAACGTGTATCGAAGGAACCACCATCACGCCTGAAATGGTCGGTAAAGAAGTTCACTATATCATCCGTTTTGAAAATACCGGAACCGCAAATGCTGAAAATATCGTGGTAAAAGATATGATCGATACTTCTAAATTTGATATCAATTCACTGATTCCTATCGATGGGAGTGCGCCATTCACAACCAGAATTACAGGCGACAAAGTCGAGTTTATCTTCCAAAACATAAACCTTCCGTTCGACGATACCAATAATGACGGTTACGTCGCCTTTAAAATAAAAACAAAGCCAACATTGGTTTTAGGGAATACTTTCAGCAACACAGCAAGCATTTATTTCGATTATAACGCGCCTATCGCCACCAATACGGCAACAACCACGGTTGCGCTTTTGGCGAAATCAGATTTCGCGTTCGAAAACTATTTCCAAATTTACCCGAATCCTGCGAATGACGTTTTGAACATTGAAGTGAAAAAGCAAATCGAAGTTACTTCGATAAGCATTTATAACACGCTCGGGCAATTGATTTTGGTCTTGCCCGGTGCAAAGGAGATCAAAACGGTGGATATTTCAGCGTTGAAAGCTGGAAATTATTATATCAAAATCAATTCCGACCAAGGAAGCTCAAATGCTAAATTCATAAAATTATAGCTGCTGCCGTTCGCAAATAAATCTATGGAATTTATTTTTATTTGGGCGTGCCCCTGCGGGTCAGGCTGTTCGCTGTATCTTTTGCTCGCGCGCTCGCAAAAGGATGCCGCTGCCATCCTTCACGCGAACATAATTGAAAATTTCGACGGTTTGCGAATTGATTTTCATACATTTAGCAGACTAAATTTTCCAAAGATGAAAAAACTTTACTTTTTATTTATCGTATTAGTGGGTTCAATTTCTGTCAGCGCGCAAATCATTAATTTTCCCGATCCAAATTTTAAGGCAAAATTGCTTCAGCCTAATGTCGCGTACGACTTCGGGATGGAATTTCCAATGACTATCGATGCCAATAACGACGGCGAAATTGAGGTGAGTGAAGCGCAAGCGGTTGAGGGGTTAGGAATTTCAAATGCAAATATTTCCGATTTGACGGGAATTTCCAATTTTACGAATTTAAAGACACTCTATTGTTCCAACAATTTACTTCAAACCCTTGCAATTGATCCTGCGATTGGTTTGTATATTTTAGACGCAAGCCATAACCTGATTACAGATATAGATGTTCGTTTTGAATCGTGTAATTTTCAGTCCATTAATTTGAGTTATAATAATTTGACAGAATTTACTATGCCCACAGTGGAAAGTGCTTACTATGATTACGATGTTAATTTGAGCCACAACCAGCTTTCCACGTTAAACCTGAATAATGCGTCTGTAGGCCAATTAAATGTCAGTTATAACAATTTGTCCAGTTTAAACGGGTCCGCGTATATTTATTCAAATGTAAACTTCAGGAATAACCAATTCTCCCTGTTAGATTTGACACAAATAAGCTTTGGTCTTTTTTGCAGTATTGCACTTGGAAACAATACTGTAGATAAAGTGCTTTTCGGAAGTAGTTGTCCTAATAATTTATCGTATTCATCTTTGAATACCTTTTTTGATATCGGCAATTACTTTGGTTCGAATTATTGCGATAACTCTGCTCCCGGCGAAAAAGGATATATGTATATCCAAAATTGCCCAAACTTGAATTTTATCAGTTTTAAAAATGGTTACAGTTATACGATGGTTACATGCGATGATCTTTTTGGACCTTACACGATAGATTCAATAATGTTATCCATTACCAATTGTCCAAACCTCTCTTTTATGTGTGTTGATGAGCAAGAACGGGACTATATTAAATCAAAAATTAACGCGCTCGGCCTTCAAAACCAAGTTCAGGTTAATTCCTATTGCTCGTTTACGCCAGGCGGAACCTATTATACGATCAATGGAACCACAAAATTTGATGCAAACGGTAATGGATGCGATGGTGCGGATTCAGGCATTCCAAATTTTAAATACGCTATTGTAAATTCAACGAATTCAGGCGAAATGATATCTAATGCTTCCGGGAATTATACGATGCCTTTAGAGCCTGGTGCCTACACCATAACACCGTTATTGGAGAACCCATCTTATTTTAATGTCTCGCCCCAAAATTTAGTTGTCGATTTTCCAACAAATACAAGTCCGCTAACGCAAAATTTCTGCGTCACGCCAATTGGAACGCATGCCGATTTAGAAATTACTGCTGTTCCGATTGGTAGTGCCCGGCCGGGTTTCGACGCAAAATATAAAATCGTTTACCAAAATAAAGGCAATCAAACGCAATCAGGAGATATTACGCTCTCATTTGACGATGCCATATCCGATTTTGTAACTGCGGGTCCGACAGTTGCCTCACAAGCTGCAAATTTATTGACGTGGAATTTTACCGATTTGGCCCCATTTGAATCCCGGGAAATTTTGATAACCTTGAATCTTAACTCACCCATGGAAGTTCCACCAGTAAATGGCGGTGCTATTTTAAATTATAATGTTGCCATCAACAGTGCAGCAACCGACGAAACACCAGCCAACAACGTATTTATTCTCCATCAAACCGTTGTCAACTCGTTCGATCCGAATGACAAAAACTGCCTTGAAGGCGATACTGTCACCCCAGATATGATCGGCAAGGATGTGCATTATATGATCCGCTTTGAAAATACAGGAACTGCCAATGCCGAGAACGTTGTTGTAAAAGACATGATCGATACTTCAAAATTTGATGTTGATTCTTTAATCCCAATCGAAGCAAGCCACCCATTTGTAACCCGTATCAATGGAAATAAAGTCGAGTTTATCTTTGAAAACATCAACCTTCCATTTGACGATGCGAATAATGATGGTTATGTGGTTTTCAAAATAAAATCTAAACCCACTCTAGTTTTGGGTGACACGTTCAGCAATACCGCAAGCATTTATTTCGATTACAATTTTCCAATTGTGACCAATACCGCTACGACCACTGTTGCGCTTCTGGCAAAAACAGATTTTGCCTTTGAAAATTATTTCAGCGTTTATCCAAATCCGGCAAACAGCATTCTAAACATCGAAACGAAAAAGCAAATCGAGGTTGTTTCTTTGAGCATTTACAATACACTAGGGCAATTGGTATTAGTCATTCCCAACGCAAAGGACATTAAATCGGTCGATGTTTCGGGGTTAAAAGCGGGGAATTATTTCATTAAAATTAATTCCGACAAAGGAAGTTCAAATGCAAAGTTTATAAAATTATAGGTAACTATATACAACTTTGCAGAAAATAATCACTAAATAATTTGTTTTACTGCAATTAAGTTCTATCTTTGTATAACAAAACGATAGAAACCATGTTTAACAAAGAAGTAAAATCAGTCCTAGACCTTATCCAAGCCTTCCCTACCGAGCAATCTTGCATCGAGCATTTGGAAAAAATCAGATGGAATGGAAATGTAGTTAGTCCTTTTGATGCTACTTCTAAAGTTTACAAAACCAAAGTTGGCTACCAATGTAAAAACACAGGGAAAAACTTCAACGTTAAAACCAACACTATCTTTGATAACACAAAACTACCTTTGGTAAAATGGTTCTTAGCCATTTGGATTGCTACTTCTCACAAAAAAGGAATCTCGTCTTTGCAATTGGGTCGTGATTTGGATATTACGCAAAAATCAGCATGGTTCATGTTGCAACGCATACGTCAATGTTTCGGAATTGAAAACGATAACATTTTAGATAATGAAGTTGAAGTAGATGAAACCCTAGTAGGCGGTAAAGAGGGCAACAAACACAACAATAAAAAATCGGCTAATCCAATGGTAGGAAATAAAGCTACTGTACTCGGAATGGTTGAGCGTAATGGCAAAGTAAACGCGGTTAAAATCGACGATAGGACTACTAAAGTACTTACTGCTGAAATTGTTGCAACAATCGCTAAAACAGCCTCTATTTATACTGACGAATGGGTTGGGTATAACAAACTTAAAAGAGTTTACGACCATTCAGTTGTAAAACACAATGCGCACCAATACGTTAACGGTCGTGTTCACACAAATACTATTGAGGGCTTTTGGTCTTTATTAAAAAGAGGCATCTTTGGAATCTATCACTTCACATCTAAAAAACATTTGCAGTTATATGTTGATGAATTTGTTTTCAGATACAATAGCCGTAATATTACATCAGAAAACAGATTTGATTTGATGTTAGGAAATATGGAAAATCGTTTAACTTATAAAATGCTAATCGGATAATGAAAAAATTATTAAAAGCAACAAACGAGGGTAAGATACAATTAGGCGAAAATGAGTTAAGTGTTGCTGTATTGGAAGATGGCACAAGGATTATAACTCAATCGGCTGTATTTAAGTCATTTGGAAGGACAAAAAGAGGCAGAACTAAGGAAGATGTTAGGGTGCCCAATATGCCCGCTTTTATAGATGCAAATAACCTTCAACCCTATATAAATCAGGACTTGAAGACCGTGCTCAAACCTATAGAATATACGGCAAAAAACGGCTCTGATACAACAGGATATGATGCGAACATTTTGCCGTTGATGTGTAAAATGTATCTCGATGCTAGACAAGCAAAAGTTTTAAAGACGCAACAAATTCCATTGGCTAGGGCAAGCGAAATACTGTTAATCGGATTATCTAAGATAGGAATAACAGCGTTAGTGGATGAAGCTACAGGCTACCAATACGAAAGAGAGAAAGACGCGCTCCAAATCATTTTAAAAGCCTATATAAACAAAGAACTTTTGAAATGGCAGAAGATGTTTCCGGATCAATTCTATTTCGAGATTTTTAGATTAAATGGATGGTCATATACCGTTAGCGGGATAAAGAAAAGACCAGGAGTTATCGGAACTTGGACAAAGGAACTTATATATAATCAATTGCCTAAAGGTGTATTGCAGGAACTTATAGACAAAACTCCAAAAAGTAAGGAAGGAAACTATACTGCGAGATTTTTTCAAAGTCTAACGCCTGACATTGGGCACCCTGCCTTAACTGCTCAAATTTACAAGGTTATAGGGATTATGCAAATCTCAAATACTTGGAATGAATTTAAAAGTAATTTCAATAGAATGGTTGACCGCGCAAACGGTCAGACAGAACTAGACTTTGAAAAAATCGAAAAACAACTCGAAGAGATTGAAGTAAAGGAACACGTTGAGTTAAGTGAGTTTAATCAATTGCTAAAAAAAGGAATTGGTTTCAATCCAAAAAAGATACCTAAAGAAGACAACCAACAAGCGTTAGAATTATAAAAAAGAAAAGCCCTCTAGTTGAGGGCTTTATTTATACTGTAAAATTTCCTTCTTTCCACCCACGTTCACTTTCAAACCATTTTAAAAGTTCGCCCATAAAACCGCATATAATCGCTAAAGCAGTTGCTTGCATAAAATTCACTTGCCCCTCGTTGTATTTCTCAACATCAAATTCTCTAGCAAAAAATCTTCTTTTATGCAAAGCTTTTTGCCCATCTAATATAAATGTATGTGATTTTCCGAAAGTCAAATGACCTCCATTAGCAAGCTTTCCTGTAGCATTCATTTGATTAACAATGAAGCTTATATCAACGCTGGGATGAGACATTTAACAAACCAGCTCTAAGGTTTCTACAAATTTATCGCCAGTTTGAAGTATCTGGTCAAATATAAAGTTTGATGTTGTAAATGCCATAACGGTGGAATTAGCATCTCTTGAAACAAAATCCCAGCCAATTAGCTTTAATTCGGCTTCTAAACCATTACCGAATTTTTCGCTGCTTATGCAAAAAAGATTTATACATTCTTTGATAGCTTGTTGCGCATCTTCTTCATCTCTTGCAAACGTTTTAATGCCTAAGAAAGGAATATTTACGGACATAAAATCGTCCTCGACAATTTTATCCCATATAGGCATGTCAACCGAGATAGAAAACAACTTACCGTCTTTTCTGTTTATTTCAATATTAGCCTCGTTTATTCTCATAAGTAGTTTCGTTCTTAAACGTTTTATGTTGCCGCTAACGTCCTGCCGCTAGGAAATGGAAACGCATGTTTTACACACTACCATACAACAACAACAACAAATGTACGCACAAATATGAACTTTCCTAGCGTACTAACGTTATGTAATCTCAAATTTTAACAATAATAATAATTATCAATTCTCAAAATAACATGACAAAACGCAATGTCAAACCCAATAAATACAATACTTTATAAACAAAAAATAACTTGTCAAAATTCAAAAAAAACTTGTGTTTTGGATGGAAATTTAAAATAATATTTTTCCTACGTTTGTCTTTAAAATGTGTTAAAGTCAAATCAAATTAGCTCAAATTGCGTTCATGTGACAACTAATGTCAAATAAATTTACTAAGGCAAAAATAATGCCTTTTCAGCAAATAATAATTAATATATTTGCAATACAGCGAACATACCGACAGGCGCAACGTTGCCGAAATTACATCGCTGAATTGAAAACTTAAAATCAGTCCACCCGAAAAACGGTTTTTCTTACGAAGTGTAAACGTAAGGGAAAATAAGTAGGTTGCTAACTGCCCTCCCGACTAATGCTTTCGATTAGTCAAAGTCCACTTTGCGAATTTCAAAAACGGCTAAATCAGTCGTAAGTTAAATTTAAATCTTCTACTGCAAAGTAATATATAGTTACCAAATTATAATCGTCCATTAAAATAAAGTCTTTATGACCAGACATTTATCAGTAAAAGATAGTCGCAAAGGTTAATTGTATATATTTACGCCACAAAACTATACTATGAGAAAGATCTACTTTTTATTATTGGGATTATTGCTTTTCAACGGCGCTTCGGCACAAATTGTCAACTTTTATTCGGCTGATTTCAAAACAAGAATTCTTTTGGCCGCAAGCCCGACCGTTCACATTGCCAAAGATCTTTCGGGAAACTGGGTGAAGATCGACACCAACAATGACGGGAGTATTCAAAATACAGAAGCCGATAACATCAGTTACCTCGACCTCCGGGTTTACCAGAATTTTTCGAATACTTTCTATGTTTCGAGTTTTGCCGGAATAGAAAATTTCCATAATCTTCAGACGCTTTATTGCGGCAATCCTTACGATTCCAGTAATATCGTTAATCGTGTCACCGTCCTGGACCTTAGCGGTATGACGCACCTGGTTTTTTTAGATTGTTCATTGCTGATGTACTTTAACACGCTAATTACGACCGGTTGTACAAGCCTTGAAACGATCAACTGTTCTTTGAACAATGATTTTAATTCCGTGCTCAGTCTGACGAATTTGCCCGCGCTTAAATATCTTGACTGCTCGCAAATGGGGAACATTACAAATCTGGACTTTACCGGATCGAACAATATTTTGAGTGTCGACTGTTCGTACAACAGCATCAACACTTTGGATCTGAGCGGTATTACATCGTTGAGAAACTTGACATGTTCCCATATGGTCCCAAGCAATAATTTTGCGCTCAATGTTTTAGGATGCACCGGTTTGAAAACTTTAGATATCGATGGTACGCGCATGGCTACGCTCAATTTATCCGATCTGCCCGCTTTACAGACAGTAAATTATACCAATAATACTGTATGGCCTTCCTCGTTTACCGTTGCAGGCTGTCCATCGCTTATCACATTAAATTGCAATGACTCATTTATTACGAGCCTGACAACAACGGGTTTGCCGAATCTTCAAACATTCAATTGCTCGAACAATAAAATTGTTTCGTTGAATTTGTCGGGATGCGGCAATCTTGTGTCTCTTAACTGTGCGACGAATAGTATTGGCAACATTACCTTAACGGGATGTAATAGCCTGGCCACGATTAATTGTTCGTATAATTACTTGCCGAATTTTACGCTTCAAAATCTTCCAAGCTTGACTGATGTCATACTCACGCAGCCTTTTAGCTCGTATCACACCACACTTAATGTCATAAACTGTCCGATGCTCCATAATTTAAATTGCAGCAATCGCAACATGACGGCATTAACTATCGAAGGATGTCCAGATTTGCAGACAGTAAATTGCTCTGCTAATTTAATTACCTCGTTAAATTTGGAACAAGCTTCAGGTCTTCAAACACTCAATTGTTCGAATAATCTATTGACAGAGCTCATAATAAAAAATGGCAGTGACGAAAGTTCATTGACGATTACAGGAAATCCAAACCTTGCCACCATCTGTACTGATGAATCGCAGATCGGAGCTGTACAAAATGTTGCTTTACTTGCAGGATATACCAATTGCCTGGTAAGTTCGTATTGTACATTTGCTCCCGCCGGTTCTTATTACGCGATTAACGTGGGCAACCATGTCGATAGTGATAACAATGGCTGCGACGATTTTGATTTGACAGCGCCGTTCATAAAATATATCGTTGAGGAAAATGGCAATCCCGTAACGACTTACCTTTCCAATTCCTATGGCACCTGTTACATACCTGTTCAAGCCGGAAGTTACACGGTTGCTGCTGCTCTTGAAAATCCGTCGTACTATAACGTGTCTTCTGATGCAAGTACGATCGATTTCCCGTCGGACAATGGAACACAATCGTATTTAAATTTCTGCTTAACGCCTGCTGGCAATCATCCCGATCTGAAGGCTGCAATACTTCCGCTCAATTCGCCGCGCCCAAATGTAAATGTTACTTATAAAATTGTCTATAAAAATAAAGGGACTTCAACCCAATCGGGAGCCGTAAATTTAATTTTTGACGATCCGGTTTTAAACATGATTTCTGCAACACCTGTGGTTTCTTTGACTGCAGCCAATTCTTTGACATGGAATTTCAGCAATTTGCATCCATTTGAAACGCGACAAATCCTCGTGACCTTTCACCTCAATTCGCCAACGGATACACCACCCGTAAGTTCTAACTATGCGTTGAATTTTAGTGGTGCGATAAGTTCTTCTGCTGTTGACGAAACGCCTGAAGACAATGCTTTTGCGTTAAACCAAACCGTATTCAACTCGTTTGATCCAAACGACAAAACCTGTTTGGAAGGTGCTAAGATTACGCCTGAAATGGTGGGCAAAGACGTACATTACATCATTCGTTTTGAAAATACCGGGACAGCGTATGCGCAGCATATTGTGGTGAAAGATATGATTGATACTGCAAAATTTGATATCAATTCTTTAATTCCTCTAGATGGCAGTCATCCTTTTGTGACCAGAATCTCCGACAATGGCAAAGTCGAATTCATTTTCGAAAATATTTTCCTTCCCTTTAATGATGCGGATAACGATGGCTATGTTGCCTTTAAAATCAAGACCAAACCAACGTTAGTTTTAGGAAATACATTCAGCAATACCGCCAGCATTTATTTTGATTATAATTTTCCAATTGTCACCAATACGGCAACGACTACTGTTGCACTTTTAGCAAAATCAGATTTCGCGTTCGGAAACTATTTTAAAATTTACCCGAATCCTGCAAATGACCTTTTGAATATCGAAACGAAAAAGCAAATCGAAATGCGTTCGGTCAGCATTTACAATACGTTGGGCCAATTGATGCTGGTCATTCCCAATGCGCAAAATACCAAGTTAGTAGATGTTTCAAACCTCAAAAGCGGCACTTACTTTATCAAAATAGTATCCGATAAAGGAAGCTCGAATGCGAAGTTTATCAAAAAGTAATTTTCTAAATCTGTAATAGAAAGCCCCTTTATATGGGGCTTTTTATTTGGGCGTACTTGCTGTCTGGCGAAACGCAGCAGTTTTGAATCAGGTCGTGGCCTTAATTGCCGTGTCGTGTTTTTCGTTTGTGATGTCGTACGTGCTTTTTTCGTCGTCAAAAAAATCACACCGTTGCGCGTCAGTGAAGAAAGGAGGCACTCGGACTTGCCATTACCCAGCATGCGGAAAACCATTAGCGTAGCAAGCTAAAGGTGCGGTTGCTTGGTGTGACTATTTCTTGAGGTCGCTCAACTGCTTTTCTAAAAACACTTGCTCGTGTTCGAGCCATTGGCGTTTGAAGTACAAGGCTGAAAGCTGTTGCGTGCTTTTAGAAATCGCGTATGTTGAACTGATCGCTGCGAGAAGGTCGATTGCCGGGGGGTTTGGTGCGATCTCTTTTAAACGCCCGTTGGCTGCCATTTTTGCAAATTCCGACCGCCGCAAATGATCGAGGTGCTTCTGCTCGGCCAACCTGATTTGTTTCGCCAGAACCTTTTGCTGAAGATCGTTTCCGTCAAGCAAATAGGCCACTTTCTTTTTCATTTTGTCGGGGTCGGGCGAGATGGTTCCAATGTCCTTTACCGTTGATTTATGGAAAAATGCGTCACCAATTCGCGCATCACCGTCCAGGCTTTGGGCGGCAAGTCTCTTCTGCCCAACTCATAGTAGGCAAGCTGGCTGCGCGACACGCCTAAAAGCATGGCCATCTGTTCTTGCGTAAGGCCAAGCGATTTCCGGATTTCATTGTGCGTTCTCATGTGCAGTCGATTTTCTCTGGCTGTTTACAATAATGCTGCCATGCACAATTATTTTTTAGAAAAAAATGGTGTGACAGATTTGTCACAAAATAATTGTCACAAAAAATTTTGTAACAGGATGGTTTGTGACAGTTTTAATTTGGTTGGATGGTTGATTGGTTATAATGCAGGGGTAAAGCTGATGATCACAATCCTAAAAGTGACAAGTGGAACGAGCTGTTTAAAAAATTAACTGTATAAAAATCTATTTTAGCGGAAGGATTTCATTTCGTTTTGCCGCAACGAAAGACAGCACGCAGGACGTTAGCTCCTATTTCTGGCAAACGAATGAAACTTATACTATTCCTAAAATGCCTATCTTAGTTAAAAACTAATTACAATAAAATGGAAAATAGGATTATAGCAATAGAAGAAAAACAACAAGAAATTGTAGAAGCAATTATCGAAATCAACGCCAACCTTGCCAGCGTTGGATTGTCAACCACTGAAAGCATAAAAGCCATTATGGAAGGCTTTCAAAGCGTTAATAATGCGATGCACGACATCATTCAAAATTTCTCTCAACTTGAGACCAGGATAATCGATATGGAAAAAAGGCTCAACAATTTTCCTTTTACCAATAACTAAGTTGAAACAGCAGCCAGCATTGCGAAACGGCACCTAAACCCCCAAATAATTCGAAGGCGTAATCAACAACAACTCGTTTTTAATTTCGTCCGAAACCGATAAGGTCTTAATAAAATCATGAATCGCATTTTGGTCGATCACCGCGTTCGTACGCGTCAATCCTTTTAGCGCTTCATACGGATTCGGATAGCCTTCGCGGCGCAATATCGTTTGGATTGCCTCGGCGACCACGGCCCAGTTTTTATCGAGGTCTTCGGCAAATTTAGATTCATTCAGCAGTAATTTATTGAGTCCTTTGATTGTCGCTTCGAAAGCAATCAGCGTATGCCCGAACGGAACGCCGATGTTGCGCAAAACAGTACTGTCGGTCAAATCACGCTGCAATCGCGACAATGGCAATTTAGCCGAAAGGTGTTCGAAAATCGCATTCGCCATTCCGAGATTTCCTTCCGAATTTTCAAAATCGATTGGGTTCACTTTATGCGGCATAGCCGAAGATCCGATTTCGCCAGCCTTGATTTTTTGTTTGAAATAATCCATCGAAACATATGTCCAGATGTCGCGATCCAAATCGATTATAATGGTATTGATTCTTTTCAATGCATCAAAAAAAGCTGCAAAATGGTCGTAATGTTCAATCTGCGTCGTAGGGAATGAATGGTGCAATCCGAGTTTTGCTTCCACGAAATTGCCACCAAATTTCTGCCAGTCAATTTGCGGATAAGCAACATGGTGTGCGTTGTAATTTCCTGTTGCGCCACCAAATTTTGCGGCAAACGGAATGTTGAACAGCAACCGCAATTGCTCCTCAAGGCGTTCGACAAAAACGCCGATTTCTTTTCCGAGTCGGGTTGGGGACGCAGGCTGGCCATGCGTTCTTGCGAGCATCGGAATATTCGCCCACTCAACGCTGAGGTCTTTGAGTTTACCGATGAGCCCGATTAAAGATTTGAGATACACTTCCTGAAATGCTTCCTTTGCCGAAAGCGGGATCGCCGTATTGTTGATGTCTTGTGAGGTGAGTCCGAAGTGAATGAATTCCTTATAATCAGAAAGTGCAAGATTTTCGAAAGCCGTTTTTATAAAATACTCGACTGCCTTGACATCGTGATTGGTGATTTTCTCAATGTCCTTGATGGCTTGTGCATCTTCGGTTGTGAAGTTTTTATAAATCGCGCGCAAACTTTCGAAAGTATTTTTGTCAACGCCTTTCAACTGTGGCAGCGGAATCTCGCAAAGTGCAATAAAATATTCGATTTCAACCAATACGCGGTAGCGGATCAGCGCTTCTTCGGAAAAATATTTAGAAAGGGAAATGGTTTTGTTCCTGTACCTTCCGTCAATAGGAGATACTGCGTTGAGTTCGTTTAACGGAGCCATGTTGTGTTGTTGTTTTTGTACCACAAATATAAACCTTTACCATCGAATTTTCTCTACGCAAAACTAAATCAAGCGCAAAAGTTTTGCTTTCAATTGCTTCATTCCTGCGGATGCAACTTCGGGAATCACCTCAAGTGGGTTTCTCAGGTTTGGGATTTTGGCGGGTTTCGGATCGATATAAAATAACGGCACATGCGGCAATGTAAAATCCATGAGGCCCGCTGCGGGATAAACCTGCAACGATGTTCCGGCAACGACAAACAAATCGGCTTGCTGCGTGATTGCAACCGCTTCTTCGAGTGCGGGGACTTCCTCGCCAAACCAAACAATATGAGGTCGCAGCTGGTTGCCTTGCGAATCGGTGTCACCGAGCACAAGATCATGCTTCCAGTCGAAAATATCGCCTGGATTTCTGGTGCTTCTGACTTTAAACAATTCGCCGTGCAAATGCAGCACTTTCGAACTTCCGGCGGCTTCATGCAGGTTATCGACATTTTGCGTGATGATCTGCACGTCGAAATCTTTTTCAAGTTCGGCAAGAATCAAATGCCCCGCGTTGGGTTTGACTTCGTGCAATTGCCTTCTGCGCTGGTTATAGAAATCGAGTACGAGTTCGGGATTTTTACGCCAGCCTTCGGGCGTTGCAACATCCATAACGTTGTGGCCTCCCCAGAGTCCGTCGCTGTCACGAAACGTTTTGATGCCACTTTCGGCCGAGATCCCGGCGCCGGTAAGTACAACAAGTTTCTTCATCATGTAAAGATAGTAATTTGGAAGACTCGCGGTTCTTTTGTCTGCGTGAGGGATGGGAGCAAGGTACCGCGTACCGCGTACAGCCCGACGGCGCGCTTGTATGGAATTATTTTGAAAATGTTTCATGCGCCGGCACGCCCAAAAAAAACTATTTTTACAAAAATTATTGCAGATGGTTGACCTTGATTACCTAAACTACCTAGAAGGTTTTCTGACCGAAAACCGCAAAAGCCGGTTTCTTGATGTGCTCAGCAAGCGCACGAATCATTTTACGATTGCGATGGAAGATATTTTCCAGCTTCACAACACGAGTGCGGTGATGCGCAGTTGTGAGGTTTTTGGCATCCAGCAGCTCAATGTGATCGAGGAAAAGTTCGGCAAAAGCATCGATAAGGAAATTGCGATGGGCGCACAAAAGTGGGTTGACATCAATAAATATGAGTCGGTTACAGACTGCCTCAAAACGTTGAAAGAAAAAGGGTACCGCATCATTGCCACGACACCACATGAAAACGATTGCCTGCTGGATGATTTTGATATTTCGCAACCGAGCGCATTGTTTTTTGGGACCGAGCGCGATGGTTTGTCAGACGAAATACTCCGGCAAGCCGATGGTTTTTTGAAAATCCCGATGTGCGGTTTTACGGAAAGCTTAAACATTTCGGTTTCTGCCGCGATTATCATCCAAAATATTATGGGAAGGCTGCACAAGTCGGATATCGCCTGGCAATTGTCGGAAGATATAATTTTGGAAAAGCGATTGGCGTGGGCACGCATTTCGATCAAGGATATCAAGCGGATTGAAAAGCGATATTATGAACTGTCATAATGAAGCTGTGTTTGGTTGAGATGCTGCTGCGGTATATTTAAAACGTTTCTTTAAGGAAAGGAAAGGTTTTTCGATGTAGCGGTAAGAAAGCCATGATACCAAAACTGTTAGGAGGAAATTTTCTGTAAAGACCAATGCGATGCGATGGTCAACGTTTAATGAATCGGGCAGTAAAGGATTCAGGTAAACATCGATAAATTTCAGGTTTAATATTTCGTAACAAAACATGTGATACAGGTATATGCCATAACTTAATTTTCCTAAGAAGAGCAAGAGCTTGTTGTTGAATATAAATTTAAATTTTAAAGTGTTATTTTGATCTTTGACAACCACATAAGTGATGACAAACAGGGCAAGAAACGACGCGAGTGTCCTCACGGGAAGGTCATGAAACGCAGGGTTTGTCATGTGCAAATAGAAAATTCCTAAGAAAACGACTGCTCCGTATGAAAGTATTTTGTAGAATTGATTTAATTTTTGTGGCGCATAGGTCATCACCCATGCGAGCGACGCGCCAAACCCAAAAGCGTCAAAACAGGTAAATGTTAAGACATCCTTGTTCTGAACACCATACAGCAGGCATTGGCTTCCAATTCCGATTAAGGTACATCCTACGATTATAGGCAGAAAGTATTTTTTATTTGCGTAAAAAATGACCCATGGCCAAATAAGATAAAATTGCTCTTCAACTGCGAGCGACCACAAGTGCGATAACATGCCGTCAAACCCCTTTGTGAAATAAAAATAATAATTGGAAGTATAAGTAAAAAAGTAAATAAAATTGTCGCGAATGTGCGTTCCGGTACTATCGGCAAAAATGTAAATAACGGCAAGCAGCAGGTAATAAATTGGAAAAATGCGGAGTGTGCGGCGGATGTAAAAGTTCTTTATTGCGGCTGTTTTCGCGGTTTTTAATATTTCGATTTCGTTACGGGCATCAAACAGAATTTTTGAAATCAGAAAACCACTCAAAACAAAGAAGATATCAACTCCAATGGGACCAATAGCGATGCGGTTAATAAAAATATCTACCGTGATCCAATGGCTGATCAATACGCAGATAACCGCAATAGCACGCAGGCTGTCTAATGGTTTGATATATTTCATTTCTAACGACCGGGTGGAATTTTTCATCCCGGCTTTACAAATGTAAAATAAATTCCGAGCGAGCCGTAACGTTGTTTATCAAGTACGGATACGCTGTGGTAAATTTTATTTAAAATGGGCGCAAGTGTAAGGTGTTTTGAAAATGACACGATACGCTTCAAACGCATCGAAAAAAGAGCATTATTTTTTCTTCAACACTTTGTATTCTTCGTAGCATTCGCTGATCGCATCCAGGATTTGCAGGTCGTTTGCTGATTTTACGAAGGCATCGGAGTAATTGCAGCGCTGCATGATTTCGGCGATTTCGCTTTTGTCAATGCCGAGTAAAACCGCCAGGGTTTCGCGATCGTATTTTGATTCGAGCAATGCGCGGACACTGTCATCTTTTTTGGTTTGTTTGAGTCTTTTGAGTTCCCTTGATTTTTTTCCGAAGAAATTATATAGCATATCGGCGGGATTGAATATTGAGCCCATTACGCGGCCGAATGCATTGGGAGATGTATCGCCGGCTTCATAGCCCTGTTGCAAACCTGAAATACTGTATCGGTAATTTTCGCGAATCGGGATCAGCTTCGAATCGATTTCGAGATACCCCGTTAAATTATACGGTTGGATGATGACTTCTTCAAGCGCGATTGCCTTTTCGGTCATCTGAATTTTCGTCGTCTTATTCTTGATCCAGTCGTTTGTGACGCGGATTTTGATGGATTGAAAACCTATAAAAGAAAGGTGCAGTGTATCATTTAAACTTGCCTCAATTTCAAAATAACCTTTTGCATCAGAAACGGTTCCGATAACTTTGTTGAGGTTGATGATATTCACATTCGAAATAGGAAGCGAAGTGTTGTCGTTGACGATGCTTCCTGATACTTTCTGGCTAATGGTTTCTTGTGCTAAAGATGCAAATGAGACCAATAAAAAGAAGAAGACTGTTGAATATCTCATGGTGTGTTTTAAAGCCCTAAAAGTAGTAAAACACAGTAAGATTGCAACAGTCTCCTTTTTAATTATCAGAAAATTAACAGATGTCAATTAGCTTTTTCTCGGACGCCTTGTACGTGGCGTATCCGACGTGCTTTCCGAGCGTCGTGGTGCGCGTTCTGAAAAACCTTCATTTCTTGGCGCTCTTTCGGAAAATCCGCCTTCACGTCGTGGTGGGGCTGAACTTCTCGATTCGCTTCTTCCGAAACCGCCAGAACTTCTTTCGGAACGTGGTCCGAATCCGCCGCTTCTTTCGCTTTTGAATCCGCCGCTTTTCCTGTCTCCGCCGAAGCTTTTTCTTTCGCCACCGAAACCACCTGAACTTCTTCCGTTGTGGTCGCGTCTTCCGCCACCGTCATTTTTAGAAATTTCAACGTTGATTCTGCGCCCTTCAAGTTGTATGTTGTTAAGCGTTTCCATTACTTTATCAGTATGTTCAGGATCGGTGTTGAAGAAAGAGAATCCTTCTTTTACATCAACTTTATAAACATCGTCACGGCCAAGATCGAGCGTATCACGAAGGAAATCCTTGAGTTGCATCCAATCAAAATTATCTCTGGAACCGATATTCACAAAGTAACGCACGGCGCCATTGTTGTTGAATTCGCGTGGCTCACGGTCGTCGCGTTCGCGACGGTCAGAACCTGAAGATTGTGCAGACAAATCACGTGTCTTTTTGTAATAGTTGATGAAACGGTTAAATTCTACCGATACCATTTTCTTGATTAGTTCTTCTTTTGATAAGTCTTCGAGAACGTTGTTGATCGCTGGTAGGTAGTTGTCGATTTCATGATCAACTTCCGTATCTTTTATTTTTGTTGCGAGGTGCAACAATTGGATTTCACAGATTTCGATTCCGCTTGGAATTGTTTTCTCCTCAAACTTCTGCTTGATGATTTTCTCAATAGAAGAAATCTTACGCAATTCGCTTTTAGTTACAATAACAATAGAAGTCCCTAATTTTCCGGCACGTCCGGTACGACCTGAACGGTGGTTGTAGGTTTCTATTTCGTCAGGCAATTGGTAGTTTACAACGTGTGTAATGTTGTCAACGTCGATTCCACGTGCCGCAACATCTGTCGCAACAAGCATCTGGATCTGGCGCCCGCGGAACGATTTCATAACCGAATCACGCTGTGCCTGCGACAAATCGCCGTGCAATGCTGCAGCGCTGTAACCGTCTTCGATGAGTTTTTCAGCTACATGCTGCGTGTCTCTTTTGGTACGGCAAAACACTACTGAGAAGATATCGGGATTCGCATCGGCCAATCTTTTCAAAGCTTCGTAACGGTCTCTTGCATTCACAAGATAAAATTCGTGTGAAACGGTAGCAGAGCCTGAGTTCTTTGTTCCAACAGTAATTTCGAGCGGTTCAGACATGAATTTTTTCGCGATGCGCGCTACCTCGGCAGGCATTGTCGCTGAGAAAAGCCATGTGCTTTTTTCTTCTGGCGTATCAGATAAGATCGAAACGATGTCTTCATAGAATCCCATGTTGAGCATTTCATCGGCCTCATCTAAAACGCAATAGTCAATTTGCTTGATGTTGACCAACCCGCGGTTGATCATATCCTGCATTCTTCCCGGAGTAGCTACAATAATTTGTGCGCCTCTTTTAATTTCCCTCGCCTGTTCGGTGATGCTCGCACCGCCGTAAATGGCTACTACATTGATCCCTTTTTCGTACTTCGAGTAATTTTTGATCTCGTTTGTAATCTGCAAGCAAAGCTCGCGTGTAGGTGATAAGATTAACGCCTGCGTATTTCTGTTGTCGGCATCAATTTTCTGGATTAGCGGAAAACCAAAAGCTGCTGTTTTCCCTGTCCCTGTCTGAGCCAACGCAACTAAATCTGTGTCTTGTTCCAATAAGAGTGGAATCGCTTTTTCCTGCACTTCGGTCGGATTCTCAAATCCTAGATCGATAATCGCACGTTGCAGCGATTCTTTCAATCCTAATTGTTCAAATTTATTCATATAAGTTTTTAAAATTTGGTGCAAAAGTACAGTTAATAAACCGAATAATCTAACGCTATTTTCAGATTTGGCGATTTATTAATAATTGAAAATCAATAACTTAGTTTTTAAGAAAGTAGATGAGTTGCCATACGGCCTTGCCACGATGGCTGATGAGTGACTTTTCATCGAGCGAAATCTCTGCAAATGTGGCGTCAAATCCTACAGGACGGAACACGGGATCGTAGCCAAAACCATGGGTTCCTTTTGGTTCAAAAATAATTTCGCCATCGGCAATTCCTGTAAAAAGATGTTGTTCGCCGTTGAGGTTGAGTGCGATGACGGTTTTGAAATTGGCCTTGCGGTTTGCTATATTTTCAAGTGCTGCAAGAAGCTTAACGATATTGTCGCCGTCATTTTTCTGTTCGCCTGCGTATCGTGCCGAATGGACTCCGGGAGCGCCGTTAAGCGCATCGACTTCTAGTCCGCTGTCATCGGCAAAACAATCGTAACCATAATTTTTGGTCACATGATTTGCTTTTAGGATTGCATTGCCTTCGATCGTGTCGGCGGTTTCGGGAATGTCTTCAAAGCAGCCGATATCCTCGAGGCTCAAAATGGTTATGGAATCGGGAAGCATGCTTTGCACTTCACGGATTTTATTTTTGTTGTTTGAAGCGAAGACGAGTTTCATAATTGTTATCGGATTTGCAGGTAAAAAGATTAATTTCGCGAGATTTGCACCCGTAAATTTACAATTTTTAGAGCCTCATGACACAGAAAACAAAAGCTTATATCGCATTATTGATTGTTTGTATTTTTTGGGGCACTACCTATTTGGCACTTCGCATTGGCGTAAAAGATTTTCCTCCGTTTCTTTTTTCGGGAATCCGGCAAACAGGCGCGGGACTTCTGCTTTTTATGGCGATGTTTTTTATGGGCAAACTCGAAAAGCTCACATTTCAGGACGTTGCGCGTCAGGCACTGCCCGGCGTACTGCTCATTACATTGGGAAATGGCGTCATTGCCTGGGCTGAACTTTACATACCGAGCGGCCTTGCGGCACTTATTGTTTCGGTGATGCCGATTTATGTCGTCGTAATTAACCTTATCCTTGGAAAAAAACAGCAGCAATTTACGGCAAAGATTGTAGCTGGTTTTATATTGGGATGCGCCGGAATTGTATTGATTTTCAAAGACAATTTAAAAGATTTGGGAAAGCCGGAATATTTATGGGGCGTTCTTGCTTCATTTGGCGCGTGTGTCTTTTGGGCGCTTGGAAGCATTTATATCAAAGGCAATACTTTCAGGACAAATGCGTATTCGAATGCGGCCATACAGTTTACAAGCGGTGGAGTGGGGTGCTTTTTATTTTCTCTATTCGCTGACGATTATTCAAAATTTGATGGAATAACGCATGAAAGTTTGTGGTCGCTGATTTACCTGACTTTAATCGGGTCGATCCTTGCCTATATGTCGTATTTGTACGCGATTAAATACTTGCCAATTGTAGTGGTTTCCACTTATGCGTATGTCAATCCTGTCATTGCGATCTTGTTGGGCGTCGCAATATTGGATGAGAAAATTACTGCAATTACGGTACTTGCACTTGTCGTTACGCTTTACGGCGTTTACCTGATAAATTCGGGTTATCGAAATTCGAATAAGGGGAAAACCACGGAGGACAACAACCAATAATAGCGGAATCGATTACGATACTTTGACCAATGCGGCATAAAATTTTTCAATTTCAAGCGGCTTCGACAAAATCGCATGGAACAGCGGCAGGTAATCGGGATCGTTGTTGATCATGATATCGGCTGTGATGGCGAAGACAGGCGTTTCGGTGTTGAGATTGTATTTGTTGCGAATCAACTTTGTGGCTTCGAGGCCGTTCATTTCGGGCATGTGAATATCCATCAGAATAAAGTCATATTTATTTTGACGTGCTTTGTCGAACGCCAATTTGCCGTTAAGTACGTGGTCGGTTTTGATGCCCCATTTGGTCAAAAGTTTCATCATGATCATAGCATTGATGACATTGTCTTCGGCGAGCAGCGCGTATTTGCCCTCGAGTTGGTCTGCCTTTTCAATCGGCGGCGATTCGGTTCCGATCACTTTTTGCAATTTCACTTCAAACCAAAATGTCGATCCCTGCCCCAAAACGCTATCGACATGGATTGCCGAATGGTGCAATGCAGTAAGTTTCCTGACAATTGCAAGTCCGAGTCCGGTGCCGCCTTGTTTCTTGGTCAAATAAGGTTTGACTTGTGAAAAGCTTTCAAAAATTTCACGCAGGTACGTCTCGGGAATCCCTTCACCCGTATCGCTGACACTAAAACGCAGTATGTCGGTTTTTTTCATTTCGCTGAGTTTTTCAACCGAAATCTCGATCTTTCCCGCTTCGGTAAATTTAATGGCGTTACTCGTCAGATTGCCGAGGATTTGCGTCAGCTTTGTTTCATCGATCATATAATTTTCACCGACGGCGGGATCGATCCGAAGCGAAAGACCGAGGTTTTTTTCGGCGGCAAGGTGCGAATAGGTATTGCATATATTTTGGCACAAGCTGTAAAGCTTTACCGGCAGCGGCTCCAATTTTGCTTTTCCTTCGTCGAGCCTCGTAAAATCGAGAATGTCATTGACAATACGCATCAGATTGTTTGAAGCAAACTGGAGGCTGCCAATCAACTTCCTGTTTTCGTCATCGACCTGATTTTCGAGCAATGCAATTATCGATGTGATTGCATTTAACGGTGTCCTGATTTCGTGACTCATGCTCGAAAGAAATTCCTGCCGCACCTTTACGGCTTGTTCGGCGCGATTTTTCTTTTCGATGATTTCCGCTTTCTCTTTTTGCAGTTCAGCTTCGCGCTCGAGCGTCTTCATCCGAATGATAATCTCGTAGTTCTCGATGACTTTCAACGTTTGCGTATTAATCACGCTTTCTTTGGCCTTTTGATACAACTCCAGATATTCAAGTGCTTTTAGCGGCTCATTTACTTCCTTATGGATTTTGTAAAGCAGGTAATAACACTTGAATTTGATAATCGTCATGTTATACTTGGCGCTGAAATCGCGTGTTTCGCCGGCAGTCTGTATTGCCTTATCAAATTGTTTTGTCTTAAGATACAATGCGCCAATTTTATTGAGCGCCATTCCGAGCCCGAGACGCTCGCCCATTTTTCTATGAATATCAATCGCTTCGAGGAAATCGGTTTCGGCCCGTTCGTATTGCCCGATCATTGAAAATACCTTGCCGCGTCCGTAAATGGCGAACGCATATCCGCGCAGGTCATTGTTGCGTTTTTTCATCGCAATCGACCATTCGATCATTTCCATTGCCTGGTCAATTTTTCCTTGTTTGAGCAATACGCCCGAAAGATTGTTGTAGGCATTCGATTCAAGATTTCCGTCGTTTGCTTTTTGGGCCGCGTCGATCGCATTTTCGTATGACTTTATCGCATTGTTTTGGTCTCCGATGTATTCGTATATGGTACCCAATGATTTTTCGGCGCGCGAAATGTTGTGCCAGTCGTTGTACTTGAGGTAAATTTTTAGGGCATCGACGAGAAAAATGATCCCGAGGTGGTAATTATCGGTTTTATAATAAACGCTTGCGATATTGTACTTGGCATCGGCTATTCCTTTATCGTCTTCGAGTTCTTCGTAAAACACGATGGCTTCTTCGGAATGCGCAGTTGATTCGGCATAATCACCCATAATCATATAATACAATGAAAGCTGGTTGAGGCTTTGGGCGATACACGACTTATCATTGATTTCTCTACTGGTGTCCAGCGCTTTTGACGCCAGTTCGAGGCTTTTGGGGAGATTGTTTACGCGCGAGGCATAGGCATCATTCAAGAGCGCAAAGATTTGCTCTTTGACAGGTTTCATCATTTGGGGGCATTAGTTTCCAACAAATATAAAAAATTACACATGCGGATTTTTATTTTAACGCTGATGCTCGGAAAATTTGTTACCCATTCGCGGGGAGCTGAATTTGCGGGCGTGAGCCATTTTTTGCGTTTCTTGCGATGCTGAAAATATTCGGCTATATGGCTGAGATGTTCACGGAAGATTTGATCGTAAATCGTATGTTGATGGGAATGTAAAAAAAAGAGAGGCTTTGTATTTCAAAAGCCTCTCTTCTGTAAGTCTCTATTTGATTATCCGGTTGTCGTTGACATTTTTGCCGGTAAGAATTACTTTGCTTTGGAAGTGTATTCCAGTGAACCTGTAATATTCATCAATCAATCGAGAACTACATTATAAATTTAGGAAAAAAAGAAACGCGTGTTTTTTGTTTGTGAAATTTTTAACGCGCTATTTTTCTTTGATTTCTATTTTTTTCAGATTGCTTATTGCTGGACCATTTATTACAACCCCCTCTTTTGAAAAGCGCGAACCGTGGCACGGGCAGTCAAATGATTTCTCGTCAGCGTTCCATTGTACGATACAGCCAAGGTGCGGGCAAACGGCGCTGTAGGCAAATAATTCATTAGACTCGTCGCGGTAAACTGCAGTTTTCTTCAAGCCCGAGGAAATAATCGCACCTTCACCGCGCATCAGATTTTCGGCGTCTTTAATATCACCGGGTGCCAACCAGTCAAAATACTGTGCCGCCATATTGGCTGCTTCATGTAGAAAATCATCGGTTGTTTCGAGTGTAATGCGCGCCGGATCGTATAATTCTTCGTATCGATTTTTCTGCCCGTTGATGATATCCGTTATGATGAGGCCGCCCAGGGTGCCATGCGTCATGCCATTTCCCGAATCGCCAGTAATGATGTAGATGTTATCGTCGCCCGGATTCCGTCCCAAAAAAGCCAAAGAGTCAACAGGTTCCAATACCTGTCCCGACCATTTGTAAATGACGTCCTGCATGTCGGGGAAATGTTTTCTGGCCCATTGCTCGAGTCGTTCGTATCGTTTTTCTTCCGGAATATCCTCATCATCGGCTTGTCCGGTTTTATGATCTTCGCCACCAACGATAAGCAAATCAAATTCTGCGTCATATTCTTCGAGCCTGCAATAGTGGTAAGGTTTCGTGATCCATTTCGACTCCTGGTCGCCAGTGTCCCACCACAATGTAAAAGGCAATTTATCTTTGGCGATCCTGGCACCAATGACGTAAGACCTGTAAGCGGCCTGTTTGGTATGCATTGTTACGATATCGTTTATAGGCGAGTTCGTAGCAACAACAATATGCTCGGCGATGATGTCAAAACCGTTGGCTTTGGCGCCTTGTCTGTCAATGTTCGTTGCGCGTGTTCCGGTATAGATTTCTCCGCCCAAATCGGTTATGGCTTTTGCCAGGCCATTGAGGTATTTTGTGATGTGAAATTGTCCCTGATCGAAATAACAAATAGCGCGCTGTCCGTCAGGGAGATTAATTCCGGGAACCTTGTCAACCATTGATGCGATAATACCCGCACTTTTGAGCGATGCATACTCTTTCTCAAGATTTTCGGCAGTGTCGGTCGGATGCAGGAACAGATAGCCGTTTACCGTTTTAAAATGACAATCTATATTTTCAAGACGCACCGTATTCTGGATAAATTTTACCGCTTCCATATGGCTTTCCGCGGCGAGTTTGGCTTTTTCTTTTCCAAAAATATCCTCGAGGTCATAATAGCGGTCATCGAGTGCGCAGGTCAAATGTGCTGTTGTTCGCCCGCTTTCGCCGCTTGCGATAGGGCCGTCATCGAGAACAATGACTTTTTTTCCGGTCTTGAGTAAACAATAGGCTGTCGTGAGTCCGGCGATTCCGGCACCGATTATTAATACATCAGTATCGCTGTCGCGCTGCAATTTTCCGAAGGGGGTTGACGGCTTAGACTCGAGCCAGAATGTCTGATTTTTTCCACTAGTCGCGGAACCTGAATTCTTTGAATTTGTCATAGCAAAAAATTATGCATAAAGATCCCAAATTGAAAAATCGTTATGTTATGACATTTCTAATGGGAATTATAACATTACCATTTTTCGTAGATATTATAGGACTCATTGTTTTTTTATGCGTAAATATGTATTTTTATGCGGACAAACTTAAGCTTCAGACTTTGGAATACCAATCTTCTATAGACTACAAAACGGTTTTTAATGCACTGCCCGGTGCGAGTGCGCTTATCCTCCCAGACATGCCATTCTTTACGGTCGTAGCCTCGACCGATGAATTCGCTGCGTTTGCCGGCGCACCTAAAGACAAACTTATCGGTGAAAGCCTTTTCAGATATTTTCCGGATAATCCCGATGCTCCAAATGTGTCGGGTGATATCCGAATTTCACTCGAAAAATGCATCAACTCCAAAAAGAAAAGCGAGCTTGCAGTGCAACGGTATGATATCGCGAATGTTGACGGAACGTTCAGTGAAATGTACTGGACAGTAATCCATACACCGATACTAAATGACCAGGGTGAAATTTCGTTCATTATCCATACTGCAATAAATGTAACCGATCGCGTCCTGGCTGATGTGAAAGATGAAAAAATACGTTCGCTTGAACCTGCGCATAATCTATTTTTGCAATCGACAGTGGCCATACACATTTTCAAAGGGCCTGACCTTGTAATCTCGCTCGCAAATGAACCCACGCTTCGCATTTGGGGTAAGGATAAATCTGTTGTCGGCAAACCGCTAAAAGAAGTGCTGCCGCAACTCGACCAGAAATTTGTCGATCTTATACATCATGTCCGAAATACTAAAGAATTCTATCGTGGCTACGAAGCGCCGGTATTAATTGAGCGTAATGGGATGGAAGAATTGATCTATCTCAATTTCGTTTTACAGCCTTATTATGAGTTCGATCAATCTGCTCCTGCAGGTGTGCTCGCCATGGTAAATGAAGTCACCGACGTACACAATGACCGCAAAGCACTCGTTGAAAAAGAACGCAGCCTTGAACTCGCCATCGCGATTGCAGGACTTGGTGTTTTCAGCATCGATTTTACTTCAGGAAACGTGAGCCTTTCTCCGCAAATTATGGAGTGGCTTGATGTGACCACCGATACGATTCCGCTTCTGGCGTTATTGCCAAAAATACATCCCGACGATATTTTGGGAGTCAACAATACTCTTGACCAGCTAATCAAAGAAGAAACGGGCCGAAAGCACGATCTGACGTTCAGGGCAAAAAATCCGAAAACACAGGATTGGCAATACTTGCGCTCCATCGGGCAGGTGCAGATGGAAGATGGGGTGCCTACATCACTTCTCGGCATTATACAGGATATTACCAAAAGTGTAAATGCCAGGGAAACCCTCGAGCTTAGTGCCCAGCGCCTCAGGAGCTTCATCGATAGTGCGCCATTTCCCATTGGTGTTTATATTGGTAGGGAGATGCGGATTGAAATGTGTAACCAGGCCATATTGGATGTTTGGGGAAGGAATGTTGACGCGATTGGCAAGTGCTATGCAGAAGTACTTCCAGAACTCGCCAGCCAGGGTGTTTATGAGCAGCTTGACGAAGTATATACCACAGGTAAAGCTTTTCACGCCTATCACCGACGGATTGATCTTCAGAAGAACGGCGTACTCCAGCCATTTTATTTCAATTATAGTTTTACACCCCTGTTCGATGCGGATGGGAACGTATATGGTGTCATGAACACTGCCGCCGACGTGACGGATCTGGTACTTACGCAAAAAGCACTACGCGAGAGCGAACGTAATTTCAGGATGATTATTTTGGAAGCGCCCGTGGCGATGTGCCTTATGAGAGGTCCTTCTCATGTGGTTGAGCTTGCCAATGAATCGATGATCAGTTTATGGGGAAAACCGCGGGATCAAGTGATGAACAAACCCATTTTTGAAGGGCTGCCAGAAGCAAAGGAACAGGGTTTAGAACAACTTCTCGGGCATGTTTACCGTACGGGGGAAACAATCACGGCCAATGAACGAGCGGTTGACCTGGTTCGTTATGGTGTTCAGGAGACGGTGTATCAGAATTTCGTTTACCAGCCTTATCGCGATGGAAATGAAAAAATTATCGGTGTACTCGCGATTTCTGTCGACGTAACCGATCAGGTATTGTCGCGATTTAAAATCGAGGAAATGGTTGCAGAAAGAACCCTTGAACTCGAGCTCAGCAATAGCAGCCTTCAAAAATCGAATGCGGAACTCGAGCAGTTTGCGTATGTTGCTTCGCATGATTTACAGGAACCTCTGCGCAAAATCAATATGTTTACGGGAATGTTGCAAAATATCCTTGACGGTCCAAACGAGAAGGCGCAGGGACTTATGAATAACATCAGTCTGTCTGTAAACCGAATGACGAATCTGATTCGTGATGTATTGAGTTACTCGCAAGTTTCCCGCGTGCAGGAAGAGACTTTCGAGCAGGTCAACCTCGAAGAAATTTTTGCCGATACGATCAACGACTTTGATCTGGTGGTCGAGGAAAAGCATGCGGTGATCAAACATTCGGGGCTGCCCACTGTAGAAGCCATTCCACTACAAATGGTCCAGCTTTTTCACAACCTGATTTCGAACGCGCTGAAGTACAGCCGTGAAAATGTGCATCCGGTTATAAATATTTCGGCCGAACCTTTGACATTGCTCGAAACCCTGCAACTTGGTTTTCCACAAAATAGCACGCCTTATTACCGAATTGTATTCAGCGACAACGGCATTGGCTTCTCGCAGGAGTACGCTTCAAAAATCTTTAATATTTTCCAGCGCTTGCATAGCCGGGGACAATATGAGGGAACCGGAATCGGGCTGGCCATCTGTAAAAAGATTGCTGAAAATCACCACGGGACGATTTATGCTGACAGCGTTGAAAATGTGGGTACGGAATTTATTTTTGTACTTCCACAAACACAGCCAAACAAACCTAATTCGAAAAATGGAAACCCTTAATCTGGCAAATTACTATAAGCATTTGAAATCCTATAACTTATCAATGATATAACATAATCTTTCGGACAGGCCCTTCATCTACTTTTGTAACATAACTAAAAGATTATGATTATGGGACACATCAATTTATCCATCCGCCAAGACCAACAAACAAAATGGTACATTCTTTCTAACGCTGACTTTTTAGGAGAAGCCTGGTTAGCAGAGGTTAGAGAAGATGATACGACTAAAATTATCAAGCAGTTTCAATGCAGGAAATTTGAAAACTGTTTTATCGACTTGCAACGCTTTATAAAGAAGCTAGGCAAAGTCACTCGATTATCCGCAAGCGAAATGAAAGAACGTGACGTAAAGCTGCTCGAAAATCTATTGATTTCTCCCGAGGATGGAATTTTGCCTATAAACGACCATAGTCATAAACGAATCAGTGATCCGGACCCGTATTGGAACTGGCTAAAAAATGAACGCTACATGACGCTGTAATCGGTGTGAATAAAATAAAGAGGGCCTTGAGCCCTTTTTTTTATGTGGAGAATGTTAAAAGAATTTCACATGAAGATTATATAATTATCTTTGGTTATTGTGTAATGTTTTTCCTAAACGCTCACCTTAATTTAGTCTTAAACTATCAACTGGTATGAAGACCCGCCTTTCACTATTTTATCTTGACGACGATCTTGATGATCTGCTGTTTTTTAAAAACGCGGCGCAGGAGCTGGGACACAACGTCATGACCTTTACCAATGGAAACGATTTATTGTATGCGCTTCGTCAGGCCAGTAAATTTCCCGATATGATTTTTTTGGATATCCATATGCCGATATTGAACGGCGAGGAAATGCTGAACCTAATCAAAAAATCGGATGATTATAAACACATTCCCGTAATTATGATCTCGGGTGCGTATCCAAAGAAACTTATCCGTCAGTACACTGAAGTTGGGGCGAACTATCTGATGAAAAAACCGGCGGGCAATTTGCTAAAAGCCGAACTGCAAAAAGTACTTGCGACTGATTTTGGTGCCAACGGCCAAAAGATAGCCTATCCTGCGTAAAAATTATTTCGTAACTCTGATAAGGTTGCCGCGATTGACTACGAGCGACAAATCGGTTTTGTTCCTGGTTACGAATTTAATAGTGTCTTTGCCTAAATCGCGGTTATCAATTTCAATCGGGTTTTCTTCCTTGTTTTTTCTTAGCAGTGTTTTGTATTTCCCATAAATGATTTCTCCAGTAGAGGTTACGGCATCGGGCATGATTTTTTTGTAAACGCTGCCATTAAATGTAACTTGATATGGCTGCTGGGCAAATTTTTGATTGAGTTCGACTTTATAAGTTCCGCTTAGTTTTACGTTCCCTTGTATCCAAATAAGAGCAACAATCGAGAAAAGAATACCAATTTTCATATTACTGTAATTTTAATTTAAAGATAACACATTTTTATCTCTAATTGTTAATTCTGAAACTATTGCGCCAAATTCCGTAACGCAGATTTCTGTCGTTTTAACCAATTTTGTATTAATAAAAACGAATATTATGAACATCAAAAGAATTTTCGGAGCACTGCTAACACTCTTTGGTATTATTGGGCTGATTTATGCAGCTTACGTTTTTGCCGGAACCGGTGGCAGTGGCGGCGATGTCAGATTGCTGATAATTTATGGAATCTTGGGATTGATTTTCTTTGTTTCAGGGATCGGATTGGTGAGAAATACCAAAGACGAGTCATAGTTTCAGTATTTGGGACGTAAAAACAGACTGCACGGATTTCGCGCAGCCTTTTTTATTTATAACAAATTTTCGTAATCCTTGAAGAAATAGATTTTCGAAAATTTTAAATTTGTGATTGAAGCTAAATAGAACCAAGCGTGCAGAGTAAAAAAACATCCCCCAAGACGGAAAAATTTATCTTTCCAAAAACGCCCACCGGAGTTGATGGACTCGATGAGATTACTAATGGTGGTTTTCCAAAGGGCCGTCCGACATTAATTTGTGGCGGTGCCGGTTGTGGGAAAACGCTATTTTCCGTCCAATTTATTATCAAAGGAATTACCGAATACAATGAGCCAGGCGTATTCATGTCGTTTGAAGAAACATTGAAAGACCTATCCCTCAACGTAAAGTCACTCGGTTTTGATCTCGAAAAACTTAAACAGGAAAAGAAACTTATAGTCGATCACGTGCGCGTTGAGCGGTCTGAAATCGAGGAGGCAGGAGAATATGATCTGGATGGCCTTTTCATCAGATTGGGACATGCCATCGATACTATAGGCGCAAAACGGGTGGTCCTTGACACGATAGAATCGTTGTTTGCAGGACTCGATAATCAGGCCATCCTGCGTGCGGAACTCCGACGACTGTTTCAGTGGCTGCGTGATAAAGGTGTTACCGCAATTATAACAGGAGAACGTGGCGAGGCGACACTTACCAGACAGGGCCTTGAAGAGTACGTTTCGGATTGCGTCATTATATTAGACCATCGCGTGATCGAACAGGTATCAACCCGAAGGTTGCGCATCGTCAAATATCGGGGCTCTACACATGGCACAAATGAATACCCATTTCTTATAGATAATGATGGCATTTCGGTGCTGCCCATAACATCATTACAACTCGACAATGATGTTTCCTCGGATATCATCCCTACGGGCGTGCCCGGTTTAAACGAAATGTTCAACGGAAATGGCTTCTACCGTGGAAGCACCGTTCTTGTATCAGGAACTGCGGGAACCGCAAAAACCACGATAGCTTCTTACTTTGCGATGGAGCAATGCAACAGAAAAGAACGTGTGGTGTACTTTGCATTCGAAGAATCGCCGCAACAGTTGGTACGGAACATGAAGATGGTTGGGATCGATCTCGAAAAATATGTCAAAAACGGCAGCCTTCAAATTCACTCTTCGAGGCCTTCGCTCAACGGACTAGAATTACACTTGCTGACACTGCGAAAAATTATTCGTGAATTCCAGCCAACTACTGTAATCATTGATCCGATAAGCAATTTAATCGCGGTAGGAACCGAATTTGAAGTGCGATCGATGTTGGTTAGGCTTATTGACATGCTCAAATTCAACAACATCACTGCATTATTCACCTCCCTTAACAAACAATATGTATCCATGGTACATCCTGATCTGGCCGAGGAATCGGTTTCCTCACTCGTCGATACGTGGATTACCGTCAGGGACATGGAGGGAATCGGAGAACGCAATCGCGGTATTTTTATTATCAAATCACGCGGTATGGGGCATTCTAACCAGGTTCGTGAGTTTGTGATCTCGGCGAAAGGTATCGAGCTTCTTGATGTTGAAATCGGTCCTAACGGTATTCTTACCGGAATGGCGCGGCATTCGAATTCACTCGACAAACAAGTCAAGGAACTTAAACTTCAGAATGAGCTCAGCAGGAAAGACCGCGAAATATCACGTAAACGTAAAGTACTTGAAGCCAGTATCGAGGCGTTGCGAAATGAATTTGAATCGGTGGAAGAAGAACTCAATGTTCTTAAGGCTACTGAAGAACTCGAATCGAGGATCAAAAACGAAAAGAAAGCATCCAAACCGACAAAAAAATGAAAAAGCAACCCGCAGAATGGCAACTCTTGCTTTATGTTGCAGGACAAACTTCAAAATCTATAAAGGCGCTCAGCAATATAAAGAAGTATGCCGAAGAACATCTGGAAGGGAAATATTCGATCGAGATTATTGATTTGCTGGCCAATCCCCAACTTGCGGAAGGCGACCAAATTCTGGCCGTTCCTACGCTTGTGCGCCGGGTTCCTCAGCCTATCCGCAAAATCATCGGAGACCTTTCCAATGAGGAGCGCGTGCTTGTAGGGCTTAATATTAAACCCATAAATCTGTAACCCCATTATTTTGGCAAAGAAAAACCAGTTTATTCTTTTTGTCTCCGGCATGTCCGATAAATCTGCGCACGCCGTAGAAAACCTGCGCAAGATTGCCGATACGTATTTCACAGACGATTATGAAATTGAAATCATCGATATCAGCAGGGATAAAGATCAGGCAATAAATTATCAGATTATCGGAATTCCGACACTTATCAGGATCGCCCCGGAACCCAAGCGTATTGTCCTAGGCGATTTATCAAACAAAGAAAAAGTATTACGACTACTGGACATTATATAATTTGGACACAAAGAAAAATACTAGTGATCTGATCGCAGAAATTGAAGATCTTAAAAATCAACTTTTTGAGGCCAATAGCATCATTGAGGCCATTCGCGAAGGTGAGGTTGATGCTTTGGTGCTCAGCAAAAACGGTAACCCCTATATTTATACGCTCGAAAGTGCTGATTACACTTACCGCATCCTGATCGAAAATTTTGGTGAAGGTGCGTTGAGTCTTTCCGAAGAAGGCCTTATATTATATTGCAACGAGTATTTTGCAAAGCTTGCCGGTATTCGACCTGATAAAATAATAGGTACTTATTTCAGCTCTTACTTGGATTCGCCAACCGCGTTTGACGATCTAAAATCCAGTTTGCCTGATGGAGGTTCCGGGCGCGGTGAAGTGCTGCTTAATATCAACAACAAGCAACTTCATGTCTCGCTTTCATTGACTGATTTAAAGCCGCATGTTGACGCGCTGGGTGTGGTGATTACCGACCTGACCGAAAAACGGAAACACGAAGAGGCGCTTGTAAAATACCAGCAAAAACTTGAGAATAAGGTTGACGAACTCAATCATGCCAACGCCAGCCTTGAACAATTCATCCACGTCATTTCGCATGACATCAAAGAACCGCTGCGTAAAATTCTTATGTACACTTCCCATTTGAGTTCAAGCAATCCGGATTTGTTTTCGGAAAAGGAACAACGAAACCTTACCGTGATCAATTCCTCAGCGTTACGCCTGAATTCGCTGGTTGATGATTTGGTTACATATGCATTTAGCGCCAATAAATCGGAAACTAAATCAGTTGATTTAAATAAGATACTCAGCGAGGTACTGGACGATTTGGAGTTGGTAATCAACGAAAATCGTGCGGAAATTATTTCTTCGAATCTTCCTCAAATTCACGGATCCAAAGTGCAGATGCGCCAGTTACTATCCAATTTAATTTCAAACGCCATTAAATACAGCAGGGAAAACGTTCCGCCAAAAATCACTATCTCGGCAGCAGTCCACAGCGACGTTGATATTCTTCTCGAAGAAGGAAAGTTTTATGTAATTTCAATTGAGGATAATGGAATAGGAATGGAAGAAGCCCATCTCAACAAGATATTCACAATTTTCCAAAGGCTTCACATGCGCAACGAATATTCCGGAAATGGCATCGGGCTTGCCATCTGTAAAAAAATAATGGAAAATCACCACGGGAAAATCGATGTTCAAAGTGTTGTTGGTCAGGGGAGCGTATTTAAACTATATTTTCCAATTAAATGATTCAAATAGACGCAACAGGAGTGGTTTTCTGGCGTTAAAAATACGTTAAACGCAGAAAATTCTAAAGTCGTTAATTTTTTAAATTGTAATTTTAAGTGTTGGTTTTGATTAATTACGAATCTGAGCGATATACAGCGAAGATCCAAGTCGGCGTACAATAATTACATAAATGAAAAGTACGACTGATAATGATAAATCAAAACCTACAACATGAGGGGCCCCTAAAAAGGCCCTTTTTTGTGCATAAAAAAAGGCACTCAAGTGCCTTTTATCTTTTTTTTTTATAAGCAGAAGTTATTTCACAATCAATTTTTGTGTCTGTCCCGAAGCGCTTCTTACAAAGTAAACCCCAGATTGTAATGAACCCGCATCAATTGTGGCGGTATTTTTCAAAACCATTAATACTTTTCCGGATATGTCTAAAACATCCACGTCCTGGGATTGGTTCAGGTTGACAATTTCTTTTCCAGCCGGATTCGGATAGAGTCTGAACGCCTGATTTGTATATGTGAATTGAGTGGTTGCTAATGTTGTATTGCTTGTGACAGTTACCATATCGTACCGTACGGTGCCTCCCGCATAAGTAGAAGTTGACCTTGTGGCAAGATAATCTCCGGTTCCCGGGTCAAATGCGCTGAGTACTCTGAACGAAACATTTGGATTGTTGTCTAAAGCTGTAATACCGGTGAGATCGACGGTACGCGTGTACCAAGTGTCGCCCGTGCCTGTAGCTGCAGGAGTGACCGTAAATGTCTCGGCGTCTGTCCAAACTGGCGTCGCAGCAGTATTGTCGGTTGTATATTGAACCACATAGGTATTAGCGGATGTGTTGCTTAACCGCTGTTCGAATCTAAATGTAATTCCGGCTTCACCAACTGTACTTACATTATATTGTACGCCCGCGGTTTTACTTCCGGTTCCCGCGGCGGGATATCCAGTTGTGTTCCATCCATAATTTGGCGGTGTGGTCGTTTCGGTTTCAAGTGTCCCCGCCGTTGTATTTCCGGATGCAAATGTGGCGGGCAAGGTAAGGTTTACGAGCGAGGCCGTGCCGGTTCCCACTGATGTTGTTGGTGATGCAACCCCACCCGGAACTGTTGTAGGTGAGTCCCCATTAAAATTCCATTGCGCTATCGTAGCCTGTCCAAAAGCTGTAGCAGAAAAAAGCAATGCTATTGCAATTACTTTGAAAAAATGGTAAAATGTCTTCATGAGTTTTGATTTAAAATTCTTGCTAATTTATCGATATTTTTTAAATGATTCTTTATAGTATGGGCTATAAAAGTTTCTAAAATTTCAACCGAATCCTTCCATTTTCAAGTATTAGTCTGACGCTGTACGACTTACGTAAAAGTACGTGTTAAACATAAGTTAAATATCTAATTATGAGTGGGTTATCTTATGAAATATTTAGTTTTTTCTTAACGATTGTAATCATAATTCCCCCATAAATAATGGCTAAATTTGTGTGAAATTAAATAAAATAATTATGAAAAACGCTTTACTTTTTAGAAAGGTTTTCCTAGGGGGAAGCTTTTTAATCGCTTTTTTGCTCCTCCCCGACAAAAGTGTGGGACAAACAAATTATGTGACATGGAATTTTACGACGAGCATTACCAGCGCGAACTATTCGACAAATTTTGTTAACCAATCTGCTGCTCGATCAACTGATTTAGCTGGCGCTACGCTGTCCACCATCGGTATAAATGGCACTGGCGTTTCAGGTACGAATGCAAATACCTTCCATCGGACAACAGGATGGCCAACATCGCTTGACAACACCAAATTTCTCGAATTTTCAGTAACGTTGGGCTCGGGTCAGACTTTCCCGAATGCAGCGATGAGCCTTGCTATTGCCGCCGGCGTCAGCAGCACTACAACTGCTCCAAGAAATTACACAGTGCAATATGCATGGGGCGCAAACAGTTTTTCAACTGTAGCAGGAAGTAATGCGGCCAGCGCGGGAGGAACTTCGGGAGGAACCGTGACTACACTAACTACGACCCAGACACCCAATACCGCTACTATTCCAGCGCCGGGAAATACGACAACAACAGTATTAAAAATCCGGCTTCTCGCATATGGCACCACAAGTTCAGGCGGCAATATTCAATATGGTTCTATTGCACTGACCGGGACTGCGCCATTGGTACCCGCTACTTCTCCCACAGTAACCACTACCGCAGTCAGCAATGTATCGACCAATTCGGCAACCTTTGCGGGCAATGTGACTGCAACGGGCGGTGCTACAATTACCGGAAATGGAACTGTCTACGCTTTGACGAGTGTCAATAATGCGCCGACACTTGGCGGAGGAGGAGTTACGAATCTTGCCAACGCGAGTCCGAGTGCGGGCACTGGACCATTTTCGACGGCTTCGGACGCAGTACTCTCTCCAAATATGCAATATTCTTATAATGCTTACGCCACAAATAACCTAGGTACGTCATATGGTACAGTCGCAACTTTTTACACCCTTGCCAACACACCTGTTGCACCCGTAGTATCAAATCCAACAACGACTACATTAAACGTCGCAATCGGGACTGGTGATAACAATCCTGTCGGCACCCAATATGCAATCGAAGTTAACGGCAGCGGCAATTACGTTCAGGCCAATGGGTCAATCGCGGGATCGGCTGTATGGCAGACTGCAGCCCAATGGAATCCAACAACGGTAACAAGCTTAACCGCCAGCACACTTTACTCATTCAGGGTATATGCGCGAAATGGGGCCAATACGCCAACCACGTTCGGCGCTTCGGCAACTGGAACGACTGCAGCCAATACTGCTCCGACGCTGACAGTTGGCACCTTGCAAGCTTTTGGAAATGTATGCATCAATACGACAACGGCCGCCAACAGTTTTACAATCAGTGGTATCAACCTAACCTCAGATGTTACTGTAGGGCCGTTGACAGGTTTTAAATTCAGCGCCAGTTCGGGGGGAAGTTATTCCGACTCAATTGTGCTGACACCCGATGTAAACGGAACTATTGCACAAACATCTATTTATGTACAATTTACGCCTACTCAGGTGCAATCCTACAATGCGACGCCAATTCCAATTTCGGGCGGGGGAGCGAGCAACGCATCCGTAACCGTTTCGGGAGCAGGAACCAATACACCTGTGACCGTGGCTACAGGCGCCAATACCGCCGTAACTTCAACAACGGCGTCTTTAGGAGGCTCGTTTGAGCCTGGTTGTTCTGTTGTTAGTTCAACAGGAATTCAGTATAGTCTCAATGAGGATTTTTCGGGTGGCACCCAACAGACAGGAACTTTTCCAATAGTTGTTTCGAATTTGAGTCCGAACACGCTTTATTATTTCAGGGCTTTTGCAACAGATGCAACCGGCACAGCTTATGGTGGAACATCAACTTTTACTACGGCGGCGATTGGTACACCAACAGGTTTGGCGGCAACAGATATAACCCAAACTTCTTTCACTGCAAATTGGACGGCTGTTCCGGGCGCTACGTCTTACAGGCTTGACGTAAGTTCGTCACCTAGTTTTGGAACGACAATCCCAACGACCAACCTTTTTATTTCTGAATATGGTGAAGGCAGTGGCGGCAACAAAAAATATATCGAAATTTATAACGGAACCGGAGCCAGCGTAGACCTCGCCAATTACCAAATCTGGGGAATCACCAATGGAGGAACCTGGCCCGAAAGTACACTAAACCTTACAGGGTCATTGGCAAACGGTCAAACGTATGTTATCGCAAACAATAATGTAGATAACCCCGGTGCCAATTTATACGTAAGTGTGGCTCCTATTACCTTTAACGGGAATGATGCTGTCGGACTTGCTTATAATGTCGGATCGGGAACTAATTTCACGCTAATAGATGTTATAGGTACTTCTCCGGCTGATCCAGGAACCGGATGGGCGGTAGCAGGAACGGCAAATGCCACTGCAGATCATATTTTGATAAGAAAGCCTTCAGTTTTGTCGCCGAATGCAAATTGGACAACTTCTGCAGGAACTACCGGTGCTAACTCGGAGTGGATCGTTTCTGCATCGACCTACACCAACATAGGGCAAAACACCGACACGGGCTCTCATACAATCAGCAACACTACACCATCTTTCGTTTCTCCTTATCAGGATTTTACCGTTAATGGAACCTCGCAGGTAGTGTCAGGATTAAGTCCACACACACAATACTACTATCGCGTTCGCGCTTTTAGCACCAACAGCACTTCACCAAGTTCGAATCCGGCTGTGTCTGTAGCTACGCTCGCCGAAACGCCAACATTTACTGGTATAGCTCAAGCGACCGGTACGGTCTGCAGTGGATCTAATGGTAATTTTATACTACACGGACTAGTAGTAAACAGTATTTCGACAGTTTCTTACACAATTAATGGCGGCGATACACAAACCGTTGCAAATGTTACGGCTAATGGCGATGGAGATGCAACCCTTCAGGTTCCGTTAGTTCTGGCAAATAATGGACAAACCCTTGCAATAACTGCAATCCAGCGAACAGATTTTGCTGCCGATATTCTGACCGTTTCATCCAACAATACCGTTGTAATCGGAAATGTTTCGGGACTTGTAACCTATTATGGCGATGCTGATGGTGATGGTTTTGGTGATGTATCAGTGCCATTACAAAGTTGCTCAGGTGCGCCAATTCATTCCGGCCATCTAGCGGTGACGAACAGTTCCGATTGCGACGATAGCAATCCGTCGATTTTCCGCACAGGCGAATTTTTCGTCGATGTCGATAATGATGGCTATTACAATGGCAATCCGCAGACCGTAACGATTTGCTATGGCGTGGCTACCCCATTAGGATACACCTTGACCAACATTGGAAGCGATTGTAACGATAACGATCCGGATGTCAATTCCAATCACGTCGAAGTTCCTGGCAATGGTATTGATGACAATTGCGACGGAACCATTGATGAGGTTTCTTATACCACAGCCTTGATCGCGTCACAATGTGGCACTACGTTAACCCATATCGCCAATACGTTGTATGCAAGCCTTGTTCCTGCTGCTGAAGGTTATCGTTTTGAAGTCACTCAAGGAGATAATATCCGCACTTATGATTCTGTTACGAACAGTTTCAGCCTTATGAACCTTCAAGGCGGTATTTCGTATGGAACAACCTATTCAATTCGGGTTGCTGTAAAAGTTAACGGCTTCTGGAGATCTTATTTCACTTCATGTGCCGTGACAAGTCCGTCAGCTCCTGCAACTACAAATGTTGTCGCTTCACAATGCGGTAGTACACTGGCATTAATGTCAACAACAATTTACGCGAATCAGGTAACTGCGGCAAATCAGTATCGCTTCGAAGTGGCAAATGGTTCAAATGTGAGAACTTATGACTCTGCGGTGAACCGTTTCAGTTTGACAAATCTTTCCGGAACAAATACCTACGCGACGACTTATATAATTCGTGTTGCACTGCGTTTCGGAGCGGAATGGCAGGATTACGGTACGGCCTGTGCCATAACTACACCTGCTACACCTGGATTTTCACGAATCAGTAATCCATCATGTGGAAGCACGATTTCTAATTCCTGGACAACAATTTATGCAACGCCGGTCGCTGACGCTGCGGGTTACCGCTTCAGAGTGGTGAATGGTGCAACAACACGATTCTATGACACGGCAGTGCCAAGATTCAATTTGCATAATCTTGGCGGCGCTCCAACGGCACCAAATACCGCATACACTGTTAGCGTTGCAATATTGTTCAATAGTGTTTATCAGGATTTCGGGCCTTCTTGCATCATTAATACTGCCGGTGTCATTACGCGGCAAGCTGATACGGCAGTTACCGTATTTGATGTGAAGGCTTATCCGAACCCATTTACAGAAAGTTTTAAAATTGGTATCAACACTTCATCAAACTTTGGGGTTGAAATGAAAGTGTATGATATGCTGGGCAGGAACATTGAGAACCGAACCGGTGATATTTCTGAAATGGTTGACAGCAATTTTGGAGATAATTATCCTGCCGGAGTTTATAATGTTATAGTAACCCAAGGCGATCGTACAGAAACCCTTCGCATAATTAAGAGATAATTTAAAGTTGTAATTTATGAGGCCTTCCAATTGGAAGGCCTTTTTTTTTGCATATATCATTTCATGCCGTGAAATTCGTGTTTTACCGAAAATCTGCATAGCAACGGCAAATTGTTCAAATCTTTCTATACTTTTATACGGATATTAATATTTAATTAACATAAATTAGCTGGCTGATTAAAATTTTACGAGATAAGGAATTGAGGCCACCTACTGCCATCATTCTTTATTTGCAACACATTTGACGCAATAACATTTCATAAAATCATTTTCTCAGCTTCTCCAAATCGCGGATTAATTTGACCAAAAGGTAACGTTGCCTGAATTTATAATTCTACGTGGCGTTTTATTTTTGTGCAGTAAAGAAATGTAATACCATTATATTCGTGAGAGAAAAATTACCTGGTTTAGATATAAGATCCATTTTTGTCATTGGATTTTTATTTGCTTTTTCCTTTTGCAACGCGCAGATAGCGTTATGGAACTATGATCCGTTAGTAGGCGCAAACTCAAGTCCCACGCCAAACAGCGGCAGCGGCACTTCTTCAATTGTCGGGACAACCCAACCGGCAGACAATTCATTTCAAGGTAAAATAAGCGGCGGTTGCGGCGCAATAGACAGTGGTAATTTTTCATGGTCATTTACAGGTATCGATCCTGGTTCGGCAAGCGAAACCAATGGTGTTCAGTATAATGTTAGTACGGCTGGCTACAAAAGCATTATTTTCAAATGGCAGATGCGTTGTAGTAACACGGCACCTAACACAATTCGGCTTCAGTATACCACAAACGGAAGCACTTGGGTCAACGGTAATTTAAATTTACTGTCGGGCGCACCGTGTTCGGGCGTATTCAATAGCGATGGGACTTATACCATCAGCTCGATAAACTTTGTTGAAATAAGCGCCGACTTTACCAGTATTCCGGCGGTCGAAAACAATCCAAATTTTGGTGTCAGAATATTAGCGGCATACGACCCCGCTTTTGGCGTTTTTAGCCAAACCACCACACCGTCAAGTCCGTTCGTAATGGGCGCAGGGGCTACCTGGAGATTTGATAACGTTTCGGTTTCAGGAACTTTGATCCCGGCACCAACGGCTGTGGCATTAGGTGCTTCGGCAACAACAGTTTGCGCGGGAAGTTCACTCAATTTAAATGTAACTATTACCGGTGGTGTTGGGCCTTTTACATTGACTTACACCGACACGGCATCGGGGTCGAATGTGGTCGTGAACAATTATACAAGCGGAACCCTTATTCCTGTTACACCTTCGGCGAATACTACTTATAGCATTGTATCACTGGCGCACGCAAGTGGAACGCTGAGTTCGGGATTTAGCGGAACACCTTCCGTGACCCTTACAACCTTACCAACAATTACTACTGCCGCAGCCGCAACTTCGGTGTGCGTGGGAGTTACTTCGACAACGCTTACCTATTCCGCGACTTCAGGTGCTCCAAATCGTTATAGTATTACGTGGAATTCAACCCCTGCAAATTCGTTTGTCAATGTTCCAATCTCTACAGTTTTACCGGTATCACCTATTCCAATCACTATTCCGGCTGGCACTGCGGCAGGAACGTATACGGGAACAATAGTTGTAAAAAATGGGGCGGGAGCTTGTTCAAGTATCGGAAAAACGTTCACCGTAACCATAAAACCCGCGACTAGTATTTCAACCCAGCCGTCTTCGTCTGCGCAAACCTTTTGCGTTGGAGAAGCATCGACACCACTAAGCGTTACGGCTACAGGGTCTCCAACGCTGACTTATTTATGGCGGTATGATACTGATACGTCACCGGGTGGCACGTTTAGTACCGGCGTAACAACGTCGACGTATACACCCACTATTGTAGGGTCGTATTACTATTATGTTGTCGTCACGGGCGGGTGTGGCACGGGAGTTCAAAGCGCTTATACGGGACTAATTACGGTTTTGCCGGGTTCGGTCGCAGGTACTGTAAATGGGACCCAAACAATTTGTGGAGGCACTTCCCCTTCAACTTCTCTAACCTTAACTGGTAATACCGGGAGTGTGGTTAAATGGCAGCGCGCCGACGACGTAGCGTTTACAACCAATGTATCTGATATCTCGAATACCACCACGACGCTTACCGGCGCTTCAATTGGAACACTTTGGACAAATACTTATTTCCGGGCTTACGTCCAGAATGGCGCATGTAACATGGTGACTACAGTGCCTGTGCTCATTACAGTGAATACGGCTACATATGCTTCCGGGGTTTGGAGCAATGGCACTGGGCCCAGCAGTACGATAGCCGCAGATTTTTCAGATAATTATAGTTCTAGTGGAAACCTGAATGCGTGTTCTGTAAGGGTGTCTTCAGGAAATGTAGTAATCAATTCAAACCATACACTCACTGTAGAAAATGGCGTCACGGTTTTGGGAGGGACACTCACATTTGAAAACAATGCAAGCCTTATGCAAAACAGCAGCAGTGCGGTTAATACCGGAGCAATTAATTACAAGCGGCAAACGCCGACAGCCATTAGCAAATTCGATTATACGTATTGGTCGTCGCCGGTTTATCCCCAAACGCTTTCCAATTTTTCGCCAAATACGCTGTCGGATAAATATTTCTGGTTTTATCCAACAACTTATGCATGGCAGGCAGTAGCAGTTCCCGGACTTACAAATATGACAAGCGGACAAGGGTATATAATTCGTGGGCCACAAACTAATGTTACTGCTGCAATTTGGGAAGGAACCTTTTCTGGCGTCCCGAACAACGGCGATATTACACCGAACGTTACGGGAGGCAATTCTGTTATATACACCGATGCAACCCACAATTTAAATTGCCTTGGAAATCCATATCCCAGTGCTTTGAGCGCCGACTTACTGATGTCGGGAAACCCAGCGACTTTGGGGACAGGATCAACGATTTATTTTTGGACGCACAATACCGGAATTCTGAACAATACTTACAACGCTGATGATTACGCAGTTTACAATTATACCGGTGGGGTGGGAACCAGCAGGGCGGTTGCAACTGGTGCAAACACCAATATCCCGAATGGAAAGATTGCCGCGGGGCAGGGCTTTATGATCAAGGCATTGGCAACGGGCACAGTGACTTTTAAAAATTCAATGCGTTTATCAGGGTCCGGAGACAACAATCAATTTTTTAGGACCAACCACTCAACGCTAACGGGTTTGAACCGCAGCAGGGTTTGGTTGAATTTAGAAAACACTGACGGCGCATTCAAGCAACTTCTTGTCGGCTATGTCGAAAACGCGACGAATGATTTCGAGGATGGTTATGATGGAGAGATTGTCGAGGCAGGAAACCCAATAAGTTTTTATTCTGTTGTGAATGCGAAAAAATTGGCTATACAAGGACGGGCTGTGCCATTTGAAGAAACAGATGCGGTGCCGCTCGGACTCCGTATTGCATCGGCAGGAAATTATACTATTGCGCTTTCCCAAACCGATGGCGCTTTTGAAAATGAAACGCAGCCAATCTATATTGAGGATAAGGCTTTGAGTGTTATGCATAACTTGCGCAATGGCGCTTACTCGTTTTTAAGCGAAACCGGAACTTTTGACAATCGTTTCGTGCTTCGATTTAATGAAACCACATTGGCCGTTACAAACGCTGCGTTGCCCGACAAGGCAATAATTGTCTGTAAAAATGAGGATCAGATTATTATTCGTTCCGGGATTACAATCAAAAGTTTCCGAGTGTTTGATGTGGCAGGAAGATTATTATGGAAAAGTGGAACCCTCCAAACGAAGGAAGCGACATTTTTTTCAGATAACAGCCATGAAATGCTGATGATGGAAATAAAGCTGGAAGATAGTACGAAAGTCATCAAAAAAATCATCAATTAAAGCCATTCAATATCGCACTTTAATAACACATTCATAACCCATGCTTAAAATAAATTCAATTGCAAACTCAATATTTTTACCACTCAAAACCTTAATTATTAATCAATGAAATCAATTTTACACCAATTTGTCAGTAGATTGTCGGCGGTCTTTCAGGAGAAGACTTCGGCCACTATTGAAGATCGCGCGTTATTGCATTCTAAAGAATGTACAAGCGGTCGGAGCAAACCTATTGCGGCCAGTGTTTTCAAAACATTTCTGGTATTCCTATTCGTCGGTGCATACCAAATGGATGCACAAACAATTCTAACTTGGAATACGTTTGGAAACACAGGAACAGAAACCACTGAACCGAGCACCAGTAACACCAATGTTGCTGCCACTACACTCAATTACACAGGGAGTAGCGTAATCCCCGCCTCAAACGGTAACCGTTTTGGAGGTTCAAATTGGGGTTTGACGACACTGAGTACGACGAGTTACATCCAATTTACGGTTACTCCGAATGCGGGTTTTTCGTTTACACCAACTTCATTTAACTTTATCTGGGACTTTTCAGGTACAGGGCCAAAATCTGTAGTTCTCCGGTCCTCGGTTGACAATTATGTCGCCGATTTAGGAACGATTACAAATATGACCACAAGTACCACTACCGTACGATCGATTACAATTAGCGGTCTTACGAATATTTCTACCGCCACGACGTTTAGATTGTATGGCTATGGAGCGACCGGGACAGGTGGAACCGGTGGGTTCGACTGTGGTACAAGCACCAATAATGTTATTTTAAATGGAACAACGGCTGCAACGAATTCACCAGCGATTTCCGTAACAGGAACGCCACTTACCGCAGTCAATACGACTTACGGGACCGCTTCTGTTTCTCCGACTTCGTTCAAAGTTTCCGGAACCAGTATGGCCGAAGGCATCTTAGTTACGCCGCCAGCAGGCTTTGAAGTTTCATTATCGATCAGCAGCGGTTATGCTGACACGGTTACAGTAGGATCATCAGGAACAATTGCCTCAACAACAGTTTATGTTCGTTTGAAAGGCAACGCAACCGTTGCGGGAAGTCCATATTCGGGCAATATTGTATGTTCAAGTTCAGGCGCCTCAAGCGTTAACGTCGCCACAGTTTCAAGTACGGTCAGCCCATTGGCAATTACGATTACGGGAGCAACCGCCAATAACAAAATATACGACAGGAATACTGCAGCAACAATCAGCGGTGCGACGCCGAGCGCAACCGTTAATGGAGACGTCATCACAGTTACAGGTGGCGGGACTTTCAATAATTTCAATGTAGGTACTGCTAAAGTTGTCACCGCGGCATTATCGCTCAACGGCGCCAATGCTACGAGCTATTCGTTTGCCCAGCCGACAGGATTAACCGCGGATATTACACCAAAAGATTTGACCATTAGCGGTGCAATTGCCAATAACAAAGTATATGACGGCAATACAGGGGCAACGCTTTCCGGTACGCTAAGCGGTGTAATTTCGCCTGATGATGTAAGCGTAATTTTCGATGCCGGTTTTGACAGCCCTTCGGTGGCCAATGCGATTCCGGTGACTTCATTTTCTTCAATTACAGGAGCAGATGCAGCAAATTATAATTTTATAAATCCAACGGGTTTAAGCGCTGATATCACGCCGCGGCCACTGACGATTGCGGGCGCAACAGCGGCCAACAAAGTTTATGACGGGACAACTGCTGCCGTAATTAACGGTACTTTGACGGGTGTTATAGAACCTGATTTTGTAACTTTTAATGGGATCGGTGTTTTCGACAGTCCAGAAGTCGGGCTTAATATTCCGGTGACCTCAACTTCTACAATCGAAGGAGATATTGATAATTATATATTGGTACAACCAACGGGTTTGACTGCAAATATTTCTGCCAATGAGCTATTGCCACAAACCATTACGTTCGATCCTTTGTCTGCGGTGACCTATGGCGACGCCAATTTTACACTCACTGCGACTTCCGATTCCAACCTGACCGTAAACTACGCAAGTTCAAATTCATCGGTAGCTACGATCGTAACGGGTATTACACCGGGAACTTTTGATGTTCATATTACAGGAGTAGGTTTTACGACAATTACCGCGACCCAGTCCGGAGATGGCACGTATGATGCTGCAACGCCAGTTGATCAGATGCTAATTGTGAGTCCAAAAGAACTTATCGTTACAGAAAGCGCACAAAATAAAGAGTACGACGGCAATGACATTGCTGTAGTGACCGGAAGCTTGAGCGGAATTGTAGGAACCGACGATGTTGAATTTATCGGTGCAGGAAATTTTAGCACAACCAATGCGGGAACAGCAATCGATGTCTATCCTAACTCGACACTTGGAGGGGCCGATGCGGCAAACTATTACATTAATGAAACTATTTTAAGTGCCGATATTACTCCAAAAGCACTGACGGTAACAGGAGCAACTGCAAGTAATAAAGCTTATGACGGAAGTTTGACTGCGACGATTACGGGTGCAACATTACAAGGTATCATTGCCCCTGACGTTGTTTCTGTTTCGGGCGGAGGAACATTTGCATCCAAGAATGTGGCCAATGGCATTGAAGTTACTGCAGCGTTGACATTAGGCGGTACCAATGCCGGAAATTATTCGCTAACGCAGCCTACGGGTCTTTCGGCCAATATCACTGCCATCGCACTTACGGTTTCTGGACTTTCGGGCGTTAATAAAGTCTATGACAGGACAACGGCCGCAACGGTAACAGGTTCGCCAACATTGGTTGGGGTCATTGCGCCAGATGATGTATTCGTTTCGGGTACCGGAACAGCAACTTTCGCAAACAAGACTGTAGCTACTGGAAAACCAATTGCAGTATCGGGAATAACATTAAACGGCGCGGATGCTGCAAATTATACTGTAACTCCTCCAACAGGAATAACAGCTGACATTACTCCGTTTTCACTTACCATTTTCAATGCCGTAGCGGCCGATAAAGTATTCGATGGCAATACTGCTGCAACTATTTCAGGTATCCTGGTCGGTACGCTTGGGGCAGATGTGGTGACCTTGATTGGAACCGGAACTTTCGCGAGCTCTGCGGTAGGAAGTAACATTGCGGTTACTTCTACTTCGACAGTTGGAGGAACAGACGGGGGTAATTACATCATTAATCCACAGCCAACAGGCTTAACGGCAAATATTACCGAGGCTCCTACAGTGATTGCGTCGCAGGATTTCGAAGTGGTACCGGCAACGCCTACACTGACTTTTACTACCACTGACGTCAATACACCGGGGACAAGCTCAGGATTTTGTTCGGGACAAACCGGGTCTTCAACCGTTGATGCACCTTCGGCTGCCAATCTGTTTGCAAGCGGGGCGCGAGGATATCGTTTTCAGGGGCCGAACTCAGGAACCGCTTCCCGAACTTTGGTTTTTAGTACAGTAGACGCTTCTGCATATACCAATCTTCAGGTTTCTTTCCGGGTTGCGGGAATGTCGCTGGGATCTAGTGGAAATGGAATAGATGTGGCAACAGGCACTACTATTTTGGGGGCTCTTACCCCGATTGATTTCGCATTGGTTGAAGTAAGCCCGGATGGTGGAACAACGTGGTACAAACAAGCTGTTGTAGGCGTAACCGGATCTAATGTACGTTGGTCTTTTGGCGCAACGGGTTCCGGCTCCAAAGCTTATGCTCCGAACGACTCATTTACCACTTTTTCAACAACGGGTAGCGGAACGATAACTTCGGGTACCACAGCTATTACCACCGCCACAGTTACCTCTTTGCCTTCTTCTGCGGCTTTGAAAATCAGAATAACACTTGAAACAAATTCCGCTAATGAATCGTGGATTATCGATGATGTTAATATTACGGGAACATTGGGTGCGGCATGTACGACTCCGGATGCCCTTACTTCACTGTCTGCCTCAAATGGAAGCTCATTGTCTGTTTTAAACTGGAATTACGGAAGTTGTTACGATGATGTTCTTGTTGTTGCATCAACGAATGCCTTTACCAGTGCAGTTCCAACAGGAGACGGAACAGCTTACATCGCTAATTCGCAAAGTTTTACCGACGCTTTAAATACAACGTTCGACGGAGGAAAAGTGGTTTATAAAGGTCCGGCAAGCAGTACAACTATTACTTCTTTAACTAACGGCACTACTTATAACTTTAAAGTTTTTGTGCGTAAGGGAACGAATTGGACGACAGGAGATTTAACTTCTGCCACGCCAATTGAAGCCCAATATTTTTGGGATGCAGATGGGGCTGCTTCGGCTGCTATAGGCGGAACAGGAACTTGGGACAATAGTGCTACAAGCAATTGGAGAACGCCGAACGCGACCGGATCACTTGCACCTTGGGTGACCAATACCGCGCCATTAAATGCAACGATTGCAGGAACGGCAGGAACTATTTCGATAGCTTCTGGTACGACCTTCAGCAATACGGCACCGAATTTATATATAAACACCACTGGATATACATTTGCAACCGGAAGCGGGTCCGTCACTTTGCCAGCAATCAATGCAGTGCTCGATAGCAATGTGAATGTAACATTTGCACCAAATGTAAACACTACGACGCCCGCTACAGGGACATTAAATGTAGGAAACATTAGTGGCGCTTCGGGTTCTGGGATTACGATTACCTCTGCCCAAAATATTCTGGGCGTAGCGCAACGCATCAATTTGTCAAGAACAAATGCGGCAATCACAGTACCAATCACTGTTACATCAGCAGGGGGAACAGGAAGTGCCGCGATTGCACAAGTTGTGGCAACGGCTACGGGTACAACTTTGTCAAGTACTGCAACAATTACCAACAATACGGCGGTAAAAACGGGACTCGGTGCGACCAGCGGGTTCGACATCACAGCGAATGCGGTCATTAGCGGATCGGCTGACCTTATTTTTGCTGCCAGTCCATCTGGAGGCGCAGGAACGGTGACCCTTGGCGCAGCAAATACTTATACCGGATCAACGTTGTTTAATTCGGCAACAGGCGGTATAATCAAACTTGCTGTAGCCAACGCATTACCGACAGCTACGAATATGGTAATGGGTTATTCTTCAGGTAATGGAGGTATTTTTGATTTGAACGGTTTCAACCAGACTATCGGTTCTTTATCCAATGGTGCAGGTGGTGGTTCGATTCGAAATAATGCGGTAGCAACCGATGCTGCGTTAACTGTTAATGGCGCATCTTCAACGACATTTAGTTTGGCCATTAACGACGGAACCAGTAAAGTTAGCCTTATTAAAAGCGGAGCCGGAACGTTGACATTATCAGGAACAAATGCCTATACTGGCGGAACCACAATTTCAGGCGGATCAATCAAATTGGGGGCAGCTGGAGTACTCGCTAACGCCGGAGCGATTACGCTTAATGGCGGTTCGTTTGAAACGGGAGGATTTACTGAAACTGTCGGAATATTAAATCTGAATTCAACAGGTACTATAGCATTGGGTGCGGGAAGTCATACCTTGACTTTTGCAAACAGCAGCGCCGTTTCATGGGCTGGCTCTCTTTTAACAATAACAGGTTGGAGTGGAACTGCAGGGCAATCAAACACTGCCGGAGCAAAAATTCAAGTCGGTGTTGGAGGTTTGACTCCTGCACAACTTGCTAAAATTTCTTTTACAGGATATTTAGGAACTCCTGTTATATTGGCTTCTGGCGAATTGGTACCGTCAGGACCCAATCTTGTTGTAACTGGTGCAACTGATCATGGTGCAGCTTGTATTGGATCATCTGCGAGCTATATAGAATATACCATCACTAATACAGGCGCAACAGCTGCTGACATTGTAATTGTTTCGAACAATTCGGAATTTGTGGTGAGCAATGCTCCTACAGTGGTTTTGGGTGGAAGCAGTGCTACATATGGCGTAACTTTTACACCCTCGGCTTCAGGATTAAGAGCGGCGACAATCACCATTACAACTTCTACGGTTAATGCAAACAGTCCTGTTGTTTCTAATATTTCAGGAACCGGTAATTCAAATGAAACTTATTATGCCGATACAGATAATGATAGTTATGGCGACATTACCAATACGATAGTTTCTTGTACTGGAGCGCCTGCAGGTTACGTAAGCGACAATACTGATTGCAACGATTCTGATGTATCGGTTTACCAATCAGGTTTACTGTATATCGATGCAGACGGCGACCACTGGGATGCAGGCCAATCTACGGTTTGTTACGGCGCTACGGCTCCAACTGG
>Ga0308157_10000863_pt1 | contig 79532 bp, 80 predicted proteins | sample PhyBR1_FD_201035 | JGI IMG/M metagenome (GOLD analysis project Ga0308157, IMG submission 201035) | Phyllosphere microbial communities from UC Gill Tract Community Farm, Albany, California, United States - DLSLB.R1 | ecosystem: Host-associated > Plants > Phyllosphere > Unclassified | place: USA...
TAGATTGCACAATAGCAGAAGCATCGTCATTGCTTTTCGTACCAAAGGTTTTCTGCCAAAGCTCATTGCCATTCTCATCCAGGCGGAGCATCCAGACATCGCTGCCGCCAAGATTATTCTCTTTCTTATCGCCCGATTGGTTAGAAAATGAAGTTCCTATAATTGCGAAACCGCCTTCCTGCGTGGCAACAGAGCCCATTAAATAGTCGTGTCTTGAGCCGCCGAAATACTTTTCCCACACTTTCTGACCTTGCTGATCCAGCTTGAGGAGATGATAATCGTAGCCGTGGTTGGTGGATGGTTGTCCGTTGCCGGTTGAGGGACTCTGGATAGAGCTTCCCGACAGAAGAATCTGTCTGTCAATCGTAGAGGTCATTGTGCTGAGGAGGTCCTGGGTATTGGAGACGATATCCCGCTGCCAGCTGACCTGTTGGCCATAGGAATAGCCCATAGCGAGGATTCCTATGCTTATGCAGAGTTGTTTCATTGGTTTAATTTTTTCGTTAGCAAATTAACACTATTTCAGCATATTTTAAAATAAATTTTTAATGATTTATTCACTGTTGAATTATTTTTAATTATAAATTATTTAAATATTAAGAAATTTAATTATAATGATTTACAATGCTTATTGAGCACAATTAAACAGCAGTATGCTGCAAAACTGAACTCTTGCGGCGTCAAAACCTGACGCATTATTTATTTTAACCTGAGTTGGGGATAAAAATTTGTTTTACTCTGATAAACGAAGTGGCATTGTTTAACTTAAAATCGTTTTTAAAAAATATATTCTTTTGTTTCTCTTTGCGATAAAACAATTGAGCATTGAAAATCAATAGTTAGTAATTTACTTATCCCGATTCAGGTTATATTAATGCATAATAATCTTAGAAATTGGTTTGGATATTTTAGTTATTCTTACCCTTAAATCGAACGAGCATCGAACAAAGGATATACAACGGATATAGAATGAATATACCACTATCGAAGAAAGGATATACAAAGGATATAGAAACTTAATATTGCAAACATTCAAGAGATTGCAGTTCAAATAATTACGATTCCTAATGCGACAAAATTTGGCGTGTTATGCTCAAAGTTTTGTTTGTAGTCTGTATAGCATAATGAAAATCATCAGATAAAATTCGCAACAGTATAGATCAGCAATCCAACCAAACCACCCACGATTGTACCGTTTATCCTGATAAATTGCAGATCTTTTCCGACCTCCAGTTCCAGCTTACGGCTCAGTTCCTTTCCTTCCCAGTTGCCAACAGTGGTACTGATCAGCTCACCAAAATTTTTCGTGTTTTTCAGAATGTATTTGTAAGCGGTGAATCTCACCCAATGATCGATTCTGTTCTGAAATTTTTCATCATTTCTAAGATTATCAACAAATTCATTAATATTTTTCCGGGCATAAGATTTCAGCCTGGATTCTTCGTCGGACAATTCTTTTAGCAAAGAGGCTTTCAGAGATTGCCAGATATCGGAGGAATATTGTTTCAGTTTGTCCTCCCGAAGAAAATCTGACTTAATGGACTCAAATTCGGTTTCCCATTTCGGTTCAGTCTTCAGTTCATCAGAAAACTCCAGGATTCTATCGGTAATCTCATTTCGCAAAGGATGGTCAGGATGCTCTTCCACTTCCAGAAAGTAATCGCTGAGACCCTGTGTGATCTTTTCTGCAATTTTATTGTCTACTGATTTCGGAATGAAAAAGAAACTTTCTTTTCCTACTCTTTCGGAAATCATTTTCTGATTATGCAGAATGTATTGCTTGATCTGAGCACTCAAGCTGGTAATGATTTTCTGATGGTCATTTTTATTCAGCAGATATTCTATACCGTTTCCGATTACGGCATTGAGTTTAATACTATCCGCCATTTCCCGAGCCTTTGCCGAAATGAATCTGGCCACAGCACCATCATCCAGCTTATTGATAATATCCCGAATAACAGATGATAATTCTGATATTAAAACAGCCTGATTTTTTTCCTTTGAAAGCCAGTCTCCAATATAAACCGAAATCTTTAGTTTCTGAATATAAGGTCTTATATTTTCCGGTGAAAGAAAATTGTCGACCACAAAATTTCCCAGATTATCCCCGATTCTTTCCTTGGAGTTTTCAATCAGATTGGTATGTGGGATTTTGAGGCCGAGCGGATAGTTGAACAGAGCGGTTACAGCAAACCAGTCCGCCAGTGCGCCAACCATTGCCGCTTCAGAAAATGCCCGGATATAGCCAATCCAATGAGAAGAATTGGTTTTTTGCAAAACAGTCATCAATAAGAATGTCACAGCCATCAGGATGAATAATCCTGTTGCTAATGTCTTGTAACGCCTGAGTTGCTGTTTTTTCTGTTCATCATTCATATGCACAAAAAATCGAAAATCATTCCAAACAAAATTATCAATATTTGATTAAATTAAATATTTTTACAGTAAATCTCTTCAGAATGTTAAAAAAGATCTTTAAGATAGTCCTGATAACAGTTGCCGCAATTATCTTTCTTATCTACGTCTCAGGTTACAGCTATCTTTTTCGGGGGGTCAGGCTTACTTATCTGAAAGGAGAAACCAGCTCTACAATAGATGACGGAAAATATTTTCCTTCCAAGGTGATTTCCAAAGGACAGTCAAAACCCTGGCTCACAGATGCAGCTTACAATAAAATAAAACTTACGAATACCCTGGAAAAGCATCTGAAAGAAACCGAAACCACATCTTTTCTGGTGGTAAAAAACGGAAAGATCTTTCAGGAGCATTATTGGTCAGGCTACACAAGATACACAGCAAGCAATTCCTTTTCTATGGCTAAAACAATAACAGTTCTTCTTTTGGGGAAAGCCATAGATGACGGGAGAATTGCAAGTCCGGATCAGAATTTCTCAGATTTTTATCCCGATTTTAATCCGAATGAATTCGGCAAAAAATTGACGCTTAGGGATCTGGCATCCATGGAAGCCGGCCTGGACTGGAAGGAAGATTACAAAAACCCGTTTGGTCCAAACGCTGCTTTGTATTATGGTTTTTCGTTAGCAGATGTGGTTTTCACAAAAAAATTAATACAAAATCCCGGTCATCAATTTGAATATCAGAGTGGCGCGACGCAGCTTCTGGGGTTTGCGGTTGGCAGAGCCGCAGGCATGCCTTTATCTATGTATGCGTCTTCAAAATTCTGGAAACCACTAGGAATGGAAAGAAATGCAGAATGGTCTACCGATGATCTCGGAGTAGAAAAATCATTTTGCTGCATCCAGTCCAATGCAAGAGATTTTGCTAAAATCGGCTATCTGCTTCTGAACAAAGGAAAATTTGACGGAATCCCAATTATCAGTGAAAATTTCATAAATGAAATGACAACTCCTGCTGATAATTCCAATGGTGTCTATGGAATGGGACTTTGGATCAATGATGATTACAAGATCCCTCATTTTTATATGCGGGGACTTTACGGGCAATATGTCATTATTATCCCGCAATATGATATGATCATCGTCCGTTTAGGAAAAAAAGAAGGCAATCAAAAAGACGGCAAAAACAGGCCGAAAGAAGTAGAGCTTTATATTGATGAGGTATTAAAAATGATTACTGAGCACTAATCCGGGTTATAGTCCAGGATTGCAAAAACACTCAGTAATGTACTGTTTTTCAACTTTTGTTCAGCTTCTTTCATATACTGTGCGTCATTGTTTGCAGGAACATACAGCTCATAGAAATTTTTATTCCTGATCACAAATAACGCAGAACCGATAATCATCGTAAGGATATCTTCGGATTTTGGAGCATTATGAAACACACCGGAAACAATACCTCTTTTTACGATCTCATCTATCCTGGAAACGCAGGTCTGGTAAAATTCCAGAAGATCATCTTTGACATTATCAAGAGAGCGCATCTCCTGTGTCACAAACCCATGAAAATAGCTGAACCGAAATAACATTGAGACCACATAATTTACAATTTCCTTGATCTGCATCTCCGGTTTTCCCTCTTTTATGGTCTGTGCAAACTCGGAAAAACTTTCCTTGGTGCGCTGTACACGATACTGGTAAAGATAGGACATCATCTTTTCCTTGGATCCGAAATAATAGGAGATCATTGCCACATTGATATTTGCCCTGGAGCAGATATCCCTTACCGAGGTTCCTTCATAACCTTTTTTCGCAATAAGTTCTTCGGCAACGTCAAGAATTTTTATCTGTTTATCTGTAAATTTTTTTCTCATATGTATTATGAACAGAATGTAAAATTAATATTATTTCATCAATTATAAAACATTTTAATAATCAAATCGATAATATAAATTTAGTAATGTTTTTTATTAAATTTCCAACGATTCAACGCGTATTCCGGATTGAGCATAATTTAAACTTTTTTATCTTTGACAATGGATTTTCTGGATTTTCATCATCATAAGCCAAACCAAACCGGGATTTATAATCTTGATCTTCACGAAGCTGTACCGAATTCAATGTTTTCTGCGGGATTACATCCTGCAAATATTTCAGAGAACTGGAAGTCTGATTTTGAAAGGATCAAAGAAAAGACATCAGATAAAAACTGTATTGCTGTTGGCGAGTGTGGGCTGGACGGACTAATTACAGCCAACGAAAAACTTCAGGCCGGGATATTTCAGGCTCATTTGTCCTGGGCAGAAGAAATCAGGAAACCGGTCATCATCCATTGTGTAAGACGTTATTCACAGATTCTTCATTTTAAAAAAGCCAAAGTTCCATTAATCATCCACGGATTCCATAAAAAAGAAATTATTGCAGAAGAACTTCTGGATGCCGGCTTTTACCTCAGTTTTGGAAGAGCAGCTTTGGAAAACATATCTTTGCAGAAAATTATCAGGACAATTCCCATCCAAAGATTTTTTCTGGAAACAGATAATTCGGACTTCAGCATAGAAGATTTATATGAAAAGGTTGCCGAAATAAGATCTGTTTCTACAGAAAATCTTAAGAATCAAATGTGGGAAAACCTGAACAACATTCAACATTATGGATAAATTCTGGCTGGAGCGTACCGAGCTTCTCATAAAAAATGAAGGAATAGAAAGATTGCAAAATGCAAAAGTTCTCGTGGTAGGATTAGGAGGCGTTGGATCATTTGCTGCAGAATTTCTGGCAAGGGCGGGAATCGGAACGATGGTAATTGCGGACGGTGACGTTGTGGATATTACCAACATCAACAGGCAGCTTCCGGCATTGCATTCTACAATAGGACAGCACAAAGTGGAATTGGTTGGAGACAGGCTGATGGACATTAATCCGGAACTCAGACTGACAAAAATCAACGAATTTCTGGAACCGGAAAGGATGGAAGAGCTCATCAGATCCGAACAATTCGATTATGTACTGGACTGCATCGATTCACTTACACCGAAACTAACGCTGATAAAAACCTGCAGACGGCACAAGATCAAAGTGGTTTCTTCTATGGGCGCCGGCGGAAAAACGGATCCGAGCAAAGTGATGGTGAGAGACCTTCAAAAAACAAATAATTGTCTGCTGGCAAAACAGGTAAGAAAACGACTGAAAAAAGAAGGCATCACTAAAGGGTTCAGATGTGTGTTCTCTACTGAACTGCAGGATGAGAATAGCCTGAAACTGACAGATGGAAGCAACTTTAAGAAATCTTTTTACGGCACCATCAGCTTTATTCCGGCCATCTTCGGGTTGTATGCCGCTGCCGAAGTCATCAATTACTTAACAGGAAGAAAAAAATAATTTGAAACAGCACGGATTCCCGAAGCGCGAAAAACTGAAAAAAAAATCAGAGATTGACCTTTTATTTAAAAAAGGCAAGTGGCTGTCTGTGGATAATCTCAGGATTATTTATCTGGCGCCGGACGAGACATCTCCTTTAAACAGTCATAAAGCCGGAGTTTCCGTATCCAAAAAGTTTTTTAAAAAAGCTGTTGACAGAAATCGTTTAAAACGCTTACTAAGAGAAGCTTACAGGCTTAATAAATCACTTTACCTGCAAGCGTTCGGAGAGCGTTCGCTCGCTATGTTATTCTGGGTTTCCAAAGAAATGCCGGAACATTATGCGCATCTCGAAAAGAATTTCATTGAACTTTGTAAAAAGAAAATGAGATAACATTCTTCTTTAATTTGTAATTTTAATCTCAAAAAATTACAGATGAGTGATATTTTACCATATATCCTGAGCTCCTTTATCGGAATCGGTCTTGCTGCAGCATCAGGCTTTCGTGTTTTTTTACCATTGTTTGCCGTAAGTCTTGCCTCATACCTTGGCTGGATTCCTATGAATGATAACTTTGAGTGGCTGTCCGGTTTGCCTACACTCATTGTAACAGGCGTTGCGACATTAGTGGAAATTCTGGCTTACTATATTCCCGTAGTTGATAATTTTCTGGACACGATAACCGTTCCGCTCGCAACAATAGCTGGCTCTGTTCTTTTTGCAAGTCAGTTTATAGAGTTAGGTACATTTCCACAATGGGCTTTGGCTGTTATTGCCGGAGGTGGAACAGCTGCAACCATAGCAACGGGATTTGCCGGAACACGGGCCGCATCTACCGCAACAACAGCAGGAATAGGAAACAATGTAATTGCCACAACAGAAACAGCCGGAGCCGGATTAATGTCTGTTCTGTCGATATTTTTGCCGGTCATTGCTTTCATAGTTGCATTGGCACTTTTAATTTTGGTAATCGTTTTCGGAAGGAAAATCTGGAGAAAAATCAGAAACATAGCTATTGATAATCCATAAAAAAAACCACCAGAATTTCTGATGGTTTTATAATCAATTTATTTATAATCTCTTATTTATTATAAAGCTCTTCAACTTTATCCCAGTTGATTACATCAAAAAACGCAGACACATAATCCGGTCTTCTGTTCTGATAATTCAGGTAATAAGCGTGCTCCCAAACATCCAACCCAAGAATAGGAGTTCCTTTTACATCAGCAACCGGCATTAATGGATTATCCTGATTCGGCGTTGAAGAAACAACCACGGAACCGTCAGAATTTTTTACTAACCAGGCCCATCCGGAACCGAATCTTGTCTTTGCAGCATTAGAAAAATCTTCTTTGAATTTTTCAAATCCACCGATTTTTTCGATCTGAGCTTTTACGTTCCCAACCGGTTCCTTACTTCCTCCCGGCGTCAGGATTTCCCAGAAAAGGGTGTGGTTAAAATGTCCGCCGCCATTATTTCTTACCGCTGGTTTATCTGTGCCGTTCTTTTGAATATCTTCAAGAGATTGCCCTTCAAGCTCTGTTCCCGCAATTGCATTATTAAGATTATCCACATAAGCCTGATGATGCTTGGTGTGGTGGATTTCCATTGTTCTTGCATCGATGGTTGGTTCCAACGCATCGTAAGCATAACCTAATTTTGGTAATTCGAATGCCATAGTTTCGTATTTATTTTGTTATTAATAAATGAATTGCCCAAAATTAGTCAATTATTATTCCAAGAAACAAGAATCAGACTCATTTTATAAATATTTAACATCGAAATTTTTAATAAATTTTGTCGTAACTTTGAACCATTCTAAATAATTAATTATTATTTGGGCAGCTATTTCCGTCCTCCGTTCCCAATCTTTTTGCCAGGCTTTTCCAGCCACAAAAAAGGATTTCCACTCAGGCCGGGCTGCTTTCATTCAGTATTTACAAACCTCACAGGTTTTCAAAACCTGTGAGGTTTAGCAAACAATTAAAAAATTACCTTGTCTAAAATGTTTGACATCAACAACATAAGAGCCCAATTCCCAATTCTGAATCAGCAGGTTAACGGAAAACCATTAGTTTATCTAGATAACGCTGCGACTTCCCAAAAACCAATTTCAGTTCTGGAAACCTGGGAAAAATATTACGGAACCATCAATGCCAATGTTCACCGTGGCATTCACACCTTGAGCCAGTTGGCAACGGAAGAAATGGAACTCTCCAGACAGAAAATCCAACGGTTCATCAATGCTAAACACGACTACGAAGTGATTTTCACCAAAGGCACAACCGAAGGAATTAACCTCGTGGCGTATGCTCTGACGAATCAAATCAAAAAAGATGACGAGATTATCATTTCTTATTTAGAACATCATTCCAACATCGTTCCGTGGCAGATGCTTTGCGAAAGAACGGGCGCAAAACTGAAAGTCATTCCAATGGACGAAAACGGAATTCTCCAAATTGATGTTCTGGATTCCTGGCTGAGTGAAAAAACGAAAATTGTTTCTGTCAATCAGGTTTCTAACGCTTTGGGAATCATCAACCCAATCGAGCAAATCATTGAAAAAATAAGAAAGCTTTCTAATGCTTATATCTTGATAGATGGTGCTCAGTCCGCACCGCATTTCAAAATCGATGTGCAGAAACTGGATTGTGATTTCTTTGTTTTCTCGGGACACAAGATGTACGCACCAATGGGAACCGGAATTCTTTATGGGAAAGAATCTGTTTTGGAAAATCTTCATCCATTCCACGGCGGTGGCGAAATGATTGCGGTTTGCAGCTTTGATGGAACAACTTACGCAGGTTTGCCTTTCAAATTCGAAGCAGGAACGCCCAACGTCGGCGGAAATATCGCTCTTGGTTCAGCAGTCGATTTTATCAATGAAATCGGTCACGAACATCTTCAAAACCACGAAAATGATTTGCTGAACTACGCTCAGAAAAAACTTCTGGAAATGGACGGAATCAAAATCTATGGTGAAAAGGCTAACAGAACCGGTGTGGTTTCATTCAACCTGGAAGGAGCCGGAATTGCTTCCGACACCGGAATGATTCTTGACAAAATGGGAATTGCCGTGAGAACCGGACACCATTGCACGCAGCCGATTATGGATTTCTTTGGCATTGCCGGAACAGTTCGCGCAAGTTTTGCAGTTTACAATAGTTTGGGCGACATTGATATTTTGGTAGAAGGTGTGAAAAAAGCGCAGAGAATGTTGGTTTAAAATTAAGTAATATATGAACTTAGAATTTTTATCCTTCTCCATTTTTTATCTTTATACTCATAAAGAGAGGTCTCATTACAGCATCTATTTGTATAGGAAAAAATAACTCTTTTTTTATCTTTAGTAAAGAGAGGTTTTTCTATATAAATATATGGTGACATCATTCCCAATTGTTTGGAACGTTCTAAGTTACTTTTAGCATCATATTGCCTTGCCAAATCAGTATTTATTTTAAGCAATGAATCGATTACTTTTGATTTCTTTTCGTAAAATTTTAAATTTTCATTTTTAAAAGAATCCGAATTAAAAATTTTTTGCTTAAAATATTTTTCATTGACATAATATTCTTTTTTGTCATTTATTTGCTTGGTAATAAAATTGAAGTCTTCTTTTGAAATCAAGGAATCAGATTGTATGTTATTTAAAATCAATGAGTCTTTTCTCAACTTATTACCAATAGACTTATAACGAAAAAGTAATTTTGATATGTTTTCTTCTTGACCAACTTCCTGATTTGACAAAAAACTCTGAATGAAGATGTTAATGTCTTCATTATTAAAAACATCTAATTTTTCTAAATCGAAATTTTCTACTGTTTGTTTCTCTACATTTTTATTGCAAGAAATCAGAATGAATAGAACAAATATTAAATACTTCATTGACATTAGTTTTAATTAAATAACGGATTATGACAAATTGTATTGTTTTTTCCTATGGCACAGCTCTTGCGAAATTATAAGCCAACACAGAACCAGATTGATTTTCTAAGAAATGTAGAAAATCAATCATTATATTAATTAAGATTAATGACAATATGTCATCAACAATATTATGACAGAATTTGAAGAAATCAACTTTGGAGATATGATAGATGAAGGATTGGGAATCATCGCAGAAGAAATTAATTTTTCTGACTTCGATACTAAGGACAGTGATGAATCTCAAAATCTTTTCCCGATTCTTCCCGTAAGAAATATGGTAATGTTCCCCAAAGTGGTGATCCCGATTACAGCAGGAAGAGAAAAATCCAAAAAATTGCTGGAGGAAGCTCAGAAAGAAAATAAATTCATCGGAATCATCAGCCAGAAAAATCCGAATGAGGAAAATCCGACTGAGAAAGACCTTTACACCATCGGAACTCTGGCAAAGATCATCAAGATCATTAAACTTCCTGAAGGCAATATTACGGCAATTACAAGAGGCGTTCAGCGATTCAAAGTCAAAAAAATGGTTTCTCAGGAACCTTATTTTCTTGCAGAAATCACCAAACAGAAAGATACACAGCCGAAAGATAAGGAAGAATTTTCTGCGTTGATGGATAATATCAAAGACTTGGCAGAAAAGATCATCAATATCGATCCTAATATTCCTAATGCGGCGCAGTTTGCGCTTAAAAACATTGAAGGCGAAGAAGATTTGCTGAATTTCGTTTCAGCTAACGGCAATTTTGTTTCAGACAAGAAACAGCAATTGCTGGAAGAAAAAACCTTGACAGGTCGGGCAAAAGCTTTATATGAACTGATGCATGACGATTACCGTCATCTGGAACTCAAAAACCAGATCCATCAGAAAACCAGTAAAGATCTTGATAAACAGCAACGGGAGTATTTCCTTAACCAGCAGATCAAAACCATCCAGGAAGAATTGGGCGGCGGTGCAGAATCCGATGCAGACGAATTCAGAAAGAAAGCTGAAAAGCTGAAATGGAGCCCGGACGTGGAGAATCATTTCCAGAAGGAATTGCAAAGACTTCAGCGCCAGCACCCGAATTCTCCGGATTATAATGTCCAGAGAAATTACCTGGATTTTTTCACAGACCTGCCTTGGGAATATTATTCAAAGGATCATTTTGACCTGAACAAAGCCGAAAAACTTTTGGATAAAGAACATTTTGGACTGGAAGACATCAAGAAAAGAATTCTGGAACATATTGCTGTTCTGAAACTGAAGAACGATATGAAATCGCCAATCCTTTGTCTGGTTGGTCCTCCGGGAGTTGGTAAAACTTCTCTTGGAAAATCAATTGCAGATGCTTTGGGCAGAAAATATGTCAGAGTCTCTCTGGGCGGTTTGCACGATGAAAGTGAAATCCGCGGTCACAGAAAAACCTATATTGGTGCGATGGCGGGAAGAATCCTCCAGTCTATTAAAAAATCCGGGACTTCCAATCCTGTGATTGTTCTGGATGAGATCGATAAGATCGGACAAGGGATTCACGGTGATCCAAGTTCAGCTCTGTTAGAAGTTCTTGATCCTGAACAGAATAATAACTTCTATGATAATTTCCTTGAATTAGGCTACGACCTTTCAAAAGTAATGTTCATTGCAACGGCGAATTCATTATCTTCAATTCAGCGCCCGTTGCTGGACCGGATGGAGATCATCAGCATTGCGGGCTATACTTTGGAAGAAAAGATTGAAATTGCCAAGCGGCATTTAGTTAAAAAACAGCTTCAGGAAAATGGTTTGGATGCTAAATCACTGAAACTCGGCAATGCTGAGCTAAAACATATCATTGATGCTCATACCTCGGAAAGCGGCGTGAGAACTCTGGAAAAAAGAATTGCAGGAATTGCGCGCTGGGTTGCCTTGCAGCTGGCTATGGAAAAGCAATATGACCCGAAAATCTCTGTGGATAAAGTGGACGAAATTCTTGGTGTTCCAAGACCGAAAACATTGGCAGAAATCACGGATGTTCCGGGTGTGGTAACGGGCTTAGCCTGGACAAGTGTTGGCGGTGACATTTTATTCATCGAAAGTATCCTTTCCAAAGGAAAAGGCGGTTTGACAATGACCGGAAACCTTGGAAACGTGATGAAAGAATCCGCAACGATTGCTCTAGAATTTATCAAAGCGCATTATGAGGAATTAGGAATTTCGGAAGAAGATATCGAGAAGAAAAATATCCACGTTCACGTTCCGGAAGGTGCAACACCGAAAGATGGTCCTTCTGCCGGAATCGCTATGCTGACCTCAATGGTTTCAAGTTATAAAAATAAAAAGGTAAAACCTCATCTCGCAATGACGGGAGAAATTACTTTAAGAGGAAAAGTTCTTCCTGTTGGTGGAATTAAGGAAAAATTATTGGCAGCAACCAGAGCCGGAATCAAAGAAGTGATTCTTTGTGAAGCGAACAGAAAAGATGTGGAAGAAATCAAAAAAGATTATCTGAAAAACCTGAAAGTCAACTATGTTAATAATATGAGCGAGGTTATTAAGATCGCTTTGAGATAAGTTTAGACTTAAATTTTAAAATATCATCCGTTCAGAATTCTGAGCGGATTTTTTATTTAATACTAAATTTTACATAAAAACTTTTCTCAAGACAAGTTTTGAATAGGAAAAAAGATTTAATTTAGAATTAAATTTAAAAACCATAAATTTTATGAAATACGTTAAATTTATTCTATGTTTACTTTTCGGATTGATGTTTATCAATGCCGGATTAGACAAGTTTCTGCATTATATGCCAATGCCGGAAGATATGCCGGAAGAAGCAAAAGATGCATTTGGAGCCTTGATGAAACTTCCGTGGCTATTACCATTGGTAGGCATTGTAGAAATAGTTGGCGGTTTGCTTTTCATCCTTCCCAAAACCAGAGCGCTTGGTGCTATTGTTATTCTTCCGATAATGGTGGGAATTTTGTTGCACAATTGTACAGTGGCACCTGCTGCTCCAGGTATAGGAATTGCTACCGTTTTATTTCTCATCAATCTATGGATGCTGATTGATAATCGAGAAAAATATAAAACTTTAATGAGTTAAAAAAAGGGAAAATTCAATTTTCCCTTTTTGTATTATAATTTCTCAATAGCTTTCAGAACCTGATCCTTGTCTGAAGCTATCGCTTCCAAATGATCGGCCTTAAATTCCAAAAATTGTTTTGGCTCCGGAGCATTGTTATAAATAAGCTGGCCCTGCTCAAAAGGAACGGTCTTATCATTTTTGCTATAGATAAAGAGTTTAGGAAGCCCGGCAAGAGATTTCACATCTTCTTTTGCAGAATATGGAGAAACAACAAATTTCTCAATAACTTCCTTGTACTCCGGCTTGAAAAAAATTGCGATATCTGTGAATGATGACATTCCGCCATCCAAAATCAGACCTGATATTTTCGATTGGTTATCTTTTGCCAGGTGCGTTGCGATCTGAGATCCTAAGGAAGCGCCATAAATATAAATTTTGGTATTGCTGATGTCTTTTCTCAATAAAAGATAATCAAACATTTTCTGGCCATCCGCAGCCACATTAAGATGTGTTGGCTTTCCTGTAGATTTTCCGTAACCTCTCATATCAATCATGACAACCTGAAATCCTGCTTCCACCAAAGGTTTTGTCATAAACTGATAGGTTGATATATTGCCGCCTGCACCGTGGAAAAAAAGGATTGTTTTTTTGATTTGTTTTGACTCCGGCTTTAGAACAACTGCTGTTATCGTGTCATTATCAACAGGAAGGCTTATGTTTTCAACGTTTTTGAATTCTAATGTTTTCATTTCCTTTTTAGGCTGATAGAATTTGTCATCCATCTGAGCTTTAGTGAAGAACGAAACTAATACTAAAAATAATGAGAAGAATAATGATGTTTTCATAGCTGTTGAATTATTTATTTGATGGTTCAAAGATAGAGCGGCAGGATCACTAAAAGAAATTAATCCGACTGAACGGTAAAAAACACCGACTGAATTGCAAAAATCATCATAAAACAAAAAAAGAGACTTCTGAATAAGTCTCTTTAAATTATAATCAATTAGTTTTAATCCTTCATTCTGGCGATGACATCTATTCCGCCTTTGGTCTTGTCACCAATCTTACAAAGGATCTCCGTATCAAGCGGAAGAAAGACATCCATCCTGGATCCGAATTTGATAAAACCAAACTCGTGTCCTGCCTTTGCCTTGTCTTCGATGTTACAATAGAAAACAATTCTTCTGGCGACATAACCCGCAATCTGGCGGAAAACGACCTGATGATTCGTCATACTTTTTACTGCAACTGTCGTTCTTTCATTTTCTGTAGAAGATTTTTCATGCCAGGCTACCAGATATTTCCCCGGATGGTATTTTTTGTAGATCACATCTCCGCTCACCGGATACCGGCAGATATGAACATTGAGCGGCGACATGAAAATAGAAACCTGAATGCAATTGGCTTTCAGCACCTCATCTTCATAGACTTCTTTTATCATCACCACTTTACCATCAACAGGTGCTACTACGTTTTCCGTATGATCCAGAATTGCTCTGTACGGAACCCGGAAAAACCAGAAGATAAGTCCTAACATTATCAAAAGAGGGATCATAATCACCAATGACCAAAGGTGCAGGTAATAAATGGAAATTGCCCCGACAAATGCAATAAAAAGTATTGCAACGATCAATGTGCCTTTTGATTCTTTATGTAATTTCATATCGTTTCTAAAATAATTTTTCTAAAATAAAATAGAGATAAATAACCGGTGCACAGATAATAAAGCTGTCTAGCCTGTCCAAAACGCCACCGTGACCCGGAATAATGTTTCCGCTGTCTTTGACTGCAAAACTACGCTTTAGCTGACTTTCTACCAAATCTCCTAATGGTGCAAAAACAGAGACCAGCAATCCGACGATCATCCAGTTTCCTCTTAGTTCCGGAAAGTAACGCTCTACAAAGAATCCCAGCACCAGGGTAAGGATTACGCCACCGGCAAATCCTTCCCAGGTTTTTTTAGGAGAGATTTTAGGCGCCATCTTATGTTTGCCAAAAAATTTTCCCGTGAGAAAAGCAAAAGTATCACTGCTCCAGATCAAAATAAAAAGCATGAATACCTCTAAAGTAAAAGATTTTTCCGGATCAAGCGTGCTGAATTTCGGCAATCCAAGTGCAAATCCGAATGGCAAAGCGAGATAGACTACGGTAAAAATCAGTTTTCCATTCTCAAAATAAAGCTCTTTGGGAAATTTAAATAATGTGACGGCGGCAATTGGGATCAATGCCAGTGAAAGCATCTCGCTCAGGTTGACATCAAAGAAAAAGCCGTGATAAAAAAACCTTTTAGTAAACTTATAGTAAATAAATGCCGCAATCGGGAATACGAGCCATTTGTAAATGCCGTTATCAAATTTCATGATTCTGATGCATTCGAAAAGACCTACAATCAGCAGGAATGTTATCAGGCCGTAAAAAAGATGTTGCTGTTTGACTTCCAGCAGGAAGCTGCTGAAAAGATATTCGCCGAGCGGCGTGGTACAAATGGCTATTACCAGAACATAAACAAGTCCTGACAGTGAGCGCTGAATGAAATTTTTATCCAAAACTGAAAATTAATCTTCCAGCAAAAGTAAGAAAAGTTTGGTATTATCCTTATTCGGTGTATCCAATTTGGACTGACTTCCGCTTATCGAGGTAAGATTCTTAAGATTTCCTGCCCGTTTTACCTTCATCATAGCTTCATTCAGATTGCTGGCGATCTGCGAAACGTTTGCCATAATAATGATTTTGCCTGGCAATCTGGAAGAATGGTAATGCAGGATATTGTTATGGGAAAGCATGATTCTGCCATCAAACGCTATCAGATATTCGCAGGTAATGAAAGCGGCATCATTGTCTTCCGAGAGTTCAGGAGAATATTTACATTTGATTACGTCGAGAAAATTTCTCAGATCCTGATCCCAGCAGAACACATTACTGAGCTGCTCTATTTTTATGATCTGGTTCAGGGTCTGCAAGGCTTCAGACTCATCTGCACAATAATTGAAAAATCCACCGGAATGCGTAAACAGCTGGGCAAACTTGTAGTCCAGATCTGCATCACGAAGTTGATCCGCCAGCTTAGTAACATCCGGCTCTTCTTCCTCAGACTGATTCATTATTTTATTAACGAATTTCTTGAACAGGCTCAATTATTGTGATTTTTTTTGTTTAGTTATTACAAATGTAAAGAATAATTATAATAATCTAAAAACCAAAATATTGTTTTAATAAAAAAAATCCCGGCATAACCAGGATTTTTTTAGTAATATAAGTGGCAGTTTTGCTTAACTCTCTGTGTTTAAGATGTTTCCGGCATCTGCAGGATTGTCTAAACTTGATACCGGTTTTTCAGTCAGTTCCGGGTCCCAAGCTCTTTTTCCGAAGATTTCTTCAAGATCTTCACGGAAAATCACTTCTTTGTCCAATAATTTCTGCGCCAGAGCATCTAATTTATCTCTGTTTTCAGTGAGGATATTAACCGCTCTTTGATATTGCGTTTCTATTAACTTAGAAATCTCCTCGTCAATCACTTTAGCCGTCTGCTCGGAATAAGGTTTTCCGAAACTGTATTCGGACTGACCTGAGCTGTCATAATAAGAAATATTTCCGACTTTATCGTTAAGACCATAAATAGTAACCATTGCCTGTGCTTGTTTAGTTACTCTTTCCAGATCAGACAATGCACCAGTCGATATATTTCCAAAAACAGCCTGTTCCGCAGCTCTACCACCCAGTGTTGCACAGATCTCATCCAGCATCTGTTCTGTGGTGGTCAGTTGCCTCTCTTCCGGAAGATACCAGGCTGCACCAAGAGAACGTCCTCTTGGAACTATTGTTACCTTCAGCAATGGTGCAGCGTGCTCTACCAGCCAGGAAATTGTTGCGTGCCCGGCTTCGTGGAAGGCCACTCTTTTCTTTTCAGAAGGTTTGATTGCTTTATTTTTCTTTTCAAGACCGCCGATAATTCTGTCCACAGCATCCAGAAAATCTTGCTTAGTTACAGATTCGTGGGAGTTTCTTGCAGCAATCAGTGCCGCTTCGTTACAAACGTTTGCAATATCTGCTCCGCTGAACCCCGGCGTTTGCTTAGCCAGGAACTCTCTGTCAATATTCGGATCCAGTTTTATCTTTGCCAAATGAACATCGAAAATCTGTTTTCTTTCATGCAGTTCCGGCAAATCAACATAAATTGATCTGTCAAAACGTCCGGCTCTCATCAGAGCTTTATCTAAAATATCTGCTCTGTTGGTGGCCGCCATCACGATAACATTAGTATCCGTTCCGAATCCGTCCATCTCTGTAAGTAATTGATTCAGCGTATTTTCACGCTCATCATTACCTCCGGTGAAATTGCCTTTTCCTCTTGCTCTACCAATGGCATCAATCTCATCGATGAAAATAATCGCCGGAGATTTCGCTTTAGCCTGAGCAAAAAGATCTCTTACTCTGGAAGCTCCCACACCCACAAACATCTCTACGAAATCTGAACCTGACAAAGAGAAGAACGGAACTTTTGCTTCACCTGCCACGGCTTTTGCAAGCAATGTTTTTCCTGTTCCCGGAGGACCTACCAGAAGAACACCTTTTGGAATTTTACCTCCCAGTTTTGTATATTTTTCTGAGTTCTTAAGAAAATCTACAACTTCCTGAACTTCTTCTTTTGCACCTTCCAAACCAGCAACATCCTTAAATGTTACCTGGATTTTATCCTTTTCATCGAATAACTTAGCTCTGGATTTTCCTATGCTGAAGATCTGACCGCCAGGACCGCCAGCGCCGCCGCCCATTTTTCTGAAAAGGACGAAATAGAATAACGCCATAATCCCGATCCAGAACAATGCTGTAAACAGCAGATCTGAGAAAAAGCCCTGGCTTTTCCCGAATTCCATTCTTGCCTGTTTCGGCAGCTTGGAATTGATGCTGTCAAATTTTTCCTGGAAATATCTCAGGTCACCATAAGTGAGTACAAAATCCGGACTTGGCTTTACATTGATCATAGAAAGCGGGTCGCTTTTTTTCTCTCCTTTCTGTAATTCGGATTTGGCTTCTTTGGTAAGGTAAACATCTGCTTTGAAGCTGTCTCTGTAAACCATCACTTCATTGACCTTGCCTTGCTGAACCAATCCGTAAAATTCTTTTTCATCTATATTTTTCACCATAGAATCTCCCAGTAGTCCCGGAAGAAATATGAGTAAAATAATTCCTAATAAAACTGGTATAAACCAATTGAATCCCTTATTATTCATTTTTGCTTTTTAAAATAATTTGATGATGCCGACGCTGCATCTTTTAGCTCTCGATTTTTGTGATCCTGGCATCACCCCAAAGTTCCTCGATATCATAATACTCACGGATCTGTCTCTGGAAAACATGCACTACCACGGAAACGTAATCTACCAGAACCCACATGGCATTTTCCGTACCTTCTACATGCCAAGGTCTTTCTTTGATATCGTTTCTGACTTTTTTTTCTATGTTGCCTGCTATTGCAGAAACCTGCGTATTAGAGTTTCCGCTGCAGATGACAAATGTATCTGCTACTGAATTTTCTATGCCTGATAGATCGAAGATCTGAATGTCTTCTCCTTTTGTATCCTGAATCGCTTCTACGATCTTATCGACTAATAATTGTTTTTCTGTACTTTTACTCATTCAAAAAAATTGTGTAATTGCAAATTTATTGATTTTTATCTATTTATCTTTTGTTTAGTGCCTCATAATCTCATAAAGTTTTCATAAATGAACCGTTTAATCCATCTCGGAAATTGTTTTTCTACGCAAGACGAAATTATCAACCTCATAAATGAAGACGAAACAACAGCTGTTTTTACTTTTAATCAAACCAAAGGACGCGGCCAGTATGGTAATAGCTGGGAAGTAATCCCGGATCAGAACCTTGCTTATTCTGTCGCTGTAAAAACGGATGAGGTCAGCATTTCCGGTGTATGCCTCAATTATTATACCGCCATCATCGTCAGAGATTTTCTTGACAATCTGACAAAGGCAACCGCTTGCATAAAATGGCCAAATGACATCATCCTGAACGGAAAAAAGGTTTGCGGAATGTTAACCGAAAAAAGAAAAAAGAATAATGTTGATTATTATATTATCGGTATTGGTATTAATATCCTTCAAAAAGATTTCAGCAATCTGCCAAAAGCCGGCTCAATCCTTTCTGTTACAGGTGTTAATGTTGATCTGATGGAGTTTGTTCGGGATTTCCATACTTACTTTATTTCCAGAATTACAAATATCCCGGATGAAGAAAAAATTCTGGAAGAATATAATTCGCACCTTTTCAGAAAAAATGAGGTCTCGGTTTTTCAGAAAAACGGAATACGCCAAAATGGCATCATTAAATATGCTGACATCAACGGATTTCTACTCATAGATCTGGAAAACGAAGGCGTACAGAAATTCTTTCACAAAGAAATTGAAATGCTATACTGATATTATTGATTTGCCCGCTTGATATAGAGATAAGCTGCCACCGGAGCAAAAACGATGTTCGGAAGCCACATTGCCAATAACGGCGGTAATGTTTTATTTTCAGAAACAACATTAAGAACCTGAAACGAAAACACGAACAGAAATGCTAATGCAATTCCCAAAGCAAGGTTTAGCCCAAGCCCGCCACGTTTTTTCTGTGAAGAAAGAGATAATCCCAAAAAAGTGAGAATAATGATAGAAACAGGCATAGATGTCCGTTGATATAACTCATTGTAAAAAGAGATGACATTGCTGTTGCCCTTCATCTTTTCCCGCTTTATCATTTCGATCAGTTCCGGCGTGGTCTTGTTCTGTGCTACCAGAACATCCGGAAACAGTTCCGACGGCGGCATTTTAAAATCCTGGATTTTAGTAGTGCCATTTGCCAAAATTTCTGTATCATCTTTCCTCACAGTTCTCTCGGAGAAATTATTCACTATGAAATGCTTTTTCTTAGGTTCCCATTGGATATCCATAGCCGTGATCTGATAAATCAGTTTTTTATTTTTATCAAATCTCTGATACATATAGCCTGAGCCACGATTCTCTTTTTTGTTGTAACTGTTTACAAAAATATACTCGCTGGGATTAAGATTGGAAGCTATAGTCATATTTCCCAACAGTTTTTCCCTGTTAATAGAATTATAGGTGTAAGGCTCCAGCACATTTTTTTTGATGTTGGACCAGGGCAGAATAAAATGGTTAAGTGCCAGTGTAATGCATGCGATGAGAAGTGATGTAATAAGATAAGGCTTTGCAAACCGGTGAAAACTGGCACCGCTACTGATGATGGCGACAATCTCAGTATTGTTGGCCATTCTGGAGGTGAAGAAAATCACTGTAATGAAGACCAGAATCGACATAAACGTCAGAATCAGGTTCAGAATCCAGAAAGGATAAAAATTCAGCAGAAAATAACCTACCGTGAACCCGTTGCTCTCAATCCTCGGTGTCTTAGACTGTACATCTACCACCAAAATAATAACAGAAAGCAACACCAGCATAAAAATGAGTGTTCCCAGGTATTTTTTGATGACATATAAGTCTATTATTTTCATTACTATAGATTTTAGTTAATTGGTTTTAGGATTCAGATTTTGACTAATACCTTAATCTACTGCTTTTTACAATCTTGTTTTCAGCTGGGGAATGACTGAATCTTTCCATTGATAAAAATCACCAGCTACAATATGCTCACGCGCCACTTTTACCAGATCCAGGTAAAAAGCCAGATTATGAATGGAAGCGATTTGTTTTGCAAGATATTCTTTTGCCACGAAAAGATGTCTTACATAGGCTTTGCTATATTCCTGATCCACAAAACTTGTCCCAAACTCATCCAACGGAGAAAAATCGGTTTTCCATTTTTCATTTTTCATATTCATCACGCCCTGCCATGTGAATAGCATTGCGTTTCTGGCGTTTCTGGTCGGCATCACGCAATCCATCATATCCACTCCAAAACCAATGCTTTCCAGGATGTTCCAAGGGGTTCCAACGCCCATCAGATATCTTGGTTTGTTTTTTGGAAGAATATCTGTGACTTCATTTGTTATTCTGTACATTTCCTCTTCCGGTTCGCCCACGGAAAGTCCACCGATGGCATTTCCATCGGCTCCGGCTTCTGAGATAACCTCAGCCGAAATCTTTCTCAGATCAGAAAAACAAGAACCTTGAACAATAGGGAACAATCTCTGTTTATGTCCGTATAATTCTTTGTTTTCTTCGGTCCAGGCAATACATCTTTTTAACCAGCGGTGCGTGAGTTCCATTGAGGTTTTCACAGCACTATAATCGCTTGGGTAAGCAATACACTCGTCAAAAGCCATAAAAATATCTGCGCCTATCTGTCTTTGGATCTGCATAGAAACCTCCGGCGACATAAAGTGCAGACTACCATCGATATGAGATTTGAACTTTACACCTTCTTCAGTAATTTTTCTGCTTTTTGCCAAAGAAAAAACCTGGTATCCGCCAGAATCTGTCAGTATCGGTCTGTCCCAGTTCATGAATTGATGAAGGCCGCCGGCCTGTTCCATAATATCCATCTTTGGACGAAGCATCAGGTGATAGGTGTTGCCGAGAATGATCTGAGCTTTTATATCTTCTTTAAGCTCTCTTTGGTGCACGGTTTTTACAGATGCAACTGTTCCAACCGGCATAAAGATTGGAGTTTGGATGGTTCCGTGATCTGTAGTGATAACGCCTGCTCTCGCTTTTGATTCCGAGTTTTTTTCGATTTCAAAAAAATTCATTGTATAGTAGATTTCATCTCCGGCATTTTGCGCCGGCCTCAATTCGTATGTTAATAATTCTATCTTGCCTGTGCCGGAATTCCGTTGTTTTCCTTTAGTTTTTTATTGATGAAAGCCTCGGCTTTAGGATCTTTTGAAACTATGATTTCCTCCGCCTTGTCCAGTATTTCTTTCATCGTCTCGGGATCTGTCATATAATATTTATAGCTATCCGTAAACAGCTGACCTTTGATATTATATTTTTTCAGGATAAATCTTGTGGCATTTTCTGTGTTGATATTGCTGCCGATGGTATAGCTCTGCTCATTAATGGCAAAATCAGCAATGATCTCAGACATTTTTTCTTCGGATAAAATATCTTTCGGCTTTTCTATTGCTTCCGTGCAGGATAATGTACAGATCGCAAGAAATAGATATGCTATAAAATGTCTCATTCTATAATTTCCCGATTAAACTTTTCCATTTGAGATTCAAAACACCAAAAACAGCTTCCTGGATAATTCCGCCATTCATTTTACTTTCGCCTTCAGTTCTGTCCGTAAAGATAATAGGAACCTCAACAATTTTAAGATTTTTCTTGAACACCCGGTATTTCATCTCTACCTGGAAACCATAGCCTTTCAGCTTAATCTTATCCAGCCCGATAGCTATGAGCGTTTCTTTCCGGAAGCAGACAAATCCAGCCGTAGTATCGTGGATTGGCAAACCGAGCACGAATCTTACATATTTTGAAGCAAAGTAAGAAAGCAGCACTCTTCCCATCGGCCAATTTACAACATTCACGCCCTGAGAGTATCTGGAACCGACCGACATATCAGCATTTTTACAGGCTTCGAAAAGTTTGACCAGGTCTTTTGGATTATGAGAAAAATCGGCATCCATCTCAAAAATAAAATCATAATCATTATAAATAGCCCACTGGAATCCATGGATGTAAGCTTTGCCCAGACCGTCTTTTATTTTTCTAACGGTAAGATGAAGTTGTAACGGATATTTTTCCCTGAGTTTTTTAACAATTTCCGCTGTTTCGTCCGGTGAAGAATCGTCTACAACCAACACGTGGAAATCCTGCTCCAGAGCAAAAACCGCCGAAATGATCTTTTCGATGTTTTCTTTCTCATTGTATGTGGGAATAATGACAAGCTTCTTCATCCAGTAAAATAATTCGCAAAGATAATCTTTTACAGGTTAATGTTTTTTCTGCTGCAAAATAAATTAACTTTTTTTAACCCAAAAAAAACCAGCCTGAATTTTCCGGGCTGGTTTTAAGTATTGAATTATTTCTTCTCAAGAATTTTCTCGATGATTTTATGGGTAATCATATAAGTAGGCTTCACACCGGTCAATCCAAGTCCGCCGGAAGACAGTGTGCTTCCCGTTTCCAATGGATTATCCGAAGCGTAATAGGCATACATTACGAATAAATCCGGAGAGATATGATGACGGATTTTGCTCGCAACCTGTATGGCTTTCTGATAGTGTGCGCCTTCCATTTCCAGCCCAATCGCTTTCCAGGAAGTGGTCATAAAATAGGAAAGGATATCTTTATTCTGAAGCGATGTTCCTAAAACGGTAATCATCGGACCTTCAAAAGATTTAACTTCGTCATCCACAAAGTCAGTGGCTTTCAGAGCGTTTTCGAAAACGTAATTATCGGCAGTTCCTTCAAAGATGTGGGATGTTGGGATCATAATGTCGCCTTTTCCTCCGGTCAGGATTCCCGCCTTACCCATAATGGAAACCGATTTTACTTTCATCATATAGACTTCGCCATTCACTTCGTATGGTCTTAGTAATTCGTCCATAACCTCAAAAGCCTGTTCGCCGAAAGCATAATCGAAAACGAGAATAATATCATCTCCTTTAAATTTCTGATTGGCAAAAGCCGTGTTTTTAAGTTCAGTTTTGGCAAGGTCAATGATCTGAACGTCAATATTACTGCCGCTGTTGTCATCAATATAGATCATTCCCTGTTTTTCAGCATATTCAAGAACCTTGGTCTGAAGTTCTTTTTTATTGCTGATGTCTGCGAATAATTTATAATCTACTTCTTTTGTCCCTTTTTTGTTTAATGCATCATTGGCAAAAATCATATTTTTCACCGAGTGCATATTGGCGCTGATGATGTGAAGCGGACGCATATGAAGGTCATTTTCTACAAGAACTTTCTTGATTTTGTTCGCCCATCTTTCCCCGAAAAGGTGATGGCCAACTCTTTCCTGCAGAATTGCCGAGAAATAGATTTCTCGTTCTCTGTTCTCTTTCCAGTCATCCAGGCTCACTTGTCCAAGCCAGTAAATGATTTTGAAAAGCCTGTCCGGGTTTTTATCGTCTCCGAAATTATTGTAAGCATTTAGCGTCTCATCAAAAGTTCTTCCGAGAAAAGATGAAAGATGAATCAATGCTACTTCTTTTTCTTTCCGGCTGTATTTTTTTTCACCTTTGGCAACTTCTTCAATGATTTTCCAGGTTCTCTTGGCACGGCCTTCATTTTCCAGATCAAAACCGATGTTTCTGATTTTGTCGGCTTCCAGATAAAGGAATGTTAAGTGCGTCAGGATATCATAGATTTCGGAACGGCCAAGCAGAACTTCAATATTCATCTGGTGTTCATCTATCCTGTAACAGTTCCTGCGTCTTTTCTTAGGAACAATCGGTTCAAAGCTTCCTTTGTCAAAACCTTCATCAGAAGTAAGGTGGATGAAAGAACACTCTTCAATCCCTTCGGGAAGACGGTCAAGAACATAAAGTAAACCGTCCAGCTCTATTTTATTCGGGATGCTCATACTGCCATAGATTTCCGGGTTGATGACCATTAAGAGTTTTCTTAATGATTCGCCGGACACTCCAGACGGTTTGAAAAATCCTCTATAGAATAGGTGTCTCATAGAGACATATAATCTTTCGATAGCTTCTGTGGTTTCTCTTGCTCTTGAATTTGCCATATATTAAAATTTTTGTAAAAGTCTGCAAAGGTATGAAATTTATTTTAAAAGCAAATTATATCCTCAATGTGCTGTTTTTCAATTATTTGTATTGATTATTCTTTTTTTATAGATATTTATTAAATAAAATTTAAAGTTAAACTTTCCCTGCACATTCTTTGAATTAATTCCTATTTACATTTTATTTATGATTACGTAATGTGTTTTCCTGTTTAGAATAGGACAGTATAGTTAAATAATAGGGTGTTTCAGAATAAAACATAAAATTTAATTAAATTATATCAAAAAATAAGGGGTATTTTATTTTTGAATGGTATTTTTTGTAAATTTGCCCTGTTTAAAATATTGAACATTATGTCAACATTAAGATTTAAAGCACTCGCTGAACTTCCTTTCAGAAATTACAGACAAGATAATTTCGTGGATGTTCCTGCAAAACTGTCCGAATTGTTCTGCCAGAATGTATTCTCAGAAGAAACCATGAGAGAATACCTTACCAAGGAAGCATTCAATTCTATTATCGATGCCATTAAAAAAGGCAGCAAAATCCAGAGACACATTGCAGACCAGGTAGCGGTAGCGATGAAAGACTGGGCAATGTCAAAGGGTGTTACACACTACACGCACTGGTTCCAGCCTCTTACAGGTGCAACTGCCGAGAAGCACGATTCTTTCTTCACACCTATAGAAGGTGGAAGAGCAATTGAAAGATTCAGCGGCGGAATGTTGATCCAGCAGGAACCGGACGCTTCTTCTTTCCCGAATGGTGGTATCAGAAATACTTTCGAAGCGAGAGGCTATACCGCTTGGGATCCTACATCACCTGCGTTTATTATGGGAACTACGCTTTGTATTCCATCTATCTTTATTTCTTACACTGGTGAGACTTTAGACTACAAGACACCGTTATTAAGAGCGTTGAATGCTGTGGATGAAGCAGCGACAGACGTTATGAAATCTTATTTCGATAAAAATGTATCAAAAGTTTCTCCGACTTTGGGTTGGGAGCAGGAGTATTTTCTTGTAGATACAGCACTTTATCAGTCAAGACCGGATCTGGTGCTGACGGGGAAAACATTGCTAGGCCATTCGCCGGCTAAAGGGCAGCAATTGGATGATCATTATTTCGGATCAATTCCTACAAGAGTAATGAATTTTATGAAGGAATTGGAAATTGAATGTATGAAGCTGGGAATTCCTGTTACAACACGACATAATGAGGTTGCCCCAAATCAGTTTGAGTTGGCGCCGATGTTTGAGGAAGCGAATGTTGCTGTAGATCACAACTCATTATTGATGGATGTAATGGCGAGAGTAGCGCATAAGCATCATTTCCATATTTTATTTCACGAAAAACCATTTGCCGGAGTAAACGGGAGTGGAAAACATAACAACTGGTCGCTTGGAACCGATACAGGCGAAAACCTTTTGAGTCCAGGGAAAAATCCTAAGAAAAATCTTCAGTTCCTGACGTTCTTTGTTAATACATTGAAAGCGGTTCACGACTATGCAGATCTCTTGAGAGCGTCTATCGCATCAGCAAGTAATGATCACAGGCTGGGTGCTAATGAAGCGCCGCCGGCTATTATTTCAGCATTCATAGGAAGTCAGTTGTTTGGCGTTTTGGAAGAGCTGGAAAAAGTAACCGACGGAAAATTGTCTCCTGAAGAAAAAACAGAGCTTAAGCTTAATGTTGTAGGAAAGATACCTGAAATCCTTTTGGATAATACTGACAGAAACAGAACATCTCCCTTTGCCTTCACAGGAAATAAATTTGAGATCAGAGCCGTTGGTTCTTCTGCAAACTGTGCGGAGCCAATGACGGTAATGAATGTTATCGTAGCTAAACAGCTTAAAACATTCAAAGCGGAAGTAGAAGCTTTAATTGAAAAAGGACTTAAAAAAGATGAAGCTATTTTCAATGTTTTGAGAGAATACATCAAACAATCTAAGAATATTATGTTCGAAGGCGACGGTTATTCTGATGACTGGGCGAAAGAAGCGAAGAAAAGAGGTCTTAACAATTTGAAAACAACACCGGAAGCGCTCAAGCAGGAATTGAACAAGAAATTCGTTGATCTTTATGAAGAACTTGGAATCTATTCTCACAGGGAATTTGAAGCCAGAAATGAAATCAAGCTGGAAAAATATTCTACAGTTATTGATATTGAAGCCAGGGTTTTAGCAGATATTGCAAGAAACCACATTATTCCTGCGGCATTGAATTATCAGAACAGACTGATTGAAAACGTAAAAGGATTAAAAGAGATTTTTGGAGATAAAGAGTTTAAAACTTTGGCAAAAGAACAACTGAGCCTTATTTCTCAGATCTCTGAAAATGTATCTAAAATCAAATTAGGCGTTGATGATCTTCTTGCTGCAAAAGAAAAAGCAAAAAACACATCCGGAAGCCAAAAACAGGCCGAAGAGTACTGTAATAATGTGATTCCGTTTTTCCAAGTTGTGAGGGAAGCTTCCGATGCATTGGAAATGATGGTGGATGATGAACTATGGCCGATGACCAAGTACAGAGAGCTACTATTTACAAGGTAGTAGATAAATATCTACAAAAACGTTAAAAAATCTTAACTAAAAATAAAACCGCAAAGTCTAAATAAAGGCTTTGCGGTTTGTTTTTCTTTAACATTCTTAAAAAGACTGTTAAATTATGTTAAACTAAAGTTCACTGAAATTGATTTCAAATGCCCTTTGATGAGTATTGGCTATTTTTGCTATGCAATCACAAAAAACCAACTCAAGTTTAACACAAATAATTAAATATATATGAAGAAAAGAGTTCTAGTTTATATCTTATTTGTGACCACGTTTTTCTCGCTTCAATCTTGCGTTTCTAACTATGTGGTTTCTAACAATCAAACATACAAAACTGATGCCAAATTTGCATCGTTAAATATTCAGCCGGTTGTTAACAATAATACGCCAAGTAAAACTCAAAAGGTTTTGGCCGCTATTTCCAACACCAGTGCAGACATCAAAAGATCCGCCATAGAAAATGCCATCAAGCATAGTAATACAATAGACAATATCTTATCCGAAGCTGAAAGTTATCTTGGTACACCATACAGATACGGAGGAACTTCCAGAAGCGGAATAGATTGTTCTGCATTTGTATTATCAGTTTTTGGTGCGGCTGCAGGGATGAATCTTCCCAGAGTGGCAGCAGAGCAATCCCAGGAAGGCGATTCTGTAGACAAAACAGAACTTCAGAAAGGTGATCTGGTTTTTTTCTCACACAGAGGCAGCAGAATATCGCACGTAGGAATTGTGGAAGAAGTGACCGTAGACGGGCAGGTCAAGTTCATACACGCTGCGACATCTAAAGGTGTGATGGTGTCCTCACTGGACGATAATTATTGGGGGCCGAAATTCAAGTTCGCGAAACGAATCATCAAAGAAAATACATTAAGTGTTTTAAATAATTAGAGAGACTGAAAATATTCAGAAGAAACCTCAGAAGCAATTCTGAGGTTTTTTATTTTTTTAATCAGGAGCTTAATCCCGCTTTCCGCTCATACTCCTCACGCCAAAGCTTTCCCAAAGCCAGTTGCGGGGTAACCGCTGCAATCGGGGCTATTGCCAAACTGGGAGTAGAAAGTGTCGCTCCTACGGAACTTCACGAATGGAAAATGCTAATCAATAATCATTGATTCAATTTTCAAACGAATATCTTGACTTTTCAGTTTCAGAATCAGAAAATATAATTCCGGGAATTGAAGAGAAATCTCGTTCCAGCTTTGCGTCAGTTCATAAGCATTGTCAATACCTTGCAGTAAACTGGCCATAAAATGTGATTTGCGCTGGATCAGACCTCGGAAGCCGTAAGCGCCCAAAACCTGAAGAAAACGCATCAGTTTCATCCATTCGAAAGATTCCGCCAGTATTTTTTTATCATCATCATTCCAGAAGGAGAGATAATAATCCAGCATTTCCGCTCGGAATTCTTTTGTAAAGTTGGCTTTTGCCTGAAAAAGAAAAGAAATCACATCATACGTTGCCGGGCCTTCCATCGCAGATTGGTAATCAATAAAGAAAACCTCATCATTGTCATTGACCAGGATATTCCTGGACTGGAAATCCCGGATCATCAATGTTTTCGGCTTCAGGTTCCGGATTTTTTCCGAAATCAGCCTGAACTCCTTTAGCAAAGTTGATTTATGATACCCGATTTCCAGCACATCCACCAGGAAGTTTTTAAAATAATAGAGATCGTGTGTGATGGGCAGATCATCATACTTTTCATATTCGAAGCTGTTGCTGAAGTCTGTTTTTCCCAAAGTTTTCATCTGCAGCTGAAATAATTTTTCAAGGCTTTTCTTCACCAGTTTTTTTACACGTTCACTTTGCCCTTCATTGGAAATTATTTCGGACAGAGTTTTGTCACCAAGAAATTCCTGAATGTAAAGAGTATTATCGGTATTGATTCTGAGGATTTTGGGCGTATTAAGATTCAGACTTTCAAATAAATCTGAGAAATAAAAAAAGGCATTGTTCTCGCGGTGATTTTCATTGTAGGTTACAACATACTTCTGTGTTCCCGATTCTCCGATATAATTGATTCTTGAAGATCCGCTTTGTGGCAGTGCTGTGAAAGAATCTGCCTTTGCCTTTATAAATTCTTCAAAAAATTCCTGATGATTCTGCATAAAACAAAGTTAATTAATAATAGAATTTGAACCACGAAAAATTGTAATTTTACTTTATGAAAGATTTTCTACCGGTTCTGAAGATACTGCTGAGATTTGTGATTATTTACATCGTTCTGGTATTGCTTTATCAGTTTTATCTCAATTCTTATTCCGCAGAAGTAGTGGATCCGTTCACGAGGAGTGTGGCGGAACAGGTGGCATCTTTCCAGTATTTTTTAGGTTTTCCGACGACTTTGATAGACAGTATGAAGCTGCACAGCGTTCTTTTTCAGACTTCCGGGAAATATACCACAAGAATGGTGGAAGGCTGTAATGTGATATCTGTCGTGATTCTTTATGCCGCTTTCATATTTGCATTTTATAAAGGCTCCAAGACTTTTCTTTATGTGCTGGGAGGCATCTTTCTGCTACATATTCTCAATGTCCTAAGAATTGTGCTGCTTAATATTATTTTCCTGAAATATCCGCAGTATGAAAAAATCGGCCACGATTATATTTTTCCGGCCATCATCTATGGTGGCGTTATTGTTCTCTGGCTGGTATGGATTCAGTTTTTTGCATTGAAAAGAGAAAAAAATGCTTAAGTGGATTTTGGTTTTAGCAGGTTTTTTGGGGCTGATTGCAGTCCGCGGATTAGAAGACAAAATTTTCTACGATCCATTTCTAACTTACTTTAAGTCGGCGGATCAGTCTGCTGCATTTCCTCAGTTTGTTTGGGGAAAACTGATTTTAAGCTATCTTTTCAGGTTCGGGCTGAACACATTTTTTTCTTTGGTAATCATTCATTTTATTTTTCAAAATAAACATTGGACAAAGCAGGCTTTCGTGCTGATCCTGCTGGTTTTTGCCATTGTTTTTCCGATCTATCTGTATTGTATCAATGATGAGTTCCGGTTTGGATATCTGTTTTCGTTTTATGTAAGAAGGTTCGTCATTCAGCCACTAACATTGATCCTCATTATCCCGATTTTTTATTACAGAAAAAAGATGATTCAGGATTAATTTTTCAACGTGTGTTTATCTGGCTGCGAAATATTATCACCGTTCCATTCGATCTTTTTTGTAAATGCGTGCTGGCGAACCGGGCATTCGAAGATTTGACAAATAGCGCAGGAAGTCGGTTTACAATCATCCATATGAAAATTGAATTCTACAGAGCGGTCCGTATTCCTTGCAATTAATTTTATGACGTCTTCCATCTCATCGTGAGCTGTTCTTAACTCAAAATACCAGGGCAAAGTGATATGCGCATCAATGTGAAGCCTGCTCCCGAATTGCTGGATTTTCATATTATGAATATCGATCCATTCTTTCTTCCGGTTTTCATTGAGAAATTCTGCGAGTCTGGTCAGCATTTCCGGGTCCGCTTCATCCATAATTCCGCTGAGTGATTTTCTGATGATCTTATAACCGATGGTGATAATATAAACCCCCAGAATCAAAGCTACAACGGAGTCTATCCATACTAATCCGGTGAAATAAACGAGAATCAAACTCACAACAACGCCTAGAGTTGTAATGGTATCAGACTGCAAATGTTTGCCTGAAGATACCAAAACTATCGAGTTTTCTTTTTTTCCCTTCTGAATGGAAATGTAACCCACGACATAATTAATAACAGCAGTTGCTGCAATAATCCATATTCCTAAATCCAGTTTGCTGAGAACTTTTCCGGAAATCAAACTGTTAGTTCCTTCATAAATGATCATCACGCCGGCAATACTGATAAGTGATCCTTCAATTGCTGAGGTTACGAATTCTACTTTTCCGTGTCCGTAAGGATGGTTCTCATCTCTTGGTTTTGCGGCGAGATAAAGGGAATAAAGCCCCATAAATGCACTGATGACATTCACGATGCTTTCCATAGCGTCAGAAAATACCGCATCGGAATTGGTAAGTTTCCAGGCAATTATTTTTCCAGCGAAAAGAAGGACTCCGACAATGGCGATCCACTTCTGGAAGGCAATATTAGAACTTGATTTTTCTGTCTTCATTTTCTATAAAAAAAGAATCTTCGGGTTTTCGAAGATTCTTTAGATTTTGTTAGTTTATACTAAGTTGTTTTCAACCAGATATTCCGCAATCTGAACGGCATTGGTAGCAGCTCCTTTCCGGAGATTGTCCGCCACAATCCAGAGATTAAGTGTTTTTGGCTGTGAGAGATCTCTTCTGATTCTTCCCACGAAAACTTCATCGCGTCCTTCCGAGTAAAGCGGCATTGGATATTCATTATTTTTTACATCATCCTGAAGAACTACGCCTGGTGTTTCAGATAAGATTTTTCTCACTTCTTCCAGCTCGAACTCATTTTCAAATTCAATGTTCACACTTTCAGAATGACCGCCTTGCACCGGAACTCTCACGGCTGTCGCAGTCAGGTTGAAAGTGTCATCACCAATAATTTTTTTTGGCTCTTTCATGAGTTTGATTTCTTCCTTGGTGTAATCATCATCAGCAAAAACATCGCAATGTGGTAATGCATTTTTGAAAATCTGATACGGATATACTTTCTCCGGATTTTCTCCTTTGATTTCAGCATTCAGTTGATCAACAGCTGCTTTTCCTGTCCCGGTAACAGACTGGTAAGTCGAAACGATTACTCTTTTTATATCGTATTTCTGATTCAACGGATGAAGAACCATTACCAATTGTATGGTTGAGCAATTGGGATTTGCAATGATTTTATCTTCTTTAGTCAGAACATTGGCATTGATTTCCGGAACTACGAGCTTTTTAGTCGGATCCATTCTCCAGGCGGAAGAATTGTCTATTACCACAGTTCCAACCTCAGCAAATTTTGGTGCAAATTCCAGTGAAGTTCCGCCGCCGGCAGAAAAAATAGCGATTTCCGGTTTGGCTGCAATAGCGTCGTTCATGCTAACGATGGTAAATTCCTTATCCTTATACTTGATCTTGTTTCCGACGGATCTCTCGGATGCTACAGGAATTAATTCGGTGATAGGAAGATTTCTCTCTTCCAAAACTTTCAGCATAACTTGTCCAACCATTCCGGTTGCGCCTACTACAGCTACTTTCATTTTTTATAATTGATAATTGATTAGTGAAATTTAATTTTTATCCGAACACTCTGGCCCAAGGAAAGGCGAATACAAATAAAGCAATTGCGACTAAACCTAATGACATAATCGGTATGGTCAGCTTGTCGTTGGTCTTCAGCTTCTTATTAACAATAGTCATGATGACAGCTGCGATAAGCATAGAAAAAGGGTGTTCAACATACTGGAATCTTAGGTCAGCATTTTTCATCACCATGCTCATATCCAGTCCTTTTGTGAAATTGGTTATCAACATTACAATTCCAACCAAAAACTGAACGTGGAAAAAGATCATTGTAAACAAAGTTACTTTTCTGAATCCTTTGGAAATGTTCCCGCTGTAACCAAACATTGTAACCAATAAAAGGATAAAAAATGCGGCTACAAGCAATAACTCAAGATAAGCAAAACCTTTGTGAGCGTGAAGAAGAATGTTATAAAATTCCATAGTCTGATTTTTTGATTAGCAAAGATAGAAAAATCCCGACAGATTGCCGGGATTTTGATATTAATTAAAGTGTTATAGCAGTTATTAAAATCTATATGAGATAGATGCAGACCAAGTTCTTCCGAAACCGAAATATACATTGTTGCTGACATCTAAACCTTTATAGAAATTTTTAGGATTAGCATTGTAAGTGTCTAATAATGCTTGTGCCTGTTCATTAGTATTTGAAGAAGTTTTAAAATCAGAGAATGTTTTCTTAACAGATGATCTTAGATCTGAGATGTAAGTTGTATCCAGTAAGTTGTAAACATTTGCAGTTAATATTAATCTTTGCCCATTTTTCATACTAAAAGTATAAGATGCTCCAATATCAGCAAGATTGTAAGAAGGAGCTTTCAGAGAACCTTTTTCAGATCTTGCAGCAGGAATGTTTCCATCTTTGATAATAAAACTATTGTTTATACTGAATGTTCCATATAAGTTGTCATAATATCTCCAAGTTCCGAAAATATCAAGGTTTTTGATAGGTTTTACTGTTGCGCCAAGTGCAAGTGTTGTTTGAGCTGCATCCCCAACTTTTAATCCATCTAATGCAAGAACAACGTCAGCATTACCATTGGTAGTAATTGGATCACCATTTACATCAGCAATTCTTCCTGTTGGATTGTTTTTATATTTCCAGTTTCCTAAAGAAAGCATACCATTGAACTCAAGCCAATTTAAAGCTTTGTAGAATGTTTCTAATTCTATTCCCATATGTACTTCTCTTACACCGGTCAAACTTGCTGTACCGTTTGTGCCGGTAGTATTGTCTGGATTAAGATATGTGATACCCAATATTCTGACAAATCTGTCATTCCAATCTGTATAGTATCCGTTAAGATTAGCGCGGAACTTCTCGCTTTTAAAACCATAACCTAATTCAATAGAGGATACTTTTTCGTTTTTTATATCTTTATTCTCGATTTGCTGATATAGAGATCCGAAGGTTTTCGTGGGCAAATTATATGGAAAAATAGCATTTTGATTTGGTTGTTTAGAATAAATACCCACATTAGCAAATACATTATGATGTTCATCAATATTATAATTAATCCCAGCTTTTGCATTATATCCAAATCTAAATTTTTGCTTGGTGGTTCTCTCTACTTCCTGACCTTGCTGTAAATGGCTTGCCACTAATGTTTGTACACCGTTTACGATTGTATATAGATCTTGTGTTCCAACCCAATTGTCAATTCTTTGGTTGCTTTGTTCAGAAGCAGATCCTTGAACAAATGCTGAGATTTTGTTTTTAGTATATTCCAATTGGCCGAAAACGCCACCCCAAAGTACTCTACCATCATAATTTCTGTAAACAATTTGTGATTTGTCTTTTACAGCTGCTGCAAAAGGATTTGCTGACGGTGCAGCATTGTATGATTGTGTAACAGTATAGTATGGATATTGATTGAAATTTCCTGCTTCACGATATTCCTTGTTTCCTAAAAAATCAGTAACAAGACCGGGGTGGTAACCATAGTAATATCTTGCATCCAAACCTGCAGAAAAGTTCCAATTATCGTTAATCTGATGTTGGAAATTGGAAAGAATTCCATACCAGTCATGAGAGTTTACACTCGCTCTTCTTGTTATACCATTAGAGCTCGTACCTATAAAAGGCGTTTTATTGATTGCTCCGAAATCAGCAACATTTTTGCCAGTATTCCAAGCATATATGTCATCAAAACGAATTAAGCCGTCTGCTGTTTTTGGTAATGCATTAATTCCTTTTCCATTGATTGAACCCAAAATTCCGGTTCCACCACCTCTTCCCCAAGATGCATATCCTACAGTTGATAATTTTGATTTTTCTGAAATTTTCCAATCCCAGTTTATAGAAGCAATAGGTTTACTGTAATAGTTTACGGATTGAGAATATTCTTGTCCGTTCAAATATCCCCAATTAGAGTTATATCTTCTGTTTGGTTTGTCAGACAAAACGCCATCTAACTTTCCATCACCCATATCCAAATCGGTAGCGATTGTGTTATTAAAAGTTTGATTGTGCCATTGAGGTGCTCCTGTGAATGTAAACTGGAAATCATGTTTTCCTCTTTGGTAGCCTAATGCAAAGTAATAATTGTAAGCTTCAAACTGAGAACCATCGATATAAGTATTCCCTGCAGTTCTTGACATCAAAAAAGAAGTGGACCATCCAGTTGCAGATTTGCCTGTATTATAAGAAAATAGTGTTTTTAAGTAACCATCATTACCTACACCAACAGTGACGTTACCTTCTCTTTTTTTATCTGCCGCTCTTGTAATAATATTAATTGTTCCTCCAACTGAAGCAATAGCCAGTTTAGATGAACCTAAACCACGTTGAATTTGCATTGCAGACGTAACATCAGACAATCCTAGCCAGTTAGACCAGTAAACAGTACCTCCTTCCATGTCATTTACCGGAACACCATTGACCATTACAGCAGTATTACTAGTATCAAAACCTCTTATGTTAACACGTCCATCACCAAAACCACCGCCACCTTTTGTGGCATAGATTGACGGTGTAGAAGTTAAAATTTCTGGAAATTCCTGGTTTCCTAATCTTTGTACAATCTGAGCTTCCTTGATTGTAGAAACAGCAACAGGAGTCTTTCTATCTTTGGCGATATCAGCGACTCCTGTCAATACAACTTGTTCTATTTCGTTGTCTTTCGATAATGTGTCTTGAGTAGATTGGGCAAAATAAAAGCTTGCCGTTGTCATGGTCAGCATCAGCGCAAATGCCGGCTTCTTTGATAACATTTTCATTTTTTTTAAGATTTATGCCGCAAAAGTCCTAAAAAAAATGATAACTACTGTTAATAAACTGTTAATTTTTTAAAGCCTTGAGACTCAGATCAATATTGCTTGAAGAGTGGGTTAAAGCCCCAGCTGAAATGAAATTGACGCCGGTTTTTGCCACCGAATTTAGCACCTCACGTGTAATTCCGCCGCTGGCTTCAGTCTCAGCTTTTCCGTTAACGATTTGTACGGCTTTAGTCATCGTTTCCACATCCATATTATCAAACATGATTCTGTCGGCACCGGATTTTACAGCTTCTTCTACCTCATCAAGATTACGCGTTTCAACCTCGATTTTTAATTTGAGTTTATTTTTCTTGACATAATCTTTCGCCATTTTGACAGCATTGGTAATGCTTCCATTATAATCGATATGATTATCTTTCAGCATTATCATGTCATAAAGCCCGTATCTGTGATTGGTTCCGCCTCCAATGGCGACTGCCCATTTTTCACAGACACGGAAATTTGGTGTCGTTTTTCTGGTATCCAACAATTTGGCTTTAGTACCTACTAACCGGGAATCCCAATCATGAGTCATTGTTGCGATGCCGCTCATTCTCTGCATACAATTCAGAACCAAACGCTCTGTTGAAAGGATCGACCTTGCTTTTCCGGAAACAATAAAAGCCACATCACCTTTTTTTGCCGGCTGACCATCTTTAATAAAAACTTCAACACTTAGAGTTTTATCGTATGTTCTGAAGATAATTTCAGCCAATTCAACACCTGCTAAAATGCAGTTTTCTTTCACCAATAGCTGGGCTTTCTGTTCCAGATCTTTTGGAATCGTTGATAATGTAGAATGATCCCCACTTTGGATGTCTTCTTCCAAAGCCGTCCGGATGAATTCTTTTAAAACTTTATCGGAAGCATATGCTGGTCTTTTCATTTGAGATTTTTATTAAGTTCATTTTCAATTTCTTCGATGCTGGGTAAGGAAGATTTAAAGTTGTCTGGTAATATTTTTTTGAGTTCGTAGGAAGAGATTCCCAATGGTTTGTGCAAATCCGTCAAAGAATATTCTGCGATAATGTCGTCTTTGGTTTTACAAATAATCAATCCAACCGTGGCGTTGTCGTTTTCGTCACGCAATTGTTTGTCTACAGAAGTTACATAAAAATTGAGCTTTCCTGCGTGTTCCGGTTCAAACTCGCCTGTTTTCAGTTCGATGACGACGTATCTTTTTAATTTGATATGATAAAAAAGTAAATCTATGAAAAAACTTTGATTACCAACTTTCATTTCCACCTGTTTCCCGACAAAAGCAAATCCATTGCCCAATTCAATAAGAAACTTTTGGATATTATCAATCAGAGCGTTTTCCAATTCTCTTTCTTTGTAGCTGTCGGAAATACTGATGAAATCGAAAATATAAGGATCTTTCAACGTTTGTTTTACCAATTCGCTATCGTAATCCGGGAGCGTTTTAGAAAAATTCGTAATGGCTTTTCCTTGAGATTGATATAAGTTTCCGGAAATCATATTCAGCAAAACAGATCTGCTCCAGCCATTTTCTATGGTTTTATTAATGTAAAATAGGGCTTCCTTTATATTTTTGCATTTTGTAATAATAGTAACGTGATGAAACCAAGGAATTAAAAAAAGTTTCTGAGAAAAATCGTTAGCAAGTTGCTGGCTATTTTGATTTTCACCATTTTTTAAATCTCTAGCAACTTGTTGAAGATTTGAGTTATTATCATTTTTGAATTCGTTAGCAAGTTGCTGACGATTTGTAATTTCCTGATTATAAAATAAATAGAATCTTCTAAAGAATTTCAAGTTACTTTCAGAGAATCCCTTAATCTCAGGAAATTCATTTCTCAAATCCTGACTCAACTTCTTAAAGAATCCAGATCCATAAGTATTTTCAAAACTTCTTTCCGATATTTCTTTTCCCAAATCCCAATACATTTCAATCAAAGCAGAATTCACCTGAATCGCCGCTTTGATTTGACTCTGCTGGATTCTCTGTTTCAAATCTGAAATCCAGCTGATGTATTGTTGATCATTGTTTTTAAGCATAATTTATTTACTCATTAATCAACAACGGTTTTGTCGCTAGGTCCTTATTATAAAATGCGCCTTTATTTTCTTTCATCTCCAGAGAATGTTTGATAATCAGATAAGAAACATTCACAAGGTTTCTCAATTCCGAAAGCTGAGGCGAAAGTATGGAATAATTATAAAGTTCTGTCACGGCTTCATAAATTTCACGCTGTTTTTTCTTGGCTAGTTGCAATCTCGCATTACTTCTCACGATGGCAACCAAATCGCTCATCATCTCCTGAAGCTGCTTTCTGAGGTAAGTGACAAGAACCATTTCATCCATCATTTTCATTCCTTCTTCATTCCACTCCGGAACCGCTTTCAGATCATCAAAATTGAAATCATTTTCTTTCAAAAGTTCAACCGTTTTCATCGCTGCATTGTGGCCAAAAACCAAGCCTTCCAAAAGTGAATTCGAAGCTAATCTGTTGGCGCCGTGAAGTCCGGAATTGGTACATTCTCCGACAGCAAAAAGATTTTTGATAGAAGATTGTCCGTTTTTGTCCGTATCAATGCCACCCATTAAGTAATGACAGGCCGGAACAACAGGAATCAGTTCTTTGAAAGGGTCAATGCCTTCATCCAGACACTTTTGATAGATATTGGGAAAATGTTTGATGAATTTTTCCCGATCCATTTCCCGGCAATCCAGACCGACATATTCGTCTCCGCTGATTTTCAATTCATTATCAATAGCTCTTGCAACAATATCCCGGGAAGCCAATTCTTCACGCTCATCATATTTTTGCATAAACGGTTTTCCGTTTTTTGTACGGAGTTTTGCGCCGTCGCCACGAACAGCTTCGGAAATCAGGAACAACATTCCGTCTCTTTTGGAGTACATCGCCGTTGGATGAAACTGATAATATTGCATATTCGAAACCTTGCCTTGTGCTCTGTGAACAAAGGCAATTCCGTCTCCTGTTGCAATAATTGGATTGGTTGTGTTTTTGTAAACGTGACCGGCGCCACCAGTGGCAACCAAAGTGATTTTCGAAGTGATTTTTTTGATTTTCTTATTCTGCTCATCAAGAATGTAAGCACCATAAGCATTGATGTTGCCTTTGTCCAATTCTTTTCCCGGAACGTGGTGTTGGGTAATCAAATCAATGACGTAATGATGAGGAAGTATTTCGATATTTGGAGAGTTTCTAACCGTCTCCAACAGTGCTCTTTCTATTTCGAAACCAGTGATATCTTTATGATGGACAATCCTGTTTTCTGTATGTCCACCTTCTCTTCCAAGAGAATATTGTCCCTTTTCCTGGTCAAATTTCGCACCCCAATCCACAATCTCATTAAAACGTAATGGTGCTTCTTCCACAACAATTTTGACAATTTCAGGGTCATTGATGTAATCACCTGCTCGTAAAGTATCGTCGATGTGTTTTTGGAAATTATCTTTGGAAAAATCCGTTACGACTGCCAATCCGCCTTGCGCATATTTAGTATTGCTCTCGTCTTCATTGGATTTCGTAACTATTGTTATTTTAGTGTCAGGCAATTGTTCGGAGATTTTAATGGCATAAGATAAGCCCGAGATTCCGGAACCGATTACAAGAACGTCTGTTTTTATCATTTTAATTTTGAAAATGTAGGATTGTTAAAGATATTAAATCTTAGGATAATTGTCAGGATTGGATTTGGCAAAACGAATGCCGTAAACCTTGACTACTTTTTTCTCTTCACTATTAATATAATGAATCATAACGGAAAAATTTTTGACTTGTCTCAAACGAAACTCATCAAATCTTATTTGGAAATAGGGGGTGTCTTTAAGTTGGTTTAATGTATCATTGAAATTGGTAAGAAATCTTGCCTTAAGTTCTTTAGAAATTGCTCCATAATAATCACTTGCATCTCTAAGATCAGATTTCACAGTTTTTAAAATTGAAACTTTGAACATTATAAAAAATCATGTTTGATAGCGTCCCAATCTTCAAAATCTTCTTCTTTGGCCTCTGCAACACGCTTTCTCATCAATGCCTTTTCATCTTCAGAAATTTCAAAATCAAGCTCTTCTTCTTTCGGAAAAATGATAACCTCAGCATATTCTGCGTCGAAGTTTTCTGGAAGTTCTATGCTTAGTTTATGATTTTTCACCTCAACGATTTGTCTGATTGCATTCATTTTAATTGAATTAAAGATTAAAATTAAAGAAATTTGATGAACTTATCCGCAGGTTTTCTCACTTTTTTGAAATTCTGAAAAATATCATCTTCCGAGCGATAACCTACAGCTAAAACTACGGCCACTTTTTCATTCGCTTTATCGATTTTCAGGATATCTTCCAGGATTTCTGTTTTGAAACCTTCCATCGGACAAGTGTCGATTTCTTCTTCGGCAGATGCCATTATCAATGAACCTAAAACAATATAGCTCTGTTTTTCGGACCAGCTTTCCAATTCTTTCTGGGTGTAATTTTCTAAGAAAAGATTGATGTTATTTCTGAAAGCCGACAATTGTTCCAATGTCACACCACGCTCATTAATAATATGACCGAAATAATTATCAACATACTCCTTATTAATATTAGTCTTAGAAACCAAAGCGATCAAATGTGAACAAGTAGAAATCTGCGATGGATTATAAAACGCCGGAATCAATTTCTGAATCGTCTCATCATTTTCCACAACCAAAAGATGATATGGCTGAAGTCCTAATGAACTGACAGACAATCTTCCGGCTTCAAGAATATTATTAAGCTTTTCCGAGGGAATTTTCTTACCATCGAATTTTTTTACAGAATATCGCCAGTTAAGTGCTTCCAAATACTTCATATAACAAATATACTCATTTATGATTTTGCTGAGATTCATTCAAAGAATGAACTTTTTAACCGGATTTTTTAAATCATTCATTGCAAACGCTTTATGGTAAGGCATTTCGCAATATTTCATTTTAAACGTTTTGAAATCAAACCATTAGCCAGCATAGCAGTTAAAGAAAAAAGTTATAAACATTAAGTATAAAAGTGGGCAAAAGTGGTAAAATGTGGTAGAAATTTATATAAATTTGCTCCAAATGAAAAACTTCATTGGTACATACGAGTGTAAATTAGATGACAAAGGGCGCATCAAACTGCCTGCTTCGCTTACGAAGCAGATGGAACATTTTGCAGATGAGCCATTTGTAATCAAGCGTTCGGTTTTTCAAAAGTGTCTTGAAGTTTATCCAATGAAGCCCTGGGAAAAACTGATGGCAAAAATAAACGGTCTGAACCGGTTTGTGAAAAAAAATGCAGATTTCATCAGAATGTTTACGGCAGGCGTCAAAACTGCTGAGCTGGATAACGTCGGTCGTCTGCAAATCAGCAAAGATCTGACGCAATATGCCAGTCTGACCAAAGAAATTGTTATTACAAGCGCGGGCGAATTGTTCGAGATTTGGGACAAGGAAGCTTATGAACAGGTCATTTCTGTCAGCGAATTAGATTTCGCCAATCTTGCAGAAGATGTAATGGGAAATCTTGATTCCGAAGAATCAAATAATAATTAAGAAGAGTAATTAATAGGTTTTTAAACCGAATTATTAAATCATTTATCAATCATCATTCATCAATTATAAAATCAATGTATCACAATCCTGTCTTGTTAAAACAAAGTGTAGACGCTCTGGTGACCAATCCGGACGGGATTTATGTGGACTGCACTTTTGGTGGAGGCGGGCACTCCAGAGAGATTCTCAGCAGGCTTTCTGATAAAGGAAAATTATTCTCTTTCGATCAGGATTTGGATGCACTGAAAAATGCAATAGACGACCCGAGATTTACTCTGGTGAATCAGAATTTCAGGTTTTTGGAAAATTCGATGCTGGCTTACGGAATTACTCAGGTTGATGGAATTTTGGCAGACCTGGGCGTTTCTTCTCATCAGTTTGATGAAGCGGAAAGAGGGTTTTCTACAAGAAGCAATGCGCCGCTTGATATGAGAATGAATGTGATGCAAGGCTTGGATGCGAAGAAAATCATCAACGATTATGAAGAAGAAGATTTGGCAGACATTTTTTACCATTACGGAGAGCTGAGAGAAGCCAGAAAATTGGCGCGGGAAATCGTTCATCATAGAAAATCTAAAAAAATTGAAACGACTGAAGATCTGAAAAATCTGTTCAGTTATATTCCGGCATTCAAGCAGAACAAATTTTTTGCTCAGGTTTTTCAGGCGATCAGGATTGAAGTGAATCAGGAATTGGAAGTTTTGAAAGAAATGCTGGTTCAGTCTTACAAAATTTTGAAAGTTGATGGAAGATTGGTCGTGATTTCTTACCATTCTCTGGAAGACAGATTGGTAAAACGCTTCCTGAAAAACGGGATGTTCGAAGGTGAACCTCAGCGTGATATCTACGGAAATTATGCTAAAGCGTTCGAGTTATTGCAGACCAAAGCGGTCATTCCGGATGATAAAGAAATTGAAGAAAACTCAAGAGCGAGAAGCGCAAAAATGAGAATTGGAATCAAATTATAAACGATAGATGACAGGCGATAAATGATTATCAATTATCATTCATCACTTATCAATTATAAAAACGTGGCAAAGCAGACAACTTATAACAAGCAGAAAAAGAAGCTCACTTTTATGGACATCATAAAAGGGAATTTCCTTAACCGTGATGAGGTAAAAGCCCATTACAAATATTTTCTGTTCATTTTCGGTTTGCTGATGGTGATGATTTACAGTAACCATTTGGTTAATAAAAAAATAGAGCACGTTAATAAGCTGAAAGAAGGAACGGAAGAGTACAAGTCGCGAAATGCCTACGCGCAAAGCAGACTGATAAAAATAAGAATGGAATCCGAACTGGGAAAAGAAATGGTTCAGGATTCTTTGGTGAGTTTGGAAAGCCACCCGATGAAATTATTGATAAAAGTAGACAGTACAGATGATAAAGCAGCCCAATAACAATTACGAAAAAAAGCGTTCCAATGCGTTGAAGTGGGGCTACCTTTTTGTGTTGGGAGCTTTCATTCTGTTTGTTATTTTTTTAACCAGGATTCTGATTCTTCAGAACACCAATGTTCAGGAGTTTGAGGACAATTATATCAGTAAAAATTACCGCGAAGCAACATTGAAAGCGGCACGAGGCAATCTTTTTGCTTCCGACGGATCTATATTAGCTACAACCGTGATGCGTTATGATATTTATCTGGATTTCAAATCAATGAGAGATACAATCTATTCCAATAATATTGGTGCGCTTACGGATTCTCTCAGCAGGATGTTTGATAAACCGCGTAGCTACTTCAGAGCGAAATTAGATGCTCAGAATCAGAAGAATAACCAATATTATTTGCTGGCAAAAGGTTTGGATTTTGACCAGTATGACAGAATCCGGAATTTCCCGATTTTCAAAAAAGGAAAAAATAAGGGTGGCTTTATTGTAGAGAGGAATTTCCGCAGAGAATTGGCAACAACCCAGATTGGTGCGGGAACAATCGGGGCAGATAATGGCGAATCCAAATCCGGATTAGAAGGTGCATTCAGTAAATTTTTAACCGGGATTGATGGGAAAAGACTTGAGCAAAGAATTAATTCATCTCAGTGGAAACCAATTGATTACTGGAAAGTTCAGGAGCCTGTGGACGGTCAGGATGTTTATACCACATTGGATTTGAGGATTCAGGATATTGCCCATTCGGCACTGGAAAACCAGTTAATCAAATTTGATGCAGATCACGGTTCGGTGGTCGTAATGGAAACCGAAACGGGAAAGATCCGCGCTATGGTAAATCTGAGAAGAACAGAACCGGGAATTTATGTTGATGCTTACAATTATACCGTAAAAGATGCTCAGGAACCAGGTTCGACATTCAAGACGGTTTCACTTCTGGCAGCAATGGATGATGGCTTCATCGATGAAAACACCAAGGTCAACATCGGTAACGGTGTCTGGAACTACGCTGGACAGAGAATTACCGATGGTCACGGCGGCGGAACTTATGATGTGAGCGATGTTTTAGCGAAATCCAGCAATGTGGGTGCAGCAAAACTGATAACAACCCATTATGCAGACAAACCTCAGGTTTTTATAGATCACCTGAAACGTTGGAAAATGTTTGATAAAATGCAAATTGAACTGCCGGGAATCGCAAAGCCGTCTATTCAGACACCTGAAAGCAAACGCTGGAACAAAGCGACATTAGCATCTTTAGCTTATGGTTATTCGTCAAGATTTCCGCTGTTGCAGCTGGTTACTTTTTATAATGGTATCGCCAACAAAGGAAAAATGGTAAAGCCTCTTTTTATCGATAAAATTACAAAAGACGGTAAAATTTTATACGAAGCAAGGCCTGAAATAATGGTGAAGAAAATGGCTTCCGATAAAGCGATTGAGATGATGACGCACGCTTTGACAAAAGCTGTGGAAAAAGGAACAGCCAAAAGTATTTATACGCCGAATCTTAAAATTGCCGGGAAAACAGGAACCGCAAGATTCGAATACTGGAAAGCTGGCCCGATGAAATATCAGGCGTCGTTTGCGGGTTTTTATCCTGCAGACAATCCGAAATATACGTGTATTGTAGTTGTTAATCAGCCGGATGTGTCAAAAGGATTTTACGGAGGAACAGTTTCCGCTCCGGTTTTCAAGGAAATAGCGGGAAAAACTTTCCTGAAAACGCCTCTAAATGTGGAAAAAGAACTTTTGGTTGAGCATAAAGTAGACCTGAATAAAATGACTGCACCTAATGTTAAAGTCAGCGTAAGAAGAGATTCGATGCCGAATTTAGTTGGAATGATTGGAAAAAATGTAATTCCTCAGCTTGAAAACTTGGGCTACAGAGTAGATTATAAAGGTGTTGGAAAAATCACCGGACAATTTCCTGCTGAAGGTGCTGCAATTGGGAAAAATCAAAAAATATATCTGAATCTTCAGAATTAAATAAGCTTAAAGCAATTTGCCAGAAGCTAAAACAGAATATGAATTTAGAAAAATTATTACAAAGAATCCAGATTTTGGAACCCATCGGAACTCTGGAAAGAGAAGTTTCGGAATTGGTTTTCGACAGCCGGAAAGTGGTTGAAAATTCTTTGTATGTAGCATTGAAAGGAACTGTTTCAGACGGGCATTCTTACATCAGTCAAAGCATTGAGAAAGGTGCGAAAACGATTGTTTGTGAAGAATTACCCTCCGAAATTGATGATGATGTAACTTATTTGAAAGTTGAGAATTCCTCCAAAACTTTAGGGCGTTTGGCGTCTAATTTTTATGGAAATCCATCTGAGAAATTAAAATTAATTGGTGTTACCGGAACCAACGGAAAAACATCGGTAACGACTTTATTATTTGATATTTTCAAAAATCTGGGTTATCAGTCCGCTTTGATTTCTACGGTTGAATACCGAATCGGAGATGAGATTATCCCGTCAACACACACAACGCCGGATGTTATCAGATTAAATCAAATGTTGGCAAAAGCGGTTGAAATCGGATGTGAATATGCTTTTATGGAAGTGAGTTCTCACGGGATTTCTCAGGACAGAATCGAAGGATTGCATTTCAAAATCGCCGGTTTTACGAACATCACGCACGACCATTTGGATTATCACAAGACTTTCCAGAATTATATCTACGCCAAGAAGAGATTCTTTGATGAATTGGAAGATTCTGCGGTTGCAATTACAAATGCCGATGACAAAAACGGTTTGGTAATGCTTCAAAATACAAAAGCGACCAAAAAAACTTTTGCTCTGAAAACAATGGCCGATTTTCACGGAAAAGTCTTGGAAGTTGATTTCAACGGGATGTTGCTGAATTTCAATAATAAAGAATTCTGGACAACATTGACGGGAAAATTCAATGCTTATAATTTGTTATTAGCCTACGGAATTGCTCTGGAATTAGGAATGGACGAAACAGAAGTTCTTCAGGCGATTTCAAAACTTCAAAGGGTTAATGGAAGATTCGAAACAATAAAATCCGACAGCGGCATTTTCTTCGTGGTCGATTATTCTCACACGCCGGATGCGTTGGAAAATGTGTTGGACAGCATCAACGAAATCAGAACCAAAAACGAAAGACTGATTTGTGTTTTCGGTTGTGGCGGCGACAGGGATAAAACCAAACGCCCGGAAATGGGCGACATCGCTACCAAGAAATCAACTTTGGCGATTATCACGTCTGACAATCCAAGGACTGAAGAACCAACGCAGATTATCAAAGAAATAGAAGCTGGCGTTCAACCCCAGAATTTCAGCAAATACACTTCGATTCCTGACAGAAGAGAAGCGATAAAAATGGCCATCAAATTTGCGGAACCAAAAGATATCGTGCTGGTAGCCGGAAAAGGCCACGAAACATATCAGGAAATTAATGGTGTGAAACATCATTTTGATGATAAAGAAACGATTAGGGAACTTTTGAATCTGATGGGGAAGTAATTTGAAAATGAGATAATTTGACAATGAAAATACGCACACTTTGTCATTCCGTAGGAATCTCGATAAAAAGATTAGAAAATAAAGATTTAGATTTCTACGGAATGACAAACAAAATTTAGAAATGAACCATCAACTGACAACTATAAACTGACAACGAATGCTATACTACCTCTACGAATATTTAACCGCTCACGGAATCCACGTTCCGGGAATGAACTTGTTCAAATACATTTCGTTCCGCGCGGCGATGGCAGTTTTGTTTTCGCTGATTATTGCGTTGGCTTACGGAAAAAGAATCATCAATTTCCTGAGAAGAAAACAGATGGGCGAATTGGTAAGAGATCTTGGTCTGGAAGGACAAAAGCAAAAAGAAGGAACACCGACGATGGGTGGTTTGATTATCATTTTGGCGACCATTATTCCGGTTTTGTTGTTTACGAGAATAACTAATGTTTATATTGTTCTATTAATCATTTCGGTATTGTGGATGGGCGCGATTGGTTTTCTGGATGATTATCTGAAAAAAGTTAAGAAAAATAAGGACGGCTTAAGCGGAAAATTCAAAGTCATCGGGCAGGTTGGCTTGGGCTTAATTGTCGGAGTTACAATGTATTTTCATCCCGATATTGAGGTTAAGAGAAAGTATGCTGATGCTACAGTCATTAACAGAAATAACGTTGAGAAGAATTTTATGGAAGATGAGAGAATTCCGGTTTCCACAGTTCCTTTCACCAAAAATAATGAGTTCGATTACAGTGGTATCTTATTCTGGATGGATGATGCCGAAGCACATGAGTGGGCTTGGATCGTGTTCATCCCAATTGTGATTTTCATCGTAACCGCAGTTTCCAATGGCGCCAATATCACAGACGGAATCGACGGATTAGCCGCAGGAACCAGCGCAGTGATTTTACTGACATTGGCATTTTTCGCTTATGTTTCCGGAAACATCATTTTTGCGGATTATCTGAATATTATGTTCCTCCCGCATATGGGTGAAACTACAATTTTTGCGCTCGCCTTAGTGGGAGCCGTTATCGGATTTTTCTGGTACAATACATATCCTGCGCAGATTTTTATGGGTGACACGGGAAGTCTGATGTTAGGTGGCGTGATCGCCGTTTTGGCCATTATCCTTAGAAAAGAATTATTGATTCCTGTGCTTTGCGGTGTGTTCCTTATTGAAAACCTGTCGGTGATTTTGCAGGTGATGGTTTTCAAATACAGAAAGAAAAAATACGGGCTGGAATATGCTCAGAACAATAGATTATTCAAGATGTCTCCATTGCATCACCATTATCAGAAAGAAGGATTCCACGAGAGCAAAATCGTGAACCGGATGATAATCATCGGTGTAATGCTGGCAATTATTTGTTTAATTACTTTAAAAACCAGATAAAAACTAATAATCATAAATGAGAGTAGTAATACTTGGAGGTGGAGAAAGCGGTGTTGGTGCTGCGTACTTGGCAAAAGCCAAAGGCTTTGAAGTCTTTCTATCGGATATGGGATCGATTCGTGAGAATTACAAAAAAGAATTGGATGAACTTGGGATCGACTATGAAGACGGAACACACACCGATGAAAAGATTCTGAATGCCGATTGGGTCATCAAAAGCCCTGGGATTCCGAAGAAAGCTGAAATGGTTCAGAAGATTCAGGAGAAAGGGATCCGGTTATCTTCTGAGATTGAATTTGCGTCGGAATTTACCAATGCAAAAATTATTGCCATTACAGGAAGTAACGGAAAAACGACAACAACGTCTTTGATTTATTACATCCTGAAAGAAGATGGATTCAATGTCGGATTGGGTGGAAACATCGGGAAAAGCTTTGCGAAACAGGTGGCGGAAGAGAATTTTGATTATTATGTCTTGGAAGTGAGTAGTTTCCAGTTGGATGATATTCAGAATTTCAGACCATACATTTCATTGTTGTTGAATTTGTCTAAGGATCATTTGGACCAGTACAATTACAATTATGAAGAGTATGCGTTGGCTAAGTTCAGAATTGCTGAAAATCAGGACGCTAACAATTTTTTCATCTACAATAAGGATGATGAAATGAGCAAATCGATTCTGGAAAAACTGGATTTGAAAGTGACCAAAGTTCCTTTTTCTTTGAATGAAAAACTGGAAAAAGGTGCTTTCTCGATTGATGAAAATTTTGTGGTCAATATCAATGAAGGATTCACGATGAATATCGATGAATTGTCATTGGTCGGAAAACATAATGTAGCGAACAGCTTAGCGGCGAGCATTGCCGGAAAGTTACTGGAAATCAGCAATGAAAGCATCAGGCATTCCTTAATGACATTCCAGGCGGTGGAGCACAGATTAGAACCTGTGGCTGAAATCAGAGGTGTGAAGTTCATCAACGACAGCAAGGCAACCAACGTCAATGCAACATATTTCGCTTTGGAAAGTATGAAACAGCCGGTGGTTTGGATTGTTGGCGGAAAAGACAAGGGAAACGATTATACAGAAATCGAAGAACTGGTCAAGAAAAAAGTTAAAGCGATTGTCTGTTTAGGTGTTGATAATCATAAGATTATTGACTTTTTCAAAGACAAAAAAACCGAGATTTATGACACTTCCAGTATGCAGAAAGCAGTAGAAGTTTCTAAATCGATTGCAGAAAAAGGAGACGTTGTTTTGTTGTCACCTTGCTGCGCCAGTTTTGATTTGTTCAATGGTTATGAAGACCGCGGCAATCAATTCAAAAAAGAAGTTTTAGAAGAATTGACAATTAAGAATTAAAATTATCAATAGGATTGGGCTTTAGCCCATTCTCAAAATAAAGAAACGAATTGGCTTTAGCCAAAAGAAAATGCCATTTGTAAAAGTTTACATACACATTGTTTGGAGTACAAAAAAAAGAGTTCCTTTTCTCAACTCCAAAAACTTGAGGATCAAAGTATGGAAACATATAAAACAAAATGCAAACGAAAAAGGAATTTTTATAGATGTTGTAAATGGATATTCAGACCATTGTCATTGTTTAATTTCTTTGTCAATAAACCAGACAATAGAAAAAGTAGTACAATTGATAAAAGGAGAATCTTCATTTTGGATTAATAAAAATAATTTAACTGAAGAAAAATTTGCTTGGCAAGATGAATATTTTGCAGTTTCTGTTTCAGAATCGATGATAGAGAAGGTCAGAAATTATATTATCAATCAAGAAAAACATCATTTGACAAAAGTTTTTCAGAGGAATATGAAGAGTTTATTTCAAAATATAATTTCAACTCAAATGAAAAATAAGTTTTGGCTAAAGCCAATTCGATAATGATAAGAAACATCCGGCTAAAGCCGGACGCAATTAAAAAAAAGAGTGCGTAAAAATACTTGTTCAATTGAAAATGTGAAAAAACATTGAATTGCAAATATAAATAGGATTGGGCTTTAGCCCATTCTAAATAAAACAAAAAAGATTGGCTTTAGCCAAAACATAAAATAATGAACGAAGAAACTACAGAAAACAAATTCGAGCTGCTGAAAGGCGACAAAGTCCTTTGGTCGGTTATCATCTTGATTTCCTTCCTTTCCGTGTTTCCGGTTTATTCCGCAAGTTCGAATCTGGAATATATCGTGAACAATGGGACTACAACCGGTCACGTTTTCAAGCATATCGTTTTCGTTTTCATTGGTTTGGGAATTATGCGTTTTGTGGGAACAATCAAGTACGAATACATTGGAAAACTGAGTTCCATTCTGCTTTTGTTTACCATTGGATTGTTGTTGATCACGATGTTCACAGGACAAAAGATTGAAGGAGCAAGTGCTTCGCGCTGGTTGAAAATTCCGGGAACTCCGATCTCATTTCAGCCGTCGTCATTCGCATATTTGATGCTAATCATCTATCTGTGCAGATATCTCACCAAGAAAATAAAAAGAGAAAGAGTTCCGCTTGAAAATATCATTTACATATTCGGACCAATTCTGATTGTATTCGGATTGGTTGCAAAAGATAACGGTTCTACAGCGTTGATGATTATGATGGTTTCGATTATTATATTGATTATCGGACAGTTAGCTTGGCAATACGTTGCAGGATTTATCTCGGTGGCCGTTGTTTTCGTTATAATGTTTTTAGTCATTGCACTGAATACAAACTTAATTGGCGGAAACCGTGTCCATACCTGGATGAGCCGTATCGAAACGTTTACGAGCTCTAAGAAAACGGCTGATGTAGAGGACGAAAGTATCAAAGCCAAAAACTATCAGGTGATGCAGGCAAAAGCCGCAATTGTCCACGGTGGATTCAACGGAATCGGACCCGGGAAAAGCGCTTTGAAACAGACTTTACCACAATCGGTTTCGGATTTTATTTTCGCCATAATTGTGGAAGAATATGGCTGGATCGGTGCTTTCGTTTTGATTAGCCTTTATATGATAATGATTATCAGGATTGTGATGATCGCCAGTAAGATGCCCGCGTTTTTTGGATCGTTGCTGGTGTTAGCAATTGGACTGATGATTTTTGTCCAATTATCGGTAAACATCGCCGTTGCGGTCAATCTCATTCCCGTAACAGGTCAGCCTTTGCCATTGATAAGTTACGGAGGAACATCGATGTTGGTAACCTATATTCAGTTAGGAATCATCCTGAATGTCAGTTCCAGGATTCAGGTTTTTGATGAAGAAGGTTTGGGCAAAAGACAAAGCATAGAAGAAATAAATGATATCGCATAAAAAATAAATGATGAATGATAATTGATAAATCATCATTTATCTCTTATCAATTATAAAAAGATATGAGCAAAAAACTGAAAATATTAATGAGCGGCGGCGGAACAGGTGGACACATCTTTCCGGCGGTTGCGATTGCTCAGGAAATCCAGAAGAGATTTCCCGATGCAGAGTTTTTGTTCATTGGCGCCAATGGCAAAATGGAAATGGAAAAGGTGCCTCAGGCAGGATTCAAAATCGAGGGATTGAATATCACCGGATTCGACAGAGGTAATCTTTTGAAGAATGTCGCATTGCCGTTTAAAATCATTTCCAGTTTGATGAAAGCCAAAAAAATCATCCAAGATTTCAAACCGGATTTTGCAGTTGGAACAGGTGGTTTTGCCAGCGGTCCGGCTTTGTATATTGCAGCAAAAATGGGAATTGCGACCTTTATTCAGGAACAGAATTCTTTACCAGGAAAGACTAATGTTTTCAATGCGAAAAAAGCAAAAGCAGTTTTCACAGCCTATCCGGATATGGAGCAATTTTTCCACGGAACGAAAACTTATTTCTTGGGAAATCCAATCCGTCAGAATATCATTACGGATTTGATTGATAAGGATTTGGCAAAAGAAAAATTAGGCTTAGATAAAAATAAATTAACGATTTTGTCTGTCGGCGGTTCACTCGGTTCCAGAACTTTAAACAACGGCTGGAAAGAGAATTTTGATAGACTGAAAGACAAGAATTATCAGTTAATCTGGCAAACAGGAAAGACGGATTTTGCTGAAATAACTTCCAGCATCCAACCTCCAGCATCCATCCAAATCAAAGAATTCATCTCCGATATGGCTTTAGCTTACTCGGCAGCAGATGTGATTGTTTCCAGAGCCGGAGCCATTGCAATTTCCGAATTGGCAGTTGCGAAGAAGCCTGTTTTGCTGGTTCCGTTTCCGTTTGCAGCAGAAGACCATCAAACCAAAAATGCCTTGACCCTGGTTGAGAAAAATGCAGCACGAATGGTCAAAGATTCTGAGATGAAGGATAAGTTCTGGAGCGCACTTTCAGAAATCTGTGAAAATGAAAATTTGAGAAAGGAAATGTCGGATAATTTAGAATTTTTCGCCAAGCCTAGAGCTGCGGAAGGAATTGTAGATGAGATTTTTAAAGTGATAAATTAATGAAATTTCTGAAACACATATTAATACTTTTTTGTTTGATAGGTATATCAAGCTGTATGAATCGGTATAATAATATGCCAGCAAAAAATAATACACAAGCAAGACAAACTTTAGCTAAAAGCTTTGCAGATAATTATTTCTCTAAATGTGAGAAAAAAGATTATTCTGAAATAATAGGTTTCAATATGGATGTCAATATGAAGAATTATTTTTCCCAAGAAAGAAATAAAACAGTCTGTGAAAGCTTTGAGAAAAAATATGGAAAAATAGAAATAGGAAGTTTGAATTCAGCAAAAACAAATGTCTATCCGTCGGATTTTTATGACTTGTTTGTTTTTAATATTAAAACTGAAAAAAATGATAGTGTCAAATATCTGAGAATTGGAATGACCAGAGACAAAGACTTTATCAATACATTCTATTTGTCCACAAAACCATATAATAAATGGTATAAAAGAAAGAAAAAATGAGCATCTTAAATCAATATCAAAACTTCTATTTCATCGGTATCGGTGGGATTGGGATGAGTGCGCTGGCGCGGTATTTTCACGCTAACGGCAAAAATGTTTTGGGTTACGACAAAACACCAACAAAACTGACGGCTCAGCTTGGTTTTGAAGGCATCGATATTTCTTTTGAAGATGTGATTGATGAAAAAATTTTGGCATTCGACAAAGAATCAACTTTGGTGATTTACACGCCGGCAATCAAGAAATTGTCAATTCTGGATTACCTTACCAGCGAAGGTTTCGTCATCCTGAAACGTGCAAAAGTTTTGGGATTGATTACCGAAAATACAGATTGCATTGCCGTTGCTGGAACGCACGGAAAGACGACAACTTCTACTTTGATCGCACATCTCTGCAAAGAAGCAAATCTTCCGTCATCAGCATTTTTAGGCGGAATTTCTGAAAATTTCAAATCGAATTTTGATTATAACGGGAATCAATTCTCTGTGGTTGAAGCTGATGAATATGACAGAAGTTTCCTGAACCTTTCTCCGGATTGGGCGGTTGTAACATCAATTGATGCAGATCATTTGGATATTTATGGCGACAGAGTTCAGATTGAAGATGGTTTCAGACAATTTGCAGCTTTAGTTCCGAATGATAATCAGTTGTTCGTCAGAAAAGGAATTGCAATCGGAAGAGCACACAAGACTTACGCAGTCAATGAGGAAGCAGATTATTATTCTGATAATCTGAGAATGGACCACGATAAAATCTATTTCGATTTTCATACGCCAACACAGGAAGTTGACGATTTTGTCTGGGAAATTCCGGGAATTCACAATGTTGAAAATGCGACGGTTGCTTTGGCGATTCTGAGCAATTTGGGTGTGGATTTCGAAACTTTGAAAAAGGCAATCGCAAGCTTCAAAGGTATCAAAAGAAGATATACGAAACATATTTTCGATAACGGAAAAATCTATATTGATGATTATGCCCATCATCCCACAGAACTGAACGCTGTCATTGGTTCGATAAAAACTTTTTATCCAACTAAGAAATTGCTGGTGGTTTTCCAACCGCATTTGTTCAGCAGAACGAGAGATTTTGCAGAAGATTTTGCGAGAAGTCTGGAAAATGGAGATGATTTGTTGCTGCTTGATATTTATCCTGCGAGAGAACTTCAGGAAAATTTTGAAGGCGTTACATCCGCTTGGTTAGCTGAAAAAATCGAAACAGAAAATAAGGAAGTCTGCACATTACAGGAGGCTTTCGACAAAATAAAAGAAAGAGATTTTGATATTTTATTGACAGTCGGAGCGGGAAATATTGATACACTTTACGACCCGATTATGGAATGGCTTCCAACATTAGAATTAAAAATTAATAATGAAAATTAATAATGAAAATTAAGTTTGATGAAAAGTTTGAAGCATCCAGCTTTCAACTTCCATCATCCAACAAAATAATATGAAAAACAAGTGGAGAATATTGAAGATACTCGTAACAGTAGTCCTTTTTGGATTTCTGCTCAGTTTCTCATTGAAGCGTTTCAACAACGCCAAAATGGAGAACGTATCGATTAATATGAACCAGACCAAAACACCGGTTTATTTTGTGGATGAGAAGGATATCAAGGATTTGGTAAAGCAATTCAATCCGACTAAGAAAATCGGCGATATTAAGATTCCGGAATTGGAAAAGAAGATTAATGAGATTCCGTTTGTGGACAGTGCCAATGTTTATATGAATCTGAACGGAAACCTGAATGTTGATATCAAACAACGCATTCCGATCTTCAGATTGAACAAAAACGGAAAGGATTTTTATGTTGATGAAAAAGGGGTAGAATTCCCGATTTCGAGAAACTTTTCTTATCCGTGTATGCTGGTGACGGGTGATGTAGAACCGGCAGAATATCATAAGCTGGGTGAGTTGGTCGAAAAAATTGATAAAGATGATTTCAGTAAAAAATATTTTATAGGGATTACAAAACAAAATGGCAATTATAATCTTCTGACCAGTGACGGCTATTATAAAGTGGAAATTGGTGATTTGGATAATATCGATTTTAAGGTTAAAGGTTTTAAAACATTTGTAGAAAAGTATCTGGTATATCATAATCCTGAGAAGTACAAAAAGATTTCAGTCAAATACAATAATCAGATCGTAACTACGCTGAATCCGTATTTCAAAGAGAATGACAGTCTCCTGAAAAATGCGCCAAAAATTGAAATCACCAAACCGGAAGGAAAGCCTACGCAATTACTAGCATCGGTTCCGGCAAAAACAGAAACTAAAAAAGCGGAACCCAAACCGGAACCGAAAAAAGAAATTAAAAAAGCGGAACCTAAGAAATCAGAAGTTAAAAAAGAATCTTCGAAACCGAAAAAAGTAGAGAAGAAATCGGAACCGAAAAAAACTTCAATAAAGAAAAAGGAAACAACATCCAAACCAACTTCTGACAAAAAGAAAAAAGCAAAAGTAATTGTAGAATAGAATCCAGAATTGAACACAGAGCGCACTAAGATTATTTTAAGATAATGAAAAATTGTTTCACAGAGGCGCTTCGCTCAGATAAGAGCAATGATTGAAAAAACATAAACACACAAATGAATGAAAACGAATTATCAAAAATTGTTATTGATTCCGGCTTAAAAGTTCACCGCAAATTGGGAATGGGTCTATATGAGACGGTTTACGAACAATGTTTAGAATTTGAATTAAAAAATAGAGGTTTGAATGTAGAAAGACAAAAATTTTTGTCAATCAATTATGAAGGTTTGAAAGTTGAAAATGCCTTTAAAATTGATTTAATAGTAGAAAATAAGGTAGTATTAGAAATAAAAGCACAAGAAATACTTAATGATTTTAATTCAGCACAACTTCTGAATTATCTGAAATTAGGTGATTATAAATTAGGATTATTGTTGAACTTCAATTCAAAATTATTCAAAACAGGAATAAGAAGAGTTGTAAACGGATATATAATAGATTAATTAAAACTTATATAAGCGAAGCGCCTTTGTGAACTAAAAAAGAAAAATTTAGTGCACTTTGTGTTCAAATAAAAAATTAAAAAAAATCAAATCGAGCATATAATGGAAAATCAAGAGTATTCAGTAGGTCTGGACATTGGGACAACCAAGATTGTCGCCATTGTCGGCAGGCGAAACGCTCACGGGAAAATCGAGATCCTGGGCGTTGGGAAGGCTAAAAGTCTTGGCGTTCACAAAGGAATCGTGAACAACATTTCCCAAACCATCAATTCCATCAAAACTGCAGTGGCAGAAGCGCAATCCAGCGCCGGCGTTCCTATTCACAAAGTGACGGTAGGTATTGCAGGAAAACACATCCGGTCTCTCCAGCATTCGGATTACATTATGAGAGAGCATCCGGATCAGTACATCACCGAAGATGATATTGAGAAACTGAAAGACCAGGTGAAAAAACTGGTCATGTTGCCTGGTGAGGAAATCATCCACGTTTTGCCTCAGGAATACAAAGTAGATTCTGAAGGCGAGATCCAGGAACCAATCGGGATGCACGGCAAAAGATTGGAAGCTAATTTCCACGTGGTTGTAGGACAGATGGGTTCCATCAGAAACATTGCAAGATGCGTTCGCGAAGCCGGTCTGGAGATGGAAGCTTTGACATTGGAACCTTTGGCGTCGTCCGAAGCGGTTCTTACAAAAGAAGAAAAGGAAGCTGGTGTTGCGATTGTTGATATCGGTGGTGGAACTACGGATATCGCGATTTTCAAAGACAATATCATTCGTCATACTTGCGTGATTCCTTACGGTGGCGGCATTATCACTGATGATATTAAGGAAGGTTGCTCCATCATCGAGAAACACGCAGAACAATTGAAAGTGAAGTTCGGTTCGTCTGTTCCGGAATTGGAAAAAGACAGCACTTACGTGACAATCCCGGGATTGCACGGTCGTCCGGACAAAGAGATTTCGCTGAAGGTTCTGGCTCAGATCATCAATGCAAGAGTTGAAGAAATTCTTGAAATGGTCAACACCGAACTGAAAGGCTACGGCGCTTTCGAACAGAAGAAAAAACTGATCGCAGGAATCGTTTTGACCGGCGGTGGTTCCAACCTGAGAAACCTTCGTCAGTTAGCGAATTACACAACAGGTTTCGACAGCAGGATTGGTTTTGCTAACGAATATGTGGCCAATGATAAAAACCAATATCTGAAAGGACCGGAATTTGCAACGTCCATCGGTTTGCTAATGGAAAGTCTTAAAATCAGAGATAAGAAAACCAATATTTCTGAGGAAGAAATCATCGAAGAAGCTGTTGCTAAGTCGGAAATTGTTACTCAGCCAACTACAGAAGTTGAGAAATCTCAACAGGTTCAGCAGATAGAAGAAATTTCTCAACCAAAAAGCGAAGCTAAAAGAAACAAACCGACATTCGGTCAGTCAATTCTGGATAAAGTGAAAAAATTCTTTGAAGAAGTAGAAGAGTAATTAATAATCGTAAAATCGCCAATCGTGAAATCGTAAGGCCAGCAATGAGACAATCTTGCAAATCAGCGATTAAACGGTTTAACAAATTGAAAAAATAAAACTACTATGGACAATATAAATAATACACAGGGATTCTCATTTGATTTACCAAAGGGCAATTCTTCAATTATTAAAGTAATCGGCGTCGGAGGCGGCGGAAACAACGCTTTGAAGCATATGTACGAGAAAGGGATTTATGGCGTTGACTTCGTGATTTGCAATACCGATGCGCAGACGCTTGACAACAATCCTGTTGCTAACAAAGTTCAGTTAGGCGTAACAATGACCGAAGGTCTTGGTGCTGGCGCAGACCCGGAAGTTGGCGAAAAAGCAGCCATCGAAAGCATCGATGATATCAAAGCATCAATGGGACAGAACACCAAAATGGTTTTCATCACTGCCGGAATGGGCGGCGGAACCGGAACCGGTGCTGCGCCTGTAATTGCAAAAGTGGCTAAAGAAATGGGAATTCTGACTGTGGGGATCGTAACCGTACCTTTTAGTTTTGAAGGAAAAAGAAGATTGGACCAGGCTGAATTAGGTTTGGAAAAATTAAGAAATAATGTGGATTCTCTGATTGTCATCAATAATGATAAACTGAGACAACAATTCGGTAATCTTGGTTTCAAACAAGGATTCTCAAAGGCAGATGAAGTGTTGACCAACGCTGCAAAAGGAATGGCAGAGGTTATTACGGGTTATTTCGATGTGAATATTGACTTCCGTGATGCTAAATCTGTTTTGGCTAACTCCGGAACTGCGTTGATGTCAACTGGGATTGCAAGCGGTGAAAACAAAGCGGAAGAAGCGGTTAAAAAAGCATTAGATTCCCCGTTATTGAATGATAACAAAATCACCGGTGCGAAAAATGTTCTGTTATTAATCAGAAGCGGTGCGACTGAGGTGACGATGGATGAGATCGGTGTGATTATGGACCACATCCAGAAAGAAGCCGGAAACACTGCAGATATTATTTTCGGTGTTGGTTCTGATGAGGAATTAGGAGATGCAGTAAGTGTTTTGGTGATAGCAACCGGTTTTTCCAACGATAATAAAAAACATTCCGGCGTTACTGAAACGATTAAATATTCTTTGGAAGACAGGCCAAGTCCTTCGTCTCACAGAGAATCGCCGTTCAAAAGCAGATTCCAGGAAGAATCAAAACCTGAAGTACAGTCCGGGAAAAATTTTTTTCGGTTAGAAGATGATGACGATTTCGGAACTTCCGGCTTCCCAACCAATTCGGTTGCAGAAAGTGTTGTAGAAGAGCCAAAAGCAAAAATTGACATTATCGAAAATGAGGAAATCCAGAATTTCTCAAACGATTATAATAACAGCGAAAAGCAGGAATACAACCTTTTTACATTCGAAGAGGAAGCATACGAAGAAGTAGATTTGGAGGCACAGTCTTTTTCTTTCGAAGTGGAGGACAAGCCAAAAGCGTCTTTAAAAAATGAAGAAACAGAAAAACCGGTTGAAGTAACTTTCACAATCAACGAACCTGCTGTTGAAGAAGAATTTCCTGTAATCGAAAAGCAGGTTATTTCTGAAGTTAAGGATTTTACAATCGAGGAAACTCCGGTTAGAGAAGAGAAAGTTAACGAAATTATCGAAGAAAAAATTGAAGAACCAACCAGATTTTCTTTCGCTGTTGAAACTAAGGAAGAAATTGTAGAAGAGAAAAAACAGGATCCGGTTCAGGAAACTGAAAGTGGATTCACGTTCTTCAACAAAACACCGGATTCCTCAAAAGCCATGGAACGAAGAAACAAGTTGAGAGAATTCAATTCACGTTACCAGCAATTGGATAATGAGAACGTTTTTGAAACCGTTCCGGCGTTCAAGAGAAAGAACATCAATATCGACGGTTCTAATGCATCTGACCAGAATATCAACACTTATTTGTCTGATAACAACGGGAGTATGCAACTAAGAGAAAACCGTTTCCTTAATAAAGATGTAGATTAGTTTTAATGTAACAATGTAATAATATAAAAGTGTAACAATTGTAACGCAATGATAAATTTTGAAAACAATCCGTTAATTCAAAAGACGATAAGTTTTTCTTTAGACATTATTGAGTTCTGTGAGTTACTGGAAGAAAAAAAGAAATTTATTATTGCAAAACAATTGTTACGTTCTGCAACAAGCATTGGTGCAAATTCTTTTGAAGCTCAGAATCCACATAGCAAAAATGACTTTATCAATAAAATAAAAATTGCTGCAAAGGAACTTGAAGAAACAAAATATTGGCTGTATTTATGCAAACATTCCAAGAGTTATCCTTTTGACGATAAATTGGAACAGCAGATAATTGAAATCGGAAAAATAATTTACAAAATATTAAGTACAAGTTTAAATAAGAATTAATATAACAATGTCCAGTTTATATAATTGTTACACTGTTATATTTCTAGATTGTTAAATTGAAATATTATGAGTTTAGAACAAACAATAAACGATGCGATAAAAACCGCAATGCGTGAGAAAGACAGAGTAGCTCTGGATTCTCTTCGTGCAGTAAAATCTCAGATTCTGTTGTTACAAACCGAAGCAAGAGGCGCTGAAGTGACGGAAGAACAAGAAATTGCTATTTTGCAAAGGATGATAAAGCAGAGAAAGGATTCCTATGAGCAATTTACTGCTCAGGGAAGAACTGACCTTGCTGAAGTGGAAGAAGCGCAGATGAAAGTGATCGAGCAATTTCTTCCAAAACAATTATCTGCGGAAGAACTGGAATCAGAAATCAAAAAAATCATTTCTGAAACCGGAGCAGAATCTCTGAAAGATTTAGGAAAAGTAATGGGCGTTGCCTCCAAAGCATTAGCCGGAAAATCTGACGGAAAGAGCATTTCCGAAATGGTGAAGAAGTTACTTTCTTAAAATTGTCAGAAGTGGAAAGTCAGAGGGAAGAAGTTAAATTATAAGATAACCTTTTAAACTTCTCACATCTATCATCAAACTTCTAACTAAAAGGATATACTTAATTTGCATATCGATTTGATTAAAGCCTTGAATTTTCGGATTCAAGGTTTTTGTTCTGAAAATCAGCCAAAATGTCTCAATAGATTTTCGGAATGATTTTAATAGAATGATTGATCAGATAATCAAAATATTATTTGATTAAATTTGCAATTCGAATTAACCTAAAAATAAATTTAATATGTATCCAGCAGATTTAGTATTGCCAATGAAGGCAGAACTTACAGATAAAGGCTTTGAAGACCTTACGACACCTGCACAGGTGGATGAGGCGCTTAAACAGAGCGGAACGACATTATTAGTAATCAACTCTGTATGCGGTTGTGCAGCAGGTGCTGCAAGACCAGGGGTTGTTTATTCTTTGACAGGCGAAAAAAAGCCGGATCATTTGGTGACGGCCTTTGCGGGCTTTGATACGGAAGCCGTTGCAGAAGCAAGAAAGCTTTTGGCTCCATTCCCGCCAAGCTCGCCGTGTGTGGCACTTTTCAAGGACGGGGAATTGGTGCATATGCTGGAAAGACACCACATCGAGGGTAACCCGGCAGGCGCAATTGCTGCGAATCTTCAGGCTGCTTTTGAAGAGTATTGTTAAGATAAAGAAAAACCAAAATAGAGATATTTTGGTTTTTTTATTGTTAAATCCGAAATTCAATTTTCAGGTTTTTCATTATTTTTTAAATTTGCAAAAAAGTAAAAATGTCAGACCAAGCAAGTTATTTGTTTTCTACAAGAACCAGCCAAGAGCTGGCAGAAAAAATCGCCCATTCCTACGGGCAGCCTTTGGGGAAGATCAACATTCAGCATTTCAGCGATGGAGAATTTGAGCCCGTTTTGGAACAATCGGTGAGAGGTGCAAGGGTTTTCCTTATTGCATCCACATTTCCCCCAGCAGATAATCTATTGGAATTATTGCTGATGATTGATGCCGCCAAAAGAGCGTCTGCCAAAAATATTACGGTGGTAATCCCTTACTACGGTTTGGCAAGACAAGACCGGAAAGACAAACCAAGAGCACCAATCGGTGCAAAACTGGTAGCCAATCTACTGACGGCAGCCGGAGCAACGAGAATTATGACGATGGACCTTCATGCAGATCAGATTCAGGGCTTTTTCGAGATTCCGGTGGACCATCTTTATGCATCCACTATTTTTGTAGATTATATTCAGTCTCTTAAACTTGATAATCTGACCATTGCTTCGCCTGATATGGGTGGTGCAAAGAGAGCAAAAAATTATGCCGGACACCTTGGTGCGGATGTGGTAATTGCCTATAAAGAAAGAAAAAAAGCGAATGTGGTGGAAGAGATGTTCCTGATAGGTGATGTTACGGATAAGAACGTGATCCTGATAGACGATATGATTGATACTGCCGGAACACTTTGTAAAGCCGCTGATATTCTGATGGATAAAGGTGCAAGATCCGTAAGAGCTATGGCGACCCACGGCGTACTCTCCGGGAAAGCTTACGAAAATATAGAAAATTCTAAATTGCTGGAAGTTATCGTGACAGATTCTATTCCTTTAAAAGAAGGTCTTTCTTCCAAAATAAGAGTCCTTTCCTGCGCTTCACTGTTTGCCGACGTGATGAAAAGTGTACACGAGCATAAATCGATAAGCGATAAATTCATTATCTAAAAAAAATTACTATATTTGCAACCTCAAATTTTAATCATTATATAATGAAATCAATTACAATTCAAGGTACAAAAAGAGAAAACGTGGGCAAAAAGTCTACAAAAGCTTTACGTGATGCTGAATTAGTTCCTTGTGTTGTTTATGGTGGTAATGAGCCTTTGAACTTCTCTACAGAAGAGAAATCTTTCAAAAATCTTGTTTACACGCCTGAAGCACACACGGTATCTATTGAGGTTGACGGTCAAACAATTCCTGCTGTTCTTCAGGATATCCAATTCCACCCGATCACAGACAGAATCCTGCACGTGGATTTCTATCAATTATCAGACGATAAGCCTGTAATTATGGAAGTTCCTGTGAGAATCACTGGTCGTGCAAAAGGTGTTGTTGCTGGTGGTGTTCTTAGACAGTCATTTAGAAAACTAAAGGTAAAAGCGCTTCCTGCAAACCTGCCGGATGAGATCGTGGTAGATGTAACGCCTTTGAGAATCGGTAACAAACTTTATGTTGCGGCTCTTAAAAACGATGCTTACACTTTTATGCACCCGGACAATGCAGTAGTTGCTGCTGTTAAGATGTCTAGAAATGCAATGAAAGGCGGTGCCGCTGCTATGGATGATGAAGATGAAGAAGAAGTAACAGAAGGTGCAGCAGAAGCTACAACTGAAGAAACTTCAGCAGAATAATAATCAAATTATTATTGATATACAGGCCACAAGATTTTCTTGTGGCTTTTTTTATTTCTATATATTACGTCAGGTTCTGGCGTTGCCTGGTCATATTTTTGGTCATTAAATAATTAATCAATGGACAAAATTACACTTCAGCGCATCCAGGCATTGCATCCAAAAGTAAGAGACGAAGTCATTCAGATTATTAAAGATTGCGATGATGCCCTTACAGGAAAGGCCAAAATCAGAATTACACAAGGTCTCAGAACCTTCGACGAACAAAATCAGCTTTATCAAATCGGGAGAACAAAACCCGGGAAGAAGATCACCAAAGCAAAAGGCGGCCAGAGCATTCATAATTATGGGCTTGCTGTAGATATCTGTCTCATTATAGACGGGAAAACCGCAAGTTGGGATACTGCAAAAGATTGGGATAATGATCAGATTGCAGATTGGTATGAGTGCGTGAAAATCTTTGCAAAATACGGCTGGGAATGGGGCGGAAATTGGAAAACCTTTAAAGATCTCCCTCACTTCGAAAAGAAAATGATCAGCCATAAAAGTCTTGTACTAAAAGTTTCGTGGAAGAATCTCATCAGGCTTCCGAAAGATAAAAACGGCTATATTATTTTTTAAAAACTATTTTTCTTACGACAAGTTCTGTCGCTTTCCGCATCTACATTTGCTTTATCAAATCACTAAAATATCACAGATGAAACGATAGCGTTTCCATCCCGATATTGAAACATCAATATTAACCAATGAAAAAGATATCAATACTTTCTTTAGACGGCGGCGGTATCCGCGGGATCATTTCCTGCATTATCCTCCGCTATCTGGAAGAGCTGCTTCAGCAGAAAGACCATCCCGATGCCAGGCTGGGTGACTATTTTGATATGATAGCGGGCAGCAGCACAGGCGGCATTCTGGCCTCAGTTCTGCTATGCCCGGATAGTAACGGGAAAGCCAAATATTCTATTAAAAAAGCCTTTGAATTGTATACCGAGAAAGGCGAAGATATTTTTAATGTTTCACTTTGGGAATCGCTTATCAACCCATTCGGTTTATTTAGTAAAAAGATCTCCCAGGAAAATCTTGAACGTCAGCTCAGAGAATTTTTCGGAGATACTGAACTGAAGGATTTTATCAAACCATCGCTGATTACAAGCTATGATATTGAAAACAGACGGGCAAAGCTATTTAATACAATTAATGCAAAACAGAGCCAGCAGAACTTTTTGGTAAAAGACATCTGCCGGGCCACTTCTGCTGCGCCAACTTATTTTTCGCCGGCGCAGATCAGGTCCTCATACGGTCAGACCTTCAGCCTAATAGATGGCGGCGTATATGCAAATAATCCCGCTTTGTGTGCTTATGCGGAAGCCAGGAAAATTCCTTTTGCGACTATTTTTGACAATCCCTTTAAACCCAATTATCCTTCGGTAAATGATCTGTTGATATTATCCATCGGAACCGGCACGGAAATGAAGTCTTATCCTTTCAGAAAATTTCAGAATGCAGGGAAACTGGCCTGGGTCAGTCCCATTATCGACATTTTACTTTCTGCCAATGCAGAAACTGTAGATTACCAGCTGAATCAGATGTTTATGACCCTTGGCAAGCGTAACCGCCAGAATTATTACAGGATAAATCCTTCTCTCAAATCGGCATCACCGGAAATGGATAATGTTTCCAAGAAAAACCTGGAAGCGCTTATACAGGCAGGATTATCTTACGTAGAAGAAAACAGCGTTTTACTCAACCAGATTGCGGATAAATTAATTAAAAATAAAATTTAATGCGACGCGTTTTGGCGCTTATCAACATTACTTTTGAATAAGAAAAAACAAAAATAAATTATGAAAAAAATTTTTTATACGACGTGTTTTGGCGTCAGCTGAAACTACTTTTGGATTATAATTAAGGCCTCAATTTAATCAACTCACTTTTTACGAAAACAATATGATATCAGCACAGAAAAGCTGGTAAGGAAAACCATTACCTAAACGCAAAATATTAATATGGAAAACACGGAACAAATATCCGAAGAAATACCTTCCCAGGAAAAACTCTTTAGCATCAGCTGGGAAGATATAGAGAATGAAAATTTAGACTACGACTTCTCTATGGAAGAGCTCGAAACCTTTTTCAGAGAAGACTTGGACAATACTATTATTTATTAACCTTTAAAATTTTAAAATTATGACATCAAAAACAGATTTAAAATCATTTTTTGAAACCGGAGACAAGCCGGAACAAGATCATTTTTACGAGTGGATGGATTCCTATTGGCACAAAGATGATCCGCAAGATATTATCCCGGCAAGCAGGGTTGATATTGACCTGTCAGGAAAAGCAGAAAAAACAGCTGAAAATCTCACTTCTGAGAATATTGCAAGCTGGAAAAGCAAGTTGATTGAACCATTGCAGATTACCATTGAAACAACATCAGGCATCACTACTGATTATACGGCGAATGGAAACAAAATGCATGGAAAAAACGTGATAATAAAAAACGGAGCTTCAAACATTGACTTAAAATGTGTGGCGTCTTCTCCGGCTGACTTTATCTGTACTGTCACCAAAGCGGGAACCGGAGCAATTACCATTAAAAATGACACAGGAGTCACCATTAGCCAGGTAGACTATACCAATGTGCTGAATGGTGGTGTAGGAAGTACTGCCAGAATACAGAGAATTGAGGGTGTTTTTTATATTAGAATCTTTAATACTTAAATGATGAATATAGTTGAACAGTACGATGCAAATAATACTTATTATTCTTTAGAAGTAGTAGCTACTAAAGCGGTGCAAGGTATGAGATTTGAAACGGTTGATAATGCTATTTATAAAACAAAAGTTGATTTCGGGGATGGTGTTACGAAGAATGGAACAGGAGTAGTAGGCTCCAGTTCATCTGTTGGAACCAGCACAAAAAATTATTCGGAAGCCTATACAGGAAAAATCAGAATTTCCAATAACCCTAAAAAAGTAAAAAAGATTGTATTAGATTTTGGAATTGATGGAAGCAGCGCCGATCCGGATTTTTTAAATGTCAAGAATGTAGTTTTAGCACCAGATATACTTGATCATTTTAACGAGGCGGAATACTTTTACTTTAGTCATTATTGTTATGGATCAGTAAATACTGCACTTCAGGGAAAAGTTACCGGTGAATGGTCAGGTATATGTGGCAATAACTTAAAATCTTTGGAGCTGGTCAACTGTGATTACCCACTGTCTGATCCAACCTTTAACATGAATTTAATGCCAAAAGATTCTGTTTTGGAGGTTTTAAAACTTGGATCTGGTTATTCTGTTGCTAGTAGTTATGTATCTGTATCAGGGGATTTAGAAAATATTCCTTCGACCTGCAAAGTTGTTTATTTAGGAGGTGACAGACCGGGAACATCAAATAATGTAGCAGGCATTATTCCTAATTGGGTAGAAGAGTTTTCCAGAATTGGTAGAAATACAATTTATGGTAATGTAAGTGATTTTTCTCCAAATTTAAGATATATAAATGTTCAGGGAAGTAATACACTAAGTGGAAATCTGTCTAATATGCCTTTCTTGAAATATATAAATATCTCGGGTAATAATACGGTAGGCGGAAATCTAAATAATATATTAAATGTTGAACAATGCATTTTATCTGGACAAAATATTGTTTCTGGATCCATACCAAATTTTCCTAATTGTAATTACTTATCAGTTAGTGGAAATAATAGTTTATCAGGGAGTGTTCCCTCAATTGCATCTTTAACTTTAATGTTTGCAATTCACGGTAACAATACTATTGAAGGAGCATTAAATCTTCCCAATATTTCTCTTGTAAGTATTTCCGGACAAAATAAAATTGCATCACTTAATCTGCCGAAAGTTACGAGTGTTATTATAAGTGGTCAAAATATAATATCAGGAGATTTATCTGCACAGATAAATCAGTCTGCAACAAATATTCAGATTACAGGTCAAAATTTACTATCATCTGTCAGTAATGTTTTTCCTGATGCAACTACTTTTATTGTGACTGGGAAAAATTTATTAACCGGAAATATTCTTGACAAATGTCCTAAAGCTACAAGTATCCAGATTGGCGGAGAGAATACAATAACTTACACAACTAGAACTTTTCCTTCTACGATGAGTGTTTTAGAAATAACAGGTAAAGCTGCTTTGACACAACAGATGGTTGACCGGTTATTATCAGATCTTAACAGGGATGTTTCTATCTGGAACGGTTCAAAAAAAATTACGATCAAAGGTAATTCCGAACCACCATCTTCAGATAGTTTATCTGCCAGAAATTCATTAGTCCTAAAAGGTGTAACAATCTCAACAAATTAAAACTATGGAAAATACAATTATACATCTCACGAAACCCTTTATTGTTATCTGGGATCTCGAAACCCAAACAATAGTAACTAAGATGACAGATAATAACCAGACCTGGACATCAGGCCAAAACGGCTCTGCAGAATTCGACACAGAGCAGGAGCTGGAGGATTTCATTACGGAAAGTAACCTTACGCAGTAATTCTAGCTTTCCAATAATTTAAAACTTAATAAAACCCCTTTGGAATTCCGGTACAGCTATCGGAACAGCCAAAAAAATGTCAAAACAACAACAATTAAAATCAAACAACAATGACAACAGAAAACAACAATCCGGAAGAAATTATTCCGGTAGATCAAAATCAAAAAACAGACGCCAACCCTGCTACGCAAACGCTCTTCAGATTTGTAAGCCTTAGGAATCCCCAGTTGGCAAAGAAAGAAGGAAATACAAAATTCATTTTCAGACAGGAAAATTACAGAGGCGTGTTTGATGAACTATTATTACTATGGAAACCGCAACTAAACAAATCTAAAATCGATTTTCTCACTGAAAAAGTCAAATCAGCAGATTTCAACTTTGGATATATACAAAGAACGGAAAGTAATGTCCAGAGTTGGTTCGGGAATTTTTATACTTCAAGTAAAAACCTTATTGCAAACGGAAGTTTGCCTGCAGATGAAGTTCAGGATTTATTGGATATTATTTCCGTATTTGAACAAGATGATACGAAACGGAAAGAATTATTCGGAGGTCTGTGGGACAGTATTATCTACCAGATTCTTACAGAAGAAGATTTTTATGTCAAAGAGCTTTTAACACAAATTTTACAAACTATTCATTATGTTAATAACTATAGACTGATTGCTGAAGAATCCAATGCAAAAAAAAGATTAGCAAAACAAAAAGAACTGTCAACAGCCAAAGTGGTAATTCCGGATTATCTTTTCGTAGATACTGCAGCAGTTCCTCCGGTTACACAAACTAAGGATTTCACAGTTGGTGTATCGGAAGTAGGTTCCAGTGATACTATTAGTAACGGTAATCATAAAAATGGAATATTGGCAACTGAATCTGAAAACAATACTTCAGAAAATCCAGCAGTATTTCTTCCAACAGAATCTATGCTCAAGCGGCAGAAAGTAGCTTTGGCTAATGTGGAAAAAGAGCAATTAGAAAAACTCAAAAAAGAGCTTTCCAAAGCACAAAAGTTATATCACAAAGAATACTCCAAGGCATATGATCTGGCTACAAAGCAGTATCAGAAATCAATTATGCCGGAGCGGGAAGCTTTTGAGCAGAGACTTTTGGAAGTGGAGGCTGCGTTTACCGAAGAAATGACAGAAGCCGCAAAAAAATTGGCATTGAGTCAGGTCCCAAAACCACAGTTGCCGGACTTTGAGTTCGAATTCCGTGCAGAGCGAGATACAGCATATTTGCAGACCAAATTATCCGAATCGTCTTTATTTACATTGGCTAAGCTGATTGCTGAATCTGCAGCTGAGGATGATCTTTCTGACAGGCTTTCAAATGGCGATGTAGCAGCAGAAAACGTCTTGGCAGTTGGCAAAGAACAATATATTCTTCCGGCAGATGAAAACCAGAACTTTGAGGAAATGCTGGAAACGCTCAATGCCAGATTATCCGAACTGAACGAAGAAATCTACCAAAATACCGAAGTTGAAAAACAAGAATATGCAAGTGTTGGTGGTGTTTTGATTCCGGTGAATAAAGGTAACAAAGAAGGAAAATCAGAAAATTTTATATTTATGGGTCAAACGGTTGCTATTGCGCCGAACATGTGGAGTGTTGTTTTAACATTTCAGGATTCAAATGTAAATATTATTTCAGCAGATTATTCGGCTTCGGGTAGGACAAAAGAGATAAAGGATACTTATTTAGAAAGAACAGGTTCTGCTTCGTATAGATTTTTTAATAATCAGACATTTATTAAGCCAGATGATGTTAGTGAGGGTGGATTTATTGTAAAAGGAATTCTTAAGCTTTCTAATGGAGAATCTTACAGGATGGATTTTACTTTAATCAGAAATTATCAAGCACCAATTAATGCATCCTCAGATCAATACAATACTTATGGTTTTAATTGTTATATAAGTCCTTACACACCCCCAACTGACCCAGGAACCGACAATCCAGACACTCCAACTAATCCAGGCGATACAGGAACACCGAGCAATCCGGGAACTACAACCCCATCTTCATCCACCAACTCCTTCATTCCAAAAGGCTTCGGAATCAAAAGATTAGGAATTGCAGATTATCTGAAAGTAGAGCAAACCACTCACGCCTATGTAGAAGGCGAGGTAGCCAATATTGAGAATATTATGGCTCGTGAATACCGCAGTCAGTCAACAAGACGTCTCAGAAGAAGCGAAACCACTGACACCAAATCTTCCGATACCGAAAGAGAGCGCTCTACAGATACCACCACATCCAGCCGTTTCGAGATGCAGTCCGAGATAGCAAAGATTCTTCAGGAATCTACCGATATGGGAATTAATGCAAATACAGGTTATAGCGGCTTTGGATTTAATTTAAGTATCGCCGCAAGCTACGCCAACCACCGTTCAAAAGAAGAAAGCATGAGACAGGCCGTGTCCCAGGCACAGGAAGTGACTGCCAGGGCTTTAGACAGAGTGGTTACAAAAGTCCATCAGGAGCGTGTGGAAAAAATGATTGAAGAATTTGAGGAAAATAACACCCACGGTTTTGATAACAGAAAAGGCGATCAGCACGTAGTTGGTGTATACAGATGGGTAGATAAACTCATGAAAAACCAGGTTTGGAACTATGGCAAGCGACTGATGTTTGAGTTTGCCATCCCACAGCCATCCAAATTACACAGATTAGCGGCAGCCTCTGTTAAAAAAGTGATTCAGAAGCCGGTTGATCCTAGAACCTCAAAGGATTTTCCAATGTCTGATTATAGTGTTTTGAGCAAGGAAAACGAAAATGTTTTAAAACATTGGATCAGTGAGTATAATGTGGAGATTGATAACCTTCCCGATGAAAATATTAATGTAACTAAATCCATTGCATACGGAAAGGATAAAGTCTCTGATATTGGTGCAGATACTCATTATACAAGTGCTATTGGAATACAAGAAACAATAAAAATTCCGGAAGGTTATGTTAGCTCAAATTTTTCTATTCAAGGTGGTGGAAAGCAATATTTAAAAGATGGTTGGTCATTATTAAATATGAGTGTTGGAGATAAACACGTAATAATTAATTCCGATCAGGGTAAGTTTAATGAATCTGGAAATTTTAATAAACAACATTCTGGTGAATTAGCAGTTGGTATTTCTACAGATCGTTTTTATTCTTTTGAAGTTATAGTTGCTTTAAGTTGTAATCTCTCGGATAATGCAAAAAAACAATGGCAGCAAAAAACCTTCAACGCCATCATAAAAGCCTATGAAGATGCATTGGCAGATTACAACGATAAAGTCGCTCAGGAAGAAGCCAAAGCCGGCAATATCAAAGACTCTAACCCAATGTTCTATCGCCAGATCGAGCAGGAAGTGCTGAAACACAACAGTATCGCCTATCTGGTAGATGACAGCACATCTAATAAAGTATTGGGAAAAACCCTTTACAATGGGACAACAGTTGCTGGCTTCGAAGTGGCAAGAACCGGACTGGATGCTTATGCCTCTCTCGCCAAATTTATGGAGCAGGCATTCGAATGGGATCTGATGTCATACAACTATTACCCTTACTATTGGGGCAGGAGAGATGACTGGGATGATATGTACCAGCAGGAGAATATCGATCCTTTGTTCCGCTCATTCCTCAGAAGTGGGATGGCAAGAGTAGTTGTTACCGTTCGTCCGGGCTTCGAAGATGCCGTTCAGTTCTATATGGCAACAGGAAGATTATGGAACGGTGGCGAGGTGCCGGTTATCGGAGATCCAATGTATCTGTCGATTGTAGATGAGCTGAAGGAAACAAAAGGAGAAGCGCAGGGCAAAGCTTGGCTCACCCGTCTTCCTACGTCACTTACCATTCTTCAGGCAGAAAGTATTGGCTTGAAGGTGGCAGCCGCACTTCCATTTACCAAAGAAGATCCGGAAGACTTTGAAAATCCGGAGCAGGTCATTACCACAAGCAATTTTGTTACCACAAGGGCGATGATAGAATCCGGAACCGACAGGCAGGTTGCCAATCTGGAACTGGACACCGATTCTTTACAGCTCACAACGGAAACAAACGAAGTGGTTTCCGAGCTTCCTTTGGACGAGCTGAAAAAAGCTTTAGAATAATCAATTTTGTTTAATCCATTTCAAAGGGCGGTTTCAATAGCCGCCCTTTTTAATTAAAGAATAATACAATGAAACATAAAGAATATTTCAATGGCTTTGACGATTTTGATGAAGAGAGTCAGCAATTGCTTTTGTCTTTGCGGCAATCAGTTATTCCAATGAATAATCTACAGTCAAAAGGCTATGGTAAGTTTCAAAACATAAAAATGGGCAATGTTCAGATTGGCGAGACCATCCGTGGGATGAAACACGTAAGTCCGCTTGTTGAAATCAAATTCAATAACCAAACTTCTGATGATATTTTTGGAAAATATTTTCCCGATGCAACCGACACACAAAAGGGAAAAACCAATGTAATAGAAGACATCAATCTCACCGTGAAAAACGGATACAAATTCAATGCATACAATTATTATTTTGACAATAATCAAAACGGAATTTTTGGTGACAGCGGAGACGCTTTAGCGTTTCGGTTGCTACTTTTTGTTTCGGATGATGGAAACAAAGTGAAAGAATGCTACGAAGTGGTGAAACCTGCAGATGATGAGGTGATCCTTTTTCTGGAAAGTGATAAAGACAACTTCAGTAAGGATGTTCTGTATGGTCGAATGTCCGAAAAAGTACGAAAACAATTTACTGATGACAGAGGAAACCTGAAAAGCAACCTCTTCGACAGTGAGATAATGAAAGCCGTGAAAAAACACGCCAACCTGAATCAGGAAATTGTGGAAGAGTTGATGAAAAAAGGCTACATAAAAAATAAAAGCATTGCCGAAGGCTTTTTTATTTTCCTGAAATATGTAATGATGGGCATTTCCGCTCCTGCAAAAGCATTAGGCTGGACAATGAATAAGCTGGGAGAGGGAATAGATTTCTTAAAAATTCCAGATCAATTTTGGGACACCGAAAATGAAAACTATCTGTTCCAAAAAGACAAGCTGATAGAAAACCTAACTATTTCTACCGACAAAATAAGTACTCTGAAAAACCTTTTTACCGACAGAAAAGGCTTCAATCTTGTGGACCTCACACCACAATTGCTGGATGATATTATTCTGAAACAAATCGGTGTAACAGAATCTTTTGTAGCAAAATACAATGCTTATGTGAAAAACAAGGTAGAAGAAATTTTTAAAACTCTGGAAAACCCCGCCATGCAGCAGCAAGCGGAAAGCCTTGCAGAAAAAATTGCCCTCATCTGCGGCATCTGGAACGGATTGGTAGATTTTGTAGCTTCTGTATGTAAATTTTTTGGCAGCCTGTTGGTAGCTCCTTTTGACGTTGCCAAAGATTTCCAGCATACGCTGGAAATGATAGATAATTTTTGGGACCTCCTGAGAAGCGGGACACTTTGGGACAATCTGGAGACAGCCATTTCTACAGGAATAACAAAAATGCTAGAATACCTGAAAAGCAAAAATGCAGATGATCTCAATTGCGTGCGCATCCACTACGTTGCAGGATTTGCCATTTCTTTCATTGGCACATTCTTTATCCCCATTGCAGATCTTGCCAAAATAGGCGAAGTGGGAAAAGTGGGCGAGATTTTAGCAAAAATAAATGAAGAAGTAGGCAAAACAATCTCCCAAACTTCTAAATTTGTCAAGATAAAATCTGCAGAAGCCTATCAAACTGTAAGAAAAGCACTGCAAGATTTGCTAGAGCTTATAAAAGTAGGCGGCGAAAAACTTCAAACTTTTGTAGATGATGTTTGGAAGAAAATTGCAGACAGGTTTATAAAAAATAAGGAAAAATATCAGGAACTTGCAAGATATGGTAAAGCTCTGTTAGAAAGAACAGCTAAAACCTACGCAAAAAAATATCCTGATGGAAAACTTTATAAAATTTTAAAAGTAAGAGAAGCCTACAACTTGTATGGAAAATTGGGTAAAACATTGGTGCAAGAAGTAGATATTGCTTTTGAGAATATTGTAAAGATAAAAGGATATAAGGAAAAAGTAATGATAAGCGGAATGCTTTATAAAGGAGATAAAGCCCAAAAAGTATTTACAGCGGTTAATTTTATGGGAAAGGAAATAAAAGCAGGAAAGCTGACAGAGTTTATAGAAAGTATGCATCCTATCCTAAAGAAACGATATGAGCTGCATTTGAAAGAGATAGCAAAAGGACTAAAAGCAACTCCGGAAATGATAGAAAGAGCAGGTATTGCAGCTTCGCACGGAGAAATAAGGGCAGTTAATGATTTATTGTATTATCTGGAAAGTACTGGTATGAAAGTAACCGATTATGTTTTCAAAGATATTATGGCATATAATAAATTTTTGATTAAAGAAGGATCGCAGCCACCATGTGTACATTGTTATTATTTAACAGACGGAGTATTATATTTAAAATTATTAAAATAAAATTATGGAAACATTAAAAGTAAGAGAGGAAAATTTAGAATTTATTAATATTGATGGTGGCGGAATTCCTATTTATCATTATCAAGGCAAGCCTTTTACAGGAATATTATTAGAGTATTATGATGATGTACTTTATAGAGAAATTGAATACAAAAATGGTTATCAAGATGGTATTATCAAAGGATATTATGAAAACGGTAATATTGAATATGAAAGCCATAACAAAAATAATAAGCTCCACGGGATATATAGAGATTGGGACGAAGAAGGCAACCTTATTTCTACAACAGAATGGAAAGAAGGTGTAAAAATTAAATAACAATTAAGCAGTCAGCAATGGCTGCTTTTTCTTTTAAATTTGTCAAGATAAAATCTGCAGAAGCCTACCAAAACATAGGAAAAGCCTTACAAGAAATTTTAGAAATGCTTGCCAAAGGCGGTAAGAAACTGCAAGATTTTGTAGATGATGTTTGGAAGAAAATTGCAGATTGGTTTTTGAAGAACAAGGAGAAAGTTGAAGGCGTAGCTAAAAAAATTAAAGATGCTTTATCTAAGGATGGAAAAACCGAAGAATTTTTTAGAAAAATTGAAAAAAAATTTAATCTTGCAAGAGAAGAAATTTTAACTTCAAACGATATTAAAAAATTAAGAAGATTACTGTATGACGAATTTAAAGTAGTTTTAGAATTTGTAGATCAAAACCCTGCTCTGAAAGCAAAGCTAAAAGATTGGACTACAAGAAGAGTAGCAGGTTCATTTAATATGATAGAAGGTGTAATGTATCTACGAAAAAGTGTAACAGCTTATACAGTACAACACGAGATGTTCCATATGAAATTATGGTACAAAATGACCAAAGAATTTCCGGAATTACAACCGCTTTTTCATAAAACTTTAGGAAGACAACCGATTAAAGAACTTTTTCACGAAGAATATGTTTTAGCCGAGTTCATGAAAAACCCAAGCAAATGGAAAGAAGCGGATTTGTTGAATGATTTAAAAAATATTAATACTTTAAGAGGAGAAAGTAAATTACCAAAAGTAGATTTAGAGTATTTCAAAAAATGGAATTTAGAACAAGAATTATTAAAATTTAAATAAAATGGAAAAAGTAAAAAAATTAATAGAAATATCCAAACAAATATTAAAAGATTTTGAAAGAGAATTTTTTGAAGATACTTTTGATTTACGCTCACCAAAAGAATTAAAAGAATGGTGGGGGGATGATTACAAGTTTCAATTTGATGTATGGTATGTTTATATAAAAGTTCCTCACGAACAATTTGGAGGGCAAGGCACATTTTTAATTTGTTTCAAAGATGAAAATTTAGAACCATTTATGTTTCACGATTTTGGAGCACCAGGCAGAACACCAGATTTAACCATTATCAAAAAAAATGGAAAATATGCTATTGGCGATGAGTGGAAAAATGAGTAAACTAAGGCAGTCAGCAATGGCTGCTTTTTTCTTTTAAATTTGTCAAGATAAAATCTGCAGAAGCCTACCAAACAGTAAGCAAAGCCCTGCAAGAACTTCTGGAAATGCTGGGCAAAGGCGGGCAAAAACTGCAAGATTTTGTAGAAGATGTTTGGAAGAAGGTTGCAGACTGGTTTTTGGAGAATAAAAAACTGATTGGAAATTTAGATGCTGAACTAAAGGAACTCATAATAAAAGGTAGAAAGCTACAAAAAGGATTAGGAAATTTAACCAAATCTTTTGCAGAAAATGCAGGGATAAAGATAGAAAGATGGATAAGTGAAACCAAAGTTTTTGGTCAAAGTACAGACCACACTTGTGCTGCAACTTCTTTGAGAATGATATTGCATGATAAGAATATTATTAAAAGTGAAGAATATTTGGCTGGAGCGTTGAACACAACCAAAGATGGAGCAAGAATAAAGGATATTCCTGATGCTTTATATAATAGTTATATTGATGATGTAGTGGCAATCTTTGAAGATGATATTGAGCTTCTTGAATTATTAGAAAAATTAACAGATGGAGACAAGGCTATTATTAGTATTGGAACAAGAGAATTTGGTAGCCACGCAGTAGTATTGGAAAAAATAGAGAATGGGAAAGTATTTTTACGAGACCCTTTGCCTATGAATCAGGGAACTTCTTATACTATGAAAATAGAAGATTTTGAAAAAATATTTAAAAAGAAAGCAGTAATTATAAAAAAATAAAGTTATGACAGAACAAGGAAACATACAGTATAATGTAAAAGGAGAAAAACCAGTAAGTGGATATGAAATTATCCGAGTAAGAAATATTAATAATGCCAAAGAAATATTAGAAAATTTTAAAAATGCAGTTTTAACCATTTTAAAAAATAAAAATTTAAATAATAAGGATTCTAAATGGGAAAAACTACTACCGCAAGGAATTGTAAGTAAATTGAAGCAACTGGATAGTGATGATAGAAGTAATGATGAGTTATTGGATAGTATTAGTTCAAGTATTTATAACTTTCAGAAAATTAAAGAATGGGAATGGTACAGTTCATTAGAGATAGAAAAAGGCTTTGATATTATTGTAAAAGGATATTTTAATGCTCCACAATTCATCAGTTTTATCCATTGCCAAAATGTTCCTTTAGCAAATATAAGGATAATAGATGCAGATAAAGGAGAATTTTATGAATTAAAAACGATTAAGGATTATACAACGTATAAGACTTTGAAGTAATTAAAAATTAGCAGTCTTCGGGCTGCTTTTTTCTTTTAAATTTGTCAAGATAAAATCTGCAGAAGCCTACCAAACAATAAGCAAAGCATTGCAAGAACTTCAGGAAATGCTTGCCAAAGGCGGCAAGAAACTGCAAGATTTTGTAGACGATGTTTGGAAGAAGATTGCCGATTGGTTTTTGAAGAATAAGAATTTGGTTTCTTTGATGGATGAAGTGGATGCTGTTTTATTAAGTCTAATAAAAATATTAAGAAAAAATCCAAAATTTTTAGACTCTTTAGAGTATATTAAACTTATAGGAAGACCATTAGGAAAATGGTTGGCATTGGAACAAGAAGCAGCAATAAATATATATACAAAAAGTTATTATATTGCTCTTAATAAAGCCTTGCGAAAACTGGAAGGAATAAAAATGACTGCCGTATTTAAAGCTATGCAGCAGGTTTTGGATAATGCCTTAGAAAAGTTGCCAATCTCTAAATATAATGGAGGCGTTTTATGGCGTTCTGCAAGATTTACCGAAGCGGAGATAAAAAAACTCTTTAAACTGGGTAAAGATTTTGTAGATGAAGGTTTCTTTTCTACTACCCATTCAGAAAAAGCATTATTACGCTGGATGAAAAACAATCCAAGTGATAATGTCCTTTTTAAAGTCTATGGTAAAAGTGGTAAATTGATACAAGAATCTTCTGTTTTGCCCAATGAAGCAGAAGTTTTGTTTAAATCTAAAACTGCTTTTGTGGTGGAGAGTATTAGAAAAATTGACCATCCAATTGATAAATCAAAGTTAGTTACAGAAATAATTTTAAAAGAAAAATAAAATGGAAAATAAAAAACAAGAATTAGAAAAACTAATTAAGAGAAATGAAGAGTTAAAGCAAATAGTATTTGTGAGTTTTAACACAGAGAAAGAGCTTTTAGATTATCGCAAAAAGATTGCAAAAGAAAGAGATGAATATTATGATAATCTTGAACAAATCCAACAACTCGAATGGGAATTAATGACTCCAGAAGAAAAAGAACAATATCTAAAAGAAGAGGAAATCTCAAAACTCAAACGAGAAGGAAAATTGTAATTTTCTAAGCCACAGAAATGTGGCTTTTTATCTTCTCTAAACTGCTAATTTGTCAAGATAAAATCTGCAGAAGCCTACCAAAACATAGGAAAAGCCTTCAAGAAATTTTAGAAATGCTTGCAAAAGGTGGTAAGAAACTGCAAGATTTTGTAGAGGATGTTTGGAAGAAAATAGCCGATTGGTTTTTGAAGAATAAGGAGAAAGTTGAAGGCGTGGCTAAAAAAATTAAAGATGCTTTATCTAAGGATGGAAAAACCGAAGAATTTTTTAGAAAAATTGAAAAAAAATTTAATCTTGCAGGCGATGAAATATTATCTTCAAGTGATATAAAAAAACTAAGGAGGCTTTTACTGGAAACTTTTGATGTTGCATTAGAGTTTGTAGACCAAAATCCTGCTCTGAAAGCAAAGTTAAAAGATTGGACTGCAAGAAGAGTTGCAGGTTCTTTTAATATGGTAGAAGGCGTGATGTATCTGCGAAAAAGTGTAACAGCTTACACGGTACAGCACGAGATGTTTCATATGAAATTGTGGCACAAAATGACCAAAGAATTTCCGGAATTGCAGCCGCTTTTTCAAAAAACTTTAGGGAAAGAAAATCGTTTGTTCCACGAAGAATATGTATTGGCGGAATTTATGAAAAACCCGAAGAAAATGAGATACTTTTTGCTACAGATAGAAAGTTTTACGTGAAAGAAATAGGTTTTGAGTATAATCCATTGGAACCTTGGACGCCAATAAAAAGAATTATTTTAATTGAAAAATAGAATTACTATGAATAATACTGAACTTAAAAAAGATTGTTAGAATTGAAGCAAAAAGAAAAATCTTTCGATAAATTGTTAAATGATTTTAATTTTAAAACAGAGAATGAAGCGTTAACTTATATAAAGGAAAATGAATCTAAATTTGAAGAACTCAAAAAAATAAAAGAGGAAATTCGTAAAATTAAATGGGGGCTTCTTTCAGATGAAGAAAAAAAGAGAACAATTGAACAAGAGAATCTTTTAGCCGAAAAATATAAGAAAAAATAAGACAAATTAAAATTATCGCCTTCACAAGAGGCGGTTTTTCTTTTTGCCCAAAACAAATAACTATAAATTTTTTTACCCGAGTATAAAGCAATAGTCAATCGATTGGCAGAAAACGGAGTCATTTTCCTGAGCGGACAAAAAGAAGGGGAATTTGCAGAAACCTATGCTGCAATGTACAAAGGCGAAGTGATAGAAGAGTTTTCTAAAGCCGAAATGTCTAAGTTTTATAAAAAATGGGGAAAACTAAAAGGAGAGGAGCTTTTGGAAGTACCCCGATGTCGCGGATTTGCAATCCGTGCTTTATACAAAACAATAAAAAGTAAGCAATGATTATTTTATCATTGCTTTTTCATTTTATATTTACTGCAAATAAAAACACAAATAATGTCAACAAAATACAAAGCCACAGAAATAGAAAAAGCATATTTTATAACAATCACAACAGTTGGTTGGGTAGATATCTTCACAAGGCTCAATCAAAAATATGTTATTATAAATGCTTTGAAGCATTGTCAAGAAAATAAAGGACTTACTATTTTTCCATATTGTCTCATGCACAGTCATTTACATTTGTTTTGTAGAGCTGATTCCAATTTCTATTTGTCGGAAATAATGAGAGACTTCAAAAAGTTCACTTCAAAGAAGATTATACAAACTATACTGGAAGAACCTGAAAGCAGAAGAGAATGGTTACTAGATTATTTAAAAAAATCCTGCGAACATTTGTCACGTCCACAGAACTACAAAGTCTGGCAAGATGGCTACCATGCAGAAGAAGTTTTTTCCAATCAATGGATAAAAGAAAAGATCAACTACATCCATCAAAACCCTGAAAACGAGAAAATAGTGACAGAACCAGAAAACTATTATTTTAGCTCGGCCAGGAATTACGCAAATTTGGATAGTGCATTGGATATTGAAGTCGTTTTTATAGGATAGTTGCAGTCACGGATTGCAAATCCGCGACATCGGGGGAATTAGAGGTTTTAAATCAAAACGGACAGTTAGAATATTTAGTAGATTTTTTGGCATACTCTTGGGGAACTAACCCATTCGACAGAAGGGATATAGTAAAAGACAAGAATGGTTATGATGTATCAAATCCTAATAAAGGCTATCTAAAAAATCCAATTAAACGAAACCATTTTATTATGAATTATTATGGATATATAAAAGTAAAATAAATATGAAAAAAAAAATCATTCTAATTTTAGCAACTGTAATTATAGCTTCTGTAGCTTTTTACATTTATTTAGCATTGAGAGAACAAGAAAAAAAAGATGAAAAATTTATTTGTAATTGTCAAAAAAATGGGACTGTAACTGAAGTGAAATTAAGTTCTAAGTATTTTATACCTCAAAAAACAGAATTTTTTTTTAATAAAAAGAAAATAAATTACAAAAAGAGTTCGTATGATAATTATTTTTTATTCAGTTTTGATTTAAGTATAAGCAAGTCTTCAGAGGATACTTTATTTATAAAAGATGAAAAAAAAACAGTCAAAATATATGATTTTAATGTAGATACATTGATTATAAATAAAAAAAGAGGTCTTGAATGTGATTTAAAAGACGTAACAATAAATGGCAAAAAACAATATGCTGAGGGGGGAATTGTATTAGATTGAAAAAATATTACAAGATATTCAAAATTAAAATACTTTATTGGAAACATTAAATTGGAAACAGCTAAAAAGTTGTATCAGCTGTAATAGCCACGACTTTATCTGACAGTTAGGGTTTAAAAATAATTGTCAGTTATCCAATATTTTCCTTACTTCCAAAAGTAAGGATTTTTTGTTCCTCTGCAAGAGTTTCCAATAATTTCTCTTTT
>Ga0308157_10000864_pt1 | contig 79463 bp, 69 predicted proteins | sample PhyBR1_FD_201035 | JGI IMG/M metagenome (GOLD analysis project Ga0308157, IMG submission 201035) | Phyllosphere microbial communities from UC Gill Tract Community Farm, Albany, California, United States - DLSLB.R1 | ecosystem: Host-associated > Plants > Phyllosphere > Unclassified | place: USA...
TGCCTCCGGACTTAGGGCAGACTTGTCCGCGCACCTACCACTTATTGAGTACCCTTAAGGGTATGGAGCAACACCCCGCTACCCCGACATCTGCAGATCAAAGTGTCGAAGTGCAAATTCACTCGGCACCCAAGTTTTGGCCATTCATTTTGACCTTCGCCGTACTCGGCGCACTGATTGGATTGGTCATTGGTTTGCTTGGCGAACCCTCGCAGGAGTACACCCGTGCATCAGCTTCCGGATTCTTTGCAATGTTCGGTGCTGGACTAGGGGTGGGTATCGGCGCGTTGGTGTTCGTGATCATCGATCGCTTCACCTCACGTAAATCCACCAAACATCTGGCAGTTCCTCTGGCCGAGGATACTGACTCCAGCGGACAACAAGGCTAGGCAGCTTTTCCCTTCCCCTGAAAAGCGGGCGGCCGCGCACCTGGCCGCCACCACCACACAAACGGTCGGTGTCGACCAATCCAGAACATGAGAGAATAACTGACATGGCGCGTGGCGACGGACTCTTAAATCACGACCTGCTTCCAGGCGAGAAGGGGCCGCAGGATGAATGCGGCGTTTTCGGCGTTTGGGCTCCTGGCGAAGAGGTTGCAAAACTTACCTACTACGGGCTCTACGCACTTCAGCACCGCGGACAGGAATCGGCTGGTATTGCTACCAGCGACGGCGCCCGCATCAATGTCTACAAGGACATGGGCCTGGTCTCTCAGGTATTCGATGAGAACACCCTGAACTCCATGCACGGACAGTTGGCTGTTGGCCACTGCCGTTACTCCACCACCGGTGCCAGCCACTGGGCCAACGCGCAGCCAACCTTGGGGCCAACCCAGACTGGCACCGTCGCCCTGGCACACAACGGTAATCTCACCAACTCCGCTGACCTGGCCGACATGGTAACCGCTAAGCAACAGGACGAAGGTGGCAAGGTCCGCGGCGAAATCGCTCAGGGCAACACCACCGACACCGCCTTGGTCACCGCACTGCTGGCAGGCGCTGAAGGCCAGTCGTTGGAAGAGACCGCCATGGAACTGCTTCCAAAGATCCAGGGCGCTTTCTGCTTCGTGTTCATGAACGAAGACACCCTCTACGCAGCGCGCGACCCACACGGCGTTCGTCCGCTGGTGCTGGGCCGTTTGAACCGTGGCTGGGTTGTTGCCTCCGAGCAGCCTGCACTAGCTACCGTGGGCGCATCATTCATTCGTGAAATCGAGCCAGGCGAAATGATCGCCATCGATGAAAACGGCGTTCGCTCCACTCACTTCGCAGAAGCAACCCCTAAGGGTTGTGTCTTCGAGTATGTTTACCTCGCTCGTCCGGATGCTGCCATTGCCGGCCGTTCGGTTTACGAATCCCGTGTGGAGATGGGCCGCCAGTTGGCCCGCGAGAATAACGCGGAAGCTGACATCGTCATCCCCGTGCCAGAATCCGGCACCCCAGCTGCCATTGGTTACGCCGAGGAATCCGGCATTCCGTTCACCCATGGTTTTGTGAAGAACGCCTATGTGGGTCGTACCTTCATTCAGCCATCACAGACGCTGCGCCAGCTGGGTATCAAGCTCAAGCTCAACGCCCTTGAAACCGTCTTGCGCGGCAAGCGTGTTGTCGTAGTCGATGACTCCATCGTGCGCGGTAATACCCAGCGCGCCGTGGTGCGCATGCTGCGTGAAGCCGGCGCGGCCGAGGTCCACGTGAAGATCTCCTCCCCACCGGTGAAGTGGCCATGCTTCTACGGCATCGACTTCGCCTCACGTGCCGAGCTGATCGCCAACGGTGCTGCAGTGGATGAGATTGCCACCTCCATTGGTGCAGACTCCCTGGCCTACATCTCCGAAGACGGCATGATTGAAGCCACTCGTCAGCCACGCGAACGCCTGTGCACCGCGTGCTTCACCGGTGACTACCCGATCGCGCTGCCTAATGAGGAACGTCGCGGTAAGAACCTGCTGGAGCGTAGCAACCAGCCAGGTTGCGAGCCCGGTCCAGATTCCGAATTCGAAAACGTCAGCTAAACCGACCCTCCACCCCACTTACCTCGTTGCAAGCGGCACCGGAGAACCGGTGCTCACGACAGAAAAGGAACCCTCTGCCATGAGCGGCAATGATCAGCCAACTTCCATCACCTATGCCGGCGCCGGCGTTGACGTTGAGGCCGGTGACCGTGCCGTTGAATTGATGAAGGGCGCGATCAAGGCCACGCATACTTCGGGTGTCGTCGGTGGCGTTGGCGGTTTCGCCGGGCTTTTTGATGTCTCCTTCCTGACCGGTTACAAGAAGCCTTACCTGGCCACCTCCACCGACGGTGTGGGCACCAAGGTAGCTATCGCCCAGAAACTTGATATCCACGACACCATCGGCCAGGACCTGGTCGGCATGGTGGTTGATGACATCGTCGTAGTGGGTGCCAAGCCACTGTTCATGACCGACTACATCGCCACCGGCAAGGTTGTCCCTGAGCGTATCGCTGACATCGTGCGCGGTATTGCCGAGGGTTGCAAGCTCGCTGGCACCGCACTGGTCGGCGGCGAGACCGCAGAGCACCCGGGCCTATTGGCGGAAGACGAATACGATGTTGCCGGTGCTGCCACCGGTGTCATCGAGGCTGATCAGCTGCTTGGCCCAGAGCGCGTCAAGGCTGGCGATGTCGTGATCGGCATGGCTTCCTCGGGCATTCACTCCAACGGTTACTCGCTGGTGCGTCGCGTGATTGCTCACGCCAAGTGGGAACTGGACCGCGAGGTTGCTGAGTTCGGCAAGACTTTGGGCGAGGAACTCTTGGTTCCGACCCGCATTTACACCAGCGCTTGCTTGGATTTGATTGATGATCTGAATGACGGTGAGAACTTCGGTGTGCATGGCTTCAGCCACGTCACCGGTGGTGGCTTGGCCGCCAACCTGGCTCGTGTATTGCCTCAGGGATTGATGGCTCGCGTGGATCGCTCCACTTGGGCGCTGCCTGCAGTGTTCTCCACCATCGCTCAGCTGGGCAATGTTCCACAGCCGGACCTTGAGCGCACCTTGAACCTCGGTGTTGGCATGGTAGCCATCGTTGATCAGGAAGTTGCTGATCGTGCTGTGCAGCTGCTGAACAAGGCTGGAATGGGTGCTTGGGTCATGGGTCAGGTTGAGAACCTGGATCCAGCGGCTTCCGAGGCTGGTCTGGACTTCGTTCAGGGCGCCAAGGGCGTGGACGGTGGCGCTGTGCTGCTGACCGGAGCCTACGCCAAGTAGTCAACGTACCTGCAGATATTGCTACTGCGTCGCACCGAGTTTCGGTGCGACGCAGTTGTCATTTAACTAGCACAATTCTTGCGTTGTTGATGATCAGGTATGAATGAACCATGAGCTTTTCCAAAAAGACGATTCAGCTCTGCCTAGGGCTTGTGCTGATCTGCGCCGGCGGTCTTGGTAGCGGTGTCATGTTTCTACAGCCATGGCGTAGTTGCCCAGAAATTGATGATAGCTCCGCAGGGTGCCCAGCAACTTCTCAAGACAGTACGCTGTTAGGTTTTGCTCTCGCCGTTTTTGCTGCCGGAATTGTGCTTCTCATCATGTCGTCTAGGCCAGTCAAGGTCTCCCCAGACGAGATAGGTCAGTTCGGCAAGCTGGACTAGTTCTCGGCAAAGCAACATGGCCGTACAGCAATGGCTCTAGTCCAGTTGGCTTAGCGCCGTCTCCAACGGAACTCGCCAGCGCCACGTAGCTTTTTGCTCTCCTCGCACATGACCGTTGGTGATCAGCGCCACCGGTAATTCACGTTTAACGAAGTTCAGCAGGACTTTGTATCCACTCATGACGGCCAAGGATGATCCAAGGACTAGCAGTGCCTTCGATTCGGCTTCGAGCGCAGCCATGAGTTCTTTGCGCTCCGCAGGAACGCTCTCCCCGAAGTACACCACGTCGGGTTTCAGCGCGTAGGAGCCACAATTCAGGCAACGAACCATCACGAACTGGTCAATCAAGTGTTGTGGCAACTCCACGTCACCATCTGGGTTCACCGCTGAAGGATCAATCTCGACTGCTTCAAGGTAGCCGTTATTAGCTGCTTCAAGGCGGATGTCGAAGTCGCGACGGTCTTCGCTGTAACCACAGTTCAGGCAGCGAACGGTGGATAGATCCCCGTGAACTGGAATGACTCGTTGTGATCCGGCTTGTTGATGCAGACCATCCACATTCTGCGTGATGATCCCCGTGATCTTGCCTTCTTGTTCCCATTGCACCAGACGTCGGTGGACCTGGTTTGGCTCGGCCTTGTCCATGTGGCGCCAGCCAACATAACCACGAGCCCAGTAGCGTTGGCGCGCCTCTGGGCGATAGCGGAATTCTTGGAAGGTCATGGGACGGTGGCGTTGCAGCGAACCGTTAGGGCCGCGATAATCCGGAATTCCGGAGTCCGTAGAGACGCCAGCACCGGTGACCACCAGTACATCGCCCGCATCAAGTAGTCGTTGCACCCCAGCACGTGCTTCATCTTCTGGCGACGCCGGAGCCTGTTGCTCCACTATGCGTTGCATTGAGCGAATCGCCGAGTGATGGGCCATCTGGATGGCTAACTCTTCTTTGCTACTCACGTTCCACCTCATGCTTGTTGGACACGACAAAGGCCGCAACGACTTAAAGCTAATTTAGCTTAGTCGTTGCGGCATGTCGCAAAATGTACTGAAGAGCTGTACCACTTCGTTCTCTAGGTGTGGCACTCCGAGCCAAAAACTCCCGGCCTCAGAAAAGGAAATTAATCCTCGTCGTCGTCTCGCGAGTACTTCTTAGTCAGCTCGTCGTATTCCGAATATTCTTCGTCATACGATGAATCATTACGCTCGGTGTTCTGAGCATGATGTTCGGACCGAACGCCCAACTCGCGTTCGAGTGCCGAAAGGTCGGTAGACGGCGAGTAGTACTTAATGTCTCGCGCCTGACGCTGTGCTTTAGCCTTTTGACGGCCGCGCCCCATGGCGTGACCCCCTCTTTTCAGTAGAGTCGGGAGGTGGTCCATCTAATTAGATGAAGGCCCCCGAATATGTGATCAGTTCTTTCGTAATTAAAGGTTAACATGATTCATCGGCGAGCGCTGAACGCAACACCCGCCGATACCGCTAGACTGTCGATTAGTCCAACGACTATGTATTGAGCTGGCTATAAAATGAACACCCCGACTCTGAAGGAGCTCAGCAGGTGGTGGAAGAAAATCTGCCCGAGCCGCAGGCGGCTTTACCGCCGTTGCAGCCCGAACCAGAAAAGCCCAAGCGGCGTGGAGGCCAATGGGTTCTACTGATCATTGCCGTCTTGGCACTGGCCGCCGCCGTGGTCTTCGTGGTGTTGCGCATCATAGATCCCCCGGCTTCGCCCGTTGCGAACAACGTTGAACGCAACGAAAACCCCGGTCTGGACGGGATTATTGCCACCGAAATGCCCCCTGCTCAGCTGCAGTTGGGTGATTGCCTGCGCGGCTTTACTTCGCCTCTAGATACCCAGACTGTGGTTACTTGCGACTCGGCGCATAACGCTCAGATGATCGGTTCTTTTGAAGTCTCGGGTACTAATTACCCTGGTGCCACAGAGCTACTGAACCAGTCAGAAGACCTATGCAAGTCAGTCTCCTTGGACCCGAGCGCGGGGTTGGATTCCACTTGGACTTACCATTTCTCACGCCCTTCAGAGAGCACCTGGGGACAGGGTGACCGTGCTGTTTCTTGTTTCTTGAGCCTGTCTGAGGGAAATGTCCGTACCTCTCTTTTGCCTGCAAATGCGTCAGATGACGCAACAAATGACGATGCTACGAAATCTAAAGATGAAACTTCTGATGAAGAAAGCCCAAAGGCTGAGGAAACAAATGAGAGCTAATTAGATTTCAATACATGAAAACGAGGGCGTGAACAGATTTCTGTTCACGCCCTCGTTTCTCGTAACTAGCTCTTCCTTTGAACTTTCAGCTGGTCGCCAAGTTCATCCAGTGAGACTTGAACGGTATCCCCGTCCGCCACCGTGCCAGCAAGGATCTCCTTGGCCAGCCGGTCACCAATCTCGCGTTGCACAAGACGACGCAGCGGTCGAGCACCGTAGGCAGGATCGTAACCGGTCAGAGCCAGCCATTCGCTGGCCGCCTGATCCACATCCAGAGTCAACCGGCGTTCTGCCAGACGTTCGGAGAGCAAGTCGATCTGTAGCTTGACGATATTGCCCAGCTCCTCAATGCTCAACGGGTCAAAGAGGATCACCTCGTCAAGACGATTCAAGAATTCCGGTTTGAATGACGCGTTGACGACATTCATCACCGAACTCTTCTTAGCTTCATCATCCAAGGTTGGATCCACCAAGAACTGCGAGCCCAGGTTGGAGGTGAGGATCAGGATGGTATTCCTGAAATCCACCGTGCGACCCTGTCCGTCCGTGAGACGTCCATCATCGAGCACCTGTAGCAAGATGTCGAAGACCTCTGGGTGAGCCTTCTCGACCTCGTCGAGCAGGATGACCGAGTATGGGCGACGACGCACAGCCTCGGTGAGCTGTCCGCCCTCTTCATATCCGACGTATCCCGGAGGGGCACCAACTAGTCGAGAGACTGCGTGCTTCTCGGAGTATTCCGACATGTCGATACGCACCATGGCCCGGGGGTCATCAAACAAGAAGTCAGCCAAGGACTTCGCCAGCTCGGTCTTGCCTACGCCGGTAGGTCCCAGGAAGAGGAATGAACCGGTGGGTCGGTTCGGATCCGCTATCCCAGCACGAGTACGACGAACAGCATCCGAGACGGCAGCCACGGCCTGCTTCTGGCCCATCAGTCGTTGACCGATGATCTCTTCCATATCCAGCAGCTTCTGGCTTTCGCCTTGCAGCATGCGCCCGGCGGGGATGCCGGTCCAGGCTGAAATGACTTCAGCGATGTCATCCGCGGTGACCTCCTCGGCAACCATGCTCGGTTGAGCAGAGCGATCCGCCTCAGCTTCAGCAGCAGCGTCTAGCTCCTTCTGCAGGGCGGGGATCTCACCGTAGAGCAACCGGGAGGCCTTCTCTAGGTCACCTTCACGTTGGGCCTTCTCTGCCTGCCCGCGAAGTTCATCGAGCTTGACCTTAAGATCACCAACACGGTTCAGGCCAGCCTTCTCGGATTCCCACTGCGAGTTCATCGCATCGAGCTTTTCCTTCTTGTCTGCCATGTCCTTGCGCAGGGCTTCTAGACGTTCCACGGAGGCTGGATCTGTCTCATCGGACAGTGCCAGTTCTTCCATCGTCAGTCGGTCCACCTCACGGCGCAGCTCATCGATTTCCTCCGGTGCGGAGTCAATCTCCATGCGCAGTCGGCTGGCGGCTTCATCAACAAGGTCGATGGCCTTATCTGGTAGTTGCCGTCCCGAGATGTAGCGATTAGACAGGGAGGCAGCAGCTACCAAGGCGGAGTCAGCGATGGACACCTTGTGGTGAGCTTCGTAGCGTTCTTTCAGCCCACGCAGGATGGCGATAGTGTCATCAACACTTGGCTCCCCTACGTACACCTGCGCAAAACGACGTTCCAGCGCTGGGTCCTTCTCGATGTTCTCCCTGTACTCATCCAGGGTGGTTGCACCGATCAACCGCAGCTCACCACGCGCCAGCATGGGCTTGAGCATATTGCCCGCGTCCATGGCACCTTCGGAAGCACCGGCTCCAACGACGGTGTGAATCTCGTCAATGAAGGTCACGATCTGACCATCCGAGGACTTGATCTCTTCCAGCACTGCCTTGAGACGCTCCTCAAATTCACCGCGGTACTTAGCGCCTGCGACCATGGCACCCAGATCCAAGGAGATCAACGTCTTGCCACGCAACGACTCCGGAACGTCACCGGCGATCATTCGCTGGGCCAGACCTTCAACGACGGCAGTCTTACCAACGCCTGGTTCACCGATGAGCACTGGATTGTTTTTGGTACGGCGAGAGAGCACCTGTACAACGCGCCGAATTTCGCGGTCACGTCCAATGACAGGGTCCAGCTTGCCGGCACGGGCTAGCGCGGTCATGTCGGTGCCAAACTTTTCCAGGGACTGGAAAGTGGCCTCGGGGTTGGGATTATCTACCTTGCGGTCTCCACGAATGGTTGGCAGGGTACCGACAAGTAGTTCCCGCGTTGCTCCGAACTCTCGCATCGCTTCGCCAGCCTTGGTCTGGTCTGCGGCGAGAGCAATCAAGAGGTGTTCGGTCGAAACGTAGGTGTCGCCCATTTCTGTCGCAGTTTCCTGAGCGTTGCTGACGACCTGCAACAACTGACGGGAGAACTGTGCCTGAGCTACAGAGTTACCTGAGGTTGAAGGCAATGAGTTGATTGCTGCGCTTGCCTTGACGGAAAGTGCATCAACATCAAGCCCAGCCGTTTTCAGCAGGGCAACAGCTACGGAGTCCCGCTGATCCAGTAGAGCCTTGAGTAGATGCGCAGGTTCGATCTGCGGATTACCTGCTGTCGAGGCGTTCATACCGGAAGCTGAGAGGGCCTCCTGGCTCTTGGTGGTGAGTTTGGTGTCCACGCGCATCCTTTCTCTTACTGGGTGAACCCATAAACTTGAGTGTACTTAACTCAACTCTGTACGTAGCCATCTTATTCCACTCAGAGCACCATTTTCAAAGAATTTTTGATCTTGATTGACGGGACAATGGCGCGAAGTTCCTCACACCCCTTCAGGTTAGGATGAGGCATGGCAAACCCGGATTCAACCGACATTAATTCACTCGACGACCACTCCATGATCCAGGCGTTCATCGATGAGCACCGTCAAATACTCATGACATGTCTCGATGGTCTCTCAGAGTCAGAAGCTCGGGCGAAATTGGTTGATTCAAAAACCACTTTGCTCGGGTTGGTCAAGCACGCGACATTCGTGGAACGAGTCTGGTTTGGCGAAGCTGCCACCGGTACGAGCCGATCAGATTTGGGTCTCGTTGCCACTCCAGACGAATCCTTCGTTTTGGAGGCTGCCGACACCATTGAATCAATACAACACAGCTACGCTCGGGCTATCGAAGAATCCCGGCAGGTGATTAAGGGGAAAACAGGAGACGATATCTTTCCTGGAAACCGCCGTGGTCCGTTACCATTACGCTGGGTGTTGCTACACATGTTGCGTGAATTGGCCCAACACTGCGGTCATGCAGACATTCTGCGAGAACAGATCCTGGCCGCTCGAAAGCCTTCGGCATCGTAGTCAAAGATAAGATTCGAATATGCCTCTAACTCTCATTCCATTACCACCAGAAAAATTCTCTTCATGGCTCGGTAGAAGCATTTCCGAATACATTACCGACCTGATCGCGACAGGCATTCCAGGGGAACAGGCTAAGGACAATGCGCAGAGCACGATGACACGCTCTTTTCCTGAAGGTCAGGCGACTTTAACAAACGCAGTCTTCACATTGGCAGACGAAGTCTTGGGTGACGTTGGCTATTTGTGGGTCGGTCAGGACACTTCCGGGGATCCAACATCCTGGTGGGTGTGGGACATCGTCGTTGAAGCAGAGCACCGTGGCCACGGCTTTGGCCGTCAAGCCATGATCTTGGCTGAAGACTATGCCCGCTCTCAGGGTGGAGAGACTATAGGGCTGAATGTGTTCGGCTTCAACAAAGCGGCCCGAGGACTCTACGAATCTTTGGGTTACGAGACCACCAGCGTGAAGATGCGAAAAACACTTTGACACTGCTGCGAATCTTCGAAAGACCTTCGATCACTATCCATTTGCTGGGCAACCAAGTACATTACAGATCACAGCGAAATTTGATGAGGAACACTTTCCTCAATAGACCAGATCAAGTTAGGCTTGAAGTACGTAAGGGAGTATTCCTAAGCGCTCAACTCGTCAATACGTAGATCTTCATAGATCCACCGGGTTCAGCGGCCGGCCTACGGGCAGGTGAAGAGACTTACTCGATATCGTGCTTGCGCGTCTTACGAAAGTAGGAAACCCCTATGGAAGTTTCTCCTTTAATCTGGGCCATCACAGTGGCCGTCGTTCTTGCTCTTCTAGCCTTCGACTATTTTTTCCATATTCGTAAGGCTCACGTACCCAGCCTTAAAGAAGCAGCGATCTGGTCCAGCCTCTACGTCGGAATCGCACTGGTTTTTGGCATCGTCGTTTTAATCTTCGGTGGCATCGACATGGGCGCCGAATACTTTGCTGGTTACATCACCGAAAAGGCGTTATCGGTTGATAACCTCTTTGTCTTCTTGATCATCATCGCTAGCTTCCGTGTCCCGCGTGAAGACCAGCAAAAGGTATTACTCTTCGGCATCGTATTCTCTCTGATTGCCCGAACCGCTTTCATTTTCGTTGGCGCTGCCTTGATCAACCAGTTCGCTTGGGTTTTCTACCTCTTTGGTTTGATCTTGCTTTTGACTGCAGGGAACTTGCTGAAGAAAGACGATGAGTCCGATGAGGCAAATAACTTCATCATCCGCATTGCCAAGAAGCTATTCCACACCACAGATAGCTATGACGGCGACAAACTCTTCACCAAGGTGGACGGCAAGAAGGTCCTAACGCCGATGTTGCTGGTGATGGTGGCCATCGGCGGCACGGATATTCTCTTCGCGTTGGATTCAATCCCCGCGATCTTTGGCCTGACTCAGAACGTCTACATCGTCTTTACCGCCACGGCCTTCTCGCTGATGGGTCTGCGACAGCTGTACTTCCTACTTGACGGGCTACTCGACCGCCTCATCTATCTGTCCTATGGGCTGGCAGCCATTCTGGCATTCATCGGCGTGAAGCTCATCTTGCATGCGCTACACGAGAACAACCTGCCATTCGTCAATAACGGCGAGCATGTTCAAGTCATCGAGATCAGTACTGGTCTTTCACTGACAGTAATTATTGGGGTCCTCGTTGTCACCGTCTTGGCATCTTTGTTCAGCAAAGCGGGCAAGGCACAAACCGCTGTCAATAATGTTCGCAGGCACGCGAAAAACTACTTGGATCTCTCCTACACCGCCGATGTCGCAGAACGCGAGCACGTGTACACGCTGCTTCGCGAAGAGGAAGCCTACGTGAACACCATGGCGAAAAAGTACCGAGACAAGGTCAAGGACATTGAACAGATTCGCGCCGAGGTGGCCCAAGCCCACCAAGAGCACGATGAATTTCTCAGGTCCTAGCCACTAAGAAAACTGCGGGCCACTAGTTCTGAACTAGTGGCCCGCAGTTTATTTGTGCTGCGAAGAACAACTTCTACGACAACCACGCAATCGTCAAACGAACTTGGAGGCCAGCCCCGACAGCCTCAACAGCTATCTAACTTGGCTAGATCCTCGCTCTAATTGGGTGCTCGGTTTTATAGCAAACAATGACTGTAGTTACATGTTTGGTCTCCAACCATTCATGACCTCAGCAAACTTAGCGGCGAACTGACCCAATGTAGTAGTCGGAAGGGACAGTCACTTTACCCAGTGGCATCAGTGAAACCGGGATCATCTTCAAGTTCGCAATGCCCAGCGGAATACCAATAATCGATACGAACATCGGAATTGCGGTGAGGACGTGCCCGATAGCAATCCAAATTCCAGCGAAGACTACCCAGATAACATTGCCCAGGGTAGAGAATGCTCCGACAGGACCCCGGTCAACCACCGTCCGCCCGAAAGGCCACAGGGCATAACCTGCGATGCGGAACGAAGCAATACCAAAGGGAATGGTCACGATCAGTAGGCAGCAAATGATGCCAGCCAGAACGTATCCCAAGGCGAGCCAAAGTCCGCCAAACACCAACCAAATTATGTTGAGAATACCGCGCACTAAATCAGTCATATAACCAGTCTCGCCGACTTCCTAAAACTGAACCATAGGGATAATCCCCGATTCTTCCCTGATCCACGTGGCCAATCCCCTATCCATCAGCCCTATGAGAGTGCCAATGCTCGTCTAGAATTAATCATCATGAGCGAATCGAGCGAAGAACAGCAGCAACCCCAGGCGTCGTCCCCACGAGACCCCGCACTTTTCAGGGCTGAGCCGGTCTCTTTTGTCCGTCGTGGAAACCGCCTGCAAGGTCGCCGGGCAAGTGCTTGGGAGCGCAACGCAGATCAATACGTGATTGAGCCTCCGCGCAAGATTGCTGACACCTCGGTTGCTGATGACTTCCAACTTGATCCCACCGAAGCTTTTGGCCGTACCGCACCATTGGTCGTTGAAATCGGTACTGGTCTCGGCGAGTGCATCGCCAACGCTGCCAAGGATGATCCAGAACGCAACTACCTCGCCGTTGAGGTATATCGTCCAGGACTGGCCCAGCTGATGCTGAAGGTCGAGTCCTTTGGAATTAGCAATGTTCGTGCCGTTCAGGCGAACGCTCCAGAGGTTCTGGACGTGATGCTTGATGAAAATAGTGCCGACGAAATCTGGATCTTCTTCTCCGACCCTTGGCACAAACCTCGTCACCATAAGCGTCGCTTGATCAAGAAGTCCTTCCTCGACAAGGTCTCCCGGGTCCTCAAACCAGGCGGTACTCTGCGTCTGGCCACCGACTGGTCCAACTACGCAGAACAGATGCGTGAAGTTCTTGAAGAACACGCAGACTTCCAGAACCAGCACCCGGGCAACCTCGCCGGTGAAGCCAGCAACCTGACCAAGGTTCGCCGCGACGGCATGGAAGGCTTTGACCCCGAGCCTGAATTCATTGATGAACAAGGTGGCTGGGCACCGCGCTTTGAACGTCGCATTCTCACCAGCTTCGAAGGCAAGGCACTCAAAGCCGGACGTCTGGTCTTCGACTTGGCCTACACGCGTGTCGGTTAATATTGCTGTTTAACGCCAGGTAAGGGCCATGGACTCCATAGGATGGAGTCCATGGCCCTTACTTCATCCGAGATCAATGACTACGCGCAGACGCCCACGATGGAATTTGCCGGCGTGCGGTTGGAACAACTTTCACCCGAGCATGCTGATGAGTTATCGCAGGTGGTCACTACCGGAGGGCTAGACGAAGTCTGGTACACCTCGGTACCTTCTGCCCAATATATAGTGGGTGACATCAAGAAGCGCTTGGCCCTGCAGGCGGCTGGTGAAATGGCGCCTTTTGCGATTATTGATATGTCTACGGGCAAGGCGGTCGGTGCCACCACGTATCTGAACATTGATGAATCGAACCACCGCGTGGAAATCGGCTCGACTTACCTGTCCCCTGAGGTTCAAGGTACCGGTATCAACCCTGCAGCAAAATTCATGCTGCTTCAGCGAGCTTTCGAAGAGTTGGATTGTTTCTCCGTTGCGTTCTGTACGCACTGGCACAACGAAGCTTCGCGAGCAGCCATTGCACGTCTAGGGGCCAAACAGGATGGTGTCCTGCGCAATCACAAATATGATCCGAACACCGGCACGCTACGCGATACCGTGATCTTCTCGATTCTTCCGCATGAGTGGCCCGCCGTGCGAACCAACCTACAGGCGCGGCTAACCCGCCATGGACGAATCTAGCGGCCAATAGCCCGTCGAGTAGTAAACAGTGTCACCGTCGGTTCGCGGCGTTCCGGACGCATACCGCGTGCCAGAGATACTACGTCTCCCCCGGAGGTGCCGGCGGCAAAGATGCGGGTTTGACCGGCACGTACTGCGCTGAGCTCGTTGCGCAGGTCGTTGACCTCGGTTTGCAGGTAGGCAACCTGGTCTTGCAACTCAAGGATGCGTTTGATGCCTTCGAGGGAGACGCCATCTTTGCTCAACGCCTGTACTTGGCGGAGCAGAGAAACATCGCGTTGAGAGTAGCGTCGTTGTTTACCGGACTGACGGCTTGGTGAGACCAACCCAATCCGGTCATATTGACGTAGTGTCTGCGGATGCATGTCGGCCAGTTGAGCGGCGACAGAAATGACGAAGACAGGACGCAGGTACTCCCCGTTCACGTTGCTTCGACCACCTTTCTACTTGGCTTGTTAGATACAGAGCCTCTAGTCATTGAGTCTAGCTTCCCCGCCATGCCACTTCGAGGCCATGTCGGGGAAGCTAAGAGCCGATCCGATTTAGAGTTTGGCTTTGGCAGCCAAGTCTGCGCGTGGATCTTCGCCTGCCGTGGCAGCAGCGAAATCTTCCACCGCTTTCTTTGCCTCATCGGACAGATTCTGCGGGATCACGACATCCAAGGTGATCAGCAAGTCGCCGGTGGCCTTGGAAGTCTTCACGCCACGACCCTTCAGGCGTAAAGTACGACCGGAGTTAGAGCCTGCAGGAACCTTCATCGCTACCGTTTCCCCGTCCAAGGTTGGCACGTGGATCTTGGCTCCCAGCACCGCTTCATCAAAGGTCACTGGGACATGGATGCGGATGTTGTTCTCTTCGCGTTTGAAGAATGGATGCTCGGTGACCTTGACCTTCACCAGCAGGTCGCCATTGCCAGCAGCTCCGGCTTGGCCCTTGCCACGCACGCGGACGGACTGTCCATCCTTGATGCCCGCGGGAATGCGCACATCGATGACTTCGCCGTTCTGCTCGCGCAGTCCAATGGTGGTTCCCTTGATGGATCCAGCAAAGGAGATCGAGGTATTAGCCGTGCGGTCAGCGCCCTTACGTGGTGGTGCGCTCTGGCCGAAACCACCGCCGCCAAAACCGCCCCCGCCGAAGAGGTCGGAAAAGTCGGGCTGTCCACCGCGTGAGCGTGCAGAGCCTCCCCCACCAAAGAGGTTGGAGAAGATATCCTCAAAGCCGGCCTGACCGCCCGGTGCTCCGCCCGGTCCGCCAGCTGAGAAGCGTGCTCCGGAGCCCATGGCGCGGATGGCGTCGTACTGCTCGCGTTCTTCTTTGTCGGCGAGCACCGAATGCGCTTCGGAAATGTCTTTGAATTTTTGTTCAGCGGCCGCATCGCCCTGATTGGTATCCGGGTGGTACTTGCGTGCAAGTTTGCGGTACGCCTTTTTGATGTCCGCCTCGCTGGCGTCCTTGGCGACGCCCAGAATGGCGTAGAAGTCTTTTTCGATCCAGTCCTGACTTGCCATCAGGGCCCCGTCCTTTCAATGCCAATTCGAAACTGCCCACTGACGATCTCTCGGCAGTGGGCAGTTTCAGATTGTGTTATTCGTGGCTATTCGCCGGTTGCTACCAGCACCTGAGCTGCACGCAAGATGACAGCTCCCTTGCGGTAGCCGGTGCGCAGCACCTGCCCTACGTGGTCGGCTGGAATATCCGCGACAGCCTGACGAAGCAGTGCTTCGTGGATGTTTGGATCAAATTCCACACCGGCCTCGTTGATGCGCTCCAGACCATGCTGGGCCAAGATGGTGTCCAGCTTGTTCGCGATCGAAGCGAACGGGCCGTCGGTCAAGTCCCCATGCGCCCGGGCTGCATCGATGTCATCGAGCACCGGAAGCAGGGTGTTGAGCACGGACTGGACGGCGTTTTCACGCGCCACTGCCCGGTCACGCTCAACGCGCTTGCGGTAGTTGACGTATTCGGCCTGCAGTCGCAGTAGGTCGTTGCGCAGCTCGGCTTCACCGGCGCTGGCTTCTTCCTGCTGTGCAGCTGAGTCGTCCACGCCTGCGCCAGCCTCGTTCAGGATCGCCTCGGCCTGACCCAGGGCGTCAGCGGTTGGCTGCGTCTCGGCAGCCTCTTGCTGGTTCTCCGGCTCCTGGCCGGAGTTTTCGTTCTGGTCCTGTGCCTCGGACATATTCCCTAACTCCCTACTTCTTGTCGGCTTCGTCTTCGTCGATGACCTCGGCGTCGACGATGTCTTCATCAGCGTTTGGAGCCTGCTCGCCCTCAGGGGCAGCAGCGCCTTCAGCCTGTGCGTTAGCGTAGATTGCCTCGCCCAGTTTAGTCTGGGAAGCCTGCAACTTCTCGAACGCGGTCTTGACCTCGTCGTCGTTGTCCTGCTTCTCCAGGGCAGCCTTCAGAGCGTCAACGTCGGCCTGAACCTCGGTCTTGACCTCTTCTGGCAGCTTGTCCTCGTTGTCCTTGATCAGCTTGTCTACGGAGTAGGCAGCCTGCTCAGCGGCGTTCCGGGTCTCAGCTGCCTCACGGCGTGCCTTGTCCTCTTCGGCGTGTGCTTCAGCTTCCTGAACCATGCGCTCGATGTCGTCCTTGGACAGCGAGGAACCACCGGTGATGGTCATCGACTGCTCGGTACCGGTGCCCTTGTCCTTAGCGGAGACGTGCACGATGCCGTTGGCGTCAATGTCGAAGGTGACCTCAACCTGCGGGATGCCACGAGGAGCCGGTGCGATACCGGTCAGCTCGAAGGTGCCCAGAGCCTTGTTGTCACGGGTGAACTCGCGCTCGCCCTGGAAGACCTGGATGGATACCGAAGGCTGGTTGTCTTCAGCGGTGGTGAAGGTCTCCGAACGCTTGGTTGGGATTGCGGTGTTGCGCTCGATCAGCTTAGTCATCACGCCGCCCTTGGTTTCGATACCCAGGGACAGTGGGGTGACGTCGATGAGCAGAACGTCCTTACGCTCACCCTTCAGAACGCCTGCCTGCAAGGCTGCACCCACGGCAACAACCTCATCTGGGTTCACGCCCTTGTTAGCTTCCTTGCCGGCCAGGTCCTTGACCAGTTCAGCAACGGCTGGCATACGGGTGGAACCACCAACGAGGATCACGTGAGCGATATCCGAAACCTTGACGCCTGCTTCTGCGATGACATCGTTGAATGGCTTGCGGGTACGCTCCAGCAGGTCCTTGGTCAGGTCCTGGAACTTTGCACGCGAGAGGTGCTCGTCCAGGTGCACTGGGCCTTCTGGGGTGACCGAGAGGTACTGCAGGGAGATGTTGGTGCTGGTAGCGCTGGACAGTTCCTTCTTAGCCTGCTCAGCAGCTTCCTTCAGACGCTGCAGGGCAATCTTGTCCTTGGACAGGTCTGCACCCTTAGCCTTGGCCTGTGCCAGCAGCCAATCTACGATGCGCTGATCCCAGTCATCGCCACCGAGGCGGTTGTCACCAGCGGTGGAGCGCACCTGAATGGTGGAGAAGCCGTCGTCATCCTTGCCAACTTCGAGCAGGGAGACGTCGAAGGTACCGCCACCGAGGTCGAAGACCAAGATGAGCTCGTCTTCGTTGCCCTTTTCCAGGCCGTAAGCCAGTGCAGCAGCGGTTGGCTCGTTGACGATACGCAGGACGTTCATGCCTGCGATCTCGCCGGCTTCCTTGGTGGCCTGGCGCTCAGCGTCGTTGAAGTATGCAGGAACGGTGATCACTGCGTCGGTGACCTTTTCGCCCAGGTAAGCCTCGGCGTCGTTCTTCAGCTTCATCAGGGTACGTGCGGAGATTTCCTGCGCGGTGTACTTCTTGTCATCAACGTCAATGGTCCAGTCGGTGCCCATGTGGCGCTTGACCGATGCGATGGTGCGGTCGATGTTGTTCACTGCCTGGCGCTTGGCGATGTCGCCAACCAGGACTTCGCCGCTCTTCGAGAAAGCAACGATCGACGGGGTAGTACGGTTGCCTTCCGCGTTTGCGATAACGGTTGGCTCACCACCTTCGAGCACGGAAACTACGGAGTTGGTGGTTCCTAGGTCGATACCTACGGCACGCGACATAATGGCTCTCCTTTGCCTTGGTTGAAAGTACTAACGCTGAGGATATTTATCCTGATTGAGCGTTCTGGACTCAAGTTTACTCAGCCGCTTTCGACTGTCAAATTAACTTGAGCCAACCTCACTCAACTTTGCGTTCTGTCTTCTTCAACGAACAAAGTGCAAGAATGATTCCCATGCCGAAAAATAATTTTCAGACACAGGACACGCAAGGCATTCAAGGACAAACTACCAGTGGTTCTCACCGCCTCAACCATCCGAAAAAACGGTCATTTCGGGAGCTGGATCGCCGCACCCAAATAGCTGTAGTCGCCGCTGGAATTATCGAACTGACTTTGATGATTGCAGCCTTGCGCGATCTTCGTCGACGCCCCGCTCGGCTGGTAAGAGGGCCAAAACCCCTGTGAGCCGTGGTCAGTTGCCTCAACGTACTGGGAAGCCTTTCCTACTTCACTTTTGGTAGTCGCAAAGACCCCCAAAACTGATTTACAGACACAATGAAACAACCCGCTCTCGCGAAAACGAGAGCGGGTTGTTCGCTGTCAGCGTGGACGCTTTGGCAATGAAAACCTCGATTGCCGCACTGACTCAATCAGGTCATCAGTCAACACGCTCATCCAGATGCCGCTGACAGATGATCCATCTGGAATGCTCCCATGTACTGCTACTTGGCCGAGCCCTGAGGTTCCACCAACACCGCCGCAGTGCGCGCCGGAATAGTCAGCTCACCGGTGGCACTGTCGAACGAAGTCGACTTCACCCGGTCATCACTTCCACCCGAGAGCGCCTTAGCGAGCGAATAATCGTGACCTACTAATTCCTCAAGGGTCTGCGTGCTCTCCTTCGGCGAGGCATTGAAGAGCACCAAGGCCCCATCATGCTTGCGGTCAGCATCCTTGCCCACGGTATCGTCGATACGCATCACGATAATTCCTGGTTCGGCTTCGGACCCACCCAGCGGGAAGCTCACCTTTTGCTCGATGAGATCAGCTGAGCCCAAACGCAAGAGACCTACCTCTTTACGAGTCCGCAGCAAGTCCAGAGCAGCGCCTTCAGCAGCAGCCATGGCCTTTGCATCCGGCTTGAGCGCAGGGTCTTCTAATAGTGGAGCCATCAGATCCCACTTCTCACCGTTGTCCGCCTTGGGTGGAAGCCCGGAGCCAAAAGTGTTCTCCACGCCGGAGAAGTCGATGCGGTTAAACCAGTCCCCCGAGTTATAGGAATTTCGGTCCAAAGACTTTGAACGCAATAACTCGGTTCCGGCATGCCAGAACGGAACAGCTTGTGAATACATCACGGTTGCTTGCGAGAGAGTATTCATTCGCACTCGATCTTCCATGGAAGTATCTCGTGGCAACTTGAGCACAGTGAGGTCGTAGAGCGTTTCGTTATCGTGCGCGTCAACATAGTTGATCACTTCCCCCGGCTGCGAGGCGTAGCCCGCTTTCGCTCCGCGGTAATCCAATTCATCGCCCCGGTGCACGCTGCCATCCGAAGTCAGGAATTCGAAACCTTCCAGGTTGCCGGCCAAGCCGAGCTTCACTAGGTCAGTTTCGTGGCCGAGATCCTTCAACGCTTCCTCGGTGCTCCCATTCACCTTGTTGCCGTTGGGATTCGTGCCCAAGCCGGTGCCAAAGCCCTGACGGAATGTTGAGGATGAGTCAACAGGACTGCCACCATGAACGGCATCGCGCAGTCGGTCATTAAAGGTCCCGATGCCGGTACCGTTCAATTGACCCTGAGTGGCTTGATAGAAGCGAGCATTGTCCGCCACTTCACCAAAATTCCATCCTTCGCCGTAGAGGTAAATGGACTTGCCATCCACTCCGTCGCGTCCCGGTTTCAGTTCATCCAATGCGCTGCGTACAGCTTCCATAGTTTCTCGCGAGTGGTGGCCCATGAGGTCAAAACGGAATCCATCAACCTTATAGTCCTTGGCCCACACCACCAGGGAATCAACCATCAGTTTCTGCGCCGCAGCGTGTTCCGTAGCTAGGTTCTGGCAGCAGGTCGAGGTTTCCACTTTCCCGGTGGCATCAAGTCGGTGGTAGTAACCGGGCACGATCTTATCGAGCACACTGCGATCGGCCTGACCAGAAGCTGCCGTGTGGTTGAACACCTGATCAAGCACTACTTCTAGCCCCATGCTGTGCAAAGAACCGACCATTGAGCGGAATTCTTCGACACGGTTCGCTCCTTCAGGGTTCGTGGCGTACGAACCTTCCGGAGCCATGAAATGGAAGGGGTCGTAGCCCCAGTTGAATCCGTCTTCATCACCGTGGGCAGTAACGCACTCTTGTTGTTTACTTGAGGCTGCCGGCAGCGACTTCAGATCACAGTCCGTCTCAACACGTTGCGACTGTTCCTCCTCGATGGTGGCGATATCAAAACTTGGCAGCAAGTGAACGGTAGTCAGGCCGGCCTCAGAAAGCTGTTTGAGCTGTTTACTCCCGGCTCCGTTGGCTCCAAACGCTCCGTAGCGGCCCCGCTGGTTCTCGGGCACCGAAGCATCTGAAATCGAGAAGTCACGGATCTGCAGTTCATAGATGCTGCGGTCCACGTCTTTTTCGACGTTTTTGGCTTTGGCCTTACGCCATTGTTTTGGCTGGTGGTGAGGATCGTCCAAGCTCACCGCCACCGAGTGAGTGGAATTAGTCGTGAGTGCTACCGAATAAGGATCCGTCACGATGTTCGTTTCAATCTTGCCGGTTTCCGGGACGAACACCTGGACTTCCCAACGGTACTTCGCCTCAGCCATCTGAGGCTTGCCCTTCACCGTCCACACACCGCTGTCCTCCGAATAGCTAGCAGCGTATCGGGCGGTCTTCTCCTTCTTGTCAGTAATCAGCAGTGTTGCTTTTTGGGCCGTGGGAGCCCAGAGCCTGAAAGTAGGGCGTTTCCCGGTGAAGCTCACGCCGAGTTCTACATCTTCAAGTGCCTTGGCATAGAGATCATCAATGACACCAGCACTCTGAACTCCGGTGAAGGCGGTGAGTTTCTGGGTATCCCCTTCGCCATCAAATCGTGCCAAGGCCAGTTGTGAACGCAATGCAGAGGCTACGTATTCGCGCTCTAGCTCAACACGCAAGGTACGGTAGTCGGCAAGGTGAGGGAACTTCTTGCGTTGTTCTTCACTCAACCCACCAATAATTTCCTTGAGCTCGATTGGCTTCGCACCGGAGATCTCTTCACCGTCCAATTTCAAGCTGGCGTCCTTGGAAGCGTAAAGGGCATAGCTCTCGCCACTACCCAAATCACGAGGAATGACCAGGGTGTCTGCAGAAATCCACTGCGCTTTCGTTTGACCAACGCCGGCGACTGTTTGGGTGTCAGAACCAATCTGCAGCAGGTGAGTCTTCGAGTCATAGCTGAAGCTCACCGGCTTCCCTTCGGTCACCGAGAGACTGTAGTTAGCACCTCCGGCGGCACCGTCAACGCCATAATTTTCGTCCCACCCGAAGTTGTGTGACACCTTAAATTCGTAGGTACCAGCCGGGATCTTCTCCGTAGTGAATTCATAGGTACCGTCAGCATCACCGTCCGCCATTAAAGTAGCGAGGCAGGTTGGATCCCAGTCGGATTTACAGCCCAACTCGTCTTGAAAACTTCCCGGTAAGGTGATCATCGGACCCTGCTGATCGCTTTGTACGATGTTATTGCGTGGATCGAAGAAGAACTTGATGGTCCCGCCTTCGTGAGAATATTTGAGGTTGTCACCACCGGCAATGCCACCAGCGCCGTAATTCAGATCCCATGATCCGTTGATGGCTACCTTGTATTCATAGTCCCCTGCTGGGACATCGAATTCGCCAGAGTAGACCCCACCAGGCTGTTCAGTGAGTTTGGCTGCCTCGCAGGCCGGATCCCAGTCGGTGACACAACCCATTTCGGTGTTATGGCTTCCTGGCACGGTAACCATGGAGATATCCGATTCAACCGGTTTTTCCTTCGCGAACCCGGAAACGTCGTTGCCCACGGAAGCATAGGTGGAAGCTGCGCTGTGTTCACCTGCGGCATTGGTACTCACGGCGCGATATTCCACCAAGGTGCCTTGTGGTAGCGATGAAACGTCGTGGAAGACTCGCGGGGTGTGGCCTTCTGCCACGCCCAGTAGGTGCCACTTCTCGGTGCCTACTTCGCGCCACGACATGCTTGTTTCAGCCCACGCCTGTTCGCCTAAATCCACGGATACGGGTGATACGCCGCTGAGCCCGGCCCCAGATTTTGGAGCGGAAATCTCAGGTGTGAAGGCAGCACTATCTACGTTCTTGTCAGCCTTATAAACCACTGCAGATAGCGCCGGCACTGTCACGTTGAGTTTCGCGTCCACAGCACTGCTGAGTTTGTCCTCCGCGCCATAGAGCGCTGAGTAACTTGCGTCGGAGGTCAGAGTCGACAACTCAACATCAGCGGATTCCTCCGAGTTGTTCAGGGCCACCAAATATTCGGTTTTCTCGTCACGGTCCACACGCGAGAAAGCATAAACTCCCTTGGAATCTTGGGCGTATAGCTCTACTTGTGCCCCGCCCTTCAGCGCTTTGTTTGATTCGCGAAGTTTAGAGAGGGCCGCGATGTGCTGATACAACGGAGAATCACTGTCATAACGATCTTGGGTTCCGAGCTTTTCGCCGGTAATCAACTCTTGGTTCTGATAGTCCGAGACTTGAGAAGCGAACAGTGATTGGCGAGAGTCCTTGTCTCCACCGGTGCCTGCAAATCCTTGTTCGTCACCGTAGTAAACCACCGGCTGGCCACGAGTCAGGAACATCAGCTCATGGGCCAGTTCATCACGTTTGAGTTTCTGGTTGCTGTTGTTCAGGAAGTACCCAATGCGCCCCATATCGTGATTACCGAGGAAAGTTGGTAGCGCATCAGCAGAAGTATTTGCCGTGGTGTAATAGTCATCCGCCGAGAACAGCGTGCTTAGCGTCTTGGCTGAATTGCCTCCCGCGAAACCGGCAGCAGCAGATTGGAACGTGAAATCAAGGACGGAATTCATTTCCGTCTTACGCACGTAGGGCGAAAGCTTCTTTGCATCGGCATCATAAACTTCGCCAAACATGAAGAAGTCATCTTTACCCTGGGCCCGAGCATAGTCCTGGACTTGCTTGGTCCATTGTTCCCAGAATTCAAAATTCACATGTTTTGCGGTGTCGATGCGGAAGCCATCAATTCCGAAGTCCACCCAGTTTTTGTAGACCTCTGCGAAACCGTTGACGACCTTAGGATTTTCGGTCATGAGGTCATCAAGACCTTGAAAATCGCCGTAGGTGACCGACTCGCCTTCCCATGTTGAGTCCCCGCGGTTGTGATAGAGCGTTGGATCATTGAGCCAGTCGGGGACCTTCTTGACTTGATCAGAAACAACCGGGGTATAGGGGAAGGAACTGGAAGCATCTAGCTCTGGGAAGGTATCACTGCCTGCGTAGTCCGCCGGGTCAAAGGCTTGGCCCTGAGCGTCCTTATAGGGAACGGAAGATTGCTCAACGTAGGAATACTTCTTTTCCTTATTATCGATGAGATCTGCGGTGTGGTTCACGATGATGTCGAAATACACCTTGATGCCACGTTTGTGGGCGTCATCGATCAGTTCGGAGAGTTCTTCGTTGGTGCCTAGATGTGGGTCGATCTGAGTGAAATCGGTGACCCAATAGCCGTGGTATCCGGCGCTGGCATCATCACCACTACCCTGAACCGGCATGTTCTTAAAACTGGGTGTGAGCCAGATGGCGCTGGTGCCAAGGCCTTGGATGTAGTCAAGCTTGGAGCGTAAGCCTGCGATGTCACCGCCTTCATAGAATCCTTTGTTCGTCGGATCAAACCCGGTGGTTAGCCGATCGCCTTCCAAACCGCCGGTGTCGTTAGCCGTTGACCCATTGGCAAAGCGGTCTGTCATGACGAAATAAAACTGCTCACCAGAGCCGGCTTGTCTGACCGGCGCAGAGACCAAATCGGCGTCAGTATCGGAATATTCTCCGCGAAGGTCCAGTGGCACAACCTGCGTCAGCCCCGTAGCCGTGTCAAAGGTGAAGCGCAATCGGCTATCCGCGCTCAGTGCTAGGGGAATGTTCTCTTCTCCCCCGTCCAGTCCATAAGACGTGTCAAAGCTTTTGTTCAACGCTACTTTGTATTCATAGTTCCCCGCCGGAACTTCCACTTCCAGGCTGTATTGCCCTTCCTGGTCCGTGGATTGCAGACTGGTAGCTTCACAGTCAGCCATCCAGTCAGCGGAACATCCCAACAACGACTGAAAAGAACCGGCCAGAGTCACAGAAGTTTCATCTGCTGCGGCAGGAATACTAGCCAGTGGCGCCATGGGTGCGAGCGCCAGCATCGGGGTTGCGGCCAAGGCGGTGACCCAACGACGCCAACTACGTTTATGAAGGCCTGGTGGCAGTGGCTGACTGCGCACGGAGGAAGCAGCGCTTTTGCTGTTCACGAAATGCTCCATTGAATTCGAAGGTGCGAGCGGCAAGCCATAAGAGCTGGCTCGCCAGTGATTCAGCCCACACTACTGAGCGAATTCCATCAAGTGCAAGCGTTTCCAACATTTACACTCAGATACAGGGAAAACAGCAAACTTTTCAGTATTTTTCCAACTTTTTACATAGGAAACGCTTGCACAATCTGGTGTAAAAGTCTCCAATTGTCATTTTCCGATCCGCCCGGAACCCCACCACCAAAAAGAAGCCCCAGACAGCTTTTGGCTGTCTGGGGCTTCTTTTGGGTACTAGTTCTTAGCGCCCGCCGGTAGCAGGGCTTGATGCACGGCGTGGTCCACGTGAGCGGCCACCTGCGGCACCTGCAGCATTGCGACCACCGGATCGTGCTGAGCGCGAGGAGTTTGTTGGACGGTCCGCGTTAGCACCGCGGGCACCACGTGAAGGACGCTCGGTGTTGGCGCCACGTGAAGGACGCTCGGAGTTGGCACCACGTGATGGACGCTCGGCGTTAGCACCGCGTGATTCGCGTGCTGGACGCTCCGACTGGTTCGATGCACCGGAACGATCTGAACGGCGGCGGTCTCCTCCGCGGCCCTGTGCCTCACCGGCAGGCTTGCCGCCACGGGCATTGCGTCCGCCACCACGGCCACCGCGTGCGTTCGAAGTTTCGCCAGCAGGCTTCTTCTTCGCTGGGTTACGCTTCTGCTGCACTGGAGCAACGTATGGAACATGCTCAGCAACTTCGCCAACTACCTTGGCAACAACTGGCGAATCCAGGCTCACCTTTTCAAAAGGTACCTTCAGGCCAGCTTGCTTCAGCAAGGAGGCAACGTCGCCCTGCTGGTCGGGGGTGCAGATAGTCACGACGGTTCCATCCGAACCGGCACGTGCGGTACGGCCCGAACGGTGGGTGTAAGCCTTGTGCTCTGCAGGTGGGTCAATGTGAACTACGAGTTCCACACCATCAACGTGCACGCCGCGAGCTGCAACGTCGGTAGCAACCAAAACCTTAGCCTCGCCCGAGGCGAAGGCTGCGAGGTTACGGTCGCGAGCGTTCTGCGAAAGGTTTCCGTGAAGGTCTACCGCAGGCACGCCGGCCTTGGACAAGGTCACTGCCATTTTCTTTGCGTGGTGCTTGGTGCGCATGAACATGATGCGACGAGCTGTGCCCTGAGCTAGAACGCGAATGAGTTCTTTCTTATCATCGCTTGGAACCACAAATACGTGGTGTTCCATGGTGTTCACGGCAGCTTCAGGAGCATCCACCGAGTGAATGGTTGGGTTGCTCAGGTAGCGCTTGACCACCTTGTCCACACCGTTATCCAAGGTAGCGGAGAACAGCATGTGCTGTATGCCGGTTGGCATACGGTCCGTGATGCGACGAACCACTGGAAGGAAGCCCATATCCGCCATGTGATCGGCTTCGTCCAGAACAGAAATTTCAAGCTGGGACAGGTCGACGATCTTCTGCTTGATCAGATCATCAAGACGACCTGGGCAGGCGATGACGATATCAACGCCGTCGTTCATTGCCTTTTCCTGACGGCTCTGTGCCACGCCGCCGTAGATCACGGTGGTACGCAGCCCCGTGGCCTTCGCCAGTGGATCCACGGTCTTAGCGATCTGGGTTGCCAATTCGCGAGTTGGTGCCATGATCAGTGCACGTGGGAAACGGGCCTTACGACGCTGTGGGCGCTGAGCCAAACGAGCTACCAATGGCAAGGAGAATGCCAGGGTCTTACCGGATCCGGTCTGTCCACGACCAAGAACATCGCCACCGGCCAAGGTTGAAGGCAAAGTAGCTTCCTGAATCGGGAATGGGGTTTCGATTCCGCTCTCGGAAAGGACATTCGCAAGGTTTTCAGGCACGCCAAGGGCGCTAAAAGTTACGGACATATTCAAACTTTCTCTCTGATTCGCACGCCTCAAAATAAGACGCTGGGGCACGCCGAGCCAGGAGGAAGTCCACTTCGCGCTAGACCAGAACTATGGTCTGCAACCACCAGTGAATCCGCACGGAAGTATTCTGTGTCTTCAACTGGAGGGGAAATCTAAACTGTCGACGCATGCAACCGATAATTCTCGGATTTGCACAAGAATCTACTCTACAGTGTCGAAGCCGTTTAGGTCTGTGATGATCTGCGCATCGGTGTTGAATCACCGGAGACTTTGCCCACGTTCTCAGCCTTCATGGCTGTGTCTTTGCGCGACATTTTGGAAGGCCACCAGACCCTCGGCCCTATCTCCTCGACCAAAGCAGGAACCAAGAGACTGCGAACAATGAAAGTATCTAACAGCACGCCAAAAGCAACAATGAATCCTAACTGTCCAAGGAACATGATGGGTACAACCCCTAACGCTGCGAAGGTCGCCGCAAGCACAACGCCAGCTGAGGTAATAACGCCACCGGTGACCTGTAGACCTCGCCTCATGCCAGCGTAGGTACCCCATCTCAGTGATTCTTCACGCACTCTCGTCATAAGGAAAATGTTGTAGTCCACACCAAGTGCTACAAGAAAAACGAATCCAAACAGCGGCACGGAGGGATCTGCGCCAACATAGTTGAACACGTTATTAAAAACTAGCGCGCTGACGCCCATAGCCGTTCCATAGGACAACACCGTGCTCAGCATCAAGAGCAGTGGAGCCAAAACTGAGCGCAGTAGCAACATCAGAATTACAAAGATCGCTGCCAAAGTGGTGGGGATGATCTTATTCAGGTCCGCTTGCGCCGTTGCATTGGTATCAATCTGAGTAGCAGTGGTGCCACCTACCAACGTTTGAGGGTTGACCTGATGCATGGCTTGACGCAACCGGACAATGCTCTCTTTGGCTTCATCCGAGTCGGCCGCATCAGAAAGCGTGACGGAGATGAGGTTCCGCCCCTGAACTTCATATGGCTCATTACCCCGTTCAATGATGGCAGGGCCGCCATCTTCGGCCTGCAAATACGCTGAGTTGACTCCTTGAACATGAAGAACTTTTTCTAAGGCAGTCTGAGCGTTCGCTTCGTCTACGATGACGGTTGCAGGTGACCCGGTTCCTCCCGGGAAGTGTTGGCCTAGGGCTATTTGTCCGTCTTTGGCCTCAGAACCACCAACCACCAATTCACTTTGAGGTACCCCATGTGCCTTGAGCTGGGTAACACCAAGTGCTCCGGCAAATAAAACGACAATCGTGATCATCCAAATCGGACGAGGATGCTTGGCTACGAATTTGGCGATCTTGCCCCATAATCCAACCTCACCCTCCGCTTGCTGATGCTCTCCCAACTCTTTTGGGGCAAAAGGCCAGTAGGCCGCTCGGCCCAGAAGACCGAGTACTGACGGCAAGAAACTCAAGGCGGCAATAATCGAGAAAACAATACCCGAGGCACCGATCGGACCTAATGCTTTATTGGAATTCAGGTCCGAGAAGAGCAAACAAAGAAGACCAACTGTAACGGTGCCGCCCGAAGCGACAATCGGCTCTAGCGAATTCCTCAACGCAGTGGACACTGCCTGCCATTTGCTAGCACCGGCTATCAACGCTTCTTTATGTCTGGCAACAAAAAGTAACGAGTAATCTGTAGCCGCACCAATGACAAGGATCGACAAAATACCTTGCGCTTGACCGTCTAATCGAATCCAACCTTCAGATGCCATGAAGTACACACTGACAATTGCGGCACATAAGGCCACCATCGAGGTCATCAGCACGACAAGTGGTAAGAGCACCGAACGGTAGACCAATAATAAGATCACCAGAACTGCTCCTAGTGCTACCCCTAGCAATACTCCATCAATTCCGCCGAACGCTTCAGCTAGGTCTGCGCTGAACCCTGCCGGGCCCGTGACATACGCTGTAGTACCTTCTGGTTTTTGATCAGCAAGCAAGGACCGCAATTCCTCGACGCCTAATTTTGTTTTCGTATCCCCCGAGATTGGCACGAGCAGTTCAGCGGCTTGCCCATCGCCTGAAAGAAAAGGCCCTGCCACTTTCCCGTCGAGATAGGTGAACTCACTAAGATTTTCGGCGAGCGCCCTGACGTCAGATTCATCAAGCACATCGTTTCCGGTCAGGACGACGACAGCGGGGATTGCGTCAGTGGTCAGGAACTTCTTCTGCCATTCAAGGGCTTGGGTAGCTTCCGCAGTAGCTGGAAGGAACGCAGTCTGATCATTGGTCTGGACTTGCGAAAGTTTCCCGAAAGTTGGACCGCCGAGCCCTGCAATACAAAGCCACAGGACAATCAAGATCGCGTAAATCCATGCTCTCAGAGCATTGCTCTTTCCACGGCCCTTCGCCAATGACCCATTTGTGAACTGCTCGCGTTGTGACACTACTTTGTTCCCTCATTCATGGGTCAGGATCTTCGCACCGCGCTTCGATGCAGGACCAACACTATCCGAGATACTTCCATCATGGAAGTATCTTCTGTCGAGCAGATATCAAAACGGAATAAGATTACGGCTATGACTGCAAGTGACTACCAGCATCTGGTGGTGCTCCTTCAAGAATTCAGCCAAGCGAGCGACCGGTATGTTGAATCCACCGGCGCGCAATTCGGCACACACCGAACGGACATGAATGCCCTGTCCATCATCATGAAATACCAGCAACGCGGAGCACTTCCATCTCCCAAAGACCTCAGCAATGAATTGCAACTCAGTTCTCCGGCCACCACCGCTATGCTGGATAGACTCTCCCGTCTCGGCCTAATTGAACGCCTGCGTTCCGATCAAGACCGACGGGTCATGCGCATCTCACCGACAGAGAAAGCCTGGACCAAAGGTCGTGAAATGTTCATGCCCTTAGGGATGAAAATGATGGAAGTCATCGGCAACTACAACGAGAACGAACTGCAGATCATCACCCGCTTCATGACAGATGTCATTGCCGGTGTGGACAGCGCCCGAGAAGAAGCCGTAACCCAAAGTTCTGCGAATCTTCAGAACCCGCCTATGGGCAATAGCATTGACCGGTGACACTTTCACTTTGGTTTTCCCTGCTCACTGCCTGCATCGTCATTAGCTTCACTCCCGGCGCTGGTGCCATCAACACCATGAATAATTCGATGCGCCAGGGCTGGAGAACTTCGATTTGGGGCATCTTGGGCCAGCAAATCGCCTTGCTGATCCACGTGGTTATTGTTGCGGCCGGTGTGGGAATTCTTGTAGCAAATAGCCCCACGCTTTTTGCCATCATCCGCTACGCCGGTGCGGCCTACCTCGTGTATTTGGGGATCCGTATGCTGTTGTCCAAACCCGACGTAGCATCAGGCGGAACCTCAACCGGGCATCGATTGAGCCGCCGTTCTATGGTGAGTCGCGGCATCCTCGTCAACCTGCTCAATCCCAAAGCCATCGTTTTCTTCTTGGCCTTCACCCCACAATTCATCAACACAGATCAGCCGTTACTCGGCCAATATGCGTTGTATATCGGCACGGTCATCGCCGTTGACATCCTGGTCATGTTCTTCTTCTTTGCCGGTACCGCCCGTACTTTCCAGCGTTTTACCGCCACCTATCGGGGCGCAAAAATGCTCAATATCCTCTTTGGTGTCCTGTTTATTCTTGTTGCACTGCTGCTATTGCTCATGCACTAAAGAGCTTCGTCTCAGAATCGTTACCGATTTATGCCCGACTTTCGGGCGCGTAGCTATCGCCCCAAAGCGTTTGTGCCCATAGACTGATGCCATGTTCCGGATAATGATTGTGTGCACGGGAAATATCTGCCGTTCGCCTATGGCCGAGTACATGCTCAAGGACGCCCTGGAAAACGCGGACGTCAACGAGGTACAGGTACTCTCACGCGCCATCACCGACGGTGAAGTCGGCAATCCTATTGATGAGCGCGCCGCCAGCATCCTGCACAGTCACGGACTGGACGCCGCAGAACATGTCGCTGCCCAGATTGATGCTGACGAACTGGCCGACATGGATCTTGTTCTGGCCATGGACACCGACCACTTCGAAGAATTGGTCCCGGAGCTAGCGGACATTGATCCTTCACAACGTCCACAACTGCGGATGTTCCGGTCCTTTGATCCGCAGACAGCCAACGCACCACATGAACGTCAGGGTGTTTACGATCCTTGGTACGGCGATGCCGGTGACTTCCGTGAGACCTGGAAACTCATCTCAGCTTCCCTGCCAGCCCTTGTAGATTACGTGCGGAGTAATATCGCTTCTCGTGGAAACCGCTAGACCAACTTTTATTGCCATTGATGGACGCTCCGGTTCAGGCAAAAGCACTTTCGCATCAGATCTAGCGCAACACCTTGCAACCACCTCAACCGTGGCTGTGTTGCGCCTCGAAGACCTCTACCATGGTTGGCAGGGCCTTGGCCGCGCCTGCGAACTCTACGCTCAGCTTCTCCCAGCGCTGGCTTCCGGGCAACCGGTAACCTACCCCACCTGGGATTGGGCTACTGACTCTGTAGGCCCACAGCAGTCTTTTGCTCCGGGGGAGATTGTGATCATCGAGGGGGTGGGTGCACTCAATGATCAAACTCTTGGGTTCATTGATCTCGGTATTTGGCTAGACGCACCCGAAGATTTTCGACGCGAACGAGCGCTAACCCGCGACGGTCAAACCTACAGGCCCTATTGGGACACATGGGCTGCTCAAGAGCATACTTATCTCCTCGAACATTCGCCCCAACATCATGCGAACCTGAGGATCGACACCTCAACGCGCAGTCATCCGCTAACGGCCTTGCTCGAATCTTCCCGTTTCTTACCCTCTACTATTGCCGAGCTTGTTTTGGCGAGCTCCCATGGCAGTAACGCGCCGAAGTTCCGGCAAAGCTACCAAGCACCAGCAGACGCTGCAGCACTCTTTGAAGCGATCACCGTGCACATGCCGCATGCTGCGCTCTTAGAGTCCACCAGCCAACATCTAGAAGACCCGCTGGGACGCAATAGGTATTCCCTCCTTGCCTTCTCCACACAGCAACAGCCACCACTGTTGATGGCTGATGCCAAGGGAGCAACAATCCAGCTCGAAGGTGCGAGCCTTCAACTAGGCCAAAACTTTTTTGATTCACTCCAAAATCAGTGGCCTCCTGTTGAGGCCCTGCACACCGACTATCCCCTTCCCATGTGGGTTGGATATTTAGGATATGAGCTGAAACGAGAGGTCGGGGCCAGCAATCTCAGCGCCGAAATCTCGCCCGGAGTGAATCGGCCAGATGCGCAGTTCTTCGCTCCTGACACCGTGGTCATTATTGACCATGAACTCGGGCAGATGCACTTGCACAGCATCAACAAGCCGGACGCGGAAATCACCATTGTGCTGGGCAATCCGCCGCAACAACGTTCCGGCCAGGATCTCTGCGTTCCACACTTCACCTGTGCTGACACCGCCGCCGGCTATCAGGAGAAGATTCGTCGTGCTCAGCATGAAATCTATGAAGGCAACACCTATGAGGTTTGTCTGACCACCGAACTGACAGCACAGGTTGAAGACTTTAACCCGTTCGAGGCGTACTGTCGCATGCGCCAATCAAGCCCAGCACCCTTCGCCCACTATCTTCGGCTACCCAAACTTGAGGTCGCCAGTATCTCGCCCGAACGTTTTCTTGCCCTCTCCAAGAACGCTCAACTACGCGCCGAACCGATCAAGGGCACCCGGCCACGCGGAACTGATGAAGAAAGTGATCTCGCGCTAAAACACGATCTGGCCACGCATCCAAAAGACCGGGCCGAGAACATCATGATCGTTGATCTATTGCGCAACGACCTGTCTCATCATGCGGTGCCAGGCTCCGTACGGGTCACTCGCCTGTGCTCGGTGGAAAGCTACGCCACGGTCCACCAGATGGTCTCCACCATTGATGCCACCCTAAAATCTCCAGAGCTTGCAGCCGATGCTCTGCGCGAGGCATTCCCTCCAGGGTCCATGACTGGTGCACCAAAATTGTCCACCATGAACATCTTGGACGAGTTAGAGGAACATCGAGCTCGCGGCTTGTATTCCGGTGCTGTCGGTTACCTTGGTGCCGATGGCGCAGCAGATTTCTCGGTGGTCATCCGCACGTTGGTCTGCGATAAACTTCCAGACCGGTCCTGGCGACTATCTCTTGGGCTTGGTGGAGCCATTACGGCGGATTCAGTGCCCGAAGAGGAGTGGGAAGAAGTTATCACGAAGTCTCGCGGCGTACTTCAAGCACTGGGAGCAACGTTCCCGTTGTCTACTGCAAGGTAGCAGTCAAGCGTGCGACGTTATCGATCCACCGTTGCATGCGAGGACGACGGCGCCATTGTGACAGCGTGATTTCTGAAGAGATTTCACGATAGTGATTTTGTACGTCGTTTACGGCATTGACCATCTCTTTGCCCAAGAGCATGACTGAGATTTCCATGTTCAAACTGAACGAACGCATATCCATGTTCGAGGAGCCCACCACGGCAACATCATCATCCACCGTAAAGCACTTGGTATGTAGCACCATCGGCGCCGGGTAACAGTGAATGCGCACTCCGGCTTCTAGAAGTTGTTGGTAGTAGGACTGCTGTGCATGGTGAACCAGGAACTGATCCCCTTCTTCACAGACAAATAGCTCTACTTCTACGCCACGCTGTGCCGCTGTGGTAATCGCATAAAGCAGGGAATCATCAGGAACAAAGTACGGGCTGGTGATTTCCAATCGCTCCGAAGCCGAATAGATCAGCGTGTTGAACAAACGAAGATTATTTTCCGTGCCGAAGCCGGGACCACTAGGAAGTAACTGAGCCAAGGTCTCCCCGGGACGCTCTTCATAGGCCAGGGGGTGCCGTGCCTCGTTCATGTCCATCAGCACTTCTTGGTCATCGTCCTCTTGCCACCAGTCGATAGCAAAAGTCACGTCCAAGCTGCGTACCAGTGGACCTTCGATGCGAAGCATCATTTCGACCCATTCACGGCCGATCTTGTGCGAGGACTTGCGCTTGTAGCCAGGCTCAATCAGGTTCTGGCTTCCGGTGAAACCAATTTCACCGTCAATCACCAAGATCTTGCGGTGGTTACGCAAATCCGGGCGGCGCCAACGTCGGCCAATCAAGTCAATAGGAAGCATCGGACGCCAGTTGATACCCGACTTATTCAGTCGTTTCTTCAGCTCTCCGTAACCCTTAACACGTAGGGTTCCCAGGTGATCAAAGAGCAAGCGTACGTGCACCCCGCGCTGCACGGCCCGTTCCAGAGCGTCCAGCACCGGCCCGACATATTCTTCGTCATCACCCATGATGTAGAACTGGATGTGCACGTAGCGAGTCGCCTTATCGATTTCCTCCCGCATTGCTTCCATGGAGGAGCGATAGTCAGAAATAACCTTGACGCTGTTTCCGCCTTCGAGGGGCATCGCGCCAAGGTTTCGGTTGAGCATCACCGCTGATTCAACCCACTCTTCTTGAGAGTGGAATTCCTCGGGCATTTGCATGTGCCGGGTGGCATCCATGATCTGTTCATGGGCGCGCTGCTGTTTTTCTAGCCGGCGGCGAGAAAGGCGTGGATTAGCAAAGAGCCAATAGGCCAACAGTCCAACTACAGGAAGGAAGAAAATCGCCAACAACCAGGCCATGGCAGTAGTGGGCCGACGGTTCCCCGGGACAATACCAATCATGAAGTAACGGACCGCGAGTTCGATTGCGACCAGAATGCTCCACAGCACGCCACCGATTTGTACCAGTACTTCATTACTCGGCAACACTATGGAACACCCCTTGGTTACGCACGATGATCGTCGCTATTTCCGGCTCTGATCTGCGTAAGACAGCTCAAATTCCTCCGCCTAGCTTATCTAAGATTCACCACCTTGTCTGAACTTACGTGTATAGAAAGGTCACGGAAGTGCCAAGGGTTCGATAATCTGTAGGTATGAGCTCACTTGTATTCTTGGATCCGGCCTATCCGGCAGGCTACCTGGCCGACATTACCGCACCACAACTTCCAGTGACCGCGCAGGGAGTCACCCGTGGTGATGGTGTCTTCGAATCAATGCTCTACACCAACCAAGCAGTGCGAAAATTTGAGGCTCATCTATCCCGCTTGGCCACCTCAGCCGAGCTCGCCGATCTGATCATTCCAGATGCACGCAGCTGGTACGCGGCAGTAGATACTGCGGTGGCCGACTTTGATGCCAATGGAGGTGCCGAAGAAGCCGTCGTCAAGCTCATCGCAGCGCGTGGGGAACACGATGAGGACCCAGCGATCTGCTGGGTGACTGTCACTCCGGCTCCAGCGCTGGGCAAGGAACAACGCGAAACCGGTGTTGACGTATTGTTGCTGGACCGCGGTTACGATTCAAAGCTTGCTGAACGCGCCCCGTGGCTCATGATGGGGGCGAAGACCCTGTCCTACTCCGTGAATATGGCGGCTCTACGGTACGCCCGCAAGCACGGCGCCCACGATGTCATTTTCACTTCGGCTGACGGCATCGTGCTCGAAGCACCGACCTCCACCGTGTTGGTGGCCCAGCGCGATGGTGAAACCAAGCGTCTGCTGACCCCCATGCTAGAAACCGGCATTCTGCCCGGCACCACGCAAAGCGCCATTTTTGATGCCGCCGCACAAGATGGTTGGGAATTGGGGTACGGACCGTTGCGTCCCGAAGATCTCTACCAGGCAGATGGCGTCTGGCTGGTCTCGTCGATTCGTTTGCTCACTCCGGTACGCACCATCGATGCCAAGCCATTGCGTCTAGACGCCGAGCTCCACGAAGAGCTCAGCGCCCTCAGCGACGCAATCCGCTAACCCCAAACAAGGTTGTAGGTGCCGGCCATCATGGCCGCACCTACAGCCAGGGCCCCTAGCAGTAGGCCCACCAACAGAACTGCAGCATCCTTCACGGTGAAAGTAGCCGTGCGCATCCACGTCCGCGGACCGATACCGAAGCCCTTGGCTTCCATGGTCACGGCCAAACGCCCAGCACGTCGAAGAGCCTGGACCAATAGTGCAAGGCACTGACCCAGCTTCGCACCGATTCGTTGGGTAAAGGTGCCAAAGTTTCCTACCCCACGGGCTCGTCGAGCCAGGCCGAGGGTAGAGAATTCTTCCACCATCAAACCCAGCAGGCGCATGCCAGCCAACGCTCCAAGCACAAATCGATGTGGCACTCGCAGTTGTTGTGACAAGGCTCCACCCAAATCGCTGGGGTTGGTACTGACCAGCAACAAGATACACGGAAGTGCTAGGGCAAAGGCTCTCAGACCGGTAGCGATACCACCCTGAACCGAGCCTTCGGTGATACTGAAAATCCCCAGTTGGGCGTAGACTTCTCCGCTGTCCTGTCCGACCAAGGCGATACCCCAGGCGGCCACCACCCCGGCGATGAGCAAGGGCCAGGCCCGTTTGAAGAACCTAGCCGGACTCAAACCTGCCAGCGGGAACACCAGCAAGGTCGCGACAATGATGACCAGTGCTGAAACCCAATCCAGGGTGGTAATCAGCGGCAGGGTTGCAGCAGCAACTGCACCCAGTTTGGCCAAAGGGTTAGTCTTCGCCAACCAGCTATCACCCACTGGCGCATCAAGAACCGGGCCACGAGTTTTCGCGGGTGCTTGGTCTGCGAGGGCCGACAGGTGAATCTCTTGGGCGTTGAGCACCCTGACCAAGTGTTCATCGTGAGTCACCGCAATAATCGCGGTGCCAAGATGTAATTGTTCCACCAGCAGGGAAGCAAGCTCACGCCAAGTATTAGCATCCTGCCCGAACGTTGGTTCATCAAGGATGAGCACCTCAGGGGCGGCAGCCAAGACGGTACCCACGGACAGTCGACGCTTCTCCCCTCCCGAAAGGGTAAAAGGATTCGCATCAGCAAGATGTTGTAATCCCAACCGAGCTAGCAAAGAATCAACGCGCGCATCAACCTGCTGCGCATCGTACTTTAGCTCCTGACCGCCACTAGCTTTAGCTCGCAAGGGAGCGAAAGCTAACTCTTCACGCACACTCTGGGTGACAAATTGATGCTCTGGTTCTTGAAACACCGATCCGATGCGCGCAATCAGCGCCCCAGCCTTCCAGCTAAAGGGCGAATTTCCCAAGCCATTGGCTAATGATTCGGTAGCCTGCAACTCGCCTGCTACCGGTTCCAACAATCCGCCCAGGGTCAAGGCTAGGGTAGATTTCCCAGCACCGTTCTCCCCGCGGATCACCGTCGCTGTGCCGGCGCGTACTTTCAGGTTCACCTTCTGTGTCCGTGCTGATGATGCGGTACGGGCGCTGATCAGATCATGAGCTTCAAGCAATTGCTCTTGGGGAGTAGTCTGTGCCGCAGTCAGTTCTAACTGGTAGTTCGGCACCCATAACCCTGCCTGCGAGAGTTCCGTTCGCAGCTCCTGATCATCATAGAGTCGCTGCGGATCTAGGTCGTGGGCGACGCCTCCGCCAGGTTCCAGCACGATCACTCGATCCATATGCTCAGCCCAGGCATCTAGTCGGTGTTCAACCACAATCAGTGTGGCACCACTTAGTTGGGCTGCGTTGAGTACTGCATCGCGTAAGGGGCGGATGCCCTCGGGATCCACGTTAGCGGTGGGTTCATCAAGCAACATCAGTCCCGGTTGCATCGCAAGAATGCCGGCCAAAGCTAGACGCTGCTTTTGTCCACCGGATAATTCCTGCGTGCGATGATCCATGGGCAGCATCCCCAAGCCAACTGCCTCCAGGGCTTCAGGGATTCGTTGGCGAATGATTTGAGGATCTACTGCAAGGTTCTCGGCGCCAAAGGCTACATCTTCCGCAACACGGCTTTGTACCACCTGCGTCTCCGGATCCTGTTGCATCAGCCCTACAGGATGCTCCCGAGCAAACGCATCGGACCCATCGATGAGCAGTTGACCAGAGATCTGTTCGGATTCATCTACTTCTAGCAAGCCCGCCAAGGCGTGCAACAGAGTTGATTTGCCTGCCCCTGAGGGACCTACTAGCAAGACTTTTTGACCAGCAGGAATCTGAACATCCAGTGCGGAAATAGCGGGACGCTCTCGTTCGGCATGCTGCCATCGAAATCCTTTGGCAGTGATTTCGGTTCCACGCCTAGTCGTTGCTTTGGCGTCGGCGCTCACTACCGAGCTCATTTTGCCGCCAGTTTGCCAGTTTCAAGATGTGCCCGGCGGCTAGCCAATGCGCTCAACGCACCAGTTTTGGCCAGGCCACGTGTTGCCAGCCAGGACAGCAATCCGGCAACAATCAGGCCGGAGATCCCGGTAGCGATCACGTGGAAGATCTTCAACGCTGGGGTGTATTCAACGTAGTAGGCCATGATGTAAGCCTCGGAAATACCAGCAAAGAGTCCTGAGAACAGGCCCGCGAGCAGGGAAACGCTAAGGTTCCATTTGCGGTATCGCACCGCTGCGAACACCAGTTCGGCGCCGAGTCCCTGAACGAACCCGGAGATGAGTACTGTCAGGCCGTAGTGCGAACCCAATAGGGCTTCGATGACTGCCGCCAGCATTTCGCAGTACAGTGCGGCCCCGGGCTTACGGATGATCAGTGCGCCGAGTACTGCTGGGAAGAGCCAGACACCGGTGAGCAATGCGGATGCCGGTGGGAAAGCGACGAAGGCTAGGGAAAACAACCCGTACCCTGCGCTCCAGGCCCAGAAGATGACGCCCGAGGCGACGGCGATGACCGATGCGGTGACGATGTCAACCACGCGCCAACCGGTACGCTGCTTGGCTACTGCTTGATTCATTAGTGGTCCTCCTATATCAAGGAGGGGAGATGCACGGATTTTGGACGCACTGCGTCCTATCCGCATCCGAGATGCTCGACTTCCTTCGCCGGTACTAACCGGAGCAGGTTCGAGGGTCTGCGATCCATCGCACTCTCAGCGTCTTGCGACTTCACAAATGAAGTCTGACGCTCCCCTGTCGGAAAATTACTGCTCCCCCACCATACCGCAGGTATGCTGGGCAGAGGAACGATAAGTCACTACGTTGAAGCGAGGGCAAGATGAATACAGTGCAGAAACTTGCTACCACGGGTATCTCGATTGCCGCCGGTTTTGTCGGCAGTAAGCTAGTTGATCAGTTGTGGAAGGGTTTTACCGGAAACAAGGCTCCCCGCAAGGGTAGCGAAGAGGCCGCCGAGGCTTCGTTGCGTCAGGCTCTTGGATTCGCGATCTTCTCTTCCATTGTCGCTGCCACCATTCAGGTGTTGGCCGACCGCGGCACCAACAAGGTTGTTGCGCGTCTAAGCAAGTAGTACTTACAGCAACGGGCATCCCACCAGTGGTGGGATGCCCGTTGTTTGCTTCTACCGTGGATATTACTTCTTCTCTTCCTCCGGTACTTCAATCACACCCGTAGCTGGCATGCTACTGACCTTATCGACCACGAGTTTCAGCTCATCAGCGTAGAGTGAGTCCTTTGCTGCGTGCTTGGTTCGATAACCAGAACGACCAATCATGTGCGCTGATACCGGGGCCGTGAGCAACTGCATTCCCCACGCCAAGGCGAGTACGGGAACCACTGCCCAACTGCGCAGGTGAATCGCGAGCCCGGTGAAGATCAGTAAGAATCCGAGCACCTGGGGTTTGGTGGCTGCGTGCATTCGAGTGAGCATGTCTGGAAAGGTCAGCAGACCGATGCCAGCGATCAAGGACATCAGGCAACCCAGGATGAGAAATACTGCCACGAGAATGTCGAGGAACATTTCCATTATGCGTTCCTCTGGTCAGAGACGTAGCGCGAGACCGTCACCGAACCAATGAAGCCCAAGGTGCAGGCGGCCACCACAAAGAGTAGGAAGTCAGTGTGCTTGTTGTAGATCATCTCTAGGCACAGGGCTACCGAGATAATCAGGAGCATCACGTCCAAAGCCAGAACGCGGTCAAGAATCGATGGTCCCTTTGCCACACGGATGACACAGGCGATGGACGCTAGACCCAACATGATGCCACAAATCCACATCACGATTTCTATCATTTTTTGCCCTTCATTCTCATCAGATTCGGTCCGCATTCGTGCTTGATCGCATCAAATTCATCATGGCTGCCAATCGCCATAATCATCCGGCGTTCGATGTCACGCACGGCTTCCCGGGCGCGCTCCATGTCCTGTTTTGACTCAATATTGATGTAGTGCAAATACAGTGTTGATGAGCTGCGGTCCACGTCAATGACGAAGGATCCTGGGATCAACGTCAAGACGTGGCCCACCGTGGTAACAATCAAGTCCGAGTCGGTACGCAAGGGAACCGCAATGACTCCACTGCGAGTTTTTTTACCTCGGAAGATCGCCAGGCGTGCCACTTGATAGCTGGCTACAAAGACCTGGCCGATAAACCAAATGAAAAGCTGAAGGCAGTACCAGAAGTTCACACGGCCCGAAAGGACCACCGGCGGCAGCGGGAACAGCGTGACAATGACCAGCGAAATGATGACTCCGAAGATCAGGTTCGCTGGTGAAAAATCTTGCCACAGCGCACACCACACAAAAATCAGCAGCGCCAACAGTGGCCACTCCTGTTTGAGTGTCGCTCGGTGGCGCACACCGGAGGTATCTAGCGCATCATCAATACGCTGATCACGAGGTTGCATGTTTTTAGTTGGCATCATCCCTCCAATCAGAATGACAGGATCGCACTAATGTACGGTTCACGGGCGATCAGTTGTGCGGCAACGCGTTCACAGAAGTCGAAAATGGGACCCGCAAAAACGGTCAAAGCAATACCAGCGACCACCAATGATCCTGTCGCGTAGCGCATGCCCCAAGGCAACGATTCTGCTTCTAATTCTCGCGCCAATTTGAGACCTAAGCCAGGGTTTTGCGCACCACCGGCGGCAGTTTCAGCTGCCACTTGCGCGGCTTCATGCACGAGTTCTGGGTTTGGTGCTTCAGCGTCGGCAGCACGGCGCCAGAAGATACGAGCCCACACACGAATGATCGCCAAGAGGGTCAACAGGCTGGTTAGTAGCCCGGCTCCTACTGCCACCCAGGTCAATGGGTCAGCATCCTGTACTGCCGCGTGCAGCAATCCGAACTTGCCTAAGAAGCCTGAGAACGGTGGAATACCACCCAGATTGATGGCTGGAATGAAGAAGAGCAATGACAGGGCCGGGGAAAGCTTTGCCAGCGAGCCAAGCTTGGTGACATTCGAGCTTCCGGCACGACGTTCAATCAGACCCGCCACCATGAACAACGAAGTCTGCACAATAATGTGGTGACCCACGTAGTAGATGGTTGCGGCGATCGCTAGCGGTCCCCCGACTGCGACTCCAAAAATCAGGTAGCCAATGTGGCTGGTGAGGGTGAAGGACAGCATACGTTTGAAGTCCGTCTGTGCCAGCGCACCAAGAATACCGATCACCATAGTCATGGTGGCCACCACCAGTAGCCCGGCGTTGACCGCGCCACCCGGGAAGAGCAACGTCTCGGTACGCACGATCGCGTACACGCCCACCTTGGTGAGCAAGCCTGCGAACACCGCGGTCACCGGGGCCGGGGCCGTCGGGTAGGAGTCCGGAAGCCACAGGGACAGCGGGAACACGGCCGCTTTAATGCCGAAGGCAATTAGCAGCAGGACGTGCAGGATCAGTTGTGGCCCTTGGTCTAGATCGGGTAGTTTCACCGCAAGGTCAGCCATGTTCACCGTACCGGTGGCCGCGTAGGTCATTGCGATGGCCATCAGGAAGATCACCGAGGAAACCACCGACACCACCACGTAGGTGGTACCGGCGCGGATACGTTCAGCCGTTCCGCCCAGGGTCAGCAAGACGTAGCTGGCGGTGAGCAGGATTTCGAATCCGACATAGAGGTTGAAGAGGTCGGCTGCCAAGAAGGCGTTGGACACGCCAGCAAGAAGGATCAGGTAGGCCGGGTGGAACACCGACACCGGGCCTGGTTCATCGCCATCGGCCAACCCCTGGCTCGTGGCGAAGAACAACACGGCCAGCGAGACAAGGGTAGAAATCAGCAGCATGAACGCGCTGAACCCATCGACCATCAGGGCGATGCCGAATGGTGAATCCCAACCACCGATGTGGATGGCGTAGCTTTCGCCTCCCCAGACCGCTGCCAACATCCCAGCTTCGAGAACGAGAGTCAGGCACAGAATGCCGATCGTAATCAGGCGTTGTAAGAGCACTTGCCGACGGGCCAAGAACGCGGCGCCCGCACCAATAATGGGTAGGACTACTGCTAAGGGTGCTAGATCAAGAAAATTCACTCTTCCCCCTCGCGCACTGGGCGGCCTTCTTCGTCAACGAATTCGGTCGTATCCTCTGCCACTGGCGAGTCTTCCTCTTCGTCGTAGGCGGTCTTCTGCGAGACCTTAATATCTTCGGTGTCATCGGCTAGTTCATCGGCGCTGGTCAGCGTCCATGAACGATAAATCATGGCTAGCAAGAACGCAGTCACTGCGAAGGTGATGACGATGGCCGTGAGGATCAATGCCTGTGGCAACGGATCCGAATATTCCTCGGCAGCTAGCCCGGACTGGAAGAGCGGTGCCACACCACGACGTCCACCGCTAGTGAGAATCAGCAGATTAATTCCATTACCAAGCAGCATGATGCCCAAGAGCACACGGGTCAGGGTTCGTTCCAGCACCAGATAGAATCCGGCCGCCAACAGCACCCCGGTAATCACGAGAAAGGTGATGTTCACGCTCATCGTCCAACTCCTGTCTGTGATGCTTCGACAAAATCGTGGCGGTCAATTGGGCTACGTCCTTCAGAGAGGGCGTCGATCTCACTGCCCAGTGAGCGTAGGACGTCTTGGACCAGACCCAGAACCACCAGATATACGCCGATATCAAACACCGTGGAGGTGACAAACTTCTGATCACCAAAGAACCAAAATTCCATGGCGTACATGGTGAAAATTTCATCGCCAAGCAACAGCGGCACAATGCCAGCTAGGCCAGCGAGTGCAATGCCTCCACCGATTAGCATGCCCGGTGCAATGCGCATAGATTCTGAAAGTTCAATACGCCCACCTGCCAGATAACGAATGGTCAATGCCAGACCTGCGATCAGGCCTCCAGCAAAACCACCACCTGGGGTGTTGTGCCCGGCGAGCAACGTATACACCGAGAGCACGAGGACCGAGTGGAACATCAAACGAGTGACGACTTCAAAAATGATGGAACGTCGTTCAGCCACCAGGGTGCTACCGGCCATCAACCAATCTTGGTTGTCGCTGGAGGCAAAGCGTCGTGCAATACGCAGCGCCACCTCTTTGGATTCTTTGCCACCCATGGCTTCGGATCCCGAATCGATGCTGCCCGGAGCAACGTCTTGAGCCCTTACTCGGCTACCAAAGCTACGCCCGGCAAAGATCAGCGAGGCCACACCGGTGGCGGCCGCTGCCAGCACGGTGATTTCCCCGAAGGTATCCCACACACGCATATCTACCAAGGCCACATTCACAATGTTCTTGCCGTAGCCTTCGTAGTAGGCCAGGTCAGGCCATGCCAGCGAAATGCTGGATTCTTGACGCGCTGCCATCATGGCGATAGCAATGTAAATGACCATCACGGCCAGGGCGATCGCCATCAGGGCACGACCCCACTTGATACGTTTGATCCCACCCCATAAACGTTTGGGTAGTGCGCGCAGAGCCAGCACGAATGAAACCAACACGATGGTTTCTACCAGTAGCTGCGTGAGCGCCAAGTCTGGTGCCCCTTGCAACGCAAAAATTGCCACCATGCCGTAGCCGGTCACCGAAACCATGAGCACAGCCATGAAACGCTTTGGTGCGATGATGGCCACCACTGCTCCGGCAATGATGATGACGCCGATCAGGATCTGGGCCGGATGATCAGCAATAATCCAGTTTGATGGCCACGGCGTAGCCACGGTCAGGGCGATACCCAATGGGATCACCAAGACCACGCCAAGGATCACGCCGAGGTAGAAGGACAAGGAACCACGCTGGGTACGACCGGTAATCCAAATCGCGACCATGTCCAACACGTTCACCGACATACGGTAAATTTCTTCGGCCGAAATTGTCATGCGACGCAGTGGTGCGCCGGTATCGCTACGGTGGCGGATCCAGTAGAAGATCAAACCAAGGCTCACCGAAATTGCGCTGAGCCCCAGCGCAGGGTTGAATCCTGCGAATGCCAGCAGGTGCATCTTCCCTGGACCGCCTTGTGCTGCGGACCAGTGCACCATCAGTGGTTCAACCAGTTGCGGGTAGAGGCCAAGGAATAGTGTCAGTGCTGAGAGCACCAGTAGTGGCGCCAAGAAGATCAGGGTCGGTGCCTTGCAGTTCAGGGCCGGTACCGATTGTTTCTTCACGCCGAAAGCTCCGAAGAAGAAGCGCAGTGAGTAACCCATAGTCAAACCGGCGCCGAGCACGAGCCCGACAAGGGCAGCCCAGCCCCACGGAGTATCAAGATGAAGCGCTGATTCATACACCGCTTCTTTGGCTACGAAACCAAAGAGCAGTGGGACACCTGCCATGGAGGCAGCTGCGATACCGGCGGTGACGGTGAGGATCGGCATTGCTCGACGTAGTCCGCTGAGCTTTCGGATATCACGCGTACCGGTGTTGTGGTCAATGATGCCCACGCTGAGGAACAGGGTTGCTTTGAACAGACCGTGTGCCAGAGTCATGGCCAACGCGGCAAATGCGGCTTCGGGTGTGCCAAAGCCAAAGATCGCAATGATGAAGCCGAGCTGAGACACGGTTCCAAAAGCCAAAATCAGCTTGAGGTCATACTGCTTTAGCGCACGGAAGCCACCAATGATCATGGTCAGAATACCGATACCCACGGTCATGGGAGCCCACAGGTTGGTGTCGGCAAAGCCTGGAGCCATTCGAGCAATCAGGTAGACGCCGGCTTTCACCATGGCTGCGGCGTGCAGGTATGCGGACACTGGTGTCGGAGCGGCCATTGCGCCGGGAAGCCAGAAGTGGAAAGGCACCAATGCCGACTTCGAGATTGCGCCCACGATAATCAAGGCAACAGCTACATCGGTGTAGGTTCCCAGCGAAACCAGTTGATCCGCGGAGGCCATGATTTCAGAGAGCTGGTAGCTGCCTGCCTTCGCACCAATCATCAAGATCCCAGCGAGCATGACCAAACCACCTAGGGTGGTGATGATCAGAGCGTTCATGGCCGAACGTCGAGCGGTGATCAGCGCCTGGTTAAAGCCAATCAGCAAGTAGGAAAGCACACTGGTGATTTCCCAGAAGATGAACATGATGATGACATCATCGGCGGTGACCAGTCCGGTCATGGCGCCGGCGAAGGCCACCATCTTGGCAGCGAAGCCACCGATTTGCGGGTCATCATTTTTGAAGTAGCGGGCGCAGTAGAAAAGCACCAGTGCGCCGACACCGAGAATCAGCAACAAGATCGTGGCCGCAAGCGAGTCCATACGGAAGTTCAACCCGATATTCAGACCGGGGATCCATTGCATACTGATAGACGGTGGCGCATTGGGTGCACCGTTAGCCAAAGAATTATCGGCGGCAAGGACTGTGGGCAGCTGAGTCAGCAACCAGATGAATCCCACTGCAGGGACGACCGCCACCACATAAAAGGCATTTCGTTTAAGCACCCGGAATAAGATTGGGCACAAAAAAGCGGTCACGAACAGCGCAGTGAGAATTACTAGCACGCGTCTCCTCTGTCGACTGGCGGTTGGGCAGAGTGCGATGACCACGAAAAATAGTCTGCACCTGCAATTTTATCAGCCAGAGGGGTATCGATTCCGTGGAATGTGTCGTTAGAGGAATATTTTCTATCGTTTCCGCGATCAGCTGATTTTGTACTGTTACACAGGAATGTCTAAATTCCGTGGGAGTTTCACTAACCGTTCTCCTGCAGCAGGTACTATGCGACCATGTCAATCAATCAGCCGATGTCACCGCCGGTCAGCGATAAGTGGCTCAACAAGTACACCTGGGCCTGGGCAAGCTGGGACTGGGGTCAGGCGGCCATCAACGCCGTTATGATCACCTTCGTCTTCACCGTCTATCTCACCAGCGATCTCTTTGGCGATAAGGACCACGCCTCACTGGTGCTCTCTCAGGCACTGACCGTAGGTGGCCTAGCGATTGCCATATTAGTGCCGGTGACCGGATTAAGAGCTGATGCCGCAGGGCGACGGAAAATATGGATTGTCGTCAATACGCTCATCCTTGTTGCCGTGTGCGCGGCTTGCTTCTTCGTCTATCCGAGCGAACAGTACCTTTGGTTCGGCGCCATTCTCATCGCCTTGATGTCAGTGGTCAGTGAGTTCGCTGGCGTGAACTACAACGCTGTTCTGAATCAGATCTCCACCAAGGCCACCGTCGGAAAAGTTTCTGGCTTTGGATGGGGCATGGGGTACGTTGGGGGAATCCTCGCCCTGGCGCTGGTGCTCTTCGGCTTTGTTGAGCCGATCGTTCAGTGGCCCGGTGCTTCCACCGAGAATTCCCTGAACCTACGATTGATTGCGCTCTTCTCGGCCGCCTGGTGCCTGGTTTTTGCCCTGCCGCTGTTCTTCATCATCCCTGAATCAGCTGCATCCAGTGCGGTGAAAATCCCGCTCAAGGATTCATACAAGGTCCTGTTCACAACCATCAAGAATCTGTGGCGCAGTGATCGAAATCTGCTGTTCTTCCTCTGCTCATCAGCGGTGTTCCGCGATGGCTTGGCAGCCATCTTCACTTTCGGCGGCGTCATCGCGGCCGGAACCTTTGGCTTCGCAGCCTCTGATGTCATTATTTTTGCGATCGTCGGCAACCTGGTGGCTGCCCTCGGCGCAGTGCTCGGTGGACGACTCGATGACCTATTGGGTCCAAAGATGGTCATCTGCGGTTCATTGATCGGTCTCTTGGTAGCCGGCACTGGCGTCTTCTTCTCCCCCGGAGCCAGCGGGTTCTGGATCTTCGGATTGCTCCTGTGCCTCTTCGTAGGGCCAGCCCAGGCAGCATCGCGCTCGTATCTGGCACGCTTGATCCCTGAAGGTCGAGAGGGTGAACTCTTTGGACTTTATGCGACCACGGGTCGAGCCGTCTCATTCCTGGCTCCCGGGCTATTTGGCTTGGCCATTGCCTTGGCTACCCCGCTGGTCGCTACCGGCAGTGCCCAACGATATGGCATCTTGGGCATTCTCGTCGTCCTAGCGCTTGGCCTACTACTATTGTTGCCTATTCGATCACCACGAGAATCTAACGCTTAGGCTGCTGTTCGGATTGCGCAGTTATGCAGAATGGATCGGCCCCTGCGGGCCGATCCATTCTCGCGTTTAACTGTCGATAGTTGTTCGATGGAAGTTCAGGTGACTGCGTGATGCCGTTGGGCCACGCTGTCCTTGGTAGCGATTGCCATAAGGACCGGAACCGTAAGGGTGCTCAGTGGCCGAGGTGAGCTTGAAGAAGCACAGTTGGCCAATCTTCGATCCTGGCCATAGCTTGATGGGCAAGGTCGCCATATTGGAAAGCTCCAAGGTCACGTGACCCGAGAATCCGGGATCAATAAACCCGGCAGTGGAGTGGGTGAGCAGTCCAAGGCGGCCCAGCGAGCTCTTGCCTTCCAGACGTGCAGCTACGGAGTTTCCCAAGGTCACGACTTCATAGGTGGAACCCAAGACAAATTCTCCGGGGTGGAGAATAAACGGTTCATCCGGGTCTACCTCGACCAGACGGGTTAGCTCATCTTGCTCCACCGATGGATCGATATGCGCATATTTGTGGTTGTCGAACAACCGGAAGAACCGGTCAATACGAACGTCCACGGATGCGGGCTGGACCATATTCGGGTCATAGGGCTCAAGCCCAATCTCACCGGACGCTATTTCTCGACGAATGTCACCATCTGAATACAACACGCCTTCAAATTTATCGTGAGAATGCCCAATCGTTGAACTCTTCGAGCAAATATGTAGGTTTTCTTATCAACGGGCCGATCGCTGATTAGCGAAAAGTCATGTTTTGTTCCCTGAGGCAGTGACGGATTTCCCATTACTTCCCCAGAAATTCCAGCTATCGTTAACGTGGGGTTAGTGCCCCATCATCACTTCACGACACGAGGGTTCATAACATCATGCGTCTAGCCTCCGCGCTGACCGGCACCGTACTTGCTTCGGCCCTGTTGCTCTCTGCTGCTCCGGCATCATTGGCTGCTCCTACCGAAGACTTACCTGCCGTTGAAAGCTCTCAGCTTTCTGACGCTTCAAGCATGCTGGCCCTTATTAACCCAACCACCAAGCTGTCGCCTGAAGATTACACCCCAACAAAATTAGTCAGTGTTGGCGGTACCGGACTGACTTTGCGTGCAGAAGCTGCACAAGCAGTCGAAGACCTGATCGCTGATGCTCGCGCCGCTGGGCATTCCATCAAGTTGCTCAGTGCGTACCGTTCCTATGAACGACAGGCAGCACTTTTTAATCAGTACCAGTCCAAGTACGGAACAGCCTACGCGGAACGTATTTCCGCCCGCCCAGGTACCAGCGAACACCAACTGGGACTAGCGGCAGACTTGGGATACACCAACAGTAGGGCCGAGTTGAAGGAAGAATTCGGTCAAACGCCTGCCGGTATTTGGATTGCGAAACACGCCAGTGACTACGGGCTGATCATCCGTTACCCACAGGGTAAGGAAGAGATCACCGGTTACAAATATGAGCCATGGCATGTGCGCTACATTGGCAAAGAACATGCCAAGGCCATAGCCGAATCTGGTGCGGAAACCTACGAAGAGTATTTCCAGATGCTCAGCAAGTCACTCGAAGAACCTAAAGCCGAAGCATCCGCTGTAGCCAAGGAAGAGGAATCTGATTCTTCGAATAAGTCGGAGAAAGAGTCAGCAAAGGATTCCGAAGAAGTCGGGCACGGCGTAGTGAAGGAAGACGACCTTCTGGTTCTACGATTCCTGCCACCCTACCGTGACTGGGGTTTCGGCTTCACCGAATAAAGTGCTCCGCCTAGAAAAAGGCGGCAATGCATAAGAACACCGCGGTTGGAATCAACGACGCCACCAGCGCAATGAACCAGTGCCAAAACTTACCGCTGGCTTTCTGGCAGGACCCGGCGCGTTTCCTTCGATAAACAAGGTTCACGTTGGAGAGCACCCAAATAATCGTGCCGATGGCTAAAGGTGGGCCCAGCACAACTTGAACCGGCAAGATTGAGTGCGCCTCATACAGATCACGAACGGTTCTTCCCCACGTGGTCAGCGGGTCTTGGAGGATCATTAGGCTGAGCATCCAGTAGTAAATAATTCCTGGGATGCCAAGCAGCACATTCACGACCAGCAGTCGTCTCACAGCTCTACCCTTCATCCCATTGATGCTTCCAGCGCGTTCGAAGCAACCTAAATTCTACCGAACCCATAGAAGAGAATGCCTCTGCTATCCCCTATTTAGCCCTGTGCATCGGCTAAGAATCGCCAAAGGGCTGCCAGCAGTATAAAAACTACTGACAGCCCTGAGAGCAACGAAAATTACTTCGCGCGAACCGGAATGCCGGTAAAGGTTGGCTTCAAAGTTTCAGCGAAGAAGTCCTCACCCTTGTCATCAACCACGATGAAGGCTGGGAAGTCCTCAACCTCAATCTTCCAGATTGCTTCCATGCCCAATTCCTCATACTCGAGGATTTCGACCTTCTTAATGCAATCCTGAGCCAGTCGTGCTGCTGGGCCGCCGATGGAACCTAGGTAGAAACCACCATGGGTGTTACATGCATCGGTGACCTGCTTGGAACGGTTGCCCTTGGCCAGCATGACCATCGAACCGCCAGCCGCCTGGAACTGATCTACATATGAATCCATGCGACCTGCAGTGGTTGGACCGAAGGATCCCGAAGGCATTCCTTCCGGAGTCTTTGCAGGACCTGCATAGTAGACCGGGTGGTCCTTGAGGTACTGTGGCATCTCTTCGCCAGCGTCCAGACGTTCCTTGATCTTCGCGTGCGCGATATCGCGGGCCACCACCAGCGGACCGGTCAGCGACAGACGCGTCTTGACTGGGAACTTGGTCAGTTCAGCCAGGATCTCGTCCATTGGCTTATTCAGATCGATCTTCACCACGGAGCTGCCACCGGTACCGGTGACGCCATCGGTTTCATCGCCGTGAGCAGCAATGGCTGGGTGGTTTTCATCTGGCATGAAACGTGCTGGATCAGTTTCCAGCTGCTCCACGAACAGGCCCTCTTCGGTGATCTTGGCCAGCATCTGGCGGTCAGCCGAGCAAGACACTGCGATGGCCACTGGCATCGAAGCACCGTGGCGAGGCAAACGAACCACGCGAACGTCGTGGCAGAAGTACTTGCCACCAAACTGTGCACCAATGCCGAAGTGGCGGGTCAGTTCCAGAACCTTTTCTTCCAGCTCGGTATCGCGGAAGCCACGGCCGGTCATCGCGCCTTCGGTAGGTAGCGAGTCCAGGTACTTGGCCGAACCATACTTGGCGGTCTTCAGCGCCATTTCGGCACTGGTACCACCGATAACGATGGACAGGTGGTACGGAGGGCAAGCAGCGGTGCCCAAGGAACGCAGCTTCTCATCGAGGAACTTCAACATGGCATTCTCGTTGAGAATAGCCTTGGTTTCCTGGTACAGGAAGGACTTGTTGGCTGAGCCACCGCCCTTAGCCATGAACAAGAACTTGTAGCTGGTATCAGCACCGTCCCTGGTGTTGGCGTACAGATCGATCTGTGCTGGGAGGTTGTTGCCGGTGGCCTTCTCTTCCCAGGTGGTGATTGGCGCCAGCTGCGAGTAACGCAGGTTCAGCTTGGTGTAGGCGTTGTAGATACCGCGTGATAGCGAAATCTCATCCTGCTCTTCGGACAGCACGCGCTGTCCGCGCTTACCCATCACAATTGCGGTACCGGTGTCCTGGCACATCGGCAGGATGCCACCAGCGGCAATGTTGGCGTTCTTCAGTAGGTCAAGTGCCACGAACTTATCGTTCGGGCTGGCTTCCTCATCGTCGAGGATGTTGCGTAGCTGCTGCAGGTGGGCCGGACGCAGATAGTGCGAAATGTCGTGCAGTGCGGTTTCGGCCAGCTGCTCCAATGCCTCTGGCGCGACCTTCAGGAAGTTTTTCCCATCCGGGCCGGCGACGACCTCGACGCCTTCGGAGGAAATTTTGCGGTACGGGGTAGTATCTTCGCCAATTGGCAGAAGATCCTCATAACGGAATTCAGGCATGCTCAGTCCTTGATTCAATCGTGGGTGCTCATCTCTCATTTTAGGCCTTGACTCCGAATTTCCCGCATTCGCCGTTTGCACCTGAGCCTTTATCGCGACATGCTGTAGTACATGAGCACCGAGAACACGCCTGCGCCACGCGATGGTCAAGATCCGGAACAAACTCCAGATGCGATCATCGAAACACCCATGGATCAGTACCGCGCCAAGCCAAAAACGCACTTCGAAATGATGCTGCAGGCTGGGCTGAACAAACCAGAGCTCTCCGGCTCCGTCATTGGTGCCTTCATGAGCGCCGAGGTGTACTTCCTCTCGCGCGAAGAAGTGACTGGAGAGAATAAGAACGCTCAGCCGATGATGCTGACCAATCCCACCGGCGAAGCCGTGGTGGCACTGTTCACCACTCTTGAACGCATTCCATCGAGTTATATCGATCAGGCCCCGTATGGGGTTAAGGTGCAGGGTGCCACTGTGGTGCGGGCGCTGGAGAACACCGGATTTGTTGTGAATCCGGGCGATGAACTGAGCTTTGAGGTTCCAGCTGACGGCGTAGCCATCTTGCAACAGCAGATCCTAAATCAGCAATCTGAAGATCAATCGTAACTTTCGCCACGATTACTCGCGCCGTTTACCGACGGGTCATATTCGTGGGATATGCTGTTTCTTGCCCGAGCCGTCAATAGGCCGCTCGGAGCACCTGCGGGCGTAGCTCAATGGTAGAGCGCTAGCTTCCCAAGCTCGATACGCGGGTTCGATTCCCGTCGCCCGCTCGCATTGACGTCGGGGTACCACCAGGTGCCCCGACGTTTTCGTTTTCTCAGGTCACTACGAAGGAGCACGATGACAGGTGTCCTCGAAGGCTTCTCCATCATCTGGGTGGTCATTGCAGTTGGTTATCTGGTGGGACGTACCGGGGTGTTGGGCGAGCAAGGTCGCCATGTCCTGAGTCGAGTGACCTTCTTCGTCGCTTCGCCTGCCCTACTCTTTACGACCCTGGCTGAATCAGATCCTGTTGCAGTATTAGGCCCACTGTTGTGGGTGGCTGCGATATCAGCGGCACTGACCGCGGTGATCTACTACCTGGTCACTACTCGTTGGCTGAAGCGATCAGCTTCGGAACGAATCATCGCCGCGATGTCTGCTTCTACAGTGAACTCAGCGAATCTTGGCCTGCCCATCGCCCTCTACGTGCTCGGTGACGCCTCATTTGCAGCACCCATTATCTTGTTCCAGTTAGCGTTATATCAGCCGATCAATCTGGCAATGCTTGACGCTACTACCTCGCGCCACCGCACCACCCCACTGGCATTGTTGCTAGCGACGGTGAAAAATCCAATGATTATTGGCTCGATGCTCGGGCTTGTTGTGGCGTTGACCGGGTTCAAGTTGCCTTCCATTGTGCTTGAACCCATTGATCTGATTGCTGGGGCATCCATTCCGTGCATGCTCATGGCCTTCGGTATCTCATTGGTTGGTTCCAAACCCTTGGAGAAGAAATCGGCACGACGCGCTGATGTGCTCATCGGTAGCGCAGCCAAACTCGTGATCCATCCGGCGCTAGCTTGGGTATTTGCTTATCTAGTGTTCGGACTACGTGGCGAAATGCTGGTGGCTTCGGTCATCATGGCTGGCCTGCCAACAGCCCAAAATATCTTCGTGACGGCCTCTCGTTATAACCATGGGGTCATCGTGGCCAAAGATACGGTGCTGATCACCACCATCTGCGCTATACCTCTCATGATGGTGCTGGCTCTCATCTTGGGAATTTAGTGTAACTTTTGACCGTCGGAATAAGCGGGTGTCTCTAGACTGTTGCTAGGAGTAGAGCACAATCAACCCCCTTTGAGTGAGGTCATCATGAAGCGCACCATTCCTTTGTTGGCTACCGCCGCAGTTCTTGCCCTGTCCCTGAGCGCCTGCGGTTCTTCCGGTGGCTCCACCGAGTCATCCACTTCTGAACAGAGCGGTTCGGCTCTGCAAAAGGTGAAGGACGCCGGTGTTTTGACCGTTGGCACTGAGGGAACCTACCGCCCGTTCTCCTACCACGAAGGTAGCGATCTGACCGGTTACGACGTTGATGTGATCAAGGCCGTCGGTGAAAAGATGGGCGTTGAGGTCAAGTTCCAGGAAACTCAGTGGGACGCAATTTTTGCGGGTCTTGATGCCGGACGCTTCGATGTGATCGCCAACCAGGTAGCCATCAACCCAGAGCGTGAAAAGAAGTATCTCTTCTCCGAGCCATACACCGTTTCTGAGGGCGTCGTGGTGACCAAGAGCGATAACACGGACATCACTTCCTTCGACTCCCTTAAGGGCAAAAAAACCGCGCAGTCACTGACCAGTAGCTTCTACGAAGCGGCCAAGGCTGCCGGAGCGACCATCGAACCAGTCGAAGGCTGGGCCCAGTCAGTCACCTTGCTCAAGCAGGGTCGTGTGGATGCCACGGTTAATGACAAGCTGACCTTCTTGGATTCCCAGAAGACTAACCCCGATGACAGCATCAAGATTGCCGCTGAATCCGCGGACAAGAGCGAATCAGCAGTGACGATGCGCCAGGGCTCCGAGGATCTGCAGAAAGCGATCGATGATGCCTTGGATCAGCTGCGCTCTGACGGCGAACTAGCCACGATCTCCGAAAAGTACTTCGGTGAAGACGTCAGCAAATAGCCGACACTTTCCCTGGTGAAACAGTAGACTGGCTCCACACGTACCCAGCGTGGGGCCAGTCTCGTTTGTCTCGAAGGTAGCTCATGGATTCGAATTGGCAGTTATTTATCGATTCGCTCTGGCCCTTGGCCAAGGGTGCAATCACCGCAACTATTCCCCTAGCGCTGATCAGTTTTGCCCTTGGGCTGGCGATCGCCTTGGTCATAGCTTTGATGCGGATCAGCAAAAACCCGGTGCTCTCGGGCATTGCCCGCGTCTACATTTCGATTATTCGCGGCACTCCCCTGCTGGTGCAGTTATTCGTCATCTTTTATGGCATGCCCTCCTTGGGGATCACCATTGATCCTTGGCCCAGTGCCATCATCGCCTTCAGCCTGAATATCGGTGGCTACGCGGCTGAAATTATTCGCGCTGCGATCCTCTCCGTACCCGCAGGACAGTGGGAAGCGGGTTACACCCTGGGCATGTCGCGCACGCGCAGCCTCTACCGGCTGATTCTCCCGCAGGCCACCCGCGTGGCGATCCCACCACTGTCGAATTCCTTCATCTCACTGGTGAAGGACACCTCACTGGCTTCGACTATTCTCGTCACCGAAATGTTCCGCAAGGCCCAGGAAATCACGGCATCAACCTATGAGTTCATGCTGTTGTACTGTGAAGCGGCCGCAATCTATTGGGTGATCTGTCTGTTGCTCTCCGCCCTGCAAAATTCTGTTGAAGGAAGGCTGGAAAAGTATGTCGCAAAATAGCTCAACCTTGCTCAGCGTCACCGGCCTACATAAGGCATTTGGTGAGAACCAAGTTCTCAAGGGCATTGATTTCACTGTCCACTCCGGTGAAGTCGTTGCGCTCATCGGACCTTCGGGTTCAGGCAAAACTACCGCATTGCGGTGCCTGAACGGACTCGAAATCGCTGACGCGGGAACCGTCGCTTTTCAGGGCGGACCGCAGGTGAACTTCGACGCCAAGACCAAAGCTAGGCAGGCGCAGATACTGCGGGAACGTTCGGCGATGGTCTTCCAGGGGCACCATCTTTTCCCGCATCTTACGGTGCTACAAAATGTCACTATCGGACCTATCGAGGTGCAAAAACGCCCGCGGAATCAGGTTCTTGAAGAAGCCCGCAGGCTCTTAGACCGAGTTGGCTTGGGAGCGAAGGCTGACGCCTACCCGAATTCGCTCTCCGGTGGACAACAGCAACGTGTGGGCATTGTTCGCGCCCTGATGCAGCAGCCAGACTTGTTGCTCTTTGACGAACCCACCAGCGCGCTTGATCCAGAACTCGTCGGTGAAGTGCTCAGCGTGATTAAAGAACTCGCCCAAGAGGGTTGGTCCATGGTGCTGGTGACTCACGAATTGGCTTTTGCTAGGGACGTGGCCGACACCGTCGTATTTATGGACGGCGGCGTGGTGGTCGAATCCGGCACAGCGAGCCAAGTTTTATCCACCCCAACAAATCCTCGTACCCAAGCTTTCGTTCAACGTCTTTTGCACCCGTTCTAGAAAGAATAGAGTAATGCTATGACCCAGGATACAAATGCATTGCTGACCAGCCTCATCGAAGGCTACAACTTCTCTACGGACGGCCTTGATCTCGGTGTAGCCCTGATTGATGGTAAGCCAGAGCCAACCGCACCGATCCGGTTGCCGCTGAAGATGCTCAACCGTCACGGTCTGGTGGCCGGGGCCACCGGTACGGGTAAGACGGTGACCCTACAGCTGATGGCAGAACAACTAAGCAAGGCCGGAGTCCCGGTCTTCTTGGCAGACGTTAAAGGCGATCTCTCCGGCCTAGCTCAAGCTGCCGAAGGTTCGGAAAAGCTCACTGCTCGTTTAGCTGAAATGGGCAAGGAATTCTCGCCTCGTGCCAACCCTGTTGAGTTCCTTTCCTTGGGTGAAGGAACTCATGGGACCCCGGTGCGTGCCAGTGTTGATGCCTTTGGTCCGATCCTGTTGGCTCGTGTTCTGGAACTGAATGAAACGCAGGAAGAATGCTTGCAGCTGATCTTCCACTATGCCGACTCTAATAAGTTCCCACTTGATGATCTGAGCGATGTAAAGTCCGTCATCAGCTTCCTAGTCAGTGATGCTGGTGCCGAAGCGCTGAAGAATCTTGGTGGGGTTTCTGCGTCCACCGCGTCGGTGATCTTGCGTGGCATTACGATCATGCAGACCCAGGGGTTGGATCAGTTCTTTGGACAGCCAGAATTTGATACCGCCGACTTCTTGCAAGTTCGCGAAGATGGTAGCGGCGTCATCAACGTCTTGGAACTGCCCTCGGTGAATCAACAGCCCATGCTGTTTTCGACATTCTTGATGTGGCTCTTGGCAGACCTCTTTGAAGACTTGCCCGAGGCCGGCGACCTGGACAAGCCGAAGCTGGTGTTCTTCCTCGACGAAGCGCATCTGCTCTTTAAGGACGCTACCAAGGCCTTCACCGATGCCATTATCAATACGGTGCGTTTGATCCGCTCCAAGGGTGTGGGATTGTTCTTCATCACCCAGTCCCCTACCGATCTGCCCGATGAAGTACTTGGCCAGCTTGGTAACCGTATTCAGCATGCGGTGCGCGTATTCACCGCCAAGGATCAAAGCGCGCTGAAGAAGATCATCAAGACCTTCCCGGAAAATGGTGTTGATCTGCAAGAGGCCCTCACTCAGGCGGGTGTTGGCGAAGCAGTCATCACGGTTCTTGGCGAAAAGGGTGCCCCGACCCCGGTAGCGTGGACCAAGATGTCTTCGCCAGGATCGGTCATCGGGCCGGCCTCTGCTGAAGTAGTGGATGCCAGTTTGTTGGCTTCTCCTCTGGCTTCTCGCTATGCCACCGCCGTAGACCGTGAGTCCGCCCGTGAAATGCTCGAAGCTAAGGCACAACCTGCTGAGCCCCAGAGCGCCCCAGAACCTCAGGCGCCAGTCGAAGCACCGCCAGCTCCGGCACCTCGTCAACAGCGCGCACCCAAGGCCGAACCAAATCCCATGATGGACATGGCCATGGATGCTGCGTCTATGATCGGGCGCGAGCTGTTGCGTGGCATGTTTGGCAACCGAAAGCGTCGTCGTCGTTAGTAAGATCCACCGTTTTTTACCTGCCAGTTAGAGTCTGGAGCACTAAACCAGATAGCCTAGCTACTGATGAAAACTCCTAACTCCACGCCGATCACCGCCACCCGCTTGGCCCTTCGTTGGACCCTTGCTGCGGTGGCGGTGCTCGTTCTGGCTGTTGCCGGCGTGATTATCGCTAATCGCACCCTGTTTTCCCCTTCACACGAGGTCAAGCTCCTGCAGCGTTACCTTGCCGATGGTGATGGGGCCAAAGCCTTGGGTCTAATGAAAGCGCAAGTCCCTGAGGGCGACGCGGTGGCCCTGAACGGCGAGGTGCTCAAGCGCACGCAGTCCGGCATTACTGACTTCAGCGTTGATAAGCCTCAGCAGGTGGACCGCGACAGTGAGCTGCGCACCGTCACCGCTCATTACAAGGCCACGGGCGTAGAGCAGCAGTCCACCTATACACTGCGTCATGCAGGTAAGTCGTGGTTGTTTTTTGATCAGTGGGAGTTTGAACCTTCCACCCTGCCCAGTGTGAAGATCAAGGCGAACACGGTTAATGAAGTAGCCGTGAACGAGCAGAAGATTCCGCTGGTAGCCGGAGTTAGCAACCTGCCGGTGTTCTACCCTTCGGTGCTCGATGCTAGTTTCAGCACCAAGAACTTTTCCGCTGATACTCGTGGCGTCGTGGTGACGAAGCCTGCGAAAGATCCAGTTGAAATTTCGTTGAAAACCCAGCCCACCAAGGCTTTCGTTGCTGCCATCAACACTCAGGTCAAAAAATATCTTGACGGATGTGCCAGCCAGCAGGTCCTCATGCCTTCAGGCTGCCCTTTCGCCTATAACACCTCGGCCAGGGTCGATTCCTCCACGATCAATTGGGACATCACCAATTATCCAACGATCGATGTCAGCTACTACAACGGTGCGTGGGTGCTCTCACCCCTGAAGACCACCGCAACCCTGACGTTGACCGAGCAAGATCTGCGCACCGGTGCCAAGGAAAAGAAGACCATCAAGGACACCTACTCCTTCACCGCTGACCTGACGACCAGCACCAGCGAAGTCTCCGTGGTTCCGGTGGCCGGTGGCGAACAGGTCGCACAGTAAAGCTCGATCTTAGCGGCCGAGCATTTCGCGGAATTGGTAGCGCAGTGGCACCGCATTGGTCTTGAATTTTTGCCACAGGAACAGTGCCAGCAAACTGGCCAGCAGTGAGAGCACTGCACCGATGGACACGGCCATCTGCGTACCAAAAAGCTCGGCGAACCAGCCCACCAGTGGCGAACCGATCGGTGTACCACCCTGCACAACCATCAGATACAGCGCCAAAACCCGGGCTCGATACTGCCCTGGCACCGACATCTGCACCATGGTGTTGCAGCTGTTAAGGAAGGTCAGCGCACCCAAGCCCACCGGGATGAGCATGAGCGCAAAGAGCAGGTAATTGGGCATCCACGCGCTAGCTAAAGCGGCGATGCCAAAGAACACTCCTCCGCCAATGAGGAAACGCCAGCGCGGGGCCGAACGTCGTGCCGCCAGTAGTGCCCCGGCAAATGTTCCCACGGCCATGATGCTGCCCAAAATGCCGTACTCGCCTGCGCCGACTCCATATACTTCGGTGGCCATCAGTGCGTTGGTGAGCTGGAAATTCAGCCCGAAGGTACCAATGATAAAGGCGAGGAAGAAGATTAAGAGCAGGTCCTTACGGCCCTTGACATAGCTCAGACCCTCACGGACCTGTCCCTTGGCCCGGGCCACCGGTGTGGTGGGATGAAGCGTATCCTTGCGCATGAACACCAGCGAGATGATCACCGCAAGGAAGGAGGCACCGTTGAGTAAAAATGCGAGTCCGGTGCCGACCAGTGCGATCACTGCCCCAGCAATACCGGGGCCAGCGAGGCGGGCCAGATTGAAGTTGGCGCTGTTCAACGCCACCGCATTAGCCAGGTGAGATTTGGGGACAACTTCGGAGACGAAGGCCTGACGGGCCGGAGCGTCAAAGGAGGCCCCCACGCCGAGTAATCCTGCCAGGACGTACACGTGCCACAGTTGCGCCGAGTCGGTGACCACCAGTACCCCGAGGACCAGGGCACACAGCCCCATAAAGCTTTGGGTCACCATCACAAGATGGCGTTTGTTATAACGGTCAGCGATCAACCCCGCGTAGGGTGCTAGGACAAGAACCGGAAGGAATTGGAGGCCCGTGGTGATGCCGGTGGCGACGGCGTCGTGGTCGGTGAGTTCGGTCAGTACCAGCCAGTCTTGGGCCACCCTTTGCATCCAGGTGCCGATATTTGAGACCAAAGCACCGATAATCCACAACCGGTAGTTGGGAATTTCCAATGCCCGGAACATTTTCGCTGCCATAAACTCTCGCCGGATCCCTCCGGTGCCTCCCGCACTCCAGTCTAATGCGACACAGCGGGGAATGCTGAGGTTTCCTCTGCATTCCCCGCTGTGAGGTTCACACCGGTGTGGGTTGCTTAGTTCACGCCACGAAGGTCAAGCAATAGTTCACTCTCACCCTCGGCATCCAGTACTACCGGAATGCCCCAGTCCTGCTGGTACAGGTGGCAGGCCGCGTGATCTGGGATCTCGCCACCTGGCTCACCATCACAGGCTGCGGCACGAGCGGTAATGTGCAGTACACCGTCAGCCACCTCAGGGTTCAGCTTGAGGGTTCGAGTCAGACCGACCGAGGTTCCACCGCCGTCCAAGAGCAGTTCTTCCGGGCTGGAGGAAATCTTCAACTGGGTTGGGTCGCCCCAACGGTCATCAAGCTTCTGCCCCTTCGGAGCAGCAAAACGCACCACGATCTCGTGGTTTCCAGCCTGCACGCGGGTCTTGGGGCGCTGGGTCTGGCTTGCGCCCTCATCAACGACCAAAGCCTCGGCAGGGATCGGGATACGCACCAGCTGGTGGGTGTTGGTTTCCACGACCAGCAGTACCGGATCGCCGTCAACGGAAGTATCAACCAGCACGTCGGCTGGTTCCTTGAGCCCCTTGGCCAAGGTGGAGACCGTCTTGGTAGCCGGATCATAGCGGCGCACTGCCCCGTTGTAGGAGTCGGCGACCGCTACCGAATGATCAGGCAATACTGCCACACCCAGTGGGTGCTGCAGGCGGGCCTGCTCGGCCTGGCCATCACGGAATCCGAAGTCAAACAGGCCGGTACCGATCGCGGTGTTCACGCTGATCGCTTCCCCGTCAGCGACCTCGATCCAGCGCAGGGCGCTGGTCTCCGAATCAGCGATCCAAATGTTCTCACCATCTAAGGCCAGGCCCGAAGACTGGGCGAACCATGCCTCATCTGGCTTGCCATCGTTCAGGCCTTCCAGACCGGTGCCGGCAAAGACCGAGACGGCGCTGGTGCGTGGATCGAAAGCAAAAATCTGGTGGGTTCCAGCCATTGCGATGATGACCTTGCCCGATGGGTGGTAGAGCACATCCCATGGCGAGGAGAGCGAAATGTTGGTGGCATCAGTGCCCAGCTGGGTTGGCTGAACTTCCTGGCGGGCGTTCTCAGAATCCAGCAGGCGCTGCACGCCATTGCCGGCCAGGGTGCCCACCGCACCGGTGCTCAGGTTCACCGAACGCAGTCGGTGGTTTACGGTATCGGCGACGATCACGTCGTAGCCCACCTCGGCGGCGAGTTCTGCGGGCAGAGCGGTCAAGCCCTGCAGCTCGTTAAACTGTGCGCTGTCCGCATCCCCGTCGGCGTAACCCTTGGTGCCCGTACCGATGGTGCGAACTACCTCGAAGTTTGGATCCAGTTCCACCAGGCGGTGGTGGCCCGAGTCGCCCACCAAGAAGTTGCCGTTCTCCAAGGCGATGGCCTTGCCCGGGAAGCGCAGGTCACCCTCGCGAGCTTCGGGAGCAACGTAGGGTCCGTCACCGCGGTGCAGTGTGCCCTTGGCTTCGTGCTCGGCGATCAGTTCTTCGACCAGCGAGCCGAGCCCCTGGGCGTGGCCCTCACCGGAAAGGTGCGCCACGATGTAGCCTTCAGGATCCAAGACCACCAGTGTTGGCCAAGCGCGAGCGCCGTAGGCCTGCCAGGTGACCAGCTCTGGGTCATCAAGTACCGGGTGATGGATTTCATAACGTTCCACGGCTGCGGCCAGGGCATCTGGGTCTGCTTCGTGCTCAAATTTTGGCGAGTGCACACCCACGGTGACCAGCACATCCGAGTACTGCGCCTCCAGCGGGCGCAGTTCATCGAGTACGTGCAGGCAGTTGATGCAGCAGAAGGTCCAGAAGTCCAGGAGCACGATCTTACCGCGCAGGGCTTCAAGGTCCAGCTGTTTACCGCCGGTATTCAGCCAGTTACGCCCCAGCAATTCGCTGGCGCGCACCTTGTAATTGGCGCGGACGGATTCTGTTGCGCTCATTCTCATCCTTTCGCAGTTGCCGTGGTACGGCAGGTAGACCTTTATTATCGGCCACGGTGTGGTGCTGTCCTAAACGGTGTTAAGGAACATTGAGGTGCAACCTCGCTGGCCCCACTTCTATTCCGTGGGGTATCCCGACGGGTATCCGGTTAGGGCAGCTGTGAGATGGCCGCGTTCATCACGTTCGTGGCCACCTCGTTAAACTTTGTATCCGAGAGTTCGGTGGACGATACGAAGGAAACCATCACCGCATACTCACTGGTCTTTTTGATCAGCACCAACGAATTCTGCGCATAGTCCCCGTTCCGGCTGTAGTACAGGGAGGAATCCGCTGCCGCAACCTTAGGGTCCGAGAACTTCAGGGTTTCGGTGTAGTCCATGCCGTTGAGCTTGACCGACTGGCACTTCTCCAAGATCGTGGCCACATTCGCATTGTGCGTTTCTAAGGCAGCCTCGCCGTCCTCGCCCAGTTTCGCGACCTCCACCGAACCGGTGATCGTTTGGTTCTCATTGGTGAAATCCGTGCGGGCCGATTCGGTGCCCATTTGCACCGGCGACCAGTTCAGGTCATTAATCGGAGCCGAGCACTGCGCTGGCAACACCACAATGTCTTTGAGCGTATCGGTGGGCGCGGTAGCCAAAGCTTCAAGGTCCTTGCCCTGAATTTTGGCGCTGCTCGGGAAACCAAGTTGGGCGGCGATCACCGCACCGGCGGTGGTGGCCACCTGCGCGGTAGTCATCTCCTGGGAGGTTTCGCTTGGGCTGGGGCTAGCAGTACCTTGGGCTGCGATCTTATGGGTTTCATCGTCCGGCATTTCTGCCTGAGTTGATGAGCAGGCGGTCAGCGCCAGCACGGTGCAGAGGGCCAGCGGTAGAGCCGCCATGAGTGGTTTAGGCATTCGGGTTCCTCTTATCGGCCTGCTTATAGCGGGCGAACATCTCGTTATAGGCTTCCAGCTCGGCATCGTTATCTCGATCGGCCTGCCGGTCATAGCGTTTGGTGTCCTTCTTGTCCTGCTTCAGCCAGGAGATCACCACAAAGATGGCCAGTACCAGGGTGGGCACTTCACCAATGGCCCACATCGCCCCGGCGCCCACCACCTGGTCCTCCAGCGCGGTGCCACCCCAGGTGCGACCCATATTGCCGAAGTAGTCCGGGGCCAGCAGGGTTTCGGTGCTCATCAGCGCCACACCGAAGAAGGCGTGGAAGGCCACAGTGGCCAGCAGGACTACCAGACGCATCGGGTACGGGTAACGCTTAGGCACCGGATCGGCATCCACCAAAGACAGCGCAAAGAGGTAACCGGTGAGCAAGAAGTGCAGGTTCATCAACTCGTGGCCTGCGTGGTAACGCATCGCTGGTTCCAGGATCGGGGTGAAGTAGAAGACCACGATCGACCCGGCAAAGTTCACAGCCGCAAAAATCGGGTGCGTGATGACCTTGGAGTAGCGCGAGTGGACGATGAACAGGATCCATTCGCGTGGCCCGCGGGTATTATCGGTGCGTGCCGGCAACACCTGCAATAACAGGGTGATCGGGGTACCCAGTACCAAGAAGATCGGCACGATCATGGTCAAGGACATGTGGTCGACCATGTGGGTGGAGAACTGGATCTTGCCGTACACCGCCACGCCGCCACTAGTCACATAGAACAGTGCGAATAGGCCTACCACCCAGCTGATCAGGCGCAGCACGCTGGGCTTATCCCCGCGGCGGGCCAGGGTGATAAACGCCCACAGGTAGGCGGCCAGCCCGAACAGGCACACGGCCACCCAGATCCAGTCAAACCGCCAGGTGGTCAGCCAGCTGCTGGCATCTGGTGCAGGAGGCAGGTCGTACCCGGTGAGCAGTCTAGCCGGTGTAGTTTGTGCCGGGGCTTCATCACTGGTTGGTGGTGCGGTCCGAGCAAGCACGGTCGCCACGGACATCACCGAGGCCATCAAAATGACTTCGCCGAGCACGATCTGCCAGGCGGCCCGCAAAGCACTATACTGACCGGCCAAAAGCTTGGGAATCACAAAGCGGCGGTGGCACAATCCCAGTACGCCCAAGGCCAGGGTGATGACCAGCTTAACAATCACCAAAGTGCCGTAGGGGGTCAGCCACTGTTCCCAACTGGTGATACGGATGATCGCGGAGGCGAACCCGGAGCCAATCATCAAAAACACCACAAAGGCGGCCAGCGCCGAATAACGTTTCAGGACCACCCCGGCGAGCACCTGGCCGCGGGTGCGTCCCGGAGCTTCGCCAGTGAGGGTCGGTGCCAGCAGGGCCAACACGATAATGCCGCCAAACCACAGGACCACGGCCAGCAGGTGCAAACCGATGGAGTTCACCGCAGCGAAGTGGTCATCGCCTCCGGCAGCGTGGCCGATGAAGGCCAGGGGCAGGATGCCAAAGAGCGAGAAGAACGCGGTGGCGCCCACCCCTGTTTTTGAACGCACGGCCAAGGCCAGTGAACTGACCACGGCCGCGATCACTACCATCCAGGCCCAGGCCCGGCCGGTGGTGATCGAAAGAATGTAGTCGAGGATCGCCGCGGAATACTGTGCGTCCAGGTTGATGGGTAGGCCGGCCAAATCCCAGAAGGTCAGCACCATCACGGAAGCCGCCGACAGGGTCCACAGCACGGCCGCCCCGGCGGCGATATTCATCGCACGGGTAAAGGCCGGATGATCGGCACCCTGCACATCGCGGGTGCTCTTGGTGCTGCGTGGAAGGATCGCAGCGGCGAAAACTAGCGCAGCAATGGCTACCGACATGGCACTATGGTGGATCGCTCGGGCGATCGGCAGGCTCCAACGCACAAAGGCACCCGGGTCGGCCAATTCGGCCGGGCGGGCAATGCCGGTGAACATCACCGCAGCCAGGAAGACGACCGCCGAGGCGAGCACTCCGGGCAGGATGAAGCGGGTGACTGAAACCGTGCGCTGTGCTGTATCCATATCCTTCTTATCATCTCATTTTTGCCCCGACCCGTCAGGCCGGGAAGGGCCGAAGCCACCCCGCTACGGTGCATCTCACACCGTGGCGGGGTGGCGATCGGGCTCAACTAAAGAGCTGCTGTCCCACATAGCCGCCTTCATCGACCCCCGGAAGGATCGCGTAGAGCGCCGAGCCCACCGGTTTTAACCAGGTGTTCAGTGCATCGGCAGCGGCCAAGCGGTGTTGCACCGGAATGAAACTGCTACGCGGATCACTCTGATAACTGGCGAAGAGTAACCCGGCGTGCTGCCCATCATCGAAGTTATAGCCCCGACGATGGATCGTTTCGCCGCCGTGCCCCGGTTTCGCCAGGGCCACGTGGGCGTTGGCTGCGATGCGCGGCAGGCCCAACTCGTTTTCTGCCGTCAAATCCACCGGATCATTGACGCTGGTACCCGAGAGTGGTGAACCATCGGATTGCCGCCGGCCCAGAGCAAAATCTCGGCCGGTCACATCCACTTCATCCCACCGATCCAGATCCATTTCAAAGCGGCGCAGCGCCAGCGTGGTGCCGTTGGGGATCCAACTGCCCTCGCCAAAGACCGCTTGTTCGCGGGCCTGGTCTGCCGGATTATTCACCCCGTCCACTTGCCCAAACAGATTCCTAAAAGTATCTGCCCCGGGCATCGTGCGCATGAACCCGGTCTGCACAAAACGCCGGGTCGTCAGTTGGCGCAGGTTTTTGGAAACCGCGCGCACCGCGTGATGCAGCACCGTGGGATCTTGCGAACAGAACTGGATCAACAAGTCACTTTGCTGATACTGCTCTTCCAACTCATCGTTGGCGAACGCCGGCATGCTGCCCACAGTCCCCTGCCCGATCACATCGAGCAGGCTTTGGCCAAGTCCTACGGTCAGCGTCAGTTCACTCGGTGGCTGCGCCATTTCCGGCTCGGTATCCGCCAACACTCCCCGACCGCTCATCAGCCGGGCGGCATCATCGGAGATCATCTGCAACAGGGCTTGGACCTGTTGCTTCTTTGATTGATTTTTCGATCCCTCACGCCAGCGCATATCCCAACCGATAAACACCGCATGCTCCTGCTGGGCATCGATGATCCCGGACTGATATTGCCCGTAGAACGATCGGTACCCCAACTCGGTGGCAGGTATCTGCGTCGTGGCCTGGGCCGAGCGCAGGCTCCCGGCTCCAAAACCGGTGAGCAGCCCGCCTGCTGCCGCGGCAGCGGTACTGCCCAGCAGCAGGCGGCGCGGAAGACTAGTGTCCTGCGTGCTCATCGTAATTTTCCTTGGCGCCATCAAAGTTGCGGATCGGGAAATCCACGGTGGTGCTTGAACCATCGGAAAATTCCAGGTTCAACGTGATGCTTTGGGCAGCGACCAACGGTTCTTTCAGGTCCATGAACATCAGGTGATTTCCTCCGGGAGCCAGTTCGACCTCGGCACCGGGTGCAATCACGAGATCGCCCTCTAGTTGTTTCATGCTCATGTCTTGGCCACTCCCGGCCATTTCATGTAACTGAATTTCATCGCCCTGCGCGTCGGTGACCTGATGCAATTCCACGGGATAGTCCGCCGAATTGTGCAGTTTGCCGAACGCCGCGCTCATCCCGGTTTCAGCTGCCTTGGCCCAAGTATCGCTGGTGGTTAAGGCTTGGGCCTGGGTGCCCTGTTGTGCTGTGGTGGACGTCGCCGAAGCGGAGCTTTGCTCTGTTGCTGGAGCGCTTTGTGCGCAGCCGGTCAGCAGCAGTCCAAAACCTAGTACAAGGGCGGTCATTGATTGTGTCTTCATCGTCTCAAGCTTTCGTGGTGTGGGCACTATGTGTGCAGGCACGCCAAAGGCCACGGTGGCCGTGGGCGCACCGGAAATAAGGAGTTTGCTACTTGTTGTTGCGCATGAACTTGGCCAGAACGGCGATCACGCCACCAAGGATGACAACACCGATAACGACCCACAGCACCGGGCTCATCGAGCTACCGGCGGCCTGTACTGGGTTCTGGGATGCTTCAGCTGAGTCACTAGCCTGAGCAGAGTCACTGGCCTGGGCAGTTTCGCTTGGCTGTGCTGATTCACTCGGTGCGTTGACCATCGATGGGGTTGGCGACGCGCTGTCGATGGTGAAGGCCAGCTTGTTTTCTACCGGGTGCCCGTCAGAGGAGACCACACGGAAGGCCAAATCGTATTCGCCAGCGTCCAATTCCTTGGCGGGGGTGACCGTGACAACCTTGCCCTTGGTCGCAGCGGTCGTTTCAACTTCCTTGCCGTCCTGCTTCAGCACGACCTTGGTCGATTCAACACCGGACATGGTCTGCAGTTCACCGGAGAATTCGAGAGTGAGCTTCTCGGGTGCTTCCTTCAGGGTTGCGCCGTCTTTCGGGGTGGAGCTGACCAATTCATCGTGGGCAGAGGCTGCCGTGATGGAGGTGAACATAGCCAGGATCGCCAGCAAGATCACGGCGGCTAGGCGGGTCAAGGTTGTTTTGGGTAGGGTCATGCTCTTCATTGTTTTCCTTCCAATCCCCACTGCTGGGGAGCTTCGTTAGTGTCTTAGGCGGCAAGAACGAAGCAAGGAGGGCCTCGGCGCTCTGGCAGTCTTCCCAATTGCGCAAGCTTGAGTTGAAAACGCAGTGGGAAATAGGCCGGAAGTGCCGGGGCCTCAGGAATCTGAAGTCGGATCAGCGCAAGTATGCGTCGAGCCGTTGACAGGCTCAGGTATGAGCCGAGGAGGTTCAGCAAACGCTCGCCCTGGTTGAGCACGAGGATGCTGACCACTGCTGCCATGACGTGCGCGTAGAGCATCGACTCTGTGTGCACCTGCGAGTAGTGGCTGCTGATATCGCGGGCCAGTTCGAGGCTACGTCCGGTATGCTGCACGTGCTCCATGCCGTGCACACCGGTAGCGTCGTGACTCATCACCGACAGGCTCAGGTGGAACAGACCCTGACTGGCGATCACCATCAGGCTGGTGGCCCAAAGGGAGAACTTTTTGCCGACCAGCAAGAGGGCGATCACGGCCGAAACGCAGGTGATCAGGCCCATCGCGACCAACGACATGCGTGTTGGTGCGCTGTGCGCGTGAGCTGCGAAGGCTGTCCAGGTGCACACACTCGCCGCTAACCAACCGCGCAGGACGCGGGTTGCGGGATTCTGTGGCACGGGGTTCAGCCTATTCTTCTGGTGGGTGATCAAGCACGCCTGATTCTACGCGAAGTAGAACATCGGCTCAAACGCGTAGAAAAGCAAAAGGCCCGATCCGCCCGCCGGGAAGTCCCAGCGAGGAATCGAGCCTTGCTCAAGCCTAAAGAAGCTTACTTCTTGGCAACAGCAGCCTTCAGCTTCGAACCAGCGGTCAGCTTCACCGAGTGACCAGCAGGAATCTGGATAGCCTCACCGGTCTGTGGGTTACGACCGGTACGAGCAGCACGATCGGTACGCTCAACAGCCAACCAACCTGGGATGGTGACCTTTTCACCCTGGGAAATCTGGTCGACGAAAACTTCGAACACAGCATCCAGAACACCGTTGACGGCAACCTGGGAGTTTTCGGTCTTCGCTGCAACAGCAGCAACAAGTTCGCTACGGTTCATAGCCAATGTATGGTCCTCCTGGACTAGTGATCCAAAACCCGATCCCGGGCCTCGAATGCCGCACGGTCGCACGGACTTATCAGTGAGAACATATCAAACCTTGAGGCCCGAAATGCCCGAAAACAGGCGAAATACCGGGATTTTTTCATCTTCTTAAGGTTTTCTTGGCCCAACGGCATGATTTTTAGGGTCAATGCACGCTCAGGTTGCTTTCGTTAAGAGCGCAAGGCCCACCTTCCAACGGGTGGAAGATGGGCCTTGCTCAAGCCTAAAGAAGCTTACTTCTTGGCAACAGCAGCCTTCAGCTTCGAACCAGCGGTCAGCTTCACCGAGTGACCAGCAGGAATCTGGATAGCCTCACCGGTCTGTGGGTTACGACCGGTACGAGCAGCACGATCGGTACGCTCAACAGCCAACCAACCTGGGATGGTGACCTTTTCACCCTGGGAAATCTGGTCGACGAAAACTTCGAACACAGCATCCAGAACACCGTTGACGGCAACCTGGGAGTTTTCGGTCTTCGCTGCAACAGCAGCAACAAGTTCGCTACGGTTCATAGCCAATGTATGGTCCTCCTGGACTAGTGATCCAAAACCCGATCCCGGGCCTCGAATGCCGCACGGTCGCACGGACTTATCAGTGATGAACTTACCAGTTCTGGGCGACAAAAAGTGCATCTTTCCGCGGATTCCGCTCAATTCCTCGCAAGAATTCAGGTGTGAAAGCTCACCTCGCTCCTAGAGCGCGAAAGGATCGAGTCCCTCATTCGCTTGCACAAATAACTCCCACGCCGCGTCCTGAAGCACCTTGCTTCGAGTGACTTTTGCCGGTCTGGCTAGCGAAATTTGGCCTTTGGATGTCAGCTGCGGCCCGAAGAAGACACCGGGTGCGCAGCGTTCCAGCCCTTGGGTCAGTGCCGCCTCAACAATGGCCACCGAACCTTCATGTTTGCCCTGCGCGAAACTGCCCTGCAGGCGACCTTTGAGGCGCTGAGCGAAGTCTGGTTCGTTGATTCCCTCGATCGTAGGCGTCAAGCCCGAGATCGAATACCCCGGGTGTACGGTCACCGACCGCGCCGGCCATTGCAGCTGACGCAATCGATGATCGAGCCCGATCCCCAAACTCTGCAGCACGGCCTTGGACTGCACATAGGCCCGGTACGGAGTGTAGTCATGCTCCAACCTCAGGTTGGAAGGATCGGTGCGCATCAGCAACGTGGACATCGAGCTCAGGGTAATCAACCGCAACGAGTCTTCCCGGAACTTCTCAGCTAATTCTCCGATGAGTCGGGCGTGTCCAATCACGTTGGTGGTCATGGTTCGCTCATAACCGAGCAGTCCGCCTTCGCGCGTTGCCGGTGTACGAATCATCCCGGCGTTGGTCACCAGAATATCCAAGTGGCGCCCGCGCAGTTCGGCGGCCAAGGCCATGGCTGAGAGCAGTGAATCGGCATCAAACTGCATGAATTCAAGGCTCGCCTCCGGGACCCGAGCGCGGATGGCTGTCATGGCCTTTTCGGCGCGTGACTGGTTACGACAGGCAAGAATCACGTGTGCACCAGCGGCGGCCAGACCCAAGGTGGCAAAGAAACCCAAACCCGCGTTAGCCCCAGTGACCACCGCTGTTTTCCCGTTGCCCAGCGCCTTCCAACGCTCAAAGTTGGCATGAATATTGGCCTTGGGCGCCGACTGCCCCAACTGTTCTAAAGAACCCAAACGCACTGCATGATTCATGCCACCAACGCTACTACAGCCCTTAGTCGGCCAGACCAGGTGGGTTCAGGCGAGAATCGGTAATTCCTTCCTCACTCAAACCCCACTTATCCAAGATCTGCTGGTATGCGCCGGAATCGATCAACCCGTCGATCGCGACCTCCGCTGCTTTGGCCAAACCATTGCCCTTCTTGGTGGTCACCGCAACCTGTGCGGTGTCCGGCCAACCGCCGGGGAAGGAACCGATCTGCTTAAGCTCCCCGGCGGTCGCCTGCTTGTAGGCACCGGTAGCATTCGGGCCAAAGCTTGCGTCGGCGCGGCCCGAGAGCAAAGCCAGAGTCGAGGCTGAATCATCGTCATAGTATTGGAAGTCAACGGGCTTCAGGCCCTTGGCCTGATTGGCTTTATCCCAGTCCACCAGGATCTTCTCCTGATTGGTTCCCGAGCCAACAATAATCTTGAGCCCCGCAACATCTTCGGCCTTGTTGATCGGCCCAATCTTCGAATCCTTATCGGCATAGAAACCCAGCAGGTCTTCTCGATAGGTGGCAAAGTCAAACTTCTTCTTGCGCTCCTCGGTGACCGTGACATTGCTGATCGCTGCCTCATACTTCCCGGATTCAACACCCAAGGGCCAGTCCGCCCAGGACACCGGTACCAGCTCTAGCTCCAACCCCAAGGAATCGGCGAGCGCCGCAGCCAGATCGGCATCATTGCCCACCGGAGTGGTGTTATCTGTCGCGTAGAAACTCAAAGGTGCCGAACCTGGGGCGGTGACCACGGTGAGTTTTCCATCGGCAGCAATTTTTTCGGGAACCAGTTTCTTCGCTTCTTGGTTCACCGCGACCTCAGGGCGTTCTTGCTCTGGGCTCGATAGTGCTGCCGTTTTGGCGTCGGTGAGCCCCTGAGTTGGGCTCTCTTCTGTGGCCTGCGACGGGTCGGCGCAGGCGCTGAGGGCCAGCAGCCCCACCAGTGTGAGTGCGGTGAATGCGCGACGACTGTTCGTAGATGTCATGAGGCTTCCTGTGCTGTGCTCAAGGGCTTGATGGCCTGCTGTTCGTGGTTGCTATCAATGCTCAAACCGAGGTTTTCCCGCAGCGTATCTGCGTAGGCTTCCGGATAAATTCCGCGCTCTTGCAGGCGCGGCACCAGGTGATCGACGATGTCGTCCAATCCGGTAGGAATCAGCCACGGGGTGATGTTAAAACCATCAACCGCTCCGAGTCCTGCGTAGTGTGCCAAGCGGTCAGCGATCTGGTCGTAGGATCCGGTGAAGGTGTGGTCGGCTCGGTGGGAACGCGAACGGACGAACTGAATGATGTTCTGTCCCTTATCCTTAGCTTCGGCGCGCCAGGCGTTGGCCAGTTCCAGTGACTTCGCGCCCTGGAAGCCGCTTCCACGAGTGACCGAACTGCGCTCCACGACGGGGTCGATCTGCGGTAGCGGTCCATAGGGATCTACGCCGTCAAGGCGGGTACCCCAAAATTGTTCGAGGTAGGCTATGGCCTGCTGTGGACCGATCTGGTTCTCCCGCACCCAGTGGTACTTTTCTTCAGCTGCACTAGGTGTTTCGGCGATGATGAATTCCGCCCCGGGCATGATCTTCACCGAGTTTTCGGCACGTCCCACCTTGGCGGCACGTTCATTGATGTCCTGACGGAATTCCAATGCATCCTCTAGGCCAACGTGGGCCGAGAAAATGACGTCCGTCTGCCGGGCAGCAAAGTCGCGACCCTCAGGCGAATCGCCAGCTTGGAACAATACCGGGCGCAGTTGGGCACTGGCCGGAATCGTCCCGGTATAGTCCACATCGTAGTGACGACCACGGTGATGTACCGGCGATCCTTCCCAGATCTGGCGCACGGTGCGTACAAAGTCTTCAGCGTGCGAATAGCGTTCGTGATGTTCCAGGTACCCGCCACGGCGGAAGTTCGCTCCGGTCCACGCGTTATGGGTGGTGACAATGTTCCACGCTGCCCGGCCGCCTGAAATCAGATCCAGCGAGGCCAGGCGGTGCGCCAGATCCGCCGGATCGTTGTAGGTGGTGTTTTGGGTGGCGACTAGGCCGATCTTGCTGGTCACCGCGGCGAGAGCGGCGAGCATCGTTTGAGCATCGGGACGACCGGCAACATCTAATTCGTGAACGGATCCGAGGTGTTCGCGCAGGCGCAGGCCTTCACCCAGGAAGAACGCGCTGAACAGGCCACGTTCTGCAGTCTGCGCGAGTTGGCGGAAGGAAGCGAAGTCGGTCTGTGAGCCCGAGGCCTCGCTACGCCAAATGGTCGAGGAGTTCACGCCCTGAAAGAAGACGCCGAATCGTAGTTGGTTTTGCTTGCTCATGATGCCTCCTGGAAACGATTTTTGGCCACCGGCAGTCCGAAGGATTCACGCAGGGTGTTTCCGACTGGTGCCAGTTGATTGCTGTTCTTGAGTTCTGGTAGTACTTCTTCGATCAGTACCTGTGAGTCCACGCGCAGGTCCCCTGGGAACAGGTGTACGAGATGCCGGCGTTGGTCGCCCGGATTTGCGGTGGCTTCAGCAAACCTGGCAAGGAACTCGGTCAGCTGCTTGGCGGTGCCGGTGAACTCAGCGCGTACGGTGCGTTGCACATCCTGTACTGCCAGCCGCTGCGCCCCAGTCTCGGTAGCGGTATCCAAATAGATATCGAGGTCAATGGCTACCGCACCCTTCCGACTGGCGATCTGGGCTTGGTCCAGTAGTTCGTCGAGATTCGCGCTCTTCAGTTTCACCACATCCGCACCGTTCAGGCGGCAGTGCTGCAATCCCTCATCGGTGAACAAAGGTGCTGGGGTAATGATCGGCAGCTGTCCCTGCGGTGGGCGAGGGGTAATGGCCGGGCCCTTAACCGAAAAGCTCTTTCCCTGAACATCTGCGTAGTGCAGCTTGTTGGCGTCCAGGTAGCGCCCGCTGGCGACATCGCGGATGACTGCGTTCTCTTCCCAGCTGTCCCAGAGCCGGCGGTGGGTGGTGATGACGTCTGCCACTTCGGTACTCAGCTCGTGATCGGGCAGGATTTCGCGGCCCACTGCCTGTGCCTGCACCCCTTCGTTCTGTGTCTCCAAGATCCAGCCGGCGCGCCCTTGGGAAATGATGTCGAGGCTGGCCAGCTGGGTGGCGGTATGGAAGGGCTCGGTAAAGAGCGCATCAATCACGGGGATCAGCGCAATTTTCTGCGTCTTCGGTGCGCTGAAGCTGGCTCGTTGTACCGCGTCGAGCAGCCCGTCGGCGGAGAAACTGACCGCGTGGAAGCCAGCGTTTTCGGCCTCTTGCGCGTAGCTGGCCGATTCATTCGGATCGTTACCGGCGCCGTCAAGGTTCAGGGCCAGCAACAAGGAGCGTTCGCTCATCGTGCATACTCCTTTTCTGAGTTGTTTTCTGAGGTGGTGTTGAACTGTGGATCGTGCTGCGTCCACAGTGTTGTCTGGGTATTAACTCGTGGGATGACTTCTTGGGCGAAGCGCTCCAAAGTCTGAATTTGGGCTTCAAAGGGCTGGGTGGTGGGCAGCGAGATGGACTGCAGGTCATGGCCAAAGCTCTGGTGATAATCCAGGATCTTGGCGGCCACAAATTCTGGGCTACCCACCAACAGCGGGCCTTCTTCAACCGCGTGCTCGATGCTGCGATACGGGGTGTTATTCCCGGGCACATCGCGTCGACTAGTCAACGCCTCATAGACCGGACCAAATTCTTTGATCGCCGCCTTGGTGCTGTCGGCCAGGTACACTCCGCCAGCCCCGCTTCCAGAGCCGATGTAGCGGTGCGCCGGATCGTGCCCTGCCTGCTCATACACGTTTTTGTAATGATCGATCAGCGCCTTGTAGTTCTCTTTGGGCTGGATCGCATTCGCGGAGAACAGTGGGTCCCCGTGTTTGGCCGCAAGTTCTGCTGAACGCAAGGAGGTCGCCGAGCCGTGCCAGATACGCACCTTGTGTTGGAAGGGGCGAGGACTGGTGGTGACCTGCTCCAGCGGTGTGCGGAAACCTCCGGTGAAGTCCACCGGGTCCTGGGCGAAGAGCCCGGCGAGCAACTCGTAGTTCTCTTCCAACAAATCCCACTGGTCCTCCACCTTTTTGCCAAACATCGGGAAGTGGGCCGCCTCGTTACCTTTACCAATGCCCAGTTCCAGGCGGCCAGAACTGAGCTGATCCACCGTGGCAAAGTCTTCTGCCACGCGCACCGGGTCAAGGATGGACAGCACGATCACCCCGGTGTGCAGCCGGATCTTCTGTGTTTGTGCAGCGATCGCCCCAAGAACTACCGCCGGTGAGGAAGAGATGAATGCTCCGGCATGACGCTCCCCCACCGAGAAGGAATCGAAGCCGAGCTCTTCGGCGCGCACCGCACTCTGGATCACCTGCTCAAAGCGTTGCGCGGTACTTACCTGTAGCCCGGTGATCGGATCGTCCTGATGCGGGATAATGTCGAGAACCTGGAAGCGCATTATTTGCCCTTGTAGTTCGAGGCGGTGATGGTTTCTGACTGCTTCAGGCCTTCTTCGCTCAGGTTCCAGCGATCGAGCACCTTGGCGTAGCTACCGTCGGAGATCGTCTCGTTGAACGCGGCGGTGATCTGTTCGGCGAGATTATTCCCTGCCTTGGTGGTGGCCGCTACCAGGGTTTCGTTGGGCCATCCGGCGTTGATCTTGCCCACGACTTTCAGGTCATCACGCTGATTCTCGCGGTACACCGTGGACGGGTAGGGTGCGATGTTCAGGTCGATGCGTCCCGAGGAGAGCGCCAGAATGGTGTCGGCCTCACTGGAGTAGTACTGCAAGTCCGCCGGAGTTTTGCCCTCAGCTTCTAGTTCTTTGTTCCAGGCCAGCAGGATCTTTTCCTGGTTGGTGCCCGAGCCCACCGCGATCTTCTTGCCCGAAATATCATCGGCACCCTTCACCGTGATATCGCTATCTGCCTTCGCCTCAAAGCCCATGTAGGCGGCCCGGTAGGTGGAGAAGTCGAATTTCTTGACGCGGTCCGCGTTCACTCCCACATTGGAGAAGACCGCTTCAAATTCGCCGGATTCAGTTTTGAGTGGCCAGTTCTCCCAGCTGGTGACCTGCACATCCAGTTCGAGTCCGAGCTTGTCGGCCACCAACTGTGCCAGGTCAACTTCGGTGCCGATCACTGTTTTTTCGTCGGTGGCGTGAAAGGAGAGCGGGACGGATCCGGCGGTGGTGGCCACCGTCAGCTTGCCGTCTTTTTTGATGTCCTCCGGGACCGCGTCGGCGAGCTTCTGGTCCACCTCGGTACGGATGCGATTCTGCTCCGGCGAAGTGTTGTAGGTCGTGCCTTCAGCGTTACCAGTTTCGGTGGAGGTCGACGGTGCGGCTGCTCCCGGGTCGGCGCAACCAGACAAACCGACCAGGCCTACCGCGGTGAGCACTGAAACTGCTACGTACTTTTTCATGATGCGAGTCCTTGAGTGTGGTGCTATTGCGTTAGATATTGAACGCCGGTTCGATGACCTTGGAGAGGAAGGATTTGGTGCGTTCATTGCGTGGATTTCCCAGAATTTCAGCGGGAGTCCCTTCCTCCACGACCCGCCCGCCATCCATAAAGAGGATCCGGTCGGCCACATCCCGGGCGAAACCGATCTCATGGGTCACGATGATCAGCGTGGTTCCCGACTTGGCTAGGTCTTTAATGACTTCGAGCACTTCGGTGACCAGTTCGGGATCCAGCGCACTGGTCGGTTCGTCAAAGAGCACCACCTTGGGATCCAAAGCCAAAGCCCGCGCGATCGCGACGCGTTGTTGCTGCCCGCCGGAGAGCTGTCGCGGATAGGCATCAGCCTTATCGGATAGACCGACACGGGCCAAGAGCTCCTTAGCGCGGGCTACCGCCGTGGCCTTGGCAATTCCTTTGGCGTGGATCGGCGCTTCGATAATGTTTTGCAGTGCGGTGAGGTGACCAAAGAGGTTGAAGTTCTGGAAGACCATGCCCACGTCGGTGCGCTGGGCGAGAATTTCCGATTCGCGTCGTTCGTGCAATTTGCCGTTGCGCACCTTGTAGCCGATCAGTTCCCCATCGAGGCTGATGGTGCCGCGGTCGACCTTTTCTAGATGGTTGATGGTGCGCAGTAGCGTGGATTTGCCCGAGCCGGAGGGCCCGATGATCACCAGCACTTCGCCTGCGGCCACATCTAGGTCCACGTTGTGTAGTACCTGCGTGGTGCCGTAGCTCTTATCCACCGATCGCACGGCGACCGCGCCACGGGTAGTGACTTCCTTTGTTGCCAGGCTCATGGCTGTCCTTTCGGTGCAGTATTTGATGCGGTGTTCGATGCGGTGGTACGAATCGGCGCATGTGTTGAGATGAAGCTGCGCAGTTTTTGTAACGGCGTGGGTGGCAGGGTCCGTAGTGCCCCGCGAGAGTAGTGGCGCTCGATGTAGTACTGCGCGATGCTCAGCACCGAGGTGATCACGATGTACCAGATGGTCGCCACCAGCAGCATGGGCAAAACCTGCTGTGTGCGGTTGTAGATGACCTGCACGGTGTAGAAGAGTTCCGAATAGGCCAGTACGTACACGATCGACGTCCCCTTGACCAGGCCGATGATCTCGTTGAAGGCCGTAGGGAGGATGGCGCGCATAGCTTGCGGAAGCACGATCCTGGTCGATCGACGCCACCGCGGAATGCCCAAAGCCGTGGCCGCTTCGATCTGTCCCTGGTCGACCGAGAGAATGCCACCACGAATGATCTCCGCACTGTAGGCGGCCTGGTTCAGCGTGAGCCCCAACACCGCGGCAGCAAACTGGCTGATCAGGCTCGTGGTCTGGAATTCGGCGAAGGTGATGGAGGTGAAGGGCACGCCGAGGCGGATCGTCTCATACAGGTAGCCCAGGTTGTACCAAAGCAGTAGCTGCACCAGCAGCGGGGTGGAACGGAAAATCCATGAGAACGTCCACGAAACCGAGCTAAACAGAGGTGAACTCGACAGTCGCATTAGCGCCAAAATGAATCCAAGCAGGAAGCCCAAGCTGCCGGAAATCACGGTGAGTTTCAGTGTCTGCCCCAACCCACGAAGAATGGATTCAGCGGTGAACCATTGAGCCACCACGCCCCATTCCCACCGCGGATTGCTCACCAGTGAATACAGCACCGCCGCAGCCAGCGCGGCGACGATCACGGTACCCACCCAACGCCATGGATGACGGGCAGCCACCACCGCATAGTCTGCATAGTTCACAGCGGCACTGTTTGGAGCGGTACTGTTCGGCGCTGAGCTCTGGTCGTCCTCTGCGACGTTTGGCTCCTGTACAGCCTCGGTGGCGGGTTGTTGCCCAGCGTGCGTTTGGGTGGTCTTTACTGCAGGTGGCATCTCTTCCTCCTTCATCTTCTGTGTTTCCCTCACGCTAGAACGCAGTCCCGTGCCGACGCATCTGGCCGATTCACGCTGGTTCACCCAAAGACCTGATGTGACGAAATGACGATTCGTGACGCCCCTGAGGGCCGCACTGTATCTCGTTTTGTGTCTTTGCGTGGCTGGTCGATCGCTAATGTGTCCCTGCAAGTCAGCGAGCTAGCTACGCTGCAACGAGCACTCCTAATCTGGCGCTAAGCACAGATTCCACGCCCTCAGCTGGCGGCGGGAGGGAGAACAATGACCGAACAGCACATCGTCTTTATCGGCGGCGGGCCACGCACAGCGATGATTCTGGAGCGCATCAGCGCCAATCGCAGCCTGTTGGAAGACACCGCACTGCATCTTCACGTCGTCGATCCCTTCCCTGCCGGCGCCGGACGCATCTGGCGGGAAGATCAAAGCCCGCTGCTCAAACTCAATTCGCGGGCGGCGGACGTCTCGATGTTTACCGACGACTCGGTCCAATGCCTCGGACCGGCAAGGCCCGGACCGGCCTTAGATCAATGGGTCCAACTGATTCGTGACGGCCAGTTACCCGATGTGCCTGCGCTGTTAGAAACCGACCCACTGCTTCGCGCCGAGGTCGTACGCCTAGCTCCCGGTGATTTCCCGACCCGCCGGTTACAGTCCTGCTACCTGCGCTGGTTTTTCGCCCGGGTTCAGGCTTCCTTCACCGGTACCGACACGATCGAAGTCCATCAAGATACGGTCGTAGATCTACTTCCTGGCCATGACACTCACCGGGTGATTCTCGCCTCGGGGGAAGAGATCCTCGCCGATCAGGTCGTTCTGGTTCAGGGTCATCTTGATGCTCATTCGGACGCCGATGAGCGCAGTGCTCCGCTTGCCGCCCATGCCGCTGGTGCCGATCATTTGGGCTATATCGCGCCGGGCTACACCAACGACATCAACTTTCAGGACCTGACCGCTGGCACCGAGGCGCTGGTTTCGGGAATGGGTCTGGCCTTCACCGACCTTTTTGTGCTGCTCTTTGAAGGACGCGGCGGCCGGTTTGAACCTACCGAGTCCGGTGCCTTGGAGTATATTCCTAGCGGTCAGGAACCAAAGCTACTGGTGGGGTCTCGGCGCGGGGTCCCCTATCACAGCAAAATCAGTAGCAGCACTAGTGCACCGTTGACCAGCGCTTATCTCACCGAGGAAGCCATCAATCAGCTGCACCAACACCATGGAGAGCTAGACTTTTTTGCCCACATCTGGCCGTTGATCGCCAAGGAGACCGGGTTCTTCTACTACCGCGAACTCTTTAGCGCACACCGGGAGCACGTGAAAGGCAACTGGGCCGACTTCCACGCCGCCTACGATTCGGTGTCCTGGTACTCCCCCGAACGTGCCAGCCTGATCGCAAAGTTTGTCGCACCAGAGCACCGGCTGGAATTTGAACAACTCGAATTCCCGTTGCCCGTACCTCGTCCGTTAGGCGCTGAATTAACTGGCGCACAGCTCGATGCCATGGTGCACGCACATATTGAAGAAGACCTACGGTTGCGCGACTCACCGGATCATCCACAGTTCCAAGCACTCTTTTTTGGGCTGCTGCGTAGTTTTGTCACCTTGCCCCTGGTGCACGAAAAACTCAGCGAAGACGGTCGCACCCAACTGGCCAGCTGGTGGCCCGGGTTCTTCAGCTTTGTTGATTCCGGTCCACCAGCCCACCGGCTTCATGAACTTCTCGCCCTACATCGGGGCGGATTCATCAAGTTCTTAGGTCCCGAAACCAGTTTTGGTTTTGACGCTGATCGGCAACTGTTCAGCGCGCAAACCCTCGCCGGTCCCATCCACGCCCCGTGGCTGATCGAAGCACGCCTCCCCACCACTGGAATCTCAACAAGCAACGACCCCCTGCTGGTCTCCTTGCTACGCCGAGGACTGATCACCGAAGAACCTGGAGGTTCAGGAAAAATGCACATCACTTCACTGCGCCAGGTCATTGGTCGCGACTCAAAAATCTACCGTTGGCTCTTCGCCACCGGAGCAGGGGTGGGCCGTTTCCAGTCGGGCGCCTTTTCGCGTCCCCACTCTAATTCGGCGCCTTTTGCCGATAGCGATGCCCTCGCCCGCGAGCTGCTCTCCGCGCCCAAGACCATGAGTGGCTGGGAGTTAGCCGGAGCCATCGCAGAAAATCATCGGAGCATCGCTTAGAAACGAGAACCAGCTATGACTACCCAGCACACCACGACACTCACAGCACACACCGTGTTGATCGGCGATCCACGCCTTTCTGCGCTTTTTGCTGGTCTCACCGAGGAATATACCCAGCGATATGGCGACCGTAATGGGTCGGTAGCTCAAGAACTTGAGCGCTTCCCGGCCCACGAATTCACTGCCCCACTTGGCCGTTTCGTCATATTGGAAGAGCGTGGGCAGACGGTCGCTGGTGGGGCGTTGCGCCGCTACGACCAACACACTGCCGAGCTGAAACGGATCTGGACCCACGAAGATCATCGGCGTCGAGGCCTGGCTCGCCGCGTTTTAGTGGAATTGGAACTTGCTGCGATTGATCTGGGTTATACACAGATCTACCTGACCACCGGACCGCGCCAGCCAGAAGCGCTTAGGCTGTATCTCAACGCCGGCTACCAGCCACATTTTGATCTTGACGCCGATCCGGAAGCCGTCGGACACCTGCCCTTCACCAAGCAGTTGCCCACCACCAGCGCTGGTGCCACGATAGGAGTATGAAGGACCCGCAGAAGAAGGATGCCGCGCTTAACGCTGCACGCTACCAAATGGAGCAAGCCGGCGACATCGAGTTGCCGACCGATGAATATGCCCAGGCCACCGGCATGGCACCGGTGGTCAAGAACAAGACTCCGCTGCAGCTACACGCCGAGGATGAGGCGTGGGAAGTAGCTAATTCGGTGCTCGATGAAGCATTCGCCCGCGGAGACTTTGAGAATTTGGCCTTGGCCGGCCAGAAGATCGATCACATCACCAGCAATAACGATCCGGACTGGTGGCTCTCCTCGATGATGCGTCGCGAACAGCTCACCGGTCTGGGTCCACCGGCATTGACCTTGCGGGTGGAAGACGAGAAGATGCAGCAAACCCTGGATCGATTGTCCACGCCGAGCCAAGTACGCGCCCATATTGACGACTTTAACGCCCGGATTATTGAGGCCCGACGCCAACTTTTAGGTGGCCCACCGGTGATTACTGCCTTGCGTGATGCCACCGCAGAAGTCCTCGCCTGGCAAGAACGCCGTACCAGCACCGAGCAACCGGCGCCACAGAAACCTGAAAAGCGTCGCTGGTGGCAGCGCAAAAACTAACGCTTAACAACAAGCTTGCTCAAACCCATGTTTAACGGCAAAAACCGCCCTCCGAAAGGAAGGCGGCTTTTGTTTAAAGACTTGCTGGTCTTACCAGGAAGACTTGGTGATGCCCGGAAGCTCACCACGGTGTGCCATGTCGCGGAAGCGAACACGGGAGATACCGAACTTCTGGAAGGTACCGCGTGGGCGACCGTCGATCGAGTCGCGGTTACGAACGCGGATCGGGGAAGCGTCGCGTGGCAGCTTCTGCAGGCCTACGCGGGCTGCTTCACGAGCCTCGTCAGTTGCATTTGGATCTACAAGGGTCTTCTTCAGTTCGAGGCGCTTTTCAGCGTAACGCTCGACAATGACCTTGCGCTGTTCGTTCTTTGCGATCTTGGACTTCTTGGCCATGTCTTAGCGCTCCTCTCGGAATTCGACGTGCTTGCGGACTACTGGATCGTACTTCTTCAGA